>Ga0207751_100037_pt1 | contig 169314 bp, 176 predicted proteins | sample CeladaPassaD2F06_FD_187494 | JGI IMG/M metagenome (GOLD analysis project Ga0207751, IMG submission 187494) | Cellulose-adapted microbial communities from the Joint BioEnergy Institute, USA - Passage D2F06 (SPAdes) (version 2) | ecosystem: Engineered > Bioreactor > Continuous culture >... | reverse complement strand
CATGTGGCCAAAAGCCTTGCCCAAGGCCTTGAGGAGGAGGAAGAGGACCCCCAGGGCCTTCTGCACCTCGGGGTCGGAAAGCTGTTTAAAAAGCCCGGCGAGGCCCACCCGGGGCGGGTCCTGCATCGCCTCGGGAGTGAAGGTCTCGGCAAGTCCCTTCTCCATGGCCTTGGCCATCATCCCGATGGCGGCGGGCTCTATGCGGGAGAGGATGTCCAAAATGTTGGCCCCATGGGACAAAAGCCGCAAAACCTGGGGCTCCATGAGCATCCCCAGGCCTTCCCCAAAGTTTTCCGAAAGGTGCCCAAGGAAGGCGAGGGCCCCGGACTTGTCCAGCTTCTCCAGGGTTTCCGCCAGCTTCTCCAGGGCCTCCGCCTGGTCCAGAAAGCGGGCCAGGAGGGAGACGAGCCTAAGGTTCTTGGGATCCATGAGGAGGCCCAGGTTCTCGGAAAGGACCTCCCCCGTCCCCATCTGGGCCAGGAGGGTAAGGCCGCTTTTCTCCAGGACCTCCTCCATGCGGGCCAGGCGTTCTTCCACCGTCAGGGTCTTCTCCATGGCCCCCTCCTATTCAATCAAGGTGGCGAACCAGAAGCCCTCAAAGAGCATCTTGGTTATCCGCACCCACTTGCCCACGGCCATCACCCCGCAGGAGGGCATGCCCGTGCCCGAAAGCACCCTTTCAAAGGAGCACTGGGGCAGGAGGGCGTTGTCCCCGAAGTCCATGATGCACATGGCCACGGGGTTGAAGGGCTCGCCGATGTAGGCCCCCTTGAGGTCGGAGGCGATCACCCCAGCCACGTACTCCCCCTGGAAGTGGGCCACCACCCCGGCAGGGGGAAGCATGAGGGCGGGGTTCACCGTGTCCCCGATGACGAAGACGTTGGGGAACCTGGGGGAGCGGAAGGTCATGCGGTCCACCTCGGGGAAGCCCTGGGGCCCCGCGAGGGGGCTTTCCCGCACCACCCGGTTGGGGGCGAAGGGGGGAGTGAGGATGAGGAGGTCGTAGGAAAGCTCCCGGCCGTCCTTGGCCTTGACCTTTCCCCCCGCGAACTCCACCGGCTCAAATCCCCCGTGGAAGGCGATGCCCTTGGACTTCAGGATCTCCAAGACCTTTCCCGAGATCACCGGCCCCATGCCCGCAAGGGGCGCGGGGTTTAGGTGGAAGACCTCCACCGTGCTCTTGTCCCGCACCCCCTTGACCTTAAGGGCGAACTCCACCTGCCCCGCCACCTCGTAGGGCGCAGGGGGGCAGGGGTAGTAGGGGGAGGAGACCCCCACCACCACCTTCCCGCCCTTGAAGGTCCGCAAGGCCTCCCGGAGTTTCAAGGCCCCCTCCAGGCTCCAGGGAGCATGGCCGTCTTGGGCCGGGGAGGGCAGGGCCTCGGCCCCCAAGGAGACGATGAGGTAGTCGTAGGAAAGCTCCCCGGCCGTGGTTTTCACCCGGTTCCTCTCCGGGTCCAGGGCCTCCACCGTGGCCTGGAGATACCGGATGCCCCGCTTCTCCAGGTTGGCGAGGGGGCGCCGGACGGCCTCGGGCTCCCGCATGCCGAAGGCCACCCAGGGGTAGGCGGGCATGAACTCGTGGTGGGTGTTCCGGTCCACCAGGGTGACCTCCACCTCCTTCCCCAGAAGCCGCTTCACCTTGTTGGCCGCCACCAGGCCGCCGGAGCCACCGCCCAAAACCAGAACCCTCGTCATCCTTCACCTCCCGGATACGCGTACCGCGTACCCCTACCTCCAGGGTGAACCCGGGAGGCTTGTGAGGGTAGGTGCAAATGCCCCTACCCCCGCAGGCGGGCGGCGAAGAGGAGGCCGAGGCCCAAAAGCCCCAAGGCCTCCCCCACCCCAAACCCCCGCCCCAGGGCGGGGAGGAGGTACCAGGCGAGGTGCACCAGGCGGAAGAAGGCCACCCAAAGGGCGGCGGGGAGGAGGTAGCGGGCCTCCCGCTTGGGCAGGTTGGTGAGGAGGTAGAGGAAGGGAAGGAAGAAGCCCCCCACCACCCAGAAGGCGGCCACCTCGTCCCAATAACCTTGCAAGCGCTTCAGGTAGAACTCCACCTCGTGGGGAAAGTCCGCCCCCCAGACGATGATGAGGGTGGTGGCCTCCAGGTAGATCCAGACGATGGAGAGGGCGAGGAGGAGGTTGGTGTGGTTCTGGGCCTGGCCGCGGAGGGCGGCCGTGCCCTGCCTCGCCGCGAGGGCCACGGCCACGGCGAGGGCCAGGATGGCGGCGGAGAGGAGGACGATGCCCCCGTAGGAGGCGGAGTAGAAGTGGGCCTCGAGGCTCTTGAAGAGGTCAAAGGAGAGGAAGGTGCCCGCCACGAAGACCAAGGGCAGCCCCCAGGCCCCCACCTCCGCCCGGTACTCCCCGGGGCGGAGCCGGGAGAGGACGAAGGCGAAGAGGGCGAAAGAGAGGGCGTAGCGGAGGAACAGGAAAGGCGCGTTCAGGTAGGGGGCCCGGTGGAGCAAGACGGGGTCCAGGCTGGCCTCGGGCCTCGCCCAGGGGAAAAGCTCCGGGAGGAAGAGGAAGAAGGGGAGGCCCAGAAGCCCCATCAGGGGAAGGAGGCGGGCCAGGGGATAGAGGTAGGGCTCCAAAGGCAGGCCCCAGTAGCTCCTTAGGGCGTTGTGCAGGAGGAGGACCAGAAGGGCCCCCAGGGAGAGGAGGAGGAAGAAGGCGAAGGGAAAGTAGGCGGCGGGCGCGCCGAAGAGAAAGGCCGAGGCATAGAGCAAAAGGCCCAGCACCCCCGGGGCCAGGCGGCTTGCCTCAATGGACCTCTGCATGCATCACCTCCTCAGGGCAGGCCTCCGAGAGGAGGCACCGCTTGATGTAGTGGGCGATGAGCCAGCGCTCCCGCTCGGGGATCCGGCTCTTATAAGGAAGCATGCGGCCAAAGCCGTTGGTGGCGGCGAAGTAGAAGTAGCCCTCGGGCTCTTCCCGCACGGCGGGGTCGTGGTAGGAGCGGGGCTTGGGCACGCCCAAGGGGATGGCCCTCCCGTCCCCTTCCCCCCTCACCCCGTGGCAGATGGCGCAAAAGCTCTGGTAGAGCGCCTTTCCCCGGAGGAGGTCCGCCTCGGTGAAGGCGTAGGGGTTTTCCGCAAAGCCCCCCTCGGGCTTGAGCCCAAGCCGCACCGCCTGGTCCAGGTTCTCCCCCAGGGCGACCCGGTCCTCGGGGAAGGCGAGGGGGAGGGGGCTTTCCCGGAAGGCCTTGACCTTGGGCTGGTCCCACATCCAGCCGCACCCGGAAAGGAGAAGGGCGAGCAAGAGAAGGCTACGCACGCCGCACCTCCTCCACCTCCGCCCCTAAGGCCCGGAGGAGGTCCCGGGTGGCCTCCGGGTCAAACCGGGGATCGGTGGCGTAGACGAAGAGGGCGGGCCGGTCCACGAGGGCCTCCCGGTAGCGGGGGGCGAGGACGGCGGGGTGGGCGGCCAGGGGGAGGCCGTTCAGGTAGAGGAGGTAGAGGAAGATCCCCACGGTGATGGTGAGGATGGTGATCTCAAAGGTGACGGGGATGAAGGCGGGCCAGCCCAAAAGGGGCTTCCCCCCGGCGTTGTGGGGGTAGTCCAGGGTGGTGTAGACCTGGAGGAAGAGGCCGAGGCCCGCCCCCAAGACCCCCAGGAAGAAGGCCATCCAGGGGATGCGCTCGTCGTGGCCGTACACCGCCTCGAGGCCCTCCAACGGGGTCGGGGTGATGGCCTCCAGGTGGCGGTACCCCGCCTTCTTGAGGGCCTTTAAGGCCTCAAGAAGCTTCTCCTGCGCGTCAAAGTAGGCCATGTACCCGTACAGCATGGCGCCTCCCTAGTGCTTCCTAAGCTTGTGGTAGAGGTGCAGCATCTCCGCCACGGCGATGGGGGGGAAGAGGCGGATGAGGACCGCAAGGCCGAAGAGGAAGAAGCCCAGGGTGCCCAGGAAGAGGGTCCAGTCCACCCAGGTGGGGGAGTAGAGGTGGAAGTTTCCGGGGAGGAAGTCGTGGGAGAGGCTGATGACCACGATGACGAAGCGCTCCAGCCACATGCCCACGTTGGCCAAAATGGAGAAGACGAAAAGCCAGGCCACGTTCCTGCGGAACCTGGGGAACCAGAGGGTCTGGAGGAGGACCACGTTGATGAGCATCATGGCCCAGTAGTAGGGGGCGTAGGGCCCGGTCATGCGCCAAAGCTGCTGGGCCCACTCGGCGGGCTCCGCCGAGTACCAGGCGATGAAGATCTCCAAGAGGTAGGTGTAGGCCACCCCGAGGCCGCTGGCCAGGGTCACCTTGCCCATCCAGTCCAGGTGGCGCTCGGTGATGACCCCCTCGAGGCGGTACCACTTCCGCAAAGGGATCAGGAGGGTGAGGGCCATGGCGAAGCCCGAGTAGATGGCCCCGGCGGCGAAGAAAGGAGGGAAGAGGGTGAGGTGCCAGCCCGGCACCACCCCGTAGGCGAAGTCCATGCTCACCACGGAGTGGACGGAGATGACCACGGGGGTGGCGAGGCCCGCCAAGAGGACGTAGGCCGCCCGGTAGCGCCGCCAGTGGAGGGCGCTCCCCGTCCAGCCCAAGGAGAGCCAACCGTAAAGCTTCTTCCGCCATCCCTGGCTCCTCTCCCGGAGGAGGGCCAGGTCGGGAATCAGGCCCAGGTAGAGGAAGAGGGTGGAGATGGTGAGGTAGGTGAAGATGGCAAGGACGTCCCAGGAGAGGGGGCTTTTGTACTGGGGCCAGAGGGCCATGTGGGTGGGGTACGGGAGGACCCAGTAGAAGTGCTGGGCCCGGCCCATGTGGATCAAGGGGTAGGTGGCGGCGCAGAGCACGGCGAAGAGGGTCATGGCCTCGGTGATCCGGTTTAAGGAGTCCCGCCAGTTCTGGCGCATGAGGACGAGGATGGCGCTGATGAGGGTCCCGGCGTGACCGATGCCGATCCACCAGACGAAGTGAACGATGTCGTACCCCCAAGCCACGGGCTGGTTGATCCCCCAGGTGCCGAGACCCTTGGTGAAGGTGACGAAGATGGCGTAGAGCCAGGCCAGGGTCAGGACGAAGCCCACCACCAAAACCACCTTCCAGGGCCTGGGCGGGGGCTTCTCCACGGGCTCCAAGAGCTTCTCCACCAAGGACCTTTCCGTCCACTCCCCCTGGATGAGGTCGTGGTCCGGGTGCCGTTCAGGCATGGCCTCCCTCCTTCCTAAGCCTGGGGTTGGGGTTTTTTAGATGGGCGAGGTAGGTGGTCCGGGGCCAGGTGTTGGCCTCCTCCAAGAGGACGTAGTGCCGCCCCTCCTTCCGGTGAGCCTGGATGGGGTCCTCGGGGTCCAGAAGGTCCCCGAAGTGGATGGCCTGCCCGGGGCAGACCTCCTGGCAGGCGGTGACCACCTCCCCGGTGCGGATCCTCCGCCCCTCCCTCGCGGCCTCGGCCCGGGCGAGCTCTATGCGCTGGACGCAGTAGGTGCACTTCTCCATGACGCCCCGGCTTCTCACCGTCACCTCGGGGTTCATGAGGAGGGCAAGGGGGCTTTCCTTGGCCCGCCTCGGGTCTCCTTGGCCTATGAAGGCCTCGGCGTAGGGGAAGAAGTTGAAGCGCCGGGCCTTGTAGGGGCAGTTGGCGGAGCAGTACTTCGTGCCCACGCAGCGGTTGTAGACCATGAGGTTGAGCCCCTCGGGGGAGTGCTCCGTGGCGGCCACGGGGCAGACCGCCTCGCAGGGGGCCTTCTCGCAGTGCTGGCACATCACGGGCTGGTGGAAGACGCCCTCCTCGGCGAAGTAGCGGTCCAGGCGGATCCAGTGCATCTCCCGGCCCTTCCCTACCTCCTCTTTCCCCACCACGGGGATGTTGTTCTCCACCTGGCAGGCGAGGACGCAAAGCCCGCACCCCACGCAGCGGGCGAGGTCCACGGTCATGGCCCAGGCGTGCTCCCCCTGGGGCCAGGGGGGGTAGAAGGAGACGCGCTTCTCCTCCTTGGGCTGGGCCTTGCGCGCCTCCTCCTCGGTGAGGACCTTCACCGCCTCCACCTCGCCCAAGTAACCGTGGTACTGGGTGGAGACGAGGGGGTAGTCGCGGCCCGTGGGCAGGACCTCCGCGGGGAAGACCGTCCCTTCGGGGTGGAAGAAGTGGGATAGGGGGGCCACAAGGCTTCCCTCGGGGAGGAGGGGGAGGGGCCAGAGGGGGAGGAGGGCCTCCCTTCCGGAAGCCCGCACCCGAAGGAGGGGCCTTCTGGGGTCGGCGCGCCGCTCCCGGGCGCGGATCCCCTCAAGAAGCCCCCAGGCCTCCGCCTCCCTCTCCCCGGCGAGGAGGGCCCCGTCCCAGACCAAGAGGGAGAGGGGCCGGGGAAGCTCCTGGAGGTAGGGGTTTTCCCGGTAGCGGCCGTCAAAAAGGCGCGCGTCCGGGCGGAGGGTGAGCTCCAGGGGGGCCTCCCGCCGCAAGGGGGAAAGGCGGCCCTCTAGGCCGGGGAGGGGCTCCAGGGCCAAAGGCTTTGCCTCCTCCAGGGGCCGGCCCTCGGCCAGGGCCCGCCTCTCCTCGGCGGTGAGGCCGGGAAGCCCCTCCCCCAAAAGCCCCGCCAGCACCTCCTCCAGGCTTTTCCCGCCGTAGAGGGGCTTGAGGAGGGCTTGGGCGGGCCAGAGGCGGCCCCAGGCGTCCCGGGCGGGGCTTGCCGCCTCCAGGGGGTGGGCCAAGGGGAGGCTATGGGGCGCCTCCTTCGGGTAGAGGGAGAGGACCGCGGCGAAGGCCTTGCCCTCTAGGCCCGGCAGGGGGCCTTCCGCCGCCCAGACGAGGCGGGAAGCCGCTTCCGCCTCGAGGAAGGCCCGGGGGGTGGCGGGCTCGGCCTCCAGCGGCGGCACGTAGGCCACGGGGGCCTTAAGCCTCGCGTTCACCGCCATGGCCAGGGCCTGGGCGGCGGGGGTGAGGTGGACCCCAGGGAGGAGGAGCCCTCCCCGCTCAAGGTCCTCCACCAGGACGGGGAGGAAGCCCCCGTAGTCCGAGGCGGGGCTTCCCGGGAGGACCCCGAGGGCCTTCGCCAGGTCCAGGAGGAAGGCCTCCACCCCGCTTGGCTTCAGGGCCAGGCGGTGGTCGGCCATGGCGCCAAGGAGCCCCGCCCCGCTCTCCACGGCGTAGATGCGGTTCATGGGGGGAAGGCGCCTCTGGCTTAGGGCGGCCCACCAGCCGTAGCCCGCCGGGTGCTCGTGGAGGTCCACGTCCAGGAGGAGCACGGTCTCGGCCTTCTCAGGGCTGTAGACGGGCCAGGCCCTCTGCCCGAAGGCGAGTTCCGCCCCCCGGTAGACGTTCTCCAGGCTCCAGGCCTCAAACCGGGCCACCCGGAGGTTGGGGTAGCGGGCCTGGGCCCTCTGGAGGAGGGCCTCGAGCCTAGGCGAGGTGGTGCGGGGGAGGACGAAAAGGGTTTCGCCTTGGGCCAAAGCCCTCCGCCAGGCGGCGTAAAACCCCTCCCAGTCCGGGGCTTTGCCCTTGCGGGCCGGGTCGTAGAGGCTGTAAAGCCCCGCAAGGGGGTAGGGCCCCATGGCCTCCCCTTGGGGGACGAGGAAGAGGGGCCTTCCCTGGTAGGTGCGCACCCGCACGGGCTCGGCGAAGCCCGCGTGGGGCAGGGCGGTGAAGAACTCCCTCCGCCCGCCCTCCACCACCCCCTCGGGCTGGCGCACGTAGGGCACCCCCTTGCGCCGCACCACCGGGGTGCAAGCCGCCAAGGAAAGGAGGCCCAGGGCCAGAAACCCCCTCCGGGTCACGGGACCGAAGGGAAACTCCTCCCGGAAAAGCGCTCGCTCCAACGCCTCCTGGGGTCCTCTGCGCATACTTCCTCCCTAACGGTGGCAGGTGTTGCAGCTCGTGAGCTCCTCGGGGGGCCGGACGTGGTAGAGCTGGAGGAGCTCCCGTCCCAACTCGGGGTCCGGAACGTAGGCCATGTTGAAGACCTGCTCCCGGGGCCTCAGGCGCGGTGCGGGGTTCCGGTGGCAGTCCAGGCAGAACTTCATGGTGAAGGCCTTGGGCTGGTAGACCACGGGCATCTGGTCCACCCGGCCGTGGCACTCGGCGCACCCCACCCCCTTGGCCACGTGAGGGGCGTGGTGGAAGTAGACGAAGTCGGGGAGGTTGACAACCCGGTTCCAGCGGAGGGGCTCCCCTTTCTCCCAGCTCTCCCGCACGAGGGCCAGGTTGGGGCTATCCGGCTTCACGTAGAGGTGGCAGGTCATGCAGGTCTCCGTGGGGGGAAGCCCGGCGTAGGGGGCGTACTCCACGGCGGAATGGCAGTAGCGGCAGGAAAGGCCGAGCCCCCCGGCGTGGAAGGCGTGGCTGAAGGGGACGGGCTGGGGCACGGGCCGCCCTTCCCGCTGCTCCAAGGCCCCCACCGCCACCCCGGAGAAGACCAGGACCAAGGCGAGGAAGACCCCCAACACCGACCCCCAGAAGAGGGTCTTGAGCCAACGGTTTCTCCGTCTCATAGGCCACCCCGGCAAAGAGGTCCACCAGATACCCGCTCCTAGGGCTTGTTCAGGGGTACACTACATCAAGGGCCTCGGGACATTTGTCCCTATACGAAAAGGCCGCCCGGGAAGACCCGAAAGCGGCCTCTTCGCCTTCGCTTTCTGGGGAACGCCCTAGCGCCCCAGGGGCACCATCTGGAAGCGGAGGACCCGGTCCCCGCTCACCTGGAGCGTCTGGACCAGGGTGCGGTAGCCCGGGGCCACCAGGGTGAGCTCGTGCTCGCCGAAGGGAGCCTCGAGGCGGAGGTAGCCCCCCCGGGTGCGGCCCACCTCCTCCCCGTCCAGGAAGACCCGGGCCTCCACGTTGACGTAGACCTCGAGGGTGGCCCTAAGGGGGACGAGCTCCACGGAAAGCCTCAGGGTCTCCTCGGGGCGGACCTCCACCCGGGCGCGGTACTCCGCGTACCCCGGGGCCAGGAGCCGCACCTCGTGGAGGCCCGCCTCCAAAGAGAGGCTCAAGGGCGCCCGCCCCACCAGGCGGCCGTCCACGTAGACCTCCGCCCCCTCGGGCCGGGCCTCGAGGACCAGGGTCCCCTCCCGGGGCAGGGGGACGAGGCGGGCAAAGACCTGGGCGCGCTCCCCTTCCCGGACCCGGACCTCCACCCGGTAGGGGGCGTACCCGGGAAGCCTAAGCTCCACCTGGTACCGTCCCTCGGGGAGGCGCAGGGCGAGGGGGGTCCTCCCCCGGAGCGCCCCGTCCACGTAGACCTCCGCGCCCTGAGGGCTGGAGGAGACGGACAAGACCCCCTCCTTCTTGGGCTCGGGGACAAGGCGGGCGAAGACCCGGACCCGCTCCCCGGGACGGGCGTTCACCGCGGCCCGGTAGGGCGCGTACCCGGGAAGCCTGAGCTCCACCTCGTGCCGTCCAGGGCGCACGGCGAGGCCTAAAGGGGTCCTGCCCTCCCGCCCGCCGTCCACGTAGACCTCGGCCCCCCGGGGGCTGGAGTCCACCTCGAGGGTGGCCTCCGCGGGCGGCGGGGCCTCCCCCCGCCCCACGTAGTAGCGGGCCACGTCCGTCACCCAGTCCCTGGCGGGAACCGGCTTGATGACGATGGAGAGGGCGCGGGCCAAGCCCTCCCAGCCCTGGACCCGCACCTCGCCCCGCTCCACGTCCAGGATCTCCGCCACGGAAAGGGGGCGGCGGCTCGCCACCGCCAGGATCCTGTCCTCCCCCTCGGGGCCAGTGATGGTGTAACGGTAGCGGGCCCCCTCCGGGGGAAAACGCCGGGTCTCCCCCGCCCGGAGGAAGTTGTCCCTCTCGTAGGGGTTGGGCAGGATGGGGTCAATGCGGCCGTCGGCGTTGATGTTGAAGAGGTAGACGTAGGCGTCCTGGTTGACGCGCACGTAGATGTAAATGGACTCGCCGATCCGGTAGACGGCGTTCCCCCGCTTGGCCGGATCCTTGTCCACCCAGACCTGGACCTCGAGGTCCGTGGGCACCGGGTTGACGATGATCCCCTGGGGGTTGATCTCCTGGGCCAACGCGGCCCCAAGCCCCAAGACCGCCAGCAACAGCTTCCGCATAGGCCTCACCTCCACCCCCAGGGTACGCCATCCGTGTGAAAACCCTGAAGGACCCGGCCCAACGTCCCTTAAGGCTCGGCGAAGGCGCCCAGGGAGCGGAAGCGCCGGTAGCGGTCCTCGTAGAGGGCCTCCGGGGAGAGGCCCTTGAGCTCCTCCAGGGCCTTTAGGAGCGCCTCCTTGATGTTCCGGATGGCCCGGTCGGGGTCCTTATGGGCCCCGCCCTCGGGTTCGGGAACGATGGCGTCCACCACCTTGAGCTGGAGGAGGTCCTTCGCCGTGAGCTTCAAGGCCTCGGCGGCCTTGGGGGCCTCCTTGGCGTCCCGCCAGAGGATGGCGGCGCAGGACTCCGGGCTGATCACGGAATACCAGGCGTTCTCCAGGATGAGGACCCGGTTGGCCACGGCGATGGCCAAGGCCCCCCCGCTTCCCCCCTCCCCCAGGATCACCGTCACGGCGGGGACCCGGAGGCGGCTCATCCGCTGAATGCTCTGGGCGATGACCCAGGCCTGGCCCCGCTCTTCGGCGGAGACCCCGGGGTAGGCCCCGGGGGTGTCCACGAAGGTGAGAAAGGGGTAGCCGAAACGGTCCGCCAGGTCCATGAGGCGCATGGCCTTGCGGTACCCCTCGGGGTGGGGCATGCCGAAGTTGCGCTGGAGGTTCTCTTTGGTGTCCCGGCCCTTCTGGTGCCCCACCACCACCACCTTCTCCCCCTCCAGGTAGGCGAGCCCCCCCACGATGGCGGGGTCGTCGGCGAAGGCCCGGTCCCCGTGGAGCTCTATGAAGTCCTGGAAGGCCTTCTCCAGGACGTCCAGGGTGGTGGGCCTCCCGGGGGCCCGGGCCAGCTGGACCCGCTGCCAGGGGGTGAGGTTCTCGTAGGTCTCCTTCCTGAGCCGGGCCAGGCGCTCCTCCAGGAGGCGGATTTCGGCCTCCAGGTCCACCCCCGTGGCCTTGGCCGTCTCCTTGAGCTCGGCGATGCGCCGTTCCAGCTCCAGAATGGGCTTTTCAAACTCCAGGGGCATAGGCTACTCCCGGGTGCAGGTGGCGGAGGACCCGCACGAGCTCCTCCTTCAGGCGGCGCCGGTCCGTGACCCGGTCCACCATGCCGTGCTTCAGGAGGAACTCGGAGCGCTGGAAGCCCTCGGGAAGCTCCTGGCGGATGGTCTGGCGGATGACCCGGGGCCCGGCGAAGCCGATCAGGGCCCCGGGCTCGGCGAGGATCACGTCGGCCAAGGCGGCGAAGCTCGCCGTCACCCCTCCCGTGGTGGGGTCGGTGAGGACGGAGACGTAGGGCAGGCGCCGGGCCCAGACCCGGTCCAGGCTCATCACCGTCTTGGCCATCTGCATCAGGGAGAGGGCGGCCTCCTGCATCCTCGCCCCCCCCGAGGCGGCCACGATAACGAGGGCCCTCCCCTCCTCCGCCGCCCTCTCCGCCCCGCGGGCGATCTCCTCCCCCACCACGCTCCCCATGGAGCCCCCGGCGAAGGCGTAGTCCATGACGAGGAGGACCGCGGGCACCCCCCCGATCTGGCAGGTGCCCCCCAGGATGGCGTCGGGCCTACCCGTCTCCGCCTGGTAGGCCTTGAGGCGCTCCACGTAGGGCTTGGTGTCCACGAAGCCCAAGGGGTCCAAGGGCCGAAGCCTCGTGATCTCCTGGAAGGTTCCCGGGTCGGCCAGCATGGCCACCCGCTCCTGGGCGGGGAGGCGGTGGTGGTGGCCGCACTTGGGGCAGACGTGGAGGTTTTCCTGGAACTCTTTCTTGTAAATCTGGGCCCCGCAGGCCTCGCACTTGGTCCAAAGCTCGGGGACGTCCCGGTTGCCCCCGCTCGGGCGCTTTCTGCGGAAGAGCCTTTCCAGGGCCATCAGGCCTCCTTGGGGGCCTCGAGGGCCTTGTGCTCCCCGGCCACGCTCTGTCCCACGAAGACCGCCCCCGCCTCCACCTCGAGGGCCTGGGCCTTGAGCTGGCCGGTGAAGCGGGCCGTCTTGGAGAGGACCACCTTCTCGGCGGTGAGCTCCGCCTTGACCTCGCCGTGGATGAGCACGGACCTGGCCTCCACCCTCTCCCCTTCCACCCGGCCCGTGGGGCCGACCTCCAGCTCCCCCTCCACCAGGACGGAGCCCCGCACCAGGCCGTCAACGCGCACCTGGCCCTTGGCCCTCATGTCGCCCAGGACCTCGGTGTCGGGGCCGAGGTAGGTGAGGGTGCGCTCCTTTCTTCCCAGCATCCGCCCCATTCTACCGGGTGTACCAGGTGGGGTCCAGGTAGGCCCTGGGGTCCACCGGCGTCCCGTAGCGGTAGACGCCGTAGTGGAGGTGGGGCCCCGTGGACCGGCCCGTGGAGCCCACAAAGCCCAATAGCTCGCCCCGGGCCACCCGCTGGCCCGGGCGGACAGCCAGGCGGGAGAGGTGGCCGTAGAGGGTCCGGTAGCCCCGGGCGTGGTCCACCACCACGGCGAGGCCGTAGACCCCCATCCACCCCGCCTGGACCACCACCCCGCTCCCCGTGGCGTAGACGGGGGCCCCGTAGGGGGCGGAAAAGTCCAGGCCGTCGTGGAACTCCACGCCGGGGCCGAAGGGGTTTTTGCGGCGGCCGAAGTAGGAGGTGACCCCCCCGTGCCCCCGGAGGGGAAGGCCGGCGGGGAGGCTTTGCTCCACCTCCAGGGTCCGCTCCAAGGCGGGGGTGAGCTCGGCGAGCTGGTTCTTCAGGTCCAAAACCTCCACCTGCACCGCCCTCCACCCCTCCATGGCCCCGCCCCCTTGCCCGCCCTCCTGGTAGCGGACGGGAAGGGCGTTCACGGGGGAAAGCCCGGCGCGGCGGCGGAGCTCGTTGATGGCCTCCTTGAGGGCCTCGAGCTCCTTCTTGGTGCGCTCCGCCTCCTGGGAGAGGGCCCCGTTTTTGGCCTTCTCCGCTTCCAGGGCCAGGGAAAGCCGCCTCGCCTCTTGGGAGAGGGCGTGGAGCCTGGCCTCGAGGGCCCGCACCTCCCGGGCCCGGTGCCAGAGGTAGAGGTTCACCCCCGTCCAGAGGGCGAGGAAGACCAGGAAGAGGCCCACGGCCCAGCCGGGAAAGGTGAGGGCCCGGCTCCCCCCGCCGCTTCGGGCGAGGAGGAGGGTGTACCGGACAGGCCGCCTTTTCATCCCCGGAAGTATACCACCCCCCGGGGGCCCAAGCGCACGCGCCCGGGGTCGGCGCGGGACGGCCCCGGTCTGGGCCCGGGGACCCGCTTTCTGGGTTCACCCCCTGGTTGCGCCACCGGGTGGGGTACCTAGATGGCCTCCAAGACCAAGGGGGCGGGGTGCGCTTCCTCCCCTAGGGCGTAGGCCTCGCGCAGGTACCCAAGGGCCTCCTCCAGGCCCCGCCTCCGGTGGTAGACCAGGGCCAAGGCCTCCCCCCGCTCCACCCGGTCCCCGGGCTTCTGGAGCAGGTAGACCCCCACCCCGTGGTCAATGGGCTCCCCCTTCCGCTTCCGCCCCCCGCCCAGGGCGAGGACGGCGAGGCCCACCTTGTAGGCGTCCACCTCCCGCACCACGCCCTCCCGCTCGGCAAGGAGGGGGTGCTCCTCGGCGAGGGGCAAAAGGGAGAAGTCCTCCACCGCCCGGGGGTCCCCCCCCTGGGCCTCGAGGAAGGCCCGGAACTTCTCCAAGGCCGCCCCGCTCTCCAGGGCCTTCCGGGCGAGGGCGGGGTCCAGCCCCTCAAGCTTTAAGGCCTCCTCCGCCAGGGCCAGGGCCACCTCCAGAAGGTCCCCGGGGCCCTCCCCCTTGAGGGCCCCTATCGCCTCCCGCACCTCTATGGCGTTGCCCACCGCCCGCCCCAGGGGGGCCTCCATGGAGGTGAGGAGGGCCCTCACCCGCCTTCCCGCCCCCTGGCCGATGGCCACCATGGTCTTGGCCAAAAGCCGGGCCTCCTCCAGGGTCTTCATGAAGGCCCCCCGGCCCACCTTCACGTCCAAGACGATGCTCCGCGCCCCGGCGGCGAGCTTCTTGCTCATGATGGAGCTCGCGATCAAGGGCACGCTCTCCACCGTGGCGGTCACGTCGCGGAGGGCGTAGAGCTTCCCATCCAGGGGGGCGAGGTCCGGGCTTTGGGCGGCGATGACGAGGCCCACCCTCCGCGCCCTCTCCAAAAACTCCGCCTCCGTCATCTCCCCTCGCCAGCCCGGCACCGACTCCAGCTTGTCTATGGTTCCCCCGGTGTGGGCCAGGCCCCGGCCCGACATCTTGGCGAAGGTGCACCCGCTTGCGGCGAGGATCGGCCCCACCACCAGGCTCACCTTGTCCCCAACGCCCCCCGAGGAGTGCTTGTCCACGGGGTGGGGAAGGCCGGAGAGGTCCAGGACCTTCCCCGAGCGGGCCATGGTCTCGGTGAGCCAGAGGGTCTCCTCGGGGTCCAGCCCCCGCAGAAAGGCCGCCATGAGCCAGGCGGCCACCTGGTAGTCCGGCACCTCGTCCCGCAGGTAGCCGAGGAGGAAGGCCTCGAGGTCCTCCCGGCGGTGCTTTTTCCCTTCCCGCTTTTCCCGGATGAAGGCCACGGGGTTCATGGGCCCATGCTACGCTAAGGCCATGGCCACCCGGTACCGGTTCGGCCTGGAGGAGTACGAAAGGCTCTTCCGGGGGGTACGGGACGTGGAGCTTTTGGCAGGGGAGGTCTACCGGATGCGCCCCATCGGTCCCAAGCACGCCTGGAGCGTGGCCCGGCTTAACCGCCTCTTCACGGAAGCCCTGGGGGATCGGGCCGTGGTCTGGCCGCAAAACCCCATCCGCATCCCCCCCCACTCCGAACCCCAGCCCGACCTGGCCCTCCTCCGGCCCAAAAGCTATGGGGAGGGGCTTCCCACCCCCGAGGACGTGCTCCTCCTGGTGGAGGTGGCCGAAACGAGCCTGGAGCACGACCAGGGTCTTAAGCTTTCCCTCTACGCCCAGGCGGGCATCCCCGAGGTGTGGGTCCTGGACCTCAAGGAAAACCGCCTCCACGTCTACCGCACCCCCAAGGCCGGGGTCTACACGGAGCACCGCATTCTCCTCCCCGGGGAGGAGGCGGAGCCTTTGGCCTTTCCCGGGGTGCGGATCCCCTGGAGCTAAGCGGCCGCACGCGGGTTTCGCAACAGGGGATGCCCTAAGGCCTGGGAACCCCCTTTCGGGGTGCTTAAGCCCGCCCCACGGAGCCGAAAAGCTCCATGCGGCTTTTCACCACCTCCTTCACCGCCTCCCGGGCGGGGCCCAGGTACTTCCTGGGGTCAAACTCCTTGGGGTTTTTCCCCAGGGTCTCCCGGACAAGAGCGGTGAAGGCGAGGCGCAGGTCGGTGTCGGTGTTGATCTTGGCAATGCCCAAGGAGATGGCCTTCTTGATGTCCTCGGGGTGGATGCCCGAGGCCTCCCCGATCTCGCCCCCTGCGGCCCGGAAGCGCTCCACGAGCTCTTGGGGCACGGCGCTTGCCCCGTGGAGGACGAGGGGAGCAGGGACGAGCTCGGCGATGCGGGCGAGCCGGGGGTGGTCAATGAAGGGCCTCCCCTTCCCCTTGTAGGCTCCGTGGCTCGTGCCGATGGCCACCGCCAGGTAGTCGGCCCCCGTGCGCTCCATGAAGATCCGGGCCTCCTCGGGGTTGGTGAGGAGGGCGTCCTTCTCGTCCACGGCCACGTGCTCCTCAATCCCCGCAAGCCGCCCGAGCTCCGCCTCCACCGTGACCCCCACGGCGTGGGCCGCCTCCACCACCCGCTTGGTCTCCCGGACGTTCGTCTCAAAGTCCTCGTGGGACTTGTCAATCATGACGCTGGTGAAGCCCTCCCTGAGGGCCTTGAGGACGCTCTCGTAGCTGGAGCCGTGGTCCAGGTGCACGGCCACGGGCACCCGGGCCTCCTGGGCCAGGGCCACCACCATGCGGGTGAGGGCCCGGCCCCCGTACTTCATCGCCCCCTCGGAGAGGGCGAGGATCACGGGGCTTTTCATTTCCTCGGCGGCCTCGAGGATGGCCTGGGTGAACTCCATGTTGTTGGTGTTGAAGGCCCCGACCCCGTAGCCTTCCGCCCGCGCCTTGCGCAAGATCTCTAGACCCGTTACCAGCATAAACGCCTCCCGCCCGATTATACCCCCTCTGGAAGCGTGGAACGGCCCCACCCCCTGGGGGCCCGGAAAAGGGTTCCCACGGGGCTTCTTTTGGGCCAGGCGGGCAAGGGAAAGGGCGTCAGTAGGTCTGCCCCGTGGCCTTGGTGAGGAGGAGCCGGAACTCGTGGGGGCTGGTGGCGGCGGAGAGGGCGTCCTCCAGGGAGATGAGCCCCTCGGTGTAGAGCTCCACCAGGTGCTGGTCAAAGGTGCGCATCCCGTAGAGGGACCCCTCCATCATGGCCTCCTTGATCTGGGGCGTCTTCTCCTCGTCCTTGAGAAGCTCCCGCACGTAGGGGGTGGCGATGAGGATCTCCAAGGCGAGGACCCGGCCCTGGCCGTCGGCCTTGGGGAGGAGGCGCTGGGAGAGGATGCCGAGGAGGGACTCGGCGAGGAGAATCCGCACCTGGCGGTGCTCGTGCAGGGGAAAGAAGTCAATGATCCGGTTGATGGTCCGCCAGGCGTCCAGGGTGTGGAGGGTGGAGAGGACCAGGTGGCCCGTCTGCGCCGCCATGAGGGCGGTCTCCACCGTCTCCCGGTCCCGCATCTCCCCCACCATGATCACATCGGGGTCCTGGCGGAGGGCGTACTTGAGGCCGGTGTAGAAGCTGTCCGTGTCCAGCCCCACCTCCCGCTGGACCACGAGGCTCTTCTTGTGCTTGTGCAGGAACTCAATGGGGTCCTCAATGGTGATGATGTTCTTGGCGTAGTGGAGGTTGATGTGGTCAATGAGGGCCGCCAGGGTGGTGCTCTTGCCGCTCCCCGTGGGCCCCGTGACCAGAATGAGGCCCCGCTCCTTGGCGGCGAGGCTTTCCATCACCTCCCGGGGGAGGCCCAGGGCCTCAAAGCTCGGGATCACCTCGGAGACCACCCGCATCACCAGGCCCAAGCTCCCCCGTTGCCTCAGGAGGTTGCAGCGGAAGCGGGCCACCCCGGGGATGGTGTAGGCGAAGTCCATCTCCTTGCGGTACTCCAGCTCCTCCAGCTGTTCCGGGGTGAGGAGGGCCCGGGCGATGGCCTCCACCTCCTTGGGGGTCAAGGGGCGGTTGCCGAAGGGGCGGAGCCTGCCGTCTATCCGGACGGTGGGCGGGGCCCCGGCCTGCAGGTGGATGTCCGAGGCCCGGGCCTGGACCATGGCCTTCAGCATCTCCACGAGGCTCTGCTTGCCCTGGCCTTGGGCCTCGCTCATGGGTAGACCTCCAGGTTGTCAATAAGCCGCGCCTCGGGGAACCTCCCGGCCACGATCCCCCTGGCCCCCGCGACCCAGTCGGAGAGGGGCAGGAGGGTCTCCGGGTGGACGATGGCGAGGTAGTCCTTGCGGAACTCGGGCACCGCCCGCAAAACCTCCTCCCCCGCCCGGAGCGCCTCGGCCACGCTTCCCCCCTGCCCCGCCACCTCCCGCATGGCCAGGAGGGCCCGGTAGAGCACGGGGGCCTTCTTGCGGGTCTCGGGGGAGAGGTAGACGTTGCGGCTGGAAAGGGCAAGGCCGTCCTCCTCCCGCACCGTGGGCACCCCCACCACCTCCACGGGGAAGCCCAGGTCCCGGACCATCCGCCGCACCACGAGGAGCTGCTGGTAGTCCTTCTCCCCGAAGTAGGCCCTCTGGGGCTGGACCAAAAGGAAAAGCCGCGCCACCACCGTGGCCACCCCCTGGAAGTGGCCGGGGCGCACCGCCCCCTCCCAAAGGGCGGTGAGGGGACCCTCCACCTGGACCCGGGTGGCGAAACCCTCGGGGTACATCTCCTCCACGCCGGGGGCGAAGAGGAGGTCCACCCCCGCCTCCTGCAAAAGGGCCCGGTCCCGCTCCAGGTCCCGGGGGTAGCGGTGGTAGTCCTCCCCGGGGCCGAACTGGAGGGGGTTGACGAAGACGGAGACCACCACGAAGGGGTTCTCCCGCCGGGCCCGTTCCACCAGGGCGAGGTGCCCCCGGTGGAGGTAGCCCATGGTGGGGACGAAGCCCACGCCCTCCCGGGGCAGGGCCGCCCGCAGCTCGGCCACGGTGCTCACGGTTCTCACGGTCCCCAGTATACTTTCCCCGTGGGCAAGAAGAAGCGGCAGGAGAAGCTAAAGAAGAAGGCCCTGAAGGAGTGGGAGGCCCGCAGGCCCAAGACCTTCCGGCAGTTCCTCCCCTACCTTCCCGGGATCTTCCTCCGGACCACCCTGGTCATGACGGCGGCCGTGACGGTGATCGTGGTCCTCGGGGCCCTGGGCCTCCCTTGGGCCGCCCACTTCTGGTTCCAGTTCGCCGTCTACTTGGCCTTCTACCTGGTCTTCCAGCGGTTCATCATGGGGCCTCTGGCCCCGCCCAAGGTCTGACCCTACCCCCACGCGGGCTTGCGCCCGCGTGGGACGGTTCCCAGGGGGCCGGGGTACTTAAAGCCGCTCGGCGTCGGCCCAGAAGCCCTCGAGGTCGTAGTACTCCCGGGCCTCGGGGGTCATGAGGTGGACCACCACCTCCCCGTAGTCCAGGACCACCCAACGGGGGCTCTGGCCCGCGGTGGGCCGGGGGCGGAGGTCCTCCTCCTCCAGCTTTTCCAGGAGGTGCCGCTCCAGGGCCTGCAAGTGGGGGGTGCTGGTGGCGCTGGCGACCACGAAGTAGTCCAGGGTCTCCGAGACCCGGCGCAGGTCCAGGGCCACCACGTTTTCCGCCTTCTTTTCCGCGAGGAGCTCCTTGATCCGCTCGATCAGCGCTACCGCCTCCTTGGCCTTGACCATCTGCCCTTAGTGTAGCAGGTCCGGCCCGAGCTCCACCACCACCTCGGCCAAGGGCCGGTGGGGGGCGATGACGGGAAGGTGGAACAGGCCCGCGTAGTAGCGGCCCGCCGCCGGGTCGGTGGCGTAAACGGCGCTCCGGGCCACCTCGGCCTCCTCCGTCCGCACCTCCACCCCCTCCCGCTCCAAGAAGGCCCGGCCCCAGGCGATGAGCCCAGCGTCCCCCCGCAGGCGCACCGGGAGGCCGGGGGGCGGGGCGAGGGGCGGCCCCCCGAAAAGGGCAGCAAGAAGCTCCCCCCTGTGCGCCTCGTCCACGTAGAGGTAGGTGCCCGCCCCCTCCCGGGTGGGCAGGGTGGCCAGGGCCACCTGTAAACCTCGGGCGTAGGGGAGGTAGCCCAGAACCTCCTCCAGGCTGAGGTCGGTGTCCAGCTCGCGCCACACCTCCCGCAGGGCGGCCGCCAGGGCGGGCCAGACCCGGGGGTCCTGGGCCTTTTGGGCCACCTGGGTGGCCACCGCCTTGATGCGGTCCAGGCGGGCATAGTCCCCGAGGGCGTCGTGGCGGAAGCGCATGTACTTCACCGCCTCCTCCCCGGAAAGGTGGAGCCTGCCGGCGGGGAAGTCAATGTAGAGGTTCGCCGCCCGGTCCACGTAGCGCATGGGGCGGTCCAGGTACACCTCCACCCCCCCCACGGCGTCCACCACACGGGCCACCCCCTCCAGGGTGAAGATGAGGTGCCGCTCCGCCACGAGGCCCGTGGCCTCCTCCACCGCCCGCTTCAAGAGCTCAGGGCCTCCCCGGCCGTAGGCGGCGTTAATCTTCCCGCCCACAAGGGGGCTGTAGAGGTCCCGGGGAACGGCCACGCCCACGGCCTCCCCCCCGCGGACGCGGACGTAGAAGATGGTGTCCGTCCGGCTTCCCGGGCCGCAAGGGGTGCGGGGGGCGCAGTAGTCAATGTCCCGGGCGGCCACCACCACCCCCATCTCCGGCACCGGGCCCGTCCGCTTGGGGGCGGAGGTCGGGGCGGTGGCGGGCCTCGGCCAGGAGAGGACCCCCCCAAGGGCGAAAAGGGCCAAGGCGAGGAGGAGGAAGGAGAGGCGAGGGCGCATCAGAGGCTGTGGTAGACCTCCAGGGTTCTGGGGTGGATGGGGATCTTCTTGGCCTTGAGGTAGTGGACCTTGTTCCGCACCGCCAGGCGGTACGCCTCCTTAAGCCGGCCCGCCAGGGCGAGCTCCCGGATCTCCTCGTTCACCCCCCGGCCGGGCTCGGAGACGTCCGCCACGTAGAGGGCCATGCCGATCCCGTTTTCGGGGTCCACGCCGTAGACGTGGCCCTCGATGGCCTCGAGGATCTCCTCGTCCCGCACCCCCCAGGAGGCGGCCAAGGCCCGGGCCGCCCGCCCGTGGAGGGCGAGGGGGTGGGCCTCCTCCACCTCGTTCTCCGGGGGGGCGAGGCGCCTCAGCTCCTCCTCCGGGAGGTCGCGGGCGGCGTCGTGGAGCAGGCCCGCCAGGTAAGCCCGTTCGGGGTCCAGCCCGTTGTTGCGGGCGATCTCCCGGGCGAGCTCCGCCACCCGGCGGATGTGCTCCATGCGCTCGGGACGGACGAGGCTTTGGACCTTGGCCTCCAGATCAGCGATAGAGACCGTGCTTTTCAATGTACACCTCCACCGCGCGCGGAACCCAGTAGCGCACGCTCCTTCCCTCCTTTAGCCGGCGGCGGATCTCGGTGCTGGAGATGCCCACCTCGGGCACGAAGAGGGGCACCACCGGGAGGGGCGCCTCCTTCAAAGGGTAGCCGGGCCGGGCCACGGCCACCAGGGTGGCGTACTCGGGAAGCCGCTCTCCTTCTTTCCAGGCAAGGACGTCCCGGTAGGCGTCGGCCCCGGTGATGAAGAAAAGCTCGTCCTCAGGGAAAAGGCGCCGCGCCTCGCGCAGGGTGTCCACCGTGTAGCTCGGGCCCGGGCGGTCCAGTTCCAGCCGGGAAACCGTAAACCGCGGGTCCTCCGCCACGGCCAGGAGGGTCATCTCGTAGCGGGCCTCGGCGGGGGCCACGGGGACCTTGTGGGGCGGTCGGGCCGCCACCACGAAGAGCACCCGGTCCAGGCCCAAAACCTCCTGGGCCTGGCTCGCCGCCAGGAGGTGGCCCAGGTGAATGGGGTCAAAACTCCCCCCGAAAAGCCCGATCCGCACTCAGACCTCCGGGATGTACTCAAACTCCAGCCCGCCGATGCGCACCAGGTCCCCCGCCCGCACGCCCTTGGCCCGGAGGGCGGCCTCCACCCCGTGGCGCCGGAAGACCTCCTGCAGGTACCCGGCCGCCTCCATCAAATCCCCCTTGATCCGGGCGAGGTACCGTTCCACCTCGGGGGCCCGGACCTCGTAGACACCCTCGGCCACGGGTACCACCTCCACCCCGGCCTGGACCTCCTTCCGGGGCACGGGCTTGGGCATCTCCGGCGGGGGGGTGGAGCGGACCAGGGCGTGGAGCGCCTCTTTAAGGGCAGGAAGCCCCGCTCCCGTGAGGGCGCTCACGGGAAGCACGGCGAGCCCCTCCCGGGCCAGGGCGTCCGCCAGGGCCTTCACCACCTCCTCCTCGAGGAGGTCCACCTTGTTGAGGGCCACAAGGCTCGGCCGGCGCAGGAGGGTGGGGTCGTAGGCCCCCACCTCCTTCCTGAGGGTCTTTAGGGTCTTGAGGGGTTCGTCTGCGGCGTCCAGCACGTAGAGCAGGACCCGGGTGCGGGCAATGTGGCGCAGGAACTCGAGGCCCAAACCCTTCCCTTCGCTTGCCCCCTCAATGATCCCGGGAATGTCCGCCAGGGTGAAGCGCTCCTCGTCGGAAACCTCCACCACCCCAAGGTTGGGGCTCAAGGTGGTGAACGGGTAGGGGGCGATCTTCGGGTGGGCCCGCGTCATGGCGGCGAGGAGGCTGGACTTCCCCGCATTGGGGTAGCCCACCAGGCCGACGTCGGCGATGAGCATGAGCTCCAGCCGGAGCCTGCGCTTCTCCCCCTCCTCCCCCGCCTCGGCGAAGCGGGGGGCCTGGCGGGTAGGGCTGACGAAGTGCATGTTGCCCCGGCCGCCCGCGCCGCCCCGGGCCACCAGGACCGTCTGCCCCTCCTCGGTGAGGTCGGCGAGGAGTTCCCCGGTGTCCGCGTCAAAGACCCGGGTCCCCCGGGGGACCTCAATGATAAGGTCCTCCCCCCCGCGGCCGTGCTGCTGGCTTCCCCTGCCGTGTTCCCCGTCCTCCGCCTTGTAGGTGCGTTTGGAGAGGCGGGAAAGGGAGTCCACGCTCCCCCGGGCCCGGAGGTAGACGGACCCTCCCCGGCCCCCGTCCCCCCCGTCGGGCCCCCCTTTGGGAACAAACTTCTCCCGGCGGAAGGAAACGGCGCCGTCGCCACCCCTACCGGCGGCGACGGTGATCACCAGGACGTCTTGGAACATTACGCCCGCTTAGGCCAAGGGGCGCACGTGAACGTACCGGCCGAGACGGCCCCGGTCCTGGAACTCCACCACCCCGTCCACCAGGGCGAAGAGGGTGAAGTCCCGGCCCATGCCCACGTTCTTGCCGGGCTTGAACCTGGTGCCCCGCTGGCGCACCAGGATGTTGCCCGCCCGGACCACCTGGCCCTCGTACCGCTTGACCCCAAGACGCTTGGCCTGGGAGTCGCGGCCGTTCTTCGTGGAACCTAGACCCTTTTTATGCGCCATGCCTCACCCCCGGATCTCCTTGATGAGGAGCTCGGTGTAGGGCTGGCGGTGGCCCTTCTTCCTGCGGTACTGGACCTTGGCCTTGAACTTGGAGACGAGGATCTTCTTGCCCCGGCCGTGGCCCAGCACCTCGGCCACCACGCTGGCCCCCTCCACCACCGGGGTGCCCACCACGGTCTTCTCCCCGCCCAGGAGGAGGACGGGAAGCTCCACGGTGGCCCCGGGCTCCGCGTCCAGCTTCTCCACCCGAAGCTTAAGGCCGGGCTCTACCCGGTACTGTTTGCCGCCAGTCTTCACGATCGCGAACATGCCACACCTCTGCCGGGCCCCCGGGCCCTACCGGTCTTCCACTATAGACCAGCGGGGGCGTAACCGCAAGCTAAAACCCCCCTTGCGGGGGGTGTTTTGGTGGAGCCGAGGGGATTCGAACCCCTGACCTCCTCAATGCCATTGAGGCGCGCTCCCAACTGCGCCACGGCCCCAGGCAACGCCCATGGTACCGGGGAGGGCCCGCTTTGTCAACGGGGCCAGAGGCCGATGACCAAGGCCAGGGCCGCGAAGACCACCCCCAGGATCACCGTGAGGCGGTAGAGCCCTCCCGTCACGCCCCGGGCGGAGAAAAGATCGGCCGAGCCCCCCATAAGGTCCCCGGCTCCCTGCTTGGGCTCCTGCACCAGCACGAGGTAGACCAATAGCCCGGCCACGCCCAGGTAAAAGAGGATGACCAAGGTGTAGAGCAGGTCCATGCCCCCCACTCTACCAGAGGGGGACCGGTTGCGGGAAGTGGCCCCTTGGTTTACACTCTCTAGGGGCGGGCCGGTGTAGCTCAGCGGTAGAGCAACCGCCTCGTAAGCGGTAGGCCGCCGGTTCAAATCCGGCCACCGGCTCCAGCCGAGGCCCCGGGCATGCCCGGGGCTTTCTCCTTGCCCTCAGGCGCAAGCCTTGACGCATAACGCATACGAGGTTAGCTTAAGGGTAAGCCCGGGCCGGTTGGCCCGGACGTTGTTTTTAGAGGAGGGCCCCATGTTCTTTGAGAAGATCGCCCCCTACACCTACCGCATCCCCCGGCAGGGGAAGATGCGGGTGGACGCCGTTTTCTTCGCCTCAAAGGAGATCCTAAAGGACCTCGAGGCGGAAAACTACGCCTCCTTGCAGCAGCTCATGAACGTGGCCACCCTCCCGGGCATCGTGGAGCCCGCCCTGGCCATGCCCGACATCCACTGGGGCTACGGCTTCCCCATCGGGGGAGTGGCGGCCTTTGACCCGGAGGAGGGCGGGGTGGTGAGCCCGGGCGGCGTAGGGTTTGACATCAACTGCCTGCCTCCGGGAACCCGGATCCTCTTCCGCGACGGGTACACCCGCCCCATAGAGGAGCTGGCGGAGGAAAGAGCCCCCAACCTGGTGGTGTGGCGGCTTGGGGAGCGCCCGGAAGCGGCCCAGGCGGCGCTTCTCCTTTCACGGGAAGCGGAGGAACTCCTTAGGCTCCGCACAGAGGGCGGGTTTGTCCTGGAGGCGACCCCGGACCACCCCCTCTATACCCCTGAGGGGATGCGGCCTGCGGGCACCCTGGGGCCGGGGGACCGGGTGGCGGTCCACCCCTTCCGGGGCCTTCCCTACGAGCCCCCTCCACCCCTATCCCTCCTCGAGGAGGAGGAAGCGGAGGCCTGGGCCCGAACCCTCGGCTTTCCCCAGGCGCCCCGGGAGCTCCGGGCGCGGGGCCTTCTCCCCCTTCGGGCGGACCATCCCCACCTTCCGGCCATCCTCCGCCTCCTGGGCTACGCCCTGGGGGACGGCACCCTCTACCGCTCCGGGGGGCGGGCCTACCTGGTCCTCTACGGGGAGGAGGAGGGGTTGCGGGAGGCCAAAGCCGACCTGGAACGTCTGGGGTTCCGGGCAGGGGGACCCTACTTGCGCCGCCGCAACCACACCTTCCGGGGGCGAACCTTTGACGCGGTGGAGGCGGGTCTGAAGGTGTCCTCTCGTGCCCTCTTCCTCCTCTTCCGTGCCCTCGGCCTCCCCGAGGGGGCCAAGGCCAAGCAGGGCTTCAGACTGCCCGCTTGGCTCTTTGCCCTTCCCCCCTGGCTTAAGGCGAACTTCCTCGCAGGCCTTTTCGGGGCAGAGCTTTCCGCGCCCAAGGCCGTAAGCGGCCACGGGTACAACCTGATCCCTCCGGTGCTTTCCCAGTCCAAGCGCCGAAGTTTCCTGGAGGAAGGGCGGGCCTTCATGGAGGACCTGGCCCGCCTGGTGGCCTCCTTGGGCCTCGAGGTCCAGGACCTTCGCGAGGAAGCCGACTGGGAGGAACCCGAGGACCCTTCTCACCGCTTCAAGCTCATCCTTCGCTCCACCCCGGAGAACCTCGCCCGGCTCTACGAGGAGGTGGGCTACGCCTACGCTCCTAAGAAGGCGCGCCTCGCCCTTCTCGCCGCCCTTTACCTCCGCCTGAAACAGGCCCACCTGGCTCGGAGGGAGGCTATGGCCGCGGAGGTTTTGGCCCTGCGGGAGGCCGGCGAGAAGGTGGCGGCCATCGCCCACCGGCTTGGGGTCTCCCGCCGCTTCGCGGAGCGGACGCTTTATGAGAAGCGGGGCGCTTTCCGGCCCCAGGGCTTTTCCACCTTCCCCGAGTTCGTGGCCGCCAACCCGGGGATGCTCTTTGACCGGGTGGTGGCCGTGGAGCGGGTGCCCTATGGGGGCAGGGTTTACGACCTTTCCATGGCCCACCCGGACCACAACTTCGTGGCCGAGGGGTTCGTGGTCTCCAACTGCGGGGTCCGCCTCCTCGCCTCCCACCTCACCCTAGAAGACCTCCTCCCTCGCCAGAAGGAGCTCGCCGACACCCTCTACCGCCTCGTCCCCTCGGGGGTGGGAAGCGAAAGGAGGGACGTGCGCTTTAGCAAGCGGGAGCTCAAGGAGATCCTCAAGGAGGGGGCGGGCTGGCTCGTGAAGCGGGGGTACGGCTACCCCGAGGACGTGCGCTTCATTGAGTCCCAAGGCCGTCTTCCCTGGGCCAACCCCGACAGGGTGTCGGAAAGGGCCTTTGAGCGGGGGGCGCCCCAGATCGGCACCTTAGGAAGCGGGAACCACTTCCTCGAGGTGCAGTACGTGGACGAGGTCTACGACGAGGAGGCGGCCCTAGCCTTCGGCCTCTTCAAGGGACAGGTCACCGTCCTCATCCACACGGGAAGCCGGGGCCTCGGCCACCAGGTCTGCCAGGACTACGTGGAGCGCTTCCTCAAAGCCGCCCCCCGGTACGGCATTGAGCTCGTGGACAAGCAGCTTGCCGCCGCACCCATAAAGAGCCCCGAGGGCCAGGACTACCTCCAGGCCATGGCCGCCGCCGCCAACTTCGCCTTCGCCAACCGCCAGCTCATCGCCCACTTCGTGCGGGAGGCCTTTGAGAAGGTGGGCTTTACCCCCAGGGACCACGGGCTCAGGGTCCTCTACGACCTCGCCCACAACAACGCCAAGTTTGAAGAGCACAGGGGCAGGCGGGTCCTCGTCCACCGCAAGGGGGCCACGCGGGCCTTCGGCCCCGGCCACCCGGAGGTCCCCGAGGAGTACCGCCGGGTGGGGCAGCCGGTCCTGGTGCCCGGGGACATGGGCCGCTACTCCTACGTCCTCGCGGGGACGGAGAAGGCCATGGCGGTCTCCTTCGGGAGCAGCTGCCACGGGGCCGGGCGCAAGATGAGCCGCCACCAGGCCAAAAAGGTGGCCCGGGAGCGGAACCTGGTGAAGGAGCTCGCGGAAAGGGGCATCCTGGTGCGGGCCGCCACCCGGGCCACGGTGGACGAGGAGATGCCCGAGGCCTACAAGGACGTCTCCTTGGTGGTGGAGGCGGTGGAGGGGGCGGGGATCGGGAAAAAGGTGGCCCGCCTCAGGCCCCTCATCGTGGTCAAGGGGTAATACCACCCCATGCTGGCTTGCGCCAGCATGGGGGCCCCGGCAAAGGGCTTCCTCGGGCTGGCTGGGCCAAGGAAGCTCGGGAAAAGGGTATAAGGCTCCATCCGCTTCTCAGAAAGATTTGGTTTCCTAGGAGGATGAGGCGGTTCGCCCTCCTCCTCTTTTTTGGCCTCGCCCTGGGCCAGACCCTCCTTCCCGTGGAAAAGCTGGGGCTCACCTTCCGGGAGGAAGGGGGGGCCTGGGTGTACCAGGGGGGCGGGCGGCGCTTCGTGTACGTGCCGGGGGTGGGCTGGGCCGAGCCCCTTGGGGCGGAGCTCCCCCCGCCCCAAGAGGGCCTCTTTCCCTTGGAGGCCCTAAAGGCCCTGGGCCACTTCCGGGTGCCCGAGGCGGGGGTGCGCTTCGGGGAGAAGCCCAAAGGCCTCCGGGTGGTCCTGGACTTGCCCGCCCCCTACCCGGCCGAGCCCCGGGAAGAGCGGGGTAAGGCGGGGGCCACCCTCTACCTGCCCTACCTCGCCCCGGACCTCCTCAAGGCCCCCTGGCCTAAGGGCCTAAAGGCCAGAGTCCGCCTTCTCCCCGAGGCCACCGAGCTCGCCCTGAGGGCGGAGAGGGGCCACCTCTACTACCGCCTCTTTCCCCTCGAGGACCCCCCCCGCCTGGTCCTGGACCTCCACCTCCTCGCCCCCGAGGTGGAGGAGGTTCTGGCCCCCGGGGTGCGCTACCGGGAGGTCTACAGCTTCACCCCCGAGCCCCTGAGGCTTTACCTGGTGGAGGCGGAGCGGGGAAGGCTCCTCCCCGTGGGCACCCCGGGGAAGAGGGCGCTTCCCAAGGACCTGGCCCCGGGGGCCCTCGCCGTCCTGAACGGGGGGTACTTTGACCTAAAGACGGGCACCCCGATTGGGCTTTGGGTGCAGGACGGGGTGACCCTCTCCTACCCCTACGGCCGGGTGGCCCTCCTCTGGGACGGGTTCGCCTTCTTTCTGGGCTTCCCCCAGTTCGTCGCCGAGGCGGTGGGGCCGGACGGGAGCCGGGTACGGGTGGGGGTGAACGCCTCCCGCGCCCGCTACACCGCCCACACGGTGCCGGGCCTGGTGGGCCGGGAGGGGGAAGGGGTGGCCCTGGTGCGGGAGGACCGGGTGGTGGCCCTCCTCCCCGCCCCGGCCGAGCTTCCCCCGGGGCACTGGGCCCTTACCTTCCCCAGGGACGCCCCTCCTTTTCCCCTCGAGGTGGGGGGCAGGCTCGCCCTCTACGGCACCCTCAACCCCCCCTTCCGCTACGCCCTGGAGGGAGGCCCCCTCCTCCTCAAGGAGGGCCGGTACGCCTACGACCCCGCCAAGGAGAACTTCAAGGACCCGAGACCCCTTCAGGCCGTGGCCCCCCAGGCGGCGGTGGCCTGGACCCGGGAGGGGAGGCTTTGGCTTGTGGTCTCCGAGCCCACCACCCCGGGTGTTTTGGCCCGGGCCCTCCTCTCCTTGGGGGCCTGGAACGCCCTCCGGATGGACGGGGGCGGCTCGGCCCAGCTCTGGGTGAAGGGGCAGCTCAGGAGCCCCTACACGGGCTCCCCCAGGCCCGTGGTGAACGCCCTGGCCCTCTACCTCCCCTAAGGGGGATAATGCCCTTGTGGGCCCCGGCTTCCACCGGCTTTACGCCGACCGCCTGGCCTGGCGGTACCGCCTCCTCTTGGCCCTTGCCCTCGCCCTCCTCGGGGTCTTTCACCCCCTTTTCGCCCTTCTTTCCCCCTTAGGGCTTCTGCTCCCCGCACGGCTTTGGGAGGGGCGGGCCCTAAAGGAGATCTCCCGGATGAGCCTGGCCTACGCCACCGCCTTGGCCTACGGGGAGGAACGGCTTTGGGCCGAGGCGGGCAAGGTCCCCGCGAGGCTTCCCCCCTTCCCTTGGGGCCTACTTCTGGCCTATGGGCTTGCCCTCCTTCTCGCCTTAGGGCTCCACCTGACAAGGCCCGCCCTCCTCCCCGGCCCCGCCGGGGTGGAGAGGGTGGCCCCTCTATCCCGGGAAGGCCAGGCCCAAGACGGGACCGCCGGGGAAAAGGAGGCCGAGGGCGAGGCGAAAGGCGAAGGGCAGGCCGCCCCTTCGCAGGGGGAGGCGCAAGGCCCCCCCTCGGAGGCCCCCGGGGAAGGCTCCCCCCAGGCCGAGGGCGCAAGCCCCGCCCAGCCCGAGGAGGACCCCCCTGTCCGGGCCCTCCCCCGGACCGGAAGCCCGGGGGAAGAGGCCGGGCCTGCAGAAGCCCCCCCTAGGGAGGACGGAGGAGGCCGGGAAACGCCTCCGCCCCAGGCCTCGAGGCGGGGGCCCAACGCGGGGGGCGCCCTGGGGGAGAAAGAGGGCAGCCTCACCCCCACCCAGGCCCAAGGGCCGGAAGTGGGGCTTTTGGGCGAAGGAGAGGACGGGGACAAGGCCGCCCTCCCCTCCCCCTGGCCTGGGGGCCAGCCCCCGGAGAAGGTGCGCCGGGGGGTGGAGGTCTACCTGGAGAAGACCCTCCTCCCCCCCGAGGCCCGGGAGCTCCTTAAGCGCTACTTCTCTCCTTGAGGCGGGAGAGGGCCTCTTCCAGGGAGACCGCCCCCACCTCCACCCGGTCGGCCACGGGAAAAGCCCCCAAAGAGCCCCCGTGGCCGAAGCGGGCCCCCACTTTGAGGGCCACGTCCTTGAGGAGTTCCCGCATCTTGGCGTGCTTCTCCTCCCCGTGCTCCTTGGCGTAGGGGTTTTCCCGGATTTCCAAAAGCCGGAGTTCCTCCTCGGGCCCCACCTCGTAGATGGCGTACCGGGGGGCGTGGCCGAAGGGGCCGGGGTAGACCCGCTCCCCCTCCTTGGTTAAGGCGATGGCGATCCGCATATCCTCAGAATACACCCCTGGGGTAGGACTATTCCTCCCTGCGCCACTCCCCGCTCTTACCCCCCGCCTTGTGGAGGAGCTGGACCTTAGAGATTACAAGCCCCTTGGAGGCCGCCTTGAGCATGTCGTACACGGTGAGGGCGGCGACGGCGCAGGCGGTCATGGCCTCCATCTCCACCCCCGTCTCCGCCTTGGTCTTCACCGTGGCCTCAATGCGCACCCGCTTTTCCGCCTTAAGGAGCTCCACCCTGACCTCCACCCCGGTGAGGGGGAGGGGGTGGCAGAGGGGGATGAGGTCCGCCGTCTTCTTGGCGGCGAGGATCCCCGCAAGCTGGGCCACGACGAGGGGGTCCCCCTTCCCCACCCCGCCCTTCTCTAGGGCGGAAAGGGCCTCCTCGGTGAGCTCCACGAAGGCCTCGGCGGTGGCGGTGCGGAAGGTTTCGGGTTTCTCCGTCACGTCCACCATCCGGGGCCGGCCGTCCTGGAAGTGGGTGAGGTCCATGCCCTGAGTCTATCCCCTCGGGGTGGGGAGCCTCAGGCCAAGCCTCCGGCCGAAGAGGCGGTACTTGACCAGGTCAAACCCCTTCTCCACCCCCTTCAGGGCCCCGGTCACGGCAAAGACCAAGGTGCCGAGCCAGACCAGGGCCTCAACCATCCAGAAGCACCACCGCCCGGGCCTGGACGTGGGAAGGCGCCAGGCCCTCCGAGGTCTTGAAGGTGAGGCCAATGCGGTCCTGGGGAAGGCGGAGGAGGCGGGATAGACTGTCCACCAAGGCCTTGCGGTGGGGGCCGAGCTTGGGCCGGTCCAGGGTGAGGACGAGGCTCGCCTGAAGCAGCTTCGCCCCCCGCGCTTCCACGAGGCGGAGGGCCTCCCGGAGAAACACCTCGCTCCGCTCGCCCCGCCAGCGGGGGTCGGTGTCGGGGAAGAGGAGGCCGATGTCCCCAAGGCCGTAGGCGGAAAGGAGGGCGTCGGTGAGGGCGTGGAGGGCGGCGTCCCCATCGGAGTGGGCCAGGGCCCCCACGGGGCTTGGAATGAGGAGGCCGCAGAGGTAAAGCGGCCTCCCCTCCTCCAGGCGGTGGCTGTCCTCGCCGTAGCCGATGCGCATGGATATACTTTAGGGCATGCCGAGCTTTGAGGAAGCCCTCGCCCTCATGGAGGCCTGGACGGAAAGCGCCTCCCTGAGACGGCACATGCGGGCGGTGGAGGTGGCCATGCGGGCCTACGCCCGCCGCTATGGGGAGGACGAGGAGCTTTGGGCCATCGCCGGCGTCCTCCACGACATGGACTACGAGAAGTACCCCGAGGAGCATCCCTACAGGGCCGTGGAGGAGCTGAGGCGCCTGGGCTACCCCGAGGAGGTCCTCGAGGCCATCCTGGGCCACGCCAGCTACACCGGCACCCCCCGCAGAACCCGCATGGCCAAGGCCCTCTTCGCCGTGGACGAGCTCACGGGCCTCATCGCCGCCGCGGTGTACGTACGGCCGGACCGGTCCATCCTGGGCCTGGAGCTCCCCAGCCTCAAGAAGAAGTTCAAGGACAAGGCCTTCGCCAAGGGGGTGAACCGGGAGGAGATCCGGCTTGGGGCCGAGGAGCTCGGGGTGCCCCTGGAAGAGCACATGGCCTTCGTCCTCGAGGCCATGAAGCAGGAGGCCCGCCTCCTTGGCCTAGAGGGCGCCTAACGGCCCGGGCGCAAAAGGGCGCTTGCCCCGCCGCCCTCCCCGCGCTAGGGTGGGAACCGTGGAGCTACCCGACCTCACCCCCTACCTGGGCCAGATCACCTTTGGCGGCCTCGCCGGCTACGCCGTGGGCTACGCCCTGAAGAAGGTGGGGCGGCTTCTGGCCATCGCCCTCGGCCTCCTCTTCGTGGCCCTCCAGCTCCTGGCCCAGGCGGGCTACGTGGAGGTGGACTGGACCCGGATCCAGCGGGACGTGGAGCCCCTTTTGCAACAGCCCGCCCTCCAAAACCTTTGGGACAGGCTCCTCGCCACCCTCACCTACAACCTCCCCTTCGGCGCGAGCTTCGTGGGCGGCCTCGTCCTGGGCCTCAGGGCCGGCTGAGCCAAGCCACCCCCAGGGCGAGCAGAAGGAGCCCAGCCGAGGCCCAAAGGGCCCCCACCCCCGAGCCCACGGCCTCGGCCGCCAGGCCGGAAAGCCCCGGGCCCAGGGCCTGCCCCAGGGCGAAGGCGGCGGTGGAAAGCCCCATGGCCCGGGGCCAGGCGGAAGGCGGTAGGACCGCCCGGAAGGCCTGGGTGATGGCGGTGATCACCCCGAGGAAGGAAAGGCCGAAGAGGAAGGCGCTCAAGGGGAGGAGGTGGAGGGCGAGGGGCGGGAGGCTCCCGAGGAAGAGCAGGAAAAGGACGTGCACAAGCCCCCGCCTTCCCCCCACCCGCTCCACCCAGGGCCCCCAGAAAAGGCCGGTGAAAAGCGCCCCCACGCCCAAAAGGCCGAAGAGAAGGGCCCAGTCGCCCACCGCCGTGGTGACGAAGGTCATGTAGCCGATGTACCCCGCCCCGTAGAGGCCGTAGGCCCAGAGGAGGGCACGGACGGGCCCGAGGTCCCCCTTCCCCCTTACCGGGGGCGGGGGCTCTTGGAGGAGGGGAAGGGCGGGGAGGGCAAAGAGCCCCAGGGCCCCGGCGCCAAGCCCCAGCCGGACCCAGGCCACGGCGGGGTCCTGGACGGCAAGGAGGAGCCAAGGCCCCAGGAGAAGCCCAAGCCCCACGCCCCCGTAGTAGGCGCCAAGCGCCCGGCCCGAGTGGCCCAGGGCCATAAGGAGGGCGGCCCCGCCCACGAAGATCCAGGCCCCGAGCACCCCCTGGACGAACCGGAGGAGGAGGGCGGGGAGGTACCCCGTCCCGGTGAGGGCGAGGACCGGCCCCTGGAGGAGGAGGGCCCCGTAGAAGCCCAGGCGGTAACCCACCCGGCCCAACACCAGGGGGCTAGAGAGGGCCCCGAGGAAGTAGCCCAGGGTGTTGGCGCTCCCGAGGAAGCCCGCCTCCGCATAGGAGAGCCCCCAGACGGCCTGCATCAGGGGCAGGACCAAGGCGTAGGCAAAGCGCCCGAGGCCAAGCCCCGCTGCAGGGCCCAAAGCGAGGAGGAGGGCCCTAGCCGCCACCCTTGGGAGTCCAGCGCGAGCGGTCCCGGGCCTGGTACTTGGCCATGACCTGGCGGAAGGCGGCCTCGAGGTCCACCCCCTCCCGGTTCGCCAGGGAGATGAGGACGAAGAGCAGGTCGCCGAGCTCCTCAGCGAGGTCCCCCTCCGCCTCCCCCGGCTTCGGCGTCTTGCCGTGACGGTGGGCCAGGACCCGGGCAAGCTCGCCGAGCTCCTCCGCAAGACGGGCGAGCATCAGGAGAGGCGGGAAGTAGCCCTCCCGGAATGAGGAGATCCAGGCGTCCACCTCTTCCTGGGCTTCGCGGAAGGTGAGGGCCACGGACTACCCCCAGAGCGCCGCAACGAAACCGGCGTTCCCGTTCCTAGAGCCTAAAGAACCCCAAAGTGCGCGCCCCATGCCCCAAGCCTACAATATGCCCATGAAGGCCCTGGCCCTCATCGCCCACGACGCCAAGAAGGACGAGATGGTGGCCTTTTGCCTGCGGCACAAGGACGTCCTGGCCCGCTACCCCCTCCTCGCCACGGGGACCACGGGGGCCCGCATCCAGGAGGCCACGGGCCTTGCCGTGGAGCGGGTGCTCTCCGGTCCCTTGGGCGGGGACCTGCAGATCGGGGCCCGGGTGGCCGAGGGGAAAGTGTTGGCGGTGGTCTTCCTCCAGGACCCCTTGACCGCCAAGCCCCACGAACCGGACGTCCAGGCCCTGATGCGGGTCTGCAACGTGCACGGGGTGCCCCTGGCCACCAACTTGGTGGCGGCGGAGGCCCTCATCGCCTGGATCCGCAAGGAAGCCCCCCTATAGCGCGGCCGGAATTTGCGCCTCGGCCCCAATCCTGCTAGCCTAAGAAGGTGCGCGCCGGGATGCCCAGGAAGCGCTCCGTGGCCCTGGCCGCTTGGGGCGAGGAAGGACTTCTCCTCGTCCTCCGTCCCCAGGACGACCCCGAGTTCGCCGGGGCCTGGGGGCTTCCCGCGGTGAGCCTCGAGGGGGAGGAGACCCTGGAGGAGGCCGCCTTAAGGGTCGCCCGGGAGAAGCTCGGTGCCGAGGTGGCCGAGGCCCGGCCCCTAGCCTTCGGCGTGGAGGAACGGCCGGGGTACACCCTGGAGCTTTGGGTCTACGAGGGAAGGCTTCTGGGGAGGCCCCAACTGCCCGAGCCCAAGCCGGGCAAGACCTACTACGCGGCCTTCCGCTTCGGCCGTCCCGAGGAGCTTAAAGCGGCCGCACGGCAAGGTTCCCTTTGCAGCCGGCTCTTCCTCGCGGTCAAGGGGCTTTGCCCCTAGAAAGGACACCATGGAAACCCTGCTTCTCGTGCAACTCTTCCACGAGCTCGCCCTGAAGGGGAAAAACCGCCCCTTCTTTCTCAAGCGGGCCAAGGCCCACGTGCGGCGGGCCCTAAAGGGCCTAGGGGTGGCCCTGGAAGGAGAGTGGCCCATGGCCCTCCTCTTCCGCCTCCCCGAGGAGGCCTGGTCCGAGGCCAAGGCCCGCCTCCAGGACACCCTGGGGGTGGAAAGCTTCGCCCGGGTCTACAGGACCCCGCCCGACCTCGAGGCCCTGAAGGCCGCCCTAGAAAAGGCCCTGGAAGGCCAGGCCTTCGGGAGCTTCCGCATCACCGCCAAGCGCACCGACAAGGCGTTTCCCCTCACCTCCCCGGAGATAGAACGGGCCCTCGGGGCCTTCGTGAAGGGAAAAACGGGCGCCCAGGTGCGGCTCAAGGGGGCGGAGCGGGAGTTCGTGGTGCGGGTGCTCCCCGGGGCGGCCCTCCTGGAGGTGGAGCGCCACCCGGGCCCCGGGGGCCTTCCCCCCGGGGTCTCGGGGCGGGTGGTGGCCCTCCTCTCCGGGGGGATTGACTCCCCGGTGGCCGCCTACCGCCTCATGCGCCGGGGGGCGGAGGTGGTCCTCGTCCACTTCCACCCCTTCCCCCTCCTCTCGGGGGCGAGCCGGGAGAAGGCCAAGGCCCTCGCCGAGCGCTTGGCCCGCTTCCAGCACCGCCTGAGGCTCCACCTCGTCCCCTTCAGCGAGGTCCAGCGCCACATCATCGTGGAGGCCCCCACGGCCTACCGGGTGGTCCTCTACCGCCGCTACATGCTGAGGATCGCCGAGGCCATCGCCAGGGAAGAAGGGGCCCTCGCCCTTTGCACCGGGGACAGCCTAGGCCAGGTGGCCTCCCAGACCCTGGAGAACCTCCACGCCGTGAACCAGGCGGCCACCCTCCCCGTCTTCCGGCCCCTCATCGGGTGGGACAAGCAGGAGATCGTGGCCGAGGCCCAGAGGATCGGCACCTACGAAACCTCCATCCTCCCCGACGAGGAGTGCTGCACCCTCTTCGCCCCCAAGCACCCCGTGACCCGGGCGAGGCTGGAGGTGGTCCTAGAGACGGAGGCCCGCCTGCCCACGGAGGAGCTTTTGGCCCTGGCCCTAAAGGAGCGGGAGGTCCTCACCTACACCTGGCCCGGAAAGCCAAAGCCCCTACCCGAGGAGCCGGAAGGCGCTTTTATAATGGAGCATGGACCTGCTTGAAGCGAAGCGGCTTCTGGAGACCGGGGCCACCACCCCCATCGCCCTTTTGGAGGAGGCCCTGGAGCGGGCCAAGGCCTTCCAGGACCGGAACGCCCTCGCCTACCTGAACGAGGAGGCCGCCCGCAAGGAGGCCCTGGCCCTCACGGAGGAGCTCAAGCGGGGCCAGGTGCGGGGGCCCCTCCACGGCCTTCCCCTCACCATAAAGGACCTCTTCCCCGTGAAGGGGATGCCCACCCGGGCGGGGACGAAGGCCCCCCTCCCTCCCCTTCCCGAGGAGGCGAGGGCGGTGCGCCGCCTGAGGGAGGCCGGGGCCCTCCTCTTCGCCAAGACCAACATGCACGAGATCGCCCTGGGCATCACCGGGGAGAACCCCTGGACGGGCCCGGTGCGGAACGCCGTGGACCCCAGCCGCCAGGCCGGGGGGTCTAGCGGCGGGAGCGCCGTGGCCGTGGCCTTAGGGATCGGCCTCGCCTCCCTGGGCACGGACACCGGGGGGTCCATCCGCATCCCCGCGGGCTTCAACGGGGTGGTGGGCTTCAAGCCCTCCTACGGCCGGATCTCCCTGGAAGGGGCGCTTCCCCTCTCCCGCTCCACGGACCACGCCGGGCCCCTCACCAGGAGCGTGCGGGACGCCCACTTCCTCACGGAGATCCTGGCCGGGGAGAGCATTCCCTTGGAGGCCGTCCAGAACCCCGTCTTCGGGGTCCCCCTGGACTTTCTGGAGGGAAGGCTTGGGGTGGAGGTGCGGAAGGCCTTCACCCGGCTCTTGGAGGACCTCCCCGCCCTAAGGGCCGAGGTGAGGGAGGTTTCCTTGCCCTTAAGGGGGGTTTACGAGGTCTACACCCGCCTGGTGCGCTACGAGGCGGCCCGGATCCACGAGAAGGCCCTGAAGGAGCATCCCGAAGGCTTCTCCCCCCAGGTGCGGGAAGCCCTCCTCGCGGGCCTCGCCCTCACGGAGAAGGACTACCGGGACGCCGTGGCCGAGCGGGAGGTGCTGCGCCTGGAACTCGCCAAGGCCCTAAGGGGGGTGGACGCCCTCCTCCTCCCCGTCCAGCCCCTCCCCGCCCCTCCCTTGGGCACGGAGGAGGTGGAGCTGGAGTCCGGCAGGAAGGGCCACCGGGAGGCCTTCATCACCCTCACCCTCCCCTTCAGCCTCCTCGGGGTCCCCACCCTCGCCCTCCCCTTCGCCAAGGTGGAGGGGATGCCGGTGGGGCTCCAGGTGGTGGGGGCGTACGGGGAGGACGGGAAGGTCCTGGCCCTCGGGGGGTGGCTCGAGGCCCGGCTCAGGTAGCGGTAGACCTCGGGGTCAAAGTGGCGCGGGAAGGTGGGCGAGGCTTAAGGGCTCCAAGCGCACGTACCGCCCCTTAAGGCGCTCGGGGAAGGTCCACATGGGCCTGTTATGCGGGGGACGGAGACCCTAAAGGCGGTCCTGGACCGCCTCAGGCTTCCCCACCGGGGAAGCGCCACGGCCCTCGAGGCCGAGGCCTTCCGCAGGCTCCGGGCCTTCCTGGAAGCGAGAGGAGTGAGGCCCCTGGAGATCCCCTTCCGAGGCATGCCAAGCTATGGCCCCGAGCTTTTGGCCCTAAGCCTCCTCCTGGGCCTCGGCTTCCTCTCTCCCCTTTTCCCCCTGGCGGGGGCCATAGGCTTCTACCTCTACTTCACGGGCAGGAGGCCCTGGGGAAGGCTTTTAGACCGCCACCCCTCGCGAAACCTCCTTGCCTGGAAGGGGGAGGGGGCAAGGGCCCTTGTCCTCATGGCCCACGTGGACACGGCCAAGACCTACTTCCTCTACCACCCCAAGCGGGTGAAGGGCTTCCGGAGGAGCTTCCTCCTCAACGCCTTCCTCGCCCTTCTCTCCCCCCTTTTGGCCCTCACCCCCCTGAAATGGCCCCTAAGCCTCTACTTCCTTCTCCAGACCGCCCTCCTCCTGCACCGGGAGCTTTCTGCCCCCTACGTGGAGGGGGGCAACGACAACGCAAGCGGCGTGGCCGTGGCCACGGCCCTCTTCCTGGAGACCGACCCCCCTCCGGGCTTCCGGCTCGGCCTCGCCCTCACGGGGTGCGAGGAGGTGGGGGCCTTGGGGGCCAAGGCCCTCCTCCCCCACCTGCCCGAGGGGACGCTCGTCCTCAACCTGGACAACGTGGGCCGGGGGGAGCTCTTCTACGCCGAGGGGGAGGGGATGCTCCGCTACGTCCCCTACCGGGGGCCGCTCCTCGAGGCCGCCCGCAAGACCCCAGGGGCGAGGCCCGTACGCTACCGCCTGGCCTACTTTGACACCCTCCCCCTGGCGCAAAGGGGCCTTCCCACCCTCACCCTCGTCCGCCTGGAAGGGGGCGTCCCCCCGGACTGGCACTGGCCCACGGACACCTTCGCCCGCCTGGATCAAAAGGCCCTAAAGGACACCCTGGCCTACGCGCGAAGCCTCCTCAAGGCCCTGGTGGGCTTGCCTAGTAAATCGCCTTGTACCCCGGAGGGGGCGGGAGGAGGGAGAGAAGAACCCTAAGGCCGTAGGCGATCAGCTCCAAAAAGGCCCGGAGCCTCGCCGTCCAAGGCTTCCGCTCCAAAAGGTACCCCCCACCAAGCCGGGGGTCCGGGGCATAGCCCTCCCCGGCCACCCCACCCCAGGGCCACAAGAGCCGCCTCTCCCTATCCCACCGCATCAGGGCCAGAAGCCGCGCGTGCCCCCGCACCCGCCGCACCTCCTTCCCCCGGCGGAAGCGGAGAAACCGGTCCTTGCTGCGGTAGGCCAGCCCCGTGGTGTCCATGAGGTGGAGGGGGGGAAAGCGCCCCGGGAGGGGCTCCCGGGGAAGAGGCCTGGGGACGTCCCGGCCCCTGCCCCTCCTCGCTTCCACCCTCTGGAGGGCCATCCTCTTCAGGGGAAGGCAAGGAGGCCAGGTGGGCCTCCAGTTCCCGGGAAAGCCTCTCCAGGAGGGCCTCAAGGAGTTTGGGGTCCAGGTGGTGCACGGCGTAGCGGGCCAGGGACTGGTGGGAGGGGAAGGGGCCTTCCATCAGGTCCTGGAGTGAGGCCTCCGTCTCGCGGTAGGTGAGGTGGAAGAAGGCGCGGAAGAGAAGGAGGGCCAGGTAAAGGGCGTGGCTGTAGCGCCAGGGGCGGCCCCGCTTGCCTTTGGGGGTGGGAGGGGCCACCTCCCGGGCCAGGCGCAGGCAGTGTTCCAAGACCTCCTTGGGGCTTGCCTCCCTGCGAAGGAAGCCTCGCTTGCCCATCAGGAGAGAGATATACACCCGTCCTCCTGACCTTTGCAAGGCAAGGCCCTGGTTGACAAAAGCTAAGGGGATTTGCTACATTAACAGGTGGCGACGCGGGGTGGAGCAGCCTGGTAGCTCGTCGGGCTCATAACCCGAAGGTCGCGGGTTCAAATCCCGCCCCCGCAACCAGAACCAAGCCCCGGACACCATGGGTCCGGGGCTTTTCCCTTACCCTGGAAGGCATGGACTGGGAGGAGCGGGAAAACCCCAGGCGGCTCGTCAAGACCTTCGCCTTCCCCAACTTCCGGGAGGCCCTGGACTTCGCCAACCGGGTGGGGGCCCTGGCCGAGCGGGAAAACCACCACCCCCGCCTCACCGTGGAGTGGGGCCGGGTGACGGTGGAGTGGTGGACCCACTCCGCAGGCGGGGTCACGGAGAAGGATCGGGAGATGGCGAGGCTCACCGACGCCCTCCTCCAGCGGTAACCTGGGGAGGCTATGGAGGCGCGGACCCTAGAGCTCGTCTTCCCCGAGCACACCAACCCCTTGGGGGCCGCCTTCGGCGGCTTCGTCCTCGGGCTCATGGACAAGGTGGGCTCCTACGCCGCCGCCCGCCGGGCCAAGCGCCCTGTGGTGACCGTGGCGGTGGGCAGCGTGGAGTTCAAGGTGCCCATCCGCACCGGGGACCTCCTGGAGGTGGTGGCCCGGGTGGTGCGGGTGGGCCGGACCTCCCTCACCGTGGAGGTGGAGGTCTACAAGGAGCGCTTCGGGGAGGGGAACGGAAGGGTTCTGGCCACCCAGGGGGTCCTCACCTACGTGGCGGTGAACGAAAACGGGGAGCCGGTCCCGGTGGAGGCCCATGCGGGTACTGATTGACGGCGCCTGCCCCTACTGCCGCGCCCTGGGGCGGACCCTCAAGGCCCTGGACCTTGGGGGCACCCTCCAGGTGGTGCCCTTGCAAGAGGCCTCCGGCCTGGACCCGAAGGCGCTTCTGGAGGAGCTTCACGTCCTGGAGGGGGACCGGACCCACCGGGGCTACGCCGCCCTCCTCGCCCTGGCCCGGCGGCTTCCCCTCCTCTGGCCCCTTTACCCTTTTCTCCTCCTCCTCGTCCCCTTCGGGACGGGCGAGCGGCTCTACCGCTTCCTGGCGAAAAGGAGGCCCCGTGCCCGAGCTTCCCGAGGTGGAGACCACCCGTAGGCGGCTGCGTCCCCTGGTCCTGGGCCAGACCCTTAGGCAGGTGGTCCACCACGACCCCGCCCGCTACCGGAACACGGCCCTGGCGGAGGGGAGGCGGATCCTGGAAGTGGACCGCCGGGGGAAGTTCCTCCTCTTCGCCCTCGAGGGCGGGGTGGAGCTCGTGGCCCACCTGGGGATGACGGGGGGGTTCCGGCTGGAGCCGACGCCCCACACCCGGGCGGCCCTGGTCCTCGAGGACCGGACCCTCTACTTCCACGACCCCCGGCGCTTCGGGCGCCTCTTGGGGGTGCGGCGCGGGGACTACCGGGAGATCCCCCTCCTCCTCCGCCTCGGCCCCGAGCCCCTCTCGGAGGCCTTCGCCTTTCCCGGGTTCTTCCGGGGGCTGAAGGAGAGCGCGAGGCCCCTTAAGGCCCTCCTCCTGGACCAGCGCCTCGCCGCCGGCGTGGGCAACATCTACGCCGACGAGGCCCTCTTCCGCGCCCGCCTAAGCCCCTTCCGCCCCGCCCGAAGCCTCACCGAGGAGGAGGCGCGGCGCCTCCACCGGGCCCTGCGCGAGGTGCTGGCGGAGGCCGTGGAACTCGGGGGAAGCACCCTCTCGGACCAAAGCTACCGCCAGCCCGACGGCCTCCCCGGGGGCTTCCAGGCGCACCACGCCGTCTACGGCCGCAAAGGCCTCCCCTGCCCGGCCTGCGGGCGCCCGGTGGAGCGGCGGGTGGTGGCCGGGCGGGGCACCCACTTCTGCCCCACCTGCCAGGGGGAAGGCCCCTAGCCGAACCGCCCCCGGCCCCGGTCCAGAAGGTAGAAGAGCCCGGCGGAGAGGAGGGCGAGGACCAGGGCCAGGGCCACCGCCTCCCGGAAAGGGCCCTCCCCGGGGCGGCCCAGCCGCTCGTAGATGGCCAGGGCCAGGGTGGTCCACTCGGGCCGCCAGAGGACGAGGCTCGCCCCGAACTCCCCCAAAAGGGCCGCCAGGGCCAAGGCCGTCCCCGAGGAGAGGGCGGGGAGGAGGAGGGGAAGCTCCACCCGGAGGAAGGCCCGAAAAGGGCCCGCCCCCAGGACCCGGGCCGCCTGGAGGAGGCTCGGGGGGAGGCCCCGGAGGGCGGGGAGGAGGGCCCGGGCGAGGAGGGGGTAGGCGAGGAGGGCGTAGGCGGTAAGGAGGAGGAGGAGGGAGCCCCGGAGGCCGGGATAGGCCACGAGGTACCCGAGGCCCACGGCCACGGGGCTCACCATGAGGGGCAGGAGGCCCAAAAGGTCCACCCAGAGCCTCCCCCGGGCGGCGAGGGCGTAGGCCACCCCCAAAAGGAGGGCCAGGCCCAAGCCTCCCAGGCTGAAGCGGAGGGTGTTGGCCAGGGCCAGGGGCAAGGGGGTGAAGTCCTCCGAGGCCCAGGCGGAGACCAAGGCCAGGGGCTCCAGGCGCAGGGCCAGGGCGAGGAGGGGGGCGTAGACCCCGAGGAAGAAGACCCCCATCCCCAGGGCCAGGGCCCACCCCCGCCCCCGCGGGAGGGGGCGGGGCGGAACGGGGGGCGGGAGGACCGCCCCCTGGAGGCGGAGATAGAGGAGGGCCACCCCGGCCAAGGTGGCCACCTGGAGGAGCATGAGGGCGCTGGCCTCGGGGAAGGCCAGGCGGTAGGCAAGAAGGGTGTAGACCTCCACCTCCAAGGTGGCGTACCGGGGCCCTCCGAGGAGCAGGGGCACCCCGAAGGCGGAGAAGGCGTAGAGGAAGACGAGGAGGCCCGCCGAGCCCAAGGCGGGGAGGAGGAGGGGAAGCCCCACCCGAAGGAAGGCCCGAAAAGGGCTCGCCCCCAGGACCCGGGCCGCCTCCAGGGGCCTTTCCAGCGCCAGGGCCACCGGGAGGAGGATGCGCAGGGCGAGGCCCAGGTTGTAGAAAAGGGCAGCCCAGTAGAGGACGGCCCGGGTGCCGTAGAGGTCCAGGCCCAGAAGCCCTCGAGGCCCCACCAGGGCCAAAAACCCCAAGGCCACCACCGGGGTGGGCAGGACGAAGGGCAGGGTGGAAAGGGCGAGGAAGCCCGCCCTACCCGGGAAGCGCCAGCGGAAGAGGAAGGCGAGGGGCAGGGCCAAGGCCAGGGTGAGGAGGGCGGAGCCGAGGCCGTACTCCAGGCTGAAGAGGTAGCGCTCCCAGTAGTAGGGGTTGGCCAGGGCGCGGCCGAACCCCTCCCCCACCCCCAGGACCAGGACCCGGCCCAAGGGGTAGAAGAGGGCAAAGGCGAGGAAGGCGAGGACCAGGGCGGCCGCGCCCACCGGGGCTCACCGCCGCCCGGCCCGCACCGCCTCGGGGTCTTGGCCCTGGAGGACCACCCGGGTCCACTCCTCAATCCACCGCTCCCGGTTCGCCGCCATGCGGGCCGGGTCCAGGCGCACGGCCCCGGCGGGAGGCGGGGTGAAGCGGAAGACCTCGGGCAGGCGGGCGTCCCGCCTGGCGGGGTAGACCCACATCTCCGTGGGGATGTTCTCCTGCACGGGGCGGGAGAGGAGCCAGTCCACGAAGCGGCGGGCGGCCTCCAGGTTCTTGGTCCCCTTGAGGATGCCCACGAACTCCACCTGGAAGAAGGCAAGCTCCGGGAAGAGGTTCCCGGTGGGGGGCTCCTTGTACTTGCCCTCGGAGTAGTAGACCTCGGCGGCGGGGCTCGTGGTGTAGGAAACCACCAAGGGCCGGTCGCCGCCGTGAAGGGTGAAGTGGGTGTAGTAGGCCTCGCTCCAGCCCTTGGCCACCCGGACACCCCCGTCGCGGAGCCTGGCCCAGAAGTCTAGGTATCCGTCCTCCCCGAAGCGGGCCACCGTGGCCATCAGGAAGGCGAGGCCCGGGGAGCTGGTGGCCGGGTTTTGCACCACGAGAAGCCGGGCGTACTCCGGGCGGGCGAGGTCCTCCGGCCTTTGCGGCAGGGCCTTGCCCCGGAAGTAGGCCCGATCGTAGTTGAGGCTGACGAAACCGTAGTCCACGGGGATGGCCCGGAAGCTGGGGTCCAGAAGGAGCTCGGAGCGGAGGTTTCGGATCTCCGGGCTCACGTAGGGGAGGAGGATGTCCGCCTCGAGGGCCCGGGAGAGGAAGGTGTTGTCAAAGCCGTAGAGGACGTCAGCGATGGGGGCCCCCTTGGAGAGGATGGCCTTGTTCAGGGTCTCCCCCGCGTCGCCTCCCTTGAGGAAGCGGAGCCGGATCCCCGTCTCCTCCTGGAACCGGGCGATGAGGGCCTTGTCCAGGGAGAAGCTGGAGTGGGTGAGGACCACAAGCTCCTGGGCCAAACCCAGGGTCAGGAACGCCAAAGCCGCCAGGATTTTCCGCATCGCGCCCCTCCTTGTCACCGGGAGGGGATGGCCGTCACCTTCCCTACGCCGGCATGACCCGGATCAGGTTCCAAGGGTATGCTCTCAGCCCCTTTGGGGCACCCCCGGTGACGGCCTCAGTCTACCAGAGGCCCGCGGAGAGCGGGGACCAAGGCGGCGAGGGCCTCCTTGAAGGCCTCTTCAAAGGCCTCGGGGGCGTCAATCCAGGGGTAGTGGCCCGCCTCCGGGAGGACCCGGATGGGGGCGCGGAGCCTCGAGGCCACCTCCTCGGCGTAGGGGTAGCTCGTCCCGTCCCGCTCCCCCACGAGGACGTAGAGGGGGCGGCGCTCCGGGGTGAGGTAGGGGGTGTAGTCCAGGCGCCAAAGCCCGTTGCGCAGGAAGGCGAGGCCGGGCGCGTCCGAGCCCAAAATCCCCGCCCCCTCGGCGAGCCACTCGTAGGCCATCCGCCCCCGGGGGGTGGGGAACATGAGGCGGTCAAAGAGGACCTTGGGCTCCTCCCGCTTGAGGGCCTCCTTGAGGTTCTCCTCCGGGTCGGGGAGGGGGGCAAGCCCCGCCGCCTCCGCCAGGCGGGCGGCGAGCCAAGGGAAGTTGACCCAGGGAGCGAGGAGGATGGCCCCTTCCGCCTGGGGAAAGCGCCTGAGCACCTCCATGGCCACCACCGCCCCAAAGCCGTGGGCGAGGAGGCCAAAGCGCTCAATCCCCAAGGCCTCGGCGAGGAGGAGGGTGTCCTCCACCAAAGCGTCCACGGTGAAGAGCCTGGGGTCTTGGGGAAGCTCCAGGCTCCGCCCCGAGCCCCGCTGGTCAAAGTAGACCACGCGGAAGCCCTCCAGGTAGTCCTGGAGGCCTTCCCGCAGGACGTAGGCGTTCCCCCCGGGACCGCCGTGGAGGACGAGGAGGGCGGGCCCCTCCACGGGACCCACGTCCTCCACGTAAAGCTCCGCCTCCCCTACGGGGACGTACCCGATCTCTTCCCGCATCCCCTATAGACTACCCCATCCTCCAGGCGGAAGGCCCAGACCCTGACCCCGGGCACGGCCTCGGCCCGGGCCCGGGCCTCCTCCCCGGCCCCGAGGACCTGGAGGAGGAAGACCCCTTCGCCCTGAAGGAGCCAATAGGGATGGGGCAGGGCCTCCGCCAGGGCCGCCAGGGCCTCCCGGTCCTTCCCCTCCACGAAGAGGACCCTCATTCCCCACCCCCCAAGGCGGGCCCCGCCCCCTGCCAGAGGCGGTGGTAGAGGAGGATCTGGGCGCTCTCCTCCAGGGTGGTCATGAGGCCGTAGGCCTCGAGAAGGGCCTCCTCCGGGGCCTCCTTCAGGCCCACGGCGAAGGCCCCGTGCCCCCTCAGGAGGCAGGCCCGGTGCTCCCGCAAGGCCTCGGCCACGCTCAAGGCCGCCTCCTCCGTGGCGGAGACCGTCTTGGGGGCGAGGACCGGGACCTCCTTCAGGTAGTGCTGGCCCTCGAGGTCCAAAGGCTTCAGGCGGGGAAGGTGGAAGGAGAGGGCCACGGCCACCCGGGGGTGGGCGTGGACCAGGGCCCGGGCCCCGGTCCTGCGGTAGATCTCCCGGTGGACCACGCTCTCCACGCTCACCCCTTCGGGGATGGGCCCTTCCAAGGGCACCTCCAGAAGGTCCTCCGGGGTGAGCCTCGCCTTCTGCACCCCGCTTTTGGTGATGAGGAACCCCCCCTTGGTGCGCACGGAGAAGTTCCCGGCCGTGGCGGAGATGAGGCCCTGGGCGAAGAGGTCCTCGCCCACCTGACGGAACGCGGCGTACAACCGGGCGCGCACGGGCCCATTATGCCGGAAAAAGGCCCCCGGGGGAACCGGGGGCCTTACGCCTGCGGGGGGGCTTAAGCCTGCTTCCCGGGCTGCTCCCGCTTGACCCCGCGCCGGGCGGCGGGCCGCTCCTTGGCCTCCACCGCCTCCTTGCGGGCCTCCTCAATGGCCTTCAGGGTCTTCTGGTCCACCACCTGGGTGAAGCGGACGAAGTCCGAACCCGTGCCCGCCGGGATCAGGCGGCCCAGGATGACGTTCTCCTTGAGGCCGATGAGCTCGTCCTTCTTCCCGGCGATGGCCGCCTCGGTGAGGACGTGGGTGGTGTTCTGGAAGCTGGCGGCGGAGAGCCAGCTCTTGGTGGAGAGGGCGCTCTTCGTGACCCCCATGAGGAGGGGCTTCCAGGCCACCGGGGTCTTGCCCTCGGCGATGAGCCTCTCGTTCAGGGCCTCCACGTCCCACTTCTCCAGGACCTGGCCCTCCAAGAGGCGGCTATCCCCGGGGTCGGTGACCTCCACGTACTTCATCATCTGCCGGACCACGATCTCAATGTGCTTGTCGTGCAGCTTCACGCCCTGGGCCCGGTAGACCTTCTGGATCTCCTCCACCAGGTAGCGCTCCACCGCCTCGGGGCCCTTGGCCTCCAGAAGCTGGTGGGGGTCAATGGCCCCGCGGGTGAGGGGCTGGCCCGCCTCCACGTAGTCCCCGTCCTTGACGAGAAGGCGCGCCTCCTTGGGGAGCTTGTACTCCTTGGAGAAGCCCTCGGACTCCACGAAAACGGAGAGTTTCTCCTCCGTTTCCTCAATGCGCACCACGCCGTCAATCTCGGAGATCACCGCCTTGGCCTTGGGGCGGCGGGCCTCAAAGAGCTCAATGACGCGGGGCAGACCCTGGGTGATGTCCGCGGCCCCGGCCACGCCGCCCGTGTGGAAGGTGCGCATGGTGAGCTGGGTGCCGGGCTCGCCGATGGACTGGGCGGCCACGATGCCCACCGCCTCGCCGATGGAGACGGGCCGGGCCATGGAGAGGTCGTACCCGTAGCACTTCTGGCAGACCCCGTAGCGGGTCTGGCAGGTGAGGGGGCTGCGGACGGGCACCTCCTGGATCTCCCCGGCCTCGGCGGCCTTGATGAGAAGGTGGACGTCCTCCATGGAGAGGTAGCGGCCCTCCTCGAGGCGCACCCCCAGGACCTCCACCTCCCGGGCCAGGACGCGCCCGTAGAGGCCCGCCTCAATGTCCGCGCGCTTCCTCAGGCGCAAGGAGCGGGTCACCTCGTCGGGCTGGAAGAGGGGGACGGAGATGTAGTTGGTGGTGCCGCAGTCCGCCTCCCGCACCACGATCTCGTGGGTCACGTCCACGAGCTTGCGGGTAAGGTAGCCGGAGTCGGCGGTGCGGAGGGCGGTGTCCGCCCCACCCTTCCGGGCCCCGTGGCTGGAGATGAAGTACTCCAAGACGGTGAGGCCCTCGCGGAAGGAGGAGCGCACCGGCACCTCAAAGGTCTCGCCCGAGGGCTTCTGCATGAGGCCGCGCATGCCGCAGAGCTGGCGGATCTGCTGGGGGTTACCCCGGGCCCCGGACTGGGTCATCACGTAGAGGGGGTTGAAGGGGTAGTTCTCCTCAAAGTTCTTGAAGATCGCCTGGGTGACCTTCTCCGTGGTCTCGGTCCAGAGCTGGAGGATCTGGTCGTACCGCTCCCGGTCGGTGAGGAAGCCCATCTCGTAGGCCTGCTCAATCTGGAGGAGCTTGCGGTCGGCCTCCTCCAGGTACTGCTTCTTCTCCTCCGGGATCACGGCGTCGTCAATGCCGATGGTGATGCCGCTCGTGGTGGAGAAGGTGAAGCCGTAGTACTTAAGGGCGTCCAGAAGCCTGGCGGTCTTCTCCATCCCCAGGCGGAGGAAGGCCTGGTAGACCAGGTCCTTGAGGGAGTTCTTCTCCTGGGGCACGTCCAGCTGGATGAGTTCCCAGGCCACCTTCTCGTCCTCCACCGCCTCGGCCACGATGCGGGCGAAGAGGATGCGGCCCGGGCTCGTCTCCAGCCGCTTGCCCATGTAGCGGACGGTGACCACGTCCTGCAGATCCACGATGCCGTGGGCCACGGCGAGAAGGGCCTCGTCGGGGTTGGCGAAGACGTACTTGAGCCGGCCCACGCTGGTCTCCCTGCCCGCCACCTTGATGGGGGCGTTCAGGGCCACCTCTCCCCGCTCGTGGGCGGCCAGGGCCTCCTCGGGGGTGGCGAACTCCAGGCCCGCCCCCTTCTTCTCCTTGCGCACCTGGGTGATGTAGTAGAGGCCCAGGATGATGTCCCGGCTGGGCTTGGCCAAAGGCTCCCCCGAAGCCGGGGAGAGGAGGTTGTGGGCGGAGAGCATCTGGATGCGGGCCTCGGCCTGGGCGAAGGAGGAGAGGGGCACGTGGACCGCCATCTGGTCCCCGTCAAAGTCGGCGTTGAAGGCCTCGCACACCAGGGGGTGGAGCTGGATGGACTGCCCCTCCACCAAGACGGGCTGGAAGGCCTGGATGCCCAGGCGGTGCAGGGTGGGGGCGCGGTTAAGGAGGACCACCTTGCCGTGGATGACCTCCTCCAGGGCGTCCCACACCTCGTCCTTGATGTCCCGCTGGCGCTCCAGCATGCGCCGCGCCGCCTTGACGTTGGGGGCGATGCCCTTCTCCTCCATCCTCTTGAGGAGGAAAGGCTTGAAGAGTTCCAGGGCCATGCGCTTGGGCAGGCCGCACTGGTGGAGCTTGAGCTGGGGCCCCACCACGATCACGCTTCGGCCCGAGTAGTCCACCCGCTTGCCCAGGAGGTTCTGGCGGAAGCGGCCCTGCTTGCCGGAGAGGATGTCGGTGAGGCTCCTGAGGGGCCGGTCGGAGCCGGGGTTGGTCACGGGAGCGCCGCGGCGACCGTTGTCCAGGAGGGCGTCCACCGCCTCCTGCAGCATCCGCTTCTCGTTGCGGATGATGATCTCGGGGGCCCCCTGGGCCAAAAGCTTCTTCAGCCGGTTGTTGCGGTTGATGAGACGCCGGTAGAGGTCGTTGAGGTCGCTCGTGGCGAAGCGGCCGCCGTCCACCTGGACCATGGGCCGCAGGTCCGGGGGAAGGACGGGGACGGCCTCGAGGATCATCCACTCGGGCCGGTTCCCCGAGTCCAGGAAGGCCCGCACCACCTCCAGGCGCTTCCTGGCCTTGGCCCGCCGGGCCCGGGAGGGGTGCTTCATCTCCTCCAGGAGCTCCTTCTCCAGGGCCTCGAGGTCCAGCTCCTTGAGGAGCTGCTGGATGGCCTCGGCCCCCATGCGGGCGTCGATGTCGTAGGACTCCACCACCCGGACCACGTTGCGGACCAGGTCCACCTCCACCCGGCCGTAGACGTCGCTTTTGACCTTGCCCCCGTCGGCGAGGACGTCCCCCGGGGCCACCCGGTCCCCGGTGGAAACCTCCACGTCGTCCTCAAAGGGGTAGACCCGGGCCTTGACCACCAGGATGCTGGCGGGCTCGTGGAGGTGGACGATCCCTTCGGCCTCGGCGATGACCTCCTCCTCGGGGTCAATGGCGGCCACGATCCTGTCCCCGGGCTCCACCCTGGCCCCCTCGGGGACCACCACGTTCATGTGGGGCTGAACGCGGTAGTCCTTGGGCTCCGTCCACTCCAGGAAGAGGGTGAGGTAGACCGTCTCCCCCTCCTCCTCCGCCTCCACCTGGGCGGCCCGGATCTGGCGGGGCATGCGGAGAAGGCCCTTGGCCTCGGCCAGGGGCTGGCCCTTCTCCACGATTTCCCCGTGGACCACGAGGGGCGTCATGCCCACGGGGAGGAAGTAGGTGGCCACGGGCTCGTCCTCCTGGCGGAGGACGAGGAAGGCCCCTTCCTCCAGCTCCCTAAGCTCCACCACGCCCTCCTCCTCGGCCCGGAAGAGGTAGGGCTCGGGGAGCTCGGCGAGGACCTCGCCGGGCTTGTAGGCCTCCTTCTCCACCCAGGCGGCGAGGGGAAGCCTGAGCCCGGCCCGCTCCTTCTTCACGTACTCCACCCGGACGCGGCGGGGGAAGCGGTAGAGGGCCACGCCGTCCAGGCGGCTCACCACCCCAGGGGCAAGCTCCTGGCCCTTCACCACCTCCTCCCCGTCCTTCACCAGGGCGTCCACCCCAGGGGGCAGGGGATAGGTCTCCTGCTTGCCGTAGCGGAGCTCCCGGTACTCCTCGTCGGTGAGGAGCTGGCGCTTTTCCACCGGGACCCCGTTCAGGACAGCCCCCTTGGGGTCCAGGACGATGTACTTGCTGAAGTAGAGGACCTGCTCCAGCTCGGTGGCGGAGAGGTCCAAGAGGGTCCCGATCTTGGAGGGGACGTCCTTGACGAACCAGATGTGGGCGGCGGGGGTGGCGAGCTCAATGTGGCCCATGCGGTAGCGGCGGACGATGCTCTTCGTCACCTCCACGCCGCACCGCTCGCACACCTTGCCCTCAAAGCGCTGGCGCTTGTACTTGCCGCAGGCGCACTCGTAGTCCTTGATGGGGCCGAAGATGCGCTCGTCAAAGAGGCCGTCCCGCTCGGGCTTGAGGGTGCGGTAGTTGATGGTCTCGGGCTTCTCCACCTCCCCGTAGCTCCAGGAGCGGATCTTCTCCGGGGAGGCCAAAGCGATGCGAACCTTACGAACCTCTTTTTTCATGCTTCACCTCGGGGGAACCGCCTTCACCCTCACCGCTTGGAGGCCAACCCCTCAAAGATGTCCACGGGGTTGTCCTTCTCGTCCAAGGTCTGCACGTCCAAGGCCAGGGCCTGGAGCTCCTTCACCAGCACGCGGAAGGACTCGGGGACGCTGGGCCCGGGAACGTCCTCCCCCTTGATGATGGCCTCGTAGGCGGCGTTCCTGCCCTCAATATCGTCGGACTTGAGGGTGAGCATCTCCTGGAGGGTGTGGGCCGCCCCGTAGGCCTCGAGGGCCCAGACCTCCATCTCCCCGAAGCGCTGGCCGCCGAACTGGGCCTTCCCGCCCAGGGGCTGCTGGGTGATGAGGGAGTAGGGGCCCGTGGAGCGGGCGTGCATCTTGTCCTCCACCATGTGGTAGAGCTTCATGATGAACATCTGCCCCACCACGATGGGGCCCTCAATGGGCTCGCCCGTGCGGCCGTCGTAGAGGACCACCTTGCCCTGGAGGAAGAGCTCCTTAAGCTGCTCCTCCGGGGGCTTGCCCGGGGTCACGAGGCCGAGCTTCTCCGCCCGGCGGAGGACCTCCACCTCCCGCTTGTCCACGCCGAAGCCCTCGCCCTTGCGCTTGCCGAAGTAGACCTCAAAGGCCTGGGCGAGGAGCTCCTTGATCTCGGGCTCCTTGGCCCCGTCAAAGATGGGAGAGATGTAGCGCTGGCCCAGGAAGTAGCCGGCGAGGCCCAGGTGAGTCTCCAGGATCTGCCCCAGGTTCATCCGGCTGGGGACGCCCAGGGGGTTCAGGATCACGTCCACGGGGGTGCCGTCGGGCAGGTGGGGCATGTCCTCCACGGGGAGGATCTTGGCCACCACCCCTTTGTTCCCGTGGCGGTTGGCGAGCTTGTCCCCCACCTGGAGCTTGCGCTTCTGGGCCACGTAGACCCGGACCACCTCCCGCACCCCGGGCTTCAGCTCCACCCCGGGGTCGCCCCGCCGCAGCCGGACGGTGCGGACCACGATCCCCCCTTCGCCGGGCGGCACCCGGAGGGAGGTGTCCTTCACGTCCCGGGCCTTCTCGCCGAAGATGGAGCGGAGGAGCCTCTCCTCGGGGGTGGGCTCGGACTCGCCCTTGAAGCTGGTCCGCCCCACGAGGATGTCCCCGGGCTTCACCTCGGCGCCGATGCGCACCACGCCCTCCTCGTCCAGGTCCCTTAGGGCGGCCTCGGAGAGGTGGGGGATGTCCCGGGTGATCCGCTCGGGGCCGAGCTTGGTGTCCCGGGCCTCAATCTCGTAGCGCTCAATGTGGATGGAGGTGTAGAAGTCCCGCTTGAGGAGCTCCTCGCTGATGACGATGGCGTCCTCAAAGTTGTACCCGTCAAAGGGCATGATGGCCACGAGGACGTTCTGCCCCAGGGCCAGGAAGCCGTTCTCGGAGGCGGGGCCGTCGGCGAGGAGGTCCCCTTTGCGCACCCGCTGCCCCACCACCACCCGGGGGCGCTGGTCCAGGGCCGTACCCTGGTTGGAGCGGTAGAAGCGGCGCAAGGGGTACTCCACCAGGCGGCCGTCCTCGTAGCGCACGACGATGCGGTTGCCGTCCACCTTGGCCACCTCCCCGTCCTCCTCGGCGTAGAGGGCCGCCAGGGAGTCCCGCACCACCCGCTCCTCGAGGCCCGTCATCACCACGGGGGCCTGGGCCCGGATGAGGGGCACGGCCTGGGTTTGCATGTTGGAGCCCATGAGGGCCCGGTTGGCGTCGTCGTGCTCCAGGAAGGGAATGAGGTTGGTGTTCACGGAGAAGACCTGCTTGGGGGAGACGTCCATGAACTCCACCTCTTCCGGGCTCACGATCACGGGCTCCCCCTTCCTCCGGGCCACCACCCGCTCGGCCGCGATCCGGTTCCCCTCCAGGGGGGTGTTGGCCTGGGCGATGGTGTAGCGGTCCTCCTCGGTGGCCGTCATGTAGACCACCTCGTCGGTGACCACCCCGCCCACCACCCGGCGGTAGGGGGTGCGGATGAAGCCCAGCTCGTCCACCCGGGCGTAGGCCGCTAAGGAAGTGATAAGGCCGATGTTGGCGCCCTCGGGGGTCTCCACGGGGCAGATGCGCCCGTAGTGGGTGCGGTGGACGTCGCGCACGTCAAACCCCGCCCGCTCCCGGGTGAGGCCGCCCGGGCCCAGGGCGGAGATCCGCCGCTTGTGGCGCAGGGAGGAGAGGGGGTTGGTCTCGTCCTTGAACTGGGAGAGCTGGCTGCGGCTGAAGAACTCCCGGATGGCGGCCTCCAAGGGGCGGCTGTTCACCAGCTTGGCCGGGGTGAGGCTGTCCTCCGAGCCCATGAGCATCCGCTCCCGCACCCCCCGGGCGAGGCGGGCAAGCCCCACCCGGAACTGGTCGGTCATGAGCTCCCCCACGGTGCGGATGCGGCGGTTGCCCAGGTGGTCAATGTCGTCCACCTCGTGGCCCGGGACCCCGGCGGTGAGGGCGAAGAGGTAGCGGAGGGTGGGGAGGAAGACCTCGTCCTTGAACTCCCCGTCCTCAAAGCGGGCCAGGGTGCGGCCCGAGAGGCGGATCCCCAGCTTCTCCTCCGCCTTGTACCGCCCGGCCTCGCCCAGGTCGTACCGCCTGGGGTCGGCGATGAGGCCGTAGACGTAGGCCACGGCCTTGTCCCGCTTGGGCGGGTCCCCGGGGCGGAGGAGGGTGAAGAGGCGGACCAGGGCCTCCTCGGGGCGCATGGCGAAGACGCTCTCGTCCATGAGGCCCTGGACCAGCTCCCCGTAGGCCCCAAGCTCCCGGGCCAGGGTCTCCTGGTCGTACCCCAGGACCCGAAGGAGGAGGACCAGGGGGAACTTCCGCTTGTTGACCTTCATGGAGACGACGCCGTTCGGCTCCACCTCCAGGTCAATCCAGGGGCCCCGCTTGGGCAGGGGGATGATGCTGGCGATGTAGCGCCCGGGCCGGGCGGGGTCGGGGGTGAAGTAGACCCCGGGGGAGCGGTGGATCTGGGAGACGATGACCCGGTCGGCCCCGTTGATGATGAAGGAGCCGTCCTCGGTCATCAGGGGGATGTGCCCCAGGAAGACCTCGTCCTCCTTGATGAGGCCCGTGTCCTTGTGGATGAGCTGGAGCCGGGCGTAGAGGGGGGCCTGGTAGGTGAGGTCCTTCTCCCGGCACTCGTCCTGGGGGAAGGGGGGCTCGCCCAGGCGGTACTCCAGGAAGTCCAGCACCAGACCGCCCTTGCCCTTGTCCTCCTCCTCAATGGGGAAGGTCTCCCGGAAGGCCGCCTGGATGCCGACGTTCTCCCGCTTCTCCGGGGGGACGTCGGCCTGCAGGGCCCTGCGGTAGGACTCCACCTGGATCTCGGTGAGGGGTGGAAGGGGGATAACCTCTCGGATGCGACCGAACCGCTTGATCTCCATGCGTCACCTCAAGGAAGGCGGGCCGCCCGAGGTAAGCTAACAGGGTTCTTCCGCAAGGGGGCCATCCCCTTGCGGTGGCTGGCTCTTACCGTGCTCCCTTGGCCCGACCAAAGAGCACAAACCCTAATCTATACCGGAATGCCTACTTCCGTCAATCCGGCTCGCCGAAAACGGGACCGATTCCTCCTCCTACCGCTCCACCTCCACCTTGATTTTATAGTTGCCCCGCACCGTCTTGCCAACCACCTCCAGGAGCCTGAGGGTCCCGAGCCCCTCCGCGAAGAGCAGGTCCCCGGGGGCGAGCTCGTCCTTGGGGGAGGCGGGCCTCCCCTTAAGGCGCACCTTGCCCGCCTTGACCCCCTGGGCGAAGTAGGACCGGGAGACGCCGAAGCCCTTGGCCCCCACGGCGTCCACCCGCAAGGAGGGGACGACCAGGGTGCGCACCCGCTCCCTAGGGGGCCTCAGGGCCCCTTCGGGAGGGGGAAGGAGGCGGTAGCCCTGGGCCTCGAGGGCCTTCCTCCCTTCGGGGAGGAGGGCGGCCAGAACCCCCTCCTCCACCTCCTCCACCTCGCCCAAAACCTCCCCCAGGTCGGCGGGCGGGGGGCGGTCCAGGAGGACCACCTCCACGGGGTCGGAGACGGAGGGCACCTCCTCGGGGTAGAGGACGGCCACCTTGCGCTCCGCCAGGGGAAAGCCGCCGAAGAAGGCCACCCGGATCCCCTCCCGGCGGGCCATCTCCTCCAGGCGGGCCTGGTCCTCGGGGTCCAGGAAGCCCGTGCGCACCACCCGGCCGCCCCGGGCCCGCTTGAGGTAGCGCTCCAGGTCCGCCATCAGGAGGCCCCCTGGAGGACGAAGGTCAGGGTGGCGCTCGCCCGCTCCTCCCCCTCCACCAGGGCCCGCACCGCCACCTTGCCCACGCCCCGGCGGAAGGCGAGGAGCTCCCCCTCGAGGATCAGGGTGTCCCCCGGATAAACGGGCCGCCGGAACCGGGCCCCCTCTACCCCGGCGAGGAAGGCGAGGCCCCCTTGGGGAAAGCCCGGCTGGCGCACCAGCGCCCCCACGGCCGCCTGGGCCATGGCCTCAAGGATCAGCACCCCGGGCATGACGGGGTGTCCGGGGAAGTGCCCCTGGAAGTAGGGCTCGTTGAAGGTCACGTTCTTGAGGGCCTTGAAGCGCCTTTCGTCCGCCTCCAGCACCCGGTCCACGAGGAGAAAGGGGTACCGGTGGGGCAGAACCTTGAGGATCTCCCGGATGTCCACAGGGCCTCACCTCCTCAGGACGTCGTCGGAGGAGAGGATGGTGTCCTCGAGGACGTGGAGCATCTCCAGGGCCTTCCCGGTGCCTAGGGCCACGGCCTCTATGGGGTTTTCCGCCACCACCACCGGCACCCCCGTGGCCTCCTGCAGGGCCACGTCCAGGTTCTTCAAAAGCGCCCCACCCCCGGTGAGGAGGATGCCCCGCTCGTAGATGTCCGAGGCGAGCTCCGGGGGCGTGCTCTCCAGGACGTTCCTCACCCCCTGGAAGATCTTGCCCAAGGGCTCTTGGAGGGCCTCCGCGATGTCCTCGGCGGGGATCTCGGCGGTGCGGGGAAGGCCGGTGAGGAGGTCCCGGCCCCGGACCTCGGCCACCTCCTTCTCCTCCCCGGGAAGGAGCTTGGCCCGGCCCAGCCGGATCTTCAGCTCCTCGGCGGTGCGCTCCCCGATGAGGAGGTTGTACTTCTGGCGGATGTGGAGGATGATGGCCTGGTCCATCTCGTTCCCAGCAATGCGGAGGCTTTCCGAGCGCACGATCCCGCCCAAGGAGATGACGGCGATGTCCGTGGAGCCGCCCCCGATGTCCACCACCATGGTCCCCGTGGGCTCGGCCACGTTGATGCCCGCCCCGATGGCGGCCGCCAGGGGTTCTTCAATGAGGTAGACCTTATGGGCCAGGGTGGAGACGGCCTGGACCACAGCCCGCCTTTCCACGTCCGTCACCCCGGAGGGAACCCCCACCATGATCCGCACCCGCCCCTTGAAGAGGCGGCTCATGGGGGAGAGGACCTTCTGCAGGAAGAGGAGGAGCATCTTCTCCGTGAGGGCGTAGTCGGCGATGACCCCGTCCTTAAGGGGGCGCACGGCCACGATATTCCCGGGGGTGCGCCCGAGCATCCGGTAGGCCTCCGCCCCCACGGCCTTCACCTCCTTCTTCCCCTGGACCACGGCGATGACGGAGGGCTCCTTCAGGACGATCCCCTTCCCCCGCACGTAGATGAGTACGCTGGCCGTCCCCAGGTCAATGCCGATGTCTTCGCCTTTAAGCATAGCGCCTCACTTCACCTAGCGTACTCCACCGCCCGGGTCTCCCGCACCACGGTCACCTGGACCTGGCCCGGGTAGTTCATCTCCTTCTCAATGCGGCTGGCGATCTCCCGGGCCAGGAGGGTGGCCTTGGCATCACTGATCTTCTCCGGCTTGACGATGACCCGCACCTCCCGGCCCGCCTGCACGGCGAAGGCCGTCTCCACCCCCGGGAAGGAGAGGGCGATGCGCTCCAGGGCCTCCAGGCGCTGGAGGTACTCCTCGAGGCTCTCCCGCCTCGCCCCGGGCCGCGCCGCCGAGAGGGCGTCGGCCGCGGCCACCAAGACGGCGTAGAGGGTCTCGGCGTTGTCGGGGTCGTGGTGGTGGGCGATGGCGTCCACCACCTCCATGGGCTCCCCGAAGCGCCGCGCCAAGGCGATGCCGATCTCCACGTGGCTTCCCTCCACCTCCCGGTCCACGCTCTTGCCGATGTCGTGGAGGAGCCCGGCTCTCCGGGCGAGGGCGGCGTCTAGGCCGAGCTCCGCCGCCATGATCCCGGCGAGGTGGGCCACCTGGACCGAGTGCTTGAGGACGTTCTGGCCGTAGCTGAAGCGGAAGTGGAGCCGCCCCAAAAGCTGGATGAGGCCGGGTTTCAGGCCCACCACCCCCGCCTCTAAGGCGGCCTCCTCCCCCCTCTCGTAAATGAAGGTCTTCATCTCCTGCTTGGCCTTTTCCACCACCTCCTCAATGCGGCTTGGGTGGATGCGGCCGTCCTTCAAGAGCTCCTCCAGGGCCATGCGGGCGATCTCGCGGCGGATGGGGTTGAAAGAGGAGAGGAGGACGGCGTCCGGGGTGTCGTCAATGATGAGGTCCACCCCCGTCAGGGCCTCAAAGGCGCGGATGTTCCGCCCCTCCCGGCCGATGATCCGCCCCTTCATGGCGTCGGAGGGGATGGGCACCACGGTGACGGCGAGCTGGGCTGCGGTTTCCGAGGCCTGGCGCTGCATGGCCTGGGCCAGGATCTTCTGCGCCTCCCGCCGGGCCTCGAGGCGGGCCCGCTCCAAGGCGGCCCGCACCTTTTGGGCCTTCTCCTCCTCCAGCTCCTGGTCCAGGCGCTCCAGGATGAGCCTGCGGGCCTCCTCAGGGGTGAGGCCCGCCACCTCGTAAAGTTTCCGCTCCACCTCCTTAAGCCGCTCCTCCAGGGCCCTGGCCTCCGCCTTGAGCGCCTCCTCCTTGCGGACAAGCTCCGCCTCCGCCTCCTCCAGCCGCGCCACCCTGGCGTCCAGGGCTTCGGCCCGCTTGGCGAGCCGCTCCCCCTCCCGGCGGAGCTCCTCCCGCTCAGCCTTGAGGCGCTCCCGCTCCTCCTTGAGCTCCTCCTGGAGGGACCTCAGGCGCTCCCGCTCGGCGCGAAGCTCCTCCCGCTCCGCCTTGAGGCGTTCCCCCGCCTCCTCCAGGCGCTTTTTGGCCTCGGCCTCGGCGGCCTCGAGGCGGCGCCTGAGCTCCGCCTCCACCTCCTCCCGCTGGGCCTTGGCCCGGGCCTCCGCCTCCTGGCGCAGGGCCTTGGCCTCCTGGCGGGCGGCCTCCAGGATTTCCCGGGCCTCCTTCCGCGCGGCCTCCAGGACCTCCCGGGCCTCCCGCCTTGCCGCCTCCAGGAGCTCCCGGGCCTCCTGGGCCGAGCGGTCCTCCCCCTTCCGCCTAAGGAGGAGACCCCCCCCAAGCCCCAGGACCAGGAGCAGAAGAACCAGGTCCAGAAGGGACATCTACTCCCCCTCGTCCTCGCCCGCGGCCAGGACCACCTCCCCGGCCCGCTCCAAGACCTTGGTGCGGATCTCCTCCAAAAGCTCGGGCCGCTCCCGCAAGGCCTCGGCCGCCTTCTCCTTCCCCTGGCCCAGGCGGAGCTCCCCGTAGGAGAACCAGGACCCGGCCTTCTCAATGACCCCCGCGGCCACGGCCACGTTCACCAGGTCGGCCACCGGGTCCAGGCCCCGGCCAAAGTAGATCTCCAGCTCTGCCTCGCGGAAGGGAGGGGCGAGCTTGTTCTTCACCACCTTGACCCGCACCTTGACGCCCACGGCCTCGTTCCCCACCTTGATGGGCTGGCCGCTTTTGCGCACGTCCAGGCGCACGCTGGAGTAGAACTTGAGGGCCCGCCCCCCGGGAGTGGTCTCGGGGTTGCCGTACGTGATCCCCACCTTCTCCCGCACCTGGTTGATGAAGATGGCGGCGGTGTTGCTCTTGGCGAGCACCGCGGTGAGCTTGCGAAGGGCCTGGCTCATGAGCCGGGCCTGGAGGCCCACGTGCTGGTCCCCCATCTCCCCCTCAATCTCCGCCCGGGGGACCAAGGCGGCCACCGAGTCCACCACGATCACGTCCACCGCCCCCGAGCGGGCGAGGAGCTCCACGATCTCCAGGGCCTGCTCGCCCGTGTCGGGCTGGGAGACCAGGAGGTCCTCCACCTGGACGCCGAGGCGCTGGGCGTACAGGGGGTCCAGGGCGTGCTCCGCGTCCACGAAGGCGGCCACCCCGCCCCGCCTCTGGGCCTGGGCGATGATGGTGAGGGCGAGGGTGGTCTTGCCCCCGGACTCGGGGCCGTAGATCTCCACGATCCGCCCCCGGGGGATGCCGCCGATCCCCAGGGCGAGGTCTAGGGCGAGGGAGCCGGTGGGGATCACGTCCACCTGCTGCTTGGGCATCTCGCCCAGCCGCATCACCGCCCCCTTGCCGAACTCCTTCTCAATCGCCTTCAGGGCGTTCTCCAGGGCCTTGCGCTTGCTTTCGTCCATGCTCACCTCTCAGGGAAAACTTCTCCAAAACGGTGTACACCGGCCCCTTGGGCTTAAGCTCCGAGCGCACCAGGGCGAAGCCCTCCACCGGCCACTCCAGGCCGAAGAGGACGGGGGGCACCCGGGGCGCCGGGGCCTTCCTGCGGGCCAGGGTGATGTGGGGCTTGAAGGGCTTGTCCCAGCCAGGGATCCTCACCGCCTCCTCGCCCAGAAGCTCCTCCACCCCGGCGCGAAGCCCCTCGGCGAGGCGGAGGAAACCCTCGGCCTCCGCCTTGGCGAACCAGACCCGGGGGGTTCCTTCGTTGGGGAAGTAGCCCGTCCCGCGAAGCCGCGCCCGGAAGGGGGCCTCGAGGCGGGCGAGCCTGTGGCCTAGGGCCAGGTAGTCGGGAAGCTCCTCCTCGGGCCGCTCGCCCAGAAAAAGGAGGGTCAGGTGGAGCTGGTGGGGAGGGACGGGCTTCCAGCCGCGAAAAGGGCGGACCTTGGTCTGGGCTTCCACCAGGGCCGCCCGGACCTCCTCGGGTAAAAAGACCGCGTAGAAGAGCCTCATGTCACAAGGAGCGCCAAGGCCGCGTAGACGCTTCTCAGGCGCACGGTCTCACGATCACCCAGGAAGCGGTAGCGCCGCACCTCCGCGCCCGCGGGGCCCGCCAGGGCCACGTAGACCGTGCCCGGGGGCTCTCCCTCCAGGGGGTCCGGCCCCGCAACCCCGGTGGTGGCCAGGGCGTAGGTGGACCCGAAGAGGGACCGCGCCGCCTCCGCCATAGCCCGGGCGGTCTCGGCGGAGACCGTCCGGGAAAGGAGGTCCTGAGGCACCCCGAAGCGGGCCTTGGCCCCTACGGAGTAGGATACCACGCCTCCCAAGTAGAAGCGGCTCGCCCCCGGCACGCGGGTGATCTCCGCCCCCAAAAGCCCCCCGGTGAGGCTTTCCATGGTGGAAAGGGTGGCCCCCTCCCGCTCCATACGCCTTTTTACCGCCTCGGCCAGGGTTATCTCCCCCTCGCCCCAGACCTCCTTGAGAAGTTTCTTCTTGATCTTCTCCGCAAGCTCCGCCACCCGGTCCTCCCGGCCCCGGACCACCACCTCCACCCCGTGGAGCTTGGGGTAGGTGCCCACCTCCACCTCCTCTTCCCGGACGAAGAGGGGGCCTAGGCGCTCCACGATGTCCGACTCCCCGATGCCCCAGGTCTTGAGCACGCGCTCGGCGTAGGGCCTTTGGGGAAGGCCCAGCTTGGGCAAAACCTCCCGCCACATGGGCCGCCACTCCATGGGAGGCCCCGGCAAGAGCACCAGGTCCTTCCCCTCCTTGCGCACCCACCACCCGGGGGCGGTGCCCCGGGGGTTTTTGAGCCAGGTGGCGGAGGGGATCCGCATGGCCTGCTTGCGGTTGGCCTCGGGCATGGCCCGGCCCCGGGCGCGGAAGAAGGCCTCAATCTCCCCAAGCACGGCCTCGTCCAGCTCCAAGGGCTCCCCCAAGGCCAGGGCCACCGCCTCCCGGGTCACGTCGTCGGGGGTGGGGCCGAGGCCGCCGGAGAGGACCACAAGCCTGGCCCGGGCGAAGGCCTCCTCCACCTCCCGGGCCAGGGGCGCCACCTCGTCCGCCACCCTCAGGGTCCTCTCCACCTTGAGGGCGTAGGGCTTGAGGCTTCTTGCGATCTCCGCCGTGTTGGTGTCCAGGGTCTCCCCGTAAAGGAGCTCGGTGCCTACCCCGAGGATCTCTGCCCGCTCCATGCCGCCTCCTTAAAGGGGAGGGCCTCCAGGAGGTACCGCCCCCCGCCCCCTTCCACCACCGCCCCACGGGGCACCTCCTTCCGCACCACGGCGAGGCCCAGGAGGCCGAAAGGGGTTTCTAAAAGGCGCTTCGCCTCGCCCACGCGCTTTCCCTCCAGGGTGAGGGCCGCCGGGGCCTCGCCCCCCTCCAGGGCCCTCAGGCCCACGAGGCGGTAGGGCACCTCCTTTCCCTCGGTCCTGGCCATGATCTCCTGGCCCACGTAGCACCCCTTGCCGTAGTCCACCAGGTGGAGGAGGCCCACGCTCTGGGGGAGTTCCCCCTGGATGTCCGAGAGGAGGGGGAGGCCCTTGAGGAGGGTGTAGAGGGGATAAAGCTCCGGGGGAAGCGCCCCTTCGGCCCTCTCCCCCACCTCCTCGCGGCCGTCCGTGTGAAGGAGGCGGAAGAGGGGAAGCGCCACAAGCTCCACCTGGTCAAAGACGATGTAGCGGCGGAGGCGCCTTTCCAGCCCCTCGAGGCTCCCCCACGGGGCCAAAAGGAAGCCCTCGGGATGGGGAAAGAGGGTAGCCGCTTCCTCTATCTGCCCCTTGTGGTTAAGAAAAAGGGCCCCCGCAGGCCCCTGAAGCCGCCTTAGGTCCCGGGTGCCCTGCCCCTGGAGGAAGGAGAAGGCATCGGGCCCCCGGACGAGCAAAACCCCCGGGAAGGCGAAGAAGCCTTTTCCAGATAGGGCCTTGGCCAGAAGGGCCTCCATGCCTCCCATTATTGACCAAAGAGCAAGGAATGAGGAGAATGCAATCCGTGCGCTTTCTCGCTGGCTCCTTCCTGGCGCTTTTTCTGGTGGGGGTGAGCGTGGCTCTCCCGGGGGCGGCCCTGCCCCTTTGGCGGGCGCGGTACGGGGTGGGGGAGGAGGTCTCCTTTTTCTACACCGCCCTTCTTTTGGGCCTTCTCCTGGGGGTGCGCTTGGGCCAAGAGGAAAGGCGCCATCCCCTTTTCCCCTTGGCCTTGGGCCTGGTAGGGCTCGCCTTCCTGGGCTTGGCCTGGGCCCCCACCTACACCTGGGTGGTGCCCTTGGCCTTCCTTTTGGGCCTGGGGGAAGGGGTGATGAACGTCCACGGGAATAGCCTGGTGGGGGAGCTTTACCCGGAAAGGCGGGTGGAGCTCTTAAACCGGGTGAACGTGGCCTTCGGCCTGGGGGCGGTCTTCACCCCCCTGGCCCTCACCCAGCTCCCTTACCCCCTGGTCCTCAGCCTGGTGGGGCTCATCGCCCTCGGGGCAGGGCTTCTGGTCCTGGGAGCCCCGCCTGCAGCCAGGCCACCGGGAAGGCCCCGGGGGGCCCTCTGGCCCTTCCTCCTCGCCGTGGGGCTCTATACGGGCCTCGAGGGAGCGTTGGCCACCTGGAACCGGGTCTGGCTCGAGGCCCTGGGCCACGCCACCGCCCTGGGGGGCCTTCTCCTAAGCCTTTACTGGCTCCTTTTGGCCCTGGGAAGGCTCTTCCTGGCCGGGCGGGTGGCGCAGGACCCCTTGAGGGCCCTCCGGGGGCTTCTCCTCGGGGTGATGGGCCTCCTCCTCTTAAACTTCCTCCCCCAGACCGCCCTCCTCTTTCCCCTGGCGGGCTTTCTTTTAGGGCCCCTTTTCTCCACCCTCTTCGCCCTGGTCCAGGCCCGCTTCGGCCACCGGGCCCTGGGCGGGCTCATGTACGCTGGGGCGGCGGGGAGCACCCTGATCCCCGGGTTTTTCGCCCTCCTCCCCGTTTCCGGGATCCCCTGGGGCCTCCTCGCCCTAAGCTTCGCCCTCTATCTCCTGCTTTGGGGAATGGCCCGGGAGGTGGGGCGTGGTTAAGGCCATCCTCTTTGACCTGGACGGCACCTTAGCGGACACCGACCCCCTGCACCTCCTCGCCTGGCAAGAGGTCCTTAAGCCTTACGGCCTCAAGGTGGACCCTGCCTTCTACCGGGAAAGGATCTCGGGAAGGCTCAACCCCGAGATCGTGCGGGACCTCCTGGGCCTGGAAGGCGAGGAAGCGGAAAGGCTCATCGCGACCAAGGAAGCCCGCTTCCGGGAACTCGCCCAGGGGCTAAGGCCCACCCCGGGGCTTCCGGAATTTTTGGAGCGAATCAGGGAAAAGGGGCTCCTCTGGGGCGTGGTGACCAACGCCCCCAGGGAGAACGCCCGCCACGTCCTCGAGGCCCTGGGCCTGAGGCCGCCCCTCCTTGTCCTGGCGGAGGAGGTGGGCCGGGGGAAGCCCGACCCCCTTCCCTACCAACTGGCCCTAAGGCGCCTTGGGGTGGCCCCCGAGGAAGCCCTGGCCTTTGAGGACTCCCCTTCCGGGGTGAGAAGCGCCGTGGGGGCGGGGATCCCCACCTACGGCCTCCTCACGGGGCATAAGGGGGAGGCTCTTTTGCAGGCGGGAGCCAAGGGGGTGTTCCGGGACTTCCGGGAAGCCCTAGGCCTCCTTTAGGGCGTACCGGGCGAAGGCCTCCTCGTCAAAGCGGCCCTCCACCAGGTCCTCCCAGTAGAGCCACCCCTCGCGGAAGGGGGGAAAGGGGAAGAAGCCGCCCTCGGCCTTGAGGTGGAAGGCGAGCTCGCAAGGCTCCGTCACCCCCTGCTGGAAGGCGAGGAGGGCGGACTGGTAGGCCCCGAAGGCGCTTTGCGCCTGGCTTCCCACCATGGCCTTTTTGCCCTTTTCCCGGGCGAGGGCGAGCATCTCCAGGGTCCAGGTGATGCCCGTGCGTGCGGGCTTTAGGTTCAGGATGTCAAAGGTGTTAAGCTCCAGCTCCCGCCTGAGGTCCTTGAGGGTCATGGCGGAGTCGTCGGCGATGAGGGGGAGGATGCCCTTCTCCCGAAGCCGCTTCCGGGCCGCCACCCGCTCTATGGGCAAGGGCTCCTCCACGTAGAGGAGGCCAAGCTCCTTCCAGGCCAAAAGGTAGCGCTCCGCCGCCTCGGGGGAGAGGGTCTCGTTGGCGTCGGCGTAGAACTGGGCCTCGGGGAGGGCTTCCTTAAGGCGAAGGAGGCGCTTTGTGTCCGCCTCGAGGTCCCGCCCCACCTTGACCTTGAAGACCCTAACCCCCGCCCCAAAGGCCATGCGGGCATCCTCCAGGACCTCGTCCTCCTCCCCGAGGCCCAGGATGTAGGCCACCCGCACCCGGTGCTTGGCGGGCTTGAGGACCTGGTAAAGCTCCTCCCCCTCGCTCCTCGCCCACGCCTCCCAGAGGGCGGTGTCCAGGGCGCCCTTGAGGCCGAAGTTAAAGGGGAAGGCCTCGAGGACCGCCCGGATCCCCTCCTGGTCGTCGGCCTCGAGGCCCAAAAGCTTGGGCCTCAGGTACTCAAGCCCCGCCCTCACGCTCCCCAGGGTCTCCCCGTAGATGGTGGGGCGGATGGCCACCTCGGCCCGGCCTATGGAGCCGTCGGAAAGCTCCACCTCCAAAAGGGCGTGCTCCAGGGCGGCGAGCTCCGAGGACTTCCCCCAGCGCAAGGGGGCCTTCAGGGGGATGCGGAAGGGGATGAGGCGCAGGTCCCGTACCGTCGGCATAGCCCCCATTCTACGCGCTAGCGAAGCCCCTCCTGGAGGAAGCGCCGCACCGCCAGGACCTCCTCCTCGGGAGAGAGGGCCTCCGTGTCCAGGACCAAGGCCCTGGGGTGGCCCTCGAGGAGGCGTAAAGGCCCCTCGGGATCATAGTTTTTCTTCTCCTCGGCCACGATCTTGAGCTTGGCGAGGACCTCCTCGAGGGGAGCAAGGGAAAGGGCCTCGGCGAGCTCCTCCTCCGTGAGGACCCCTTGGGCCAGGGCCTTAAGGCGGGCCTCCTCCTCAGGGGCGAGGCGCACCCGGTCAAAGGCATCTTGGCGGGAGAGGAGCCGCTTAAGCCGGGTGGCCTCCCGGGCGTGGAGGAGGACGAAGCGGGCCCTGGGGAGGTGCTCCAGGGCGTAGGCCACCTCCCCTTCCCCCCTCAGGCCGTCAAAGAGGAGGAGGGGCTTCGGGGGCACGTACCCCCGGGCGAGGACCTCCGCCACCCCCCCGGGGAACTCCTCCCGGAAGCGCCGGGTGAGGCGGAAGCGCTCCTCCCGGGGGATGGGAGGCTCTGCCCCGTAGCGGGGGAGGACGAAGCGGTCCACGAGCTCCCGGCGGTCGGGGAGCCGGGGAAGGCCCAGGGCCTCCACCAGGGTGCTCTTCCCCACCCCGGTGAGGCCCACGAGGACGAGAAGGGGCACCTCCCGCACGGGGACCAGGGAGGATGCGGGCTCCAGGGAAAAGGCCACCTCCATGCCCCCCATGCTACCTGGTAGGATGGGAGGGCTATGAAGCGGCTTCTGGCCCTTTTGGCCTTGGCCCTGGGCCTCGCCCTGGCCCAGGCCCCCGCCTACCCGGAAAACACCCTGGGTCTGGGCTATAGCCCGGAAAAAGGCCCCTACCTCCAGGGGAGCGCCCTTTTGCCCTTCAACCCCTTGGGGCTGGACACCGGCGTGGACCTCCAGATCCTCCTGGCGCAAAGCCCCGAGGCCTACGCCCTCCTCAAGGCCAACCTCTTCCCCGGCCTCGTGGTGGAAAGCCTCTTCGCCTCGGTAGGCCTCGGCCTGGACCTCCGCTACCCCTTCGGGGCCCACGTGGGGCCGGTGGCGAGCCTGGAGCTTCCCGGAGGGGCCCTCTCGGGAACCCTGGGCCTCGGCTACCAGACGGGAAGCGGCCTCCACCTGGCCTGGGGGGCGGGTTTTAGGCTCTACCTGGAGCCCTTGGCCCTCGAGGTCTCCGCCTCGGACCGCTACCCCTTCCTCCTCTCCCTCCTCTACCTCTGGTAGCCCGTGCGGAAGAAGCTTCCCCTCCTCCTCTTCTCCCTGCCGGCCCTCCTCCCCCTCTTCCTCTTCGTCCTCTACCCCTTTTTGGAGGTGGTCCGGTTCTCCACCTGGGACTGGTCGGGGCTTTCCGAGCCCAGGCCCGTGGGGCTCAAGAACTACCAGACCCTCTTCCAGGACCCCGCCTTCTGGAAGAGCCTCCTTGTGACCCTGGAGTTCATGCTCCTGGCCCTTCCCCCCTTCCTCGCCCTCTCCTTGGTCTTGGCCGTGGTCCTGGACGGCCTCCCCTACGAGCGCCTGGCCAAGAGCCTCCTCTTCCTGCCGGGCCTCGTTACCCTGGGGGGCGCGACCCTCTCCTGGTACACCCTCTTCACCCCGGAGTACGGGGCCCTGGCCCAGTTCCTGCCCATCCCTCCCTGGGACCGGGAAGGGTTTTGGGCTTTGGTGATGGTGGTGGTCTTCACCCTCTGGCGCCACCTGGGCTACGGGGTCCTGGTGGCCTCGGCCCGGCTCAAGGCCATCCCCAAGACCCTCCTGGAAGCCGCCTACGTGGACGGGGCGGGGCCCTTTGAGGCCTTCCGCTACGTGGTCCTCCCCCTGATGCGGCCGGCGGTGGCCTTCCTCCTGGTGGTGGGGACGATCCTCTCCCTGCAGTCCTACGCCGCCGTCTTCCTCCTTACCCGGGGGGGGCCCTACGGGGCCACGCGGGTCCTCGGCTACTACCTCTACGAGGCGGGGTTTGAGAACTTCCGCTTGGGGTACGCGGCGGCCATCACCGTGGTCCTCCTCGTCCTCACCCTCCTCTTCGCCTACGCCCAGCTCCGGCTCCTCCGTCACGGGGACGGGGAGGCGTAGCGGTATCGGGCAAGGTCCCGGAGGTGGCCTGCAAAATCAACGTTGAGGAAGAGCTTTCCCTGGGCATGGAAGAAGTAAAGGTAGGGGCGGCCCCTTTCGTCGGTACGCACCGGATTGAGGACGGCGAGGAGGGCCCTCTGCCCGGGGTTGGCGATGGGCCCCGGGGGTAGGCCAGCGTAGCGGTAGGTGTTGTAGGGGGAGTCCACGGCGAAATCCCCATCGGGCCGGGAAAGCTCGGGAAGCCTTTTCCCCAGGGCGTAAGCCACGGTGGGGTCGGCCTGGAGGGGCATACCCCGCTCCAGGCGGTTCAGGAAGACCCCGGCGATATAGGGCATCTCCTCGGCGCTTCCCGCCTCCTTCTCCACGATGGAGGCCAGGGTGACCCAGGCGTGGACGGAAAGCCCCCGCTCCTCTAGAAGCCTCTGCACCGGGGGGGTGAGCTCCGCCTCAAAGCGGCGGAGCATGGCCCGCACCACCTCCTCGGGGGTGGCGAGGAGGTCAAAGGTGTAGGTGGCGGGGAAGAGGTAGCCCTCCAGGGTCCGCCCCTCCACGTAGGGGGGCTTCAGGGCCCCCGGGCGTTCCACGAGCCTGAGGAAGCCCTCCCCGTCAAGCCCCGCCTGGGAGAGCCTCCGGGCGTAGTCCACCGCCCGCTCCCCCTCGGGAAAGGTGAGGGTAACACTTAGGGGCTTCACGCCCCCGGTGAGGGCCCGGGCCAGGCGGAAGGCCCCCTCCCCCTTCAGGCGGTAGACCCCGGGGACGAGGCGCTTCGCCCGGCCCGAGAAGCGGAGGTAGGCGGAAAAAGCGTGGCCCGAGCGCAGAAGCCCCGCCTCCTCCAAAATCCTCGCCACCTCCGCCCCCGTGGCCCCCCGGGGAATGCGCACCACAGCTTCCTTACCCGTGGGGCCGAGAAGCCAGAGGGCGTAAAGGAGAAGGAGAAGAAAGGTGAGGAAAAGGGCCACCACCCCACGCCGAAGCCAGTTCCTAGATCCCTCGGGCAAGGTAGTCCTCCAGAAGCACCACGGCCGCGAGCTCGTCCAGCTTCCCCTTGTCCCGGCGAAGCCGCTTGGGGGCGTGCTTGAGGCGTTCCTGGGCGAGCTTGGTGGTGAAGCGCTCGTCCCATAGCTCCACCTCCACCCCCCTGGCCCTCAAGGCCTCCACCAGGGGGAGGACCTTCCCCGCCTGGGCGCTCTCCTTGAGGTCGGTGCGCAAGGGGAGGCCCACCACGAGCTTTCCCAAACCCTCCCGCCGCACGAAGTCCAGGAGGGCCTCCACGTCCTCCTCCAGGGTCTTGCGCACCAGGTACCCCCGGCCCGAGGCCAGGGGCACCCCCTCCTCCCCCACGGCGAGGCCGATCCGGGCCTCCCCCACGTCAAGCGCGCCCACCCGCATAGGCCACGCTCCGGTCCGCGAGAACAACCCCCAGGTAAAGGAGGCCCACGCCCAAGGCCCGCCCCACCTCCTCGAGGCCCGCCACCCCGAAGCGGTTTAGGGCGCTGGTGGAGGCGAGGACCAGGGTGGCGAGGAGGATGAGGGCCGTGCCCCGGGCCCGCAAGGGGTTTTGGCGCCGGAAGAGGAGGGTGGTATAGAGGGCCACCCCGGCCATGAGGAGGGTGCCGAGGAGGTTAAAGGGGAGGGTCCAGAGCCTGGGCGAGGTGAGGCTAGGCGGGGGAAAGGCCGCCCCCAGGGGGGCGTAGGGCTCGGGGAGGCGGGCGAGGTCCAGGGGGGCCGAGGCCACCAGGTAAAGGCCCCAAAGGAAGAGGGGGCTTAGGGCGAGGAGGAGCCCCCGGGCCGCCCTGGGGTTGAGGAGGGCGAGGCTTCCTAAGCCCAAAAAGGTCACCCCGTGCATCGCCCCGGTGAGGTACCAGAGGCGGTAGAGGAAGGGGCTCCAGCCCCCCTGGATGCGGGCAAGGAGTTCGGCGGAGACCGCCAGGGCGAAAAAGAAGAGGCCGAGGCTGTAGAGGGCGTTGTGGAGGGAAGGCCTCCTCCGAAACCGCCCGAAGGTGAGGGCGAAGAGGGCCCAGGAGAGGGCCGTGGCCAAGAGGCCGAGGACCATGCCCCCATTCTAGGGGAGAAGGCCGGGGAGGGCCTCCCGGGCCTTCCTGGGGTCCAGGCCGCCCCCTTGGGCCAGGGCCCCCTTGCCCCCGCCCCGGCCCCCGGCCTTTTCCGCAAGGGCCCGGAAGAGGGCCCCCGCCTCGAGGCCCTGCTCCTGGGCCTTCGGGGAGAGCTTCAGCACCGCCTGCCCCCCCGAGAGCACCAGGGCCACGTCCGCCCCCCGGGCCACCAGGTCGTCCGCCGCCTGGCGGAGGGCCTTGGCGTCCAAGCCAGGAAGCTCTGCCACCGTCCACTTCAGGCTCCCCTTCTCCTCCAGGGAAGGCCCCCCGCCGCCCCCCAAGGCCGCCTGGACCAGGCGGGCCTTGAGGCGTTCCACCTCCCGCTCCTTTTCCTTGAGCTCGGCAAGGAGCTTCTCCAGCCTTTCCTCCAGGGCGGCCTCCCCCACCTCGAGGCGCTCGGCGAGGGCCTTCAGGCGGTTCAGGCTCCCGCGGGCGAAGCGGATGGCCTCCTCCCCCGTCACCGCCTCTATGCGGCGCACCCCGGCGGAGACCGCCTCCTCGCTCCGGATGAGGAAGGCCCCGATCTCCCCGGTGCGGCGCACGTGGCAGCCGCCGCAAAGCTCCTTGGACTCGAGGCCCGGAAGCGGGCTTCCCTCCACCCGCACCACCCGGACCACCTCCCCGTACTTCTCCCCGAAGAGGGCCATGGCCCCCTCCTTCCTCGCCTCCTCCAGGGGCATGTAGCGCCAGGTCACGGGGAAGTCGGCCATGATCCAGCGGTTCACCAAAAGCTCCACCCGCTCAAGCTCCTCGGGCTTCAGGGGCTCGGGGTGGGTGAAGTCAAAGCGGAGCCTATCCGGGGCCACGAGGCTTCCCGCCTGGCGCACGTGGGGGCCGAGGACGGCCCTTAACGCCGCGTGGAGGAGGTGGGTGGCGGTGTGGTTCCTCTCGGTGTCCCGCCGCTTGGGGTCCACCACCGCCCGCACCCTTTCCCCTACCCTCAGCACCCCTTCCTCCACCCGGGCCTTGTGGAGGAAGATCCCCCGCTCCGTCTTCCTCGTGGTCTCCACCCGGGCCCGGCCCCCCGGCCACTCCAAGAAGCCAAAGTCTCCGATCTGGCCGCCTCCCTCGGCGTAGAAGGGGGTCTTGTCCAGGACCACCTGGACTTCGGTGCCGGGGCCCGCCTCCAAAAGGCTTTGGTCCCCGGCGAGGAGGGCCAGGACCTCGGCCTCGGCCTCGAGGGCGTTGTACCCCAAAAACTCCGTGGCCCCCCGCTCGGCGTAGAGCTCCTCCAGGACCTGGGCGCCCTTCTTGAAGATCTCCCGCTCGAAGGCCATGGCGGCCCGGGAGCGGCTTTGCTGCTCCTCCATGGCCTTCTGAAAGCCCTCCGTGTCCACGCCATAGCCCCTTTCCGCGGCGATCTCCACGGTGAGGTCCAGGGGGAAGCCGTAGGTGTCGTAGAGCCTGAAGGCCTCCTTCCCGGGAAGGACCTCCCCGGGCTTGAGGCCGGAGAGGAGGGCGTCCAGGCGCTTGAGGCCCCCCTCCAGGGTCTCCAGGAAGCGTTCCTCCTCGAGGCGGATCTGCTTCTCCACCGCGGGCAGGTTCTCCCGCATCTCCGGGTAGAAGTCCCCGAGGAGCTCGGCCACCAGGGGGGCGAGCCTGTGCAGGAAGGGGTCGGAAAGCCCCAGGAGGTAGCCGTGGCGCAGGGCCCGGCGGAGGAGGCGCCGGATCACGTAGCCCCGCCCGGTGTTGGAGAAGGTGGCCCCGTCGGAAAGGGCCGCCACCACCGCCCGGACGTGGTCGGCGATCACCCGGTGGCTCACGCTCGTCTTCCCCTCGTAGGGCCTGCCGCTCATCCGGGCCACTTCCTGGATGAGGGGGAAGAAAGTGTCCGTGCGGTAGAAGTCCTCCACGTCCTGGAGGATGGCCGCCACCCGGTAGAGGCCCATGCCCGTGTCAATGTTCTTCTGGGGCAGGGGCTTGAGGATCCCGGGGCCGGGGATGGGGCCTTGGCGGTCGTACTGGGTGAAGACCAGGTTCCAGATCTCCACGAACCGGTCCCCGCTTCCCGTGTTGGGGCCGGTCTCGTCGGGAGTGCCGTAGGCCGGGCCCCGGTCGTAGAAGATCTCCGAGCAGGGGCCAGAAGGCCCGTTCGGCCCGTGGGTGATGGCCCCGCCCGGCCAGTAGTTCTCGTCTTCGCCGAAGCGGCCGATTCTCTCCTCGGGGACCCCCACGAGGTCGCGCCAGATCTCGTAGGCCTCGTCGTCGTCCTCAAAGACCGTGACCCAGAGGCGCCCGGGGTCAAGCTTGAGGTGCTCGGTGAGGAACTCCCAGGCCCAGAGGATGGCCTCCTTCTTGAAGTAGTCCCCGAAGGAGAAGTTGCCCAGCATCTCAAAGTAGGTGTTGTGCCGGCTGGTGCGGCCCACGTTCTCTATGTCCCCCACCCTCAGGCACTCCTGGCAGGTGGTGACCCTGCGCCACTCCCTGCCCCCGAAGATGGGCTTCGCCCCCAGGAAGTAAGGCTTTAGGGGGGCCATCCCCGCGGAGGTGAAGAGGAGGGAGGGGTCGTCCTCGGGGATGAGGCTGAAGGAGGGGAGGCGCAAATGCCCCTTGCCCTCAAAGAAAGAGAGGAACTTTTCGCGGATCTCCGCCGTGCGCATGGATTTGATTATAGGCGCTTACAATGGGCCCCATGAAGGTCCAGATGCGCCGCTACACCCTGAAGGAGGGGGCCAAGGAGGCCTTCCAAAGGGTCTTCCTGGAAACCATCGTTCCCCTGAGGCAGGCCCTGGGCTTTAGGATCCTCGGGGCCTACTGGCTTTCCGAGCGGGAGTTCCTCTGGTTCGTGGCCCACGAGGACTTTGAGGAGGCGGAGAGAGCTTATTACGCCCATCCCGAGAGGCAGAAGGTAAACCCCAGCGCCTTCCTGGAGGAGGTGGAAACCCGTTTCGTGGAACGCCTTCTGTAGGCCAGACCACGCCCCTGGCCCCGCCTTGGGGTAGCCTCGGGGGGATGGAGCTTTTCCTCCTCGTCCTCCGCAACCTCCTGGCCCGGCCCGTGCGGAGCCTCCTCACCCTGCTCGGGGTCCTGGTGGCCACGGCGAGCATGGTCCTCTTCCTCTCCTTCGGGGAGGGCCTTAGGCGGGCCCTCTTCCAGGAGCTCTCCCGGGTGGGCCCCGCCATCCAGGTGGTGCCAGAAGGGGCGGAGGGCTTCGTCTTCGGCGCCCTCCCCGAGATCCCCCCCGAAACCCTCAAGGCCCTGGAGGAGGCAGGAAGGGCCCTGGGGGTGCGGGCGGTCGTCCCCACCCTCTTCCTCACCCGGGGGGGCTTTGACCCCAGCACCAGCTTCCTCTTCCAGGGCCTGCCGGAAGGGACCCCTCCGGACCTCCTCTACCCGGGGCTCGAGGCCAAGGAAGGCCGCCTCACCCCCTCGGAGAAAGGGGCCGTGGTGGGGGCCAAGGTGGCGGAGCGGAGCGGCCTCGCCCTGGGGAGCGTCCTGAGGCTTACGCCCAGGCTGGAGCTTAGGGTGGAGGGGGTCCTGGAGGCGACGGGAGGCCTCGCGGACAACCTGATCTTCGTCCCCCTTAAGGCGGTCCAGGAGGCCTTGGGCACGGAGAACGTGACCGCGGTGCTCGTGGCCCTAAGCCCCGGCCAAAAGGCGGAAGCGGTGGCCCGGGCCTTGGAGGAGGCGGTCTTTGGGGTGAAGGCCCAGACCACGAGCGAGGTGATGCGCTTCGCCGAGCGCGCCCTAAGGATCAGCGACCTGGTGCGCTTTGGCATCAGCCTGGTGGCCCTGGTGGTGGGGGGGCTTCTCGTGGCCAACACCGTGACCATCTGCCAAGCCGCCTCTCCGGCGGGGAGCAGCAACGGGTGGCCCTGGCCCGGGCTTTGGCCTTGGACCCCCCCATCCTCTTCGCCGACGAGCCCACGGGGAACCTGGACCTGGAGGCGCGGGAGCAGGTGGCGGACCTTCTCTTCTCCCTGGGCGAGGCGCGCACCCTCGTCCTCGTCACCCACGACCTGGAGCTCGCGCAAAGGGCGGGGCGCATCCTCCATCTGAAGGGTGGGCGGCTCGTGCGGGAGGAGGCGCCTCAAGGCAAGGGCTAAGGCCTCTGGGACATTCCGCCCACCCCTTCTGTGGCAGAATACCCCCCATGGGCAAGCGGATAGTGGTTGTGGGCGGGGTGGCGGGCGGCGCCTCCGCCGCCGCCAAGGCCAAGCGGGAGAACCCCGAGCTGGAGGTGGTGGTCTACGAGAAGTCGGGGTGGGTTTCCTACGGGGCCTGCGGCCTGCCCTACGTGCTTTCCGGGGAGATCCCCCGCCTGGAAAGGCTGGTGGCCCGCACCCCCGAGGAGTTCCGGAAGCAAGGGGTTCTGGTCCACACCCGCCACGAGGTGGTGGACGTGGACTACGAGCTCCGCACCCTGACGGTGCACGACCACGCCGAGGGAAGGACCTTCCAGGACCGGTTTGACCACCTGGTCCTGGCCACGGGGGCGCGGCCCAGCCTCCCCCCCATCCCCGGCACGGAGCAAGAAGGGGTCTATACCCTGAGGACCATGGAGGACGGGGAAAGGCTCTTGGAAGCCCTCCCCCAAGCCCGGCGGGCCGCCATCCTGGGAGCGGGGTACATCGGCCTCGAGGCCGCCGAGGCCTTCCGCAAGCGGGGCCTGGAGGTGACCCTCCTGGAGGCCAAGGAGCGCCCCCTCCCCCACTGGGACCCGGAGGTGGGCGCCCTCCTCAAGGAGGAGCTGGAGCGGCACGGGGTGGAGGTCTGGACCGGGGTGAAGGTGGAGGCCTTCCGGGGCATGGGCCGGGTGGAGGCGGTGGAGACCTCGGAAGGCGTGGTGCCCGCCGACTTGGTCCTCCTCGCCACGGGGATCCGGCCCAACACCGAGCTCGCCCAGGCCATGGGGGTGGCCTTGGGCCCCACCGGGGCCATCGCCACCGACGAAAGGATGCGCACCAACCTGGAAGGGGTCTACGCCGCCGGGGACGTGGCGGAAAGCTTCCACCGGGTCCTCAAGCGCCCCTACTGGCTTCCCTTGGGGGACGTGGCCAACAAGCACGGCCGCACCGCGGGAAGCGTCATCGCCGGCAGGGAGGCCCGCTTTCTGGGCGTGGTGGGCACGGCCATCTTCAAGGCCTTTGACCTGGCCGTGGCCACCACGGGGCTTTCCCTGGAAGGGGCCCTAAAGGAGGGGTTCCGGGCCAAGAAGGTCTTCATCCAGAGCCGGGATGGGGCCCACTACTACCCGGGAAGCGGGCCCCTCTGGGTGGAGCTCGTCTACGAGGAGGGGACGGGGAGGCTTTTGGGCGGCGCGGTGGTGGCCCGGGGGCACGGGGCCCTGCGCATAGACGTCCTCGCCGCCCTCCTCCACCGGGAGGGGAGCGTGGAGGACCTTTTGGCCCTGGACCTGGCCTACGCCCCGCCCTTTAGCCCCGTCTGGGACCCCCTCCTCATCGCCGCCCAGCAGGCCCGCTAAGCGCCCCGTGGGGCCAAACCGGGGTGGGGGCGCTTATCCGGTGTAAACCCGGGCGAAGCACACCAAAAGGCCGTGTCAAGCCCGGGCGGCTACACCCTACACCGGAAGCGCTTCCCCCCCGAAACTGGGTCCCGGGAGGTGAAGGAATGGAAGGGCTGACCCCCGAGATGCAAAGGGAAGCGGAGGCGCTCCGCCGGGAGTGGGAGACGAACCCGAGGTGGAAGGGCGTCCGGCGGGACTACCGCCCCGAGGACGTGGTGCGCTTAAGGCCCAGCGTGATGGTGGAGTACACCCTGGCCAAGCGAGGGGCGGAGAAACTCTGGAAGCTCCTCCACGAAAGGCCCTACGTGCACACCTTCGGGGCCTACACCGGGGCCATGGCGGTGGAGATGGTGCGGGCCGGGCTGGAGGCCATCTACCTCTCCGGCTGGCAGGTGGCCGCCGACGCCAACCTGGTCTGGCAGACCTACCCCGACCAGTCCCTCTACCCCTACAACTCCGTGCCCCAGATCGTGAAGCGCATCAACAACGCCCTCATGCGGGCGGACCAGGTGGAGCGGATTGAAGGCCGGGTGACCCGGGACTGGTACGTGCCCATCGTGGCCGACGCCGAGGCGGGGTTTGGCGGGCCCCTCAACGTGTTTGAGCTCACCAAGGCCATGATTGAGGCAGGGGCCGCCGGGATCCACTACGAGGACCAGCTCGCCAGCGAGAAGAAGTGCGGCCACCTGGGCGGCAAGGTCCTGGTGCCCACGGGCCAGCACATCCGCACCCTCCAGGCGGCCAGGCTCGCCGCGGACGTGATGGGCGTGCCCACGGTGATCATCGCCCGCACCGACGCCGAGGCCGCCACCCTCATCACCAGCGACATTGACGAGCGGGACAAGCCCTTCATCCTCCCGGGCGAGCGCACACCCGAGGGCTTCTACCGCTTCAAGAACGGGATTGAGGCCGGCATCGCCCGGGCCCTGGCCTACGCCCCCTACGCCGACGTGATCTGGATGGAAACCTCCAAGCCCGACCTGGAGGAGGCCCGGAAGTTCGCCGAGGCGGTGAAGAAGGAGTTCCCCGACAAGCTCCTCGCCTACAACCTCTCCCCCTCCTTCAACTGGAAAAAGTTCCTGGACGACGAGACCATCGCCAAGTTCAACCGGGAGCTCGGGGCGATGGGGTACAAGTTCCAGTTCATCACCCTGGCGGGCTGGCACGCCCTGAACTACCACATCTGGGAGCTGGCCAAGGGCTACAAGGAGCGGGGCATGCCCGCCTTCGTGGAGCTCCAGGCGAAGGAGTTTGCCGCCCAGAAGGAGGGCTTCACCGCCGTCAAGCACCAGCGGGAGGTGGGGGCCGGGTACTTTGACGAGGTGGTCCTGGCCCTGACCCAGGGGCAGGCCTCCACCCTGGCCCTCAAGGGCTCCACGGAAGAGGCCCAGTTCAACGAGCCCGTCCACTGAGGTGGCGGTGTGCAAAAAGGCCGGGGTGTGCCCCGGCCTTTTTTGCACCGGCCTGGTAGAGTGTAAGAAGGAATGGATAAGGCCGCTACACCCTGGCTGCGCTACCTTGAGGAGCTCCGCCCCCACCTCCAAGGCCGGGACCACCGGGGGAGGAAGGGCTCCCTGCGCTGGCTCGAGGCCCTCATGGCCGAGCGCGGGGGGCGGGCGGGCACGGTGCGCAACATCCTCTACAAGGACCTGGGAAGCCCCGAGGAGAAGGAGCGCCTCTACCGCATCCTGGCCGACCTCTACCGGGAGGCGGGCCTGAAGCCCCCGCCGCCTCCGGCGGAGCTCTTCCTGAAGAGCGCCCGTAAGGTCCTGGGGCGGGACAAGCGCCGCATCTTCCGCCACTTCCTAAGGGAGCTGGAGGCGGGCCGGAGGCCCCAGGTGGTGGTGGTGGGCGGGGCGGCCACGGGCAAGGGGGTCCTCCTCTCCGCTTTGCGCCAGGCCCTCGCCGCCTTTCCGGGAAAGACCCCTTTCATCCTCAACCTAGGCGGGGAGCTCGCCCAGGCCTTTATCCCCCTGGCGGAGGCGCTTGGGGTGGAGGCGGAAACCCTCCTCTCCCAGCTTTCCCCCACCCAGCCCTACATCCTCCAAGGCGCTCTCCAGCAGGAGTTCCTCGCCGCCTTAGCCCAGGCCCTGAACCGGGCAGGCCGCCCCCTCCTCCTCCGGGCCGAGGCCCAAGGGACCCTGGAGGGCCTCCCCTTGCGGGGGCCGGACGGAGGGCAGCGGGGCCTCTCCGCCTGGCTTGAGCCCTTCCTGCGGAACCTGGAAATCCCCTACCTCGCCGCCCTCACCGAACCGCCCCCCACCCTCCCCTACCAGCCCCTCTCCCCCCCGAGCCGGGAGGAGGCCCGCCGCTTCGTCCGGGAAAGGCTCCCCCACCTGCCCCCGGAGCGCCTCGAGGCCCTGGTGAACCAGGCGGGGCGGAACTTCGGGGAGCTTTCCCGCCTCGTCCTCCTGGAAGCGGCCAAGCACGACCCCGAGACCCCCCTCCAAGACGACCCGGCCCTAAGGCCCCTCCTCGAGGCCCTGGCCGCCTTCAGCCCCGAGGCGGACCCCGCCTTCCCCGCGGCCCTCCTGGAAAGGGCCTTGAACCGCCCCCTAGAGCGCCTCTCCCAGGCGGAGAAGGCCCTCTTGGAGTGGGTGGGGGACGGGCTCGTCCGCCCCTCTCTGCGAAGCCTCCTGCCCCAGGAGGCCCCGCGGGAGCTCCACCGCCTCGCCCTGGAGTTCTTCCCCCGGGAGAACCTCTTCCGCCGCCTCTACCACGCCCGCAAGGCCGGGGAGCGGCGGATCCTTCTGGACCTCCTCACCGAGGACCCCGCCCGCCTCGCCCTCCTGCCGGGCCTCTGGCAGGAGGCCCGGTCCTGGCCTAAGGAGGACCGGGAGGCGTTGGCCGCCGCCTTGGTGCGCTACCGGGCCGTCTTGGGCCAGTACGCCCACCCCGAGGTGGAGGAGGCCCTCGCCCTTTTGGCCCAGGCCGAGGACCCAAGGCTTCGGGCCTCGGCCCGCATTAAGGCCGCCGAGGCCAAGGCCGACGCCGGCCTCTACAAGGAGGCGGAGGCCCTTTTGCCCCCGGAGGAGGAGTTCCCCCTCCTGGACGAAACGGCCCGGGCGGAGGGCCTTTTGGTGCGGGCCGCGGTGGAGCGGTGGAAGGGGGACTACGAGAAGGCGGCCCGCTACGCCGAGCGGGCGGCCGAGCTCTCCGTGGCCCCCTTCCTCAAGGACCGGGTCCAGCTCTGGCGGGGGCTCGTGGCCAAGGACCTGGGGAGGTACGAGGAGGCCCTCACCGCCCTGGCCCAGGTGGGGCACGACCCCCTCCTCCTGGGCCGGGCCCGTTACCAGATGGGCGACCTCCTCATGCGCCTGGGAAGCCCGGAGGCCAAGGTCCGGATGGAGGAGGGGCTCAAGGCCCTGGAAGAGGCCGGGGCCCCCCAGGACGAGGTGGCCCGGGTCCGGGCCCGGTACGCCACCCTCCTGAGGCGCCTCGGCCTCTACCCCGAGGCCGAGGCCGCCATAGGGAAGGCCCTGGAGGAGGCCCAGGACCCTTTCACCTGCGCCCGGGTGGAGAGCGAGGCAGGGATCCTCCAGGCGGCCCAGGGCCGACCCCTGGAAGCCCTGGCCCTCCTCGCCCGGGCGGAGGCCTACTTCCGCACCACGGGGGAAAGGCCTAAGGAGGCCCGCTACCGCCACCTCCGCACCCTCTTCCGCCTGGCGGCGGCCTACCTCCTCCTGGAGACCGGCACCCCTTACCGCCCGCCCCTTCTCGGGGGCCTGAAGGCCCCCGAGGCCGAACGGCTCCTCTGGGACCTCCTCGCCAAGATCCCCGAGGAGGCCACCGACCGGTACACCGCCTTGCGCCTGGACGCGGAAAGCCTCCTCGCCCTCCTCCTCCCCCCCAAGGAGGCCCGGGAAAGGCTCCGCCCCTTCCTCGGCCTCGCCAACCCCTACCTCCGGGCCCAGGCCCGCCTGGGCTACGCCGAGGCCCTCCTCAGGGAAGGGGCTTACGGGGAGGCCCTGGCCCAGACGGTGGCCCTCCCCCCCCTCTTGGACCCCGGGCTCAAGGCCCAGGCCAAGGCCACGGAGGTCCTCGCCCTCCTCGCCCTGGGGGAGGAGGAGGCCGCCTGGCAGAAGCTCGTGGAGGCGAAGCAGAGCGGCCTCCCCGAGCCCTTCCGCCTCCAGCTGGGAAGGGCCGTGGGCCGGGCCCACCCGGGCCTCGCCGCCCGCCTGCCCCCCACCCCCCTCGCCCCCCCCGAGGCCTTGGGCCTCCACCTGGCCAATCCCGACTAAATCACTAGACTTTCTCGGCGCCAGGGGCTATACTGCTTGTTGCGAACGGGTCGCGATAAGACCCGTCTGAGGAGGATGGAGCATGAGCCAGCTGGAGATCCGCGACCTCTGGGCTTCCATTGACGGGGAGACGATCCTCAAGGGCGTGAACCTGGTGGTCCCCAAGGGGGAGGTCCACGCCCTTATGGGCCCCAACGGGGCCGGGAAGAGCACCCTGGGCAAGATCCTGGCCGGGGACCCCGAGTACACGGTGGAGAGGGGGGAGATCCTCCTGGACGGAGAGAACATCCTGGAGCTCTCCCCGGACGAAAGGGCGCGGAAGGGGCTCTTCCTCGCCTTCCAGTACCCCGTGGAGGTGCCCGGGGTGACCATCGCCAACTTCCTCCGCCTCGCCCTCCAGGCCAAGCTCGGCCGGGAGGTGGGGGTGACGGAGTTCTGGACCAAGGTGAAGAAGGCCCTGGAGCTTCTGGACTGGGACGAGAGCTACCTCTCCCGCTACCTCAACGAGGGCTTCTCCGGCGGGGAGAAGAAGCGGAACGAGATCCTGCAGCTATTGGTCCTGGAGCCCACCTACGCCGTCCTGGACGAGACCGACTCGGGCCTGGACATTGACGCCCTCAAGGTGGTGGCCCGGGGCGTGAACGCCATGCGGGGGCCGAACTTCGGCGCGTTGGTGATCACCCACTACCAGCGGATCCTGAACTACATCCAGCCCGACAAGGTCCACGTGATGATGGACGGCCGGGTGGTGGCCACGGGCGGCCCCGAGCTCGCCCTGGAGCTCGAGGCCAAGGGGTACGAGTGGCTTAAGGAGAAGGTGAAGGAGGGCGCATGAGCGAGCTGGAGATCCGCCAGATCGGCGAGGAGTACCGCTGGCACTTCATTGACGAGATCCGGCCCGTCTTCAAGGCGGAGAAGGGGCTCACCCGCAGGGTGATTGAGGCCATCAGCTACCACAAGGGCGAGCCCGAGTGGATGCTGAAGTTCCGCCTGCGGGCCTTTGAGATCTTCCAGAAGAAGCCCATGCCCACCTGGGGCCCCGACCTCTCCGGGCTCAACCTGGACGACCTCGTCTACTACGTGAAGCCCGCCGAGGTACGGGACGCCAAGAGCTGGGACGAGGTCCCCGAGGAGATCCGCAGGACCTACGAGCGGCTTGGCATCCCCGAGGCGGAGCGCAAGGTCCTGGCCGGGGTGGGGGCCCAGTACGACTCGGAGATGGTCTACCACCGGGTCAGGGAGGAGCTTGAGCGCCAGGGGGTCATCTTCGTGGCCATCGAGGAGGGGATGAAGAAGTACGAGGACCTCTTCAAGGAGTACTTCGCCAAGGTCGTCCCCCCCGAGGACAACAAGTTCGCTGCCCTAAACTCCGCCGCCTGGTCCGGGGGCTCCTTCGTCTACGTGCCCCCTGGGGTCAAGGTGGAGCTCCCCCTGCAGGCCTACTTCCGGGTGAACACCCCCGAGTTCGGCCAGTTTGAGCGCACCCTCATCATCGTGGACGAGGGGGCCGAGGTGCACTACATCGAGGGGTGCACCGCCCCCATGTACTCCACGGAAAGCCTCCACACGGGCGTGATTGAGATCGTGGTCAAGCGGGGGGCCCGGAGCCGCTACACCACCATCCAGAACTGGTCCACCAACATGTACAACCTGGTGACCCAGCGGGCCCTGGTCTACGGGGACGCCTACCACGAGTGGGTGGACGGCAACCTGGGCTCCAAGGTCACCATGAAGTACCCCTCCAGCTACCTCCTGGAGCCGGGGGCGAGGAGCGAGATCCTCTCCATCGCCTTCGCCAAGACGGGCCAGCACCAGGACACGGGCGGCAAGCTCATCCTGGCCGCGCCCCACACCTCGGGAACCATCGTCTCCAAAAGCATCTCCAAGGGGGAGGGGCGGGCGAGCTACCGCGGCCTGGTGAAGGTGATGGAAGGGGCCCGGCACGCCAAGGTCAACGTGGAGTGCGACGCCCTCCTCATCGACCCCGAAAGCCGCACCGACACCTACCCCTACATTGAGATTGAGGAGGAGACCGCCCACGTGGGCCACGAGGCCACGGTCTCCAAGATCAACGACGAGCAGATCTTCTACCTCCAGTCCCGTGGCCTTAAGGAAGACGAGGCCGCGGCCCTCATCGTGCGCGGCTTCATTGAGCCCATCGCCAAGGAGCTCCCCTTGGAGTACGCCGTGGAGCTCAACAAGCTCATTGAGCTGGAGATGGAGGGCTCCGTCGGCTAAAGGCCAAGCCTTGGGGGAGGCCTTGGGCCTCCCCCTTTTTTCGGGAGGAAGCATGCAGGTACTGGACAAGACGCAGGTGGAGGCCGTCTCCAAGGCCCTGGGCGAGCCCGCGTGGCTCCTGGAGAAGAGGCTCAAGGCCCTCGAGGCCTTCGCCCGCCTCCCTTACCCCAGCAAGAAGGACGAGAACTGGCGGTACACCGACCTCTCCGAAGCCCCCCTGGAGCTTCCCGTGGAGGCCCCCAAGGGGCTAAGGCTTTCCCGGGACGACCTCCCCGAGCCCGTGAAGCGCCGCCTGGAGCGGACGGACGTCTCGGGCTTCCTGGTCTTCGTGGGGCCGGACCTGGTCTACGCCGAGGTGCCCGAGGCGCTAAAGGAGAAGGGCCTCGTCTTCACCTCCCTGGCCGAGGCCCTGAAGACCCACCCCGACAAGGTGGAGGCGGCCCTCTTCCAGGCGGTCTACACCGAGGACAAGTTCGCCGCACAGAACAGCGCCTTCTTCACCCACGGGGCCTTCCTCTACGTGCCCGCGGGGCTGGAGGTGGAGAAGCCCCTCGGGGTCTTCAAGGTGCTCCTGGAGGGGGAAAAGGCCTCGGCGGGGCGGAGCCTCCTCTTCCTGGAGGACAACGCCAAGGCCGCCTACATTGAGGAGTACCTCTCCTTAGACCTCTCCCCTACCCTCCACCTCTCCGCCACGGAGATGGTCCTGAGGCCCGGGGCCCGCCTGCGCCACGCCCACGTCCAGACCTTCGGCGAGGGGGTGTGGCACTTCCACCGGCAAAGGGCCCTCTTAGAGCGGGACAGCGGCCTCAACGACCTCGTGGTGAACCTCGGGGGCGCCTACGCCCGGAGCGAGGTGGCCTCGGAGCTCGTGGGCCCGGGGGCGGAGAGCGAGATGCTCGGCCTCTACTTCGGGCACGGGAGGCAGCAGTTTGACCACTACACCCTGCAGCACCACGTGGAGCACCACACCCGCTCGGACCTCCTCTACAAGGGGGCGGTGAAGGACGAGGCCCGGGCGGTCTTCTCCGGCCTCATCCGGCTGGAAAAGGGCGCCCAGAAGACGGACGCCTACCAGGCGAACCGCAACCTCCTCCTCTCCCCCACGGCCCGGGTGGACTCCATCCCCCAGCTGGAGATCGGGGCCAACGACGTGCGCTGCACCCACGGGAGCACCACCGCCCCCGTGGACGAGATGCAGCTTTTCTACCTCCAGTCCCGGGGGCTTCCTCGAGGCCTCGCCCAGGAGCTCCTGGTCAAGGCCCACCTCGCGGACGTCCTCTCCCGCATCCCCTTGAAGGCGCTTAGGGCCCACATTGAGGCGGTGATTGAGGAGAAGGTGCGGATCTAGCCATGTGGACCCCCGTGGCCAAGCTCGGCGAGTTCCAAAACGGCCGCCTCGTGGTGAAGCGGCCTGAGCACAGGAAGCCCATCCTCCTTTTCTACACGGGGGAGGAGGTCTTCGCCCTGGAGGACGTCTGCACCCACGACGACGGCCCCCTCCACGAAGGGGAGGTGGAGGACGGGGCCATCGTCTGCCCCCGCCACGGGGCCCGGTTTGACCTGAGGACGGGGCGGCAGACCCTCCCCGCCCCGAGGCCCGTGAAGGTCTTCCCCGCCCGCCTCGAGGGGGACACCGTCCTCCTGGACCTCTAGGCCCTGAGGAAGGCCACGTAGCGCTCCAGGAGGAGGTAGGCCTCCCCCGAGGCCAGGACCTCCCGGGCCAACCCCACCCCCTCCTTCAGGGAGGGGGTTTTTCCCGCGGCGTAGAACCCGGCCCCCGCGGCCAGGGCCACGGCGTCGGCCAGGGGGCCCTTCGCCTCCCCCTTGAGGAGGCGGCGGGCGAGGGCCGCGTTCTCCTCGGGGCCTCCGCCTTTGAGGGCCTCGAGGGGGGCCCTCCCCAGGCCCACCTCCTCGGGGGTGAGGGTGTAGGCCCCCTTCCCCACCTCCACCACCTGGTTTTCCCCTAAAGCGAGCTCGTCCGCCCCCTCCCCGTGGACCACGAGGCCCCTCGCCCCAAGCCGCTCCAGGGCCTCGGCCATGGGGGAAAGCCACTCCGGGCTAAAGACCCCGAGGACGTAGGCGTCCGCCCCGGCGGGGTTGGTGAGGGGCCCGAGGAGGTTGAAGACGGTGCGCACGCCGAGCTCGGCCCGCACCGGGGCCACGTGGCGCATGGCGGGGTGGAAGACCCGGGCGAAGAGGAAGCCGAAACCCAGCTCCTCTATGGCCTCTCCCACCCTCTCGGGGGGGGCCTCCAGGTCCACCCCCAGGGCCTCGAGGAGGTCCGCGCTCCCCGCCCTTGAGCTTGCCGCCCGGTTCCCGTGCTTGGCCACGGCCACACCCCCCGCCGCCGCCACCAGGGCGGCCAGGGTGGAGAGGTTGAGAAGCCCCTTCCCGTCCCCCCCGGTGCCCACGAGGTCCAAAAGGGGGCGCCGGCTCACCTTGAGGGGCCTCGCCGCCTCCCGCATGGCCCGGGCCATGGCGGCGATCTCGTGGGGCCGCTCTCCCCTCAGGCTCATGGCCACCAAAAGCCCCGCCGCCCGCACCGGGGAGACCTCCCCCGCCATCAGGGCCCGCATGACCTCGTAGGCCTCGCCCTCCTCCAAAACCTCGCCCAGAATGGCCTTCTTCACCGCGTCCATGGGTCCTCCAGGAAGTTCTTGAGGATGAGTTTACCCGCCTCGGTGAGGTAGCTTTCCGGGTGGAACTGCACCCCGTGGGTGGGGAAGGTTTTGTGGCGGAAGCCCATCACCGTCCGCCCCCCCGCCTCCTCCGCCCAGGCGTTCACCACGAGGGCCTCCGGCACCTCCACCACAACCAAGGAGTGGTAGCGGGTGGCGGGGAAGGGGCTAGGCAGCCCCCGGAAGACCCCGGTGCCGTCGTGGTGGATGGGGCTCACCTTGCCGTGCATGAGGACGGGGGCGGGGACCACCTTCCCCCCGAAGGCCGCCCCGATGGCCTGGTGCCCGAGGCAGACCCCCAGGATGGGGTAGCGGGGGGCGTACCGCTGGACCAAGGGAACGGAAAGCCCCGCCTCAAAGGGGGTGCAGGGCCCGGGGCTGATGAGGATCCGGTCCGGGTCCAGGGCCTCCACCTCCTCCAGCCGGAAGCGGTCGTTCCGCCACACGATGGGCTCCGCCCCGAGCTCCCCCAGGTACTGCACCAGGTTGTAGGTGAAGCTGTCGTAGTTGTCCACCACCAAGACCTTCATAGCCCTTCCTCCGCCATCTCCACCGCCTTTAGGAGGGCCTTGGCCTTGTTCAGGCACTCCTGGTACTCCCTTTCCGGCACCGAGTCCGCCACGATCCCCGCCCCCGCCTGGACGTGCATCCACCCCTTCGCCACCACGAAGGTGCGCAGGGTGAGGGCCATGTCCATGGCCCCGTCGTAGGCGAGGTAGCCGAAGCTTCCCCCGTAGGGCCCCCGGCGGTGGGGCTCCAGCTCCTCAATGATCTCCATGGCCCGGATCTTCGGGGCCCCGGAGACCGTGCCCATGGGCAGCACGCTGGCCAGGGCGTCCAAGGGGGTCTTCCCCTCGGCCAAGACCCCTTCCACCGTGGAGACCAGGTGCATCACGTGGGAGTAGTGCTCCACGTGGAGGGGCTCCAAGACCCGCACCGTGCCGAAGGCGGCGACCCGGCCGATGTCGTTGCGGGAAAGGTCCAGGAGCATCACGTGCTCCGCCCGCTCCTTCTCGTCCCTTAGAAGCTCCTCGGCAAGCCTTTTGTCCTCCTCCTCGTCCTTCCCCCGGGGACGGGTGCCGGCGATGGGCCGGGTGGTGACCCGGCGGCCGTCCGAGCGCAGGAGGCTTTCCGGGCTGGCCGAGACCAAAATCACCTCCCCCAGGTCCAGATAGCCCATGTAGGGGCTCGGGTTCACGCTCCTTAAGGCCCGGTAGAGGGCAAAGGGATGGACGGTGAGGGGGGAGGAGAGCCTCAAGGAGAGGACCACCTGGAAGATGTCCCCGGCGCGGATGTAGTCCAAGGCCCGCTCCACCGCCTTCAGGTAGGCCTCTTGCGTCATGTCCGCCTGGAAGCGGGCCCGCCCCCCCGCCCTCTCCCCCGGGACCCCGGGCAGGGGGCCCTTGAGCCTCCTCTCGGCCCAAAAGAGACGGGCCTCCGCCTCCTCGGGGTCGGTGCCCGGGGCTACGAGGTGGAGGAGGTTTTTCAGGTGGTCAAAGACGGCCACCACCTCGGGCTCCACAAAGAGGAGGTCGGGGAGGCCGAGGTCGTCGGGCTTGAGGCTCGGTAGGCGCTCGTAGTAGCGGATGAGGTCGTAGGCGACGTACCCCACCACCCCGCCAAAGAAGGGGGGAAGGTCGGGGGGACGCTCCAAGGGGGCGTGGACCGCCTCGTAGAGGGCGCGCAAGGGATCCTGGGTCGCCACGGGGGTGCCGTTCACGGTGAAGACCCCGTCCTTAAGGCGGAAGGTGCGCCGCGCCCCCACGCCCACGATGGAGAAGCGGCTTTGCCGGCCCATTTCCACCGACTCCAGGAGGAAGCTCACCGGGGCCTTCTCGGAAAGCTTCAAGTAGGCGGTCACCGGGGTCTCCAGGTCCGCGAGGAAGGTTTTGCGGTAAGGTTGGATCCGCTCCATGCCGTCCCCCAAAAACAAAGCCCCGGGGTGCGCCCCGGGGAAAGGCCTCCCGCCCCGGGGCCTAGCCGGGCCACCAAAGGGCGGGAGAAAGGGCCATGGCCTCAGGATAGCGGGATAAGGGGGCCCTGTCCAGGGGCTATAGGGGCCGCCCCTCCAAAGCCCGGATCCTCTCCCGGATGGCCTCGGGCAAGGGGGCGGGGCGGCCCCCTTCCAGCCAGACCTGGACGGTCCGGCCCCGGGCCGCCTCCTCCCCACGGACCTCCACCCGGTACTCCATGTCAAAGCTGGAGCGGCCGATCCGCACCACCCGCACCCCCACCTCCACGGGGTCCTCGAGGTGGATGGGCCTTAGGAAGTCCACTTCGGCCCGGGCCAGGATGAAGTGGCCCCGCCCCACCCAGTCCCGCTCCAGCCGACTGAAGTAGGCGGCGCGGGCCACCTCAAAGTAGGTAAGGTAGACGGCGTTATTCACGTGCCCCAAGGCGTCCAGATCGCGGAAGCGGACCTGCACGGGAACCTTTACGGGAAAGCCCTCCATGCCCCAAGCTTACCCCACCTTCGGGGCTATCCTGAAAGGTGTACCTCCACCGCCCGAGGCTTCACCAAGCCCTGGAGGAGGCGCTCCCCGAAGGGGTCCTGGTCCACGCGCCCCCCGGCTTCGGCAAAACCCTCCTCCTGAAGACCTTCGCCGAGGCCAAGGGGCTTCCCTACCGCCGGACCTGGCTTCCCGAGCCCGGGTGCTACGACCTGAGGTCCTGAAGGCGGAGGCCGGGCCTACGGAGCTCTTCTTCCAGATCCGGCTCCACCCCCTGCCCCTGGAGGACGTTCCCCTGGACCTCTACACTCTAGACCCGCCCCGGCTTCCGGGCGGGGAGCTGGTGGCGGCCTTCCCCTACCCCGGCTTTGACCGCGACCCCACCCAGCCCCGCTACGCCCTGAGCCTGCACGAAGGGCAGAGAGGTTTCTTCCTCTGGATCCTCCAGCCGGAGGTGCACACCTTCACCTTCTACGCCCGCCTGGTGCGCTGCCGGGGGGTGGAGGGCGGGGAGGTTTCCCCCCTCAACCCGCCCCCCGGGGCCAGCTGCCCAAGCCTTCCCCTGGTCCAGGCCTTCTACACCCACCGGGGGCTCTTGGGGACGGGAGCGCCCCTTTCCCTGCGCCTCCAGTTCCGCTCCCCCAAGGGGTGGCGCTCGCAGCCCTTTGTTCTAAGCCTTCCCTGAGGGCTTTCCCGAGCGTCCTCTTCACCGGAAGTCAACCTGTTCTATGCTACAAAGAGTCCGCAAGGAGGTGAGGTCCCATTTTGGCTTCTGGCCCTAGGCGCCCTCCTGGTGGCCTGCGCGCCCCGGATCACGGCGGAGCCTCTTCCCGGCGTGCGAGTGGACGTCCCGGTGCAGGTTCCGCCCCCGGCTCCCTCCCAACCCCAAAAACCGGAGGCAAGGGGGGGCATGAGCGGGCCCGTGATCAAGGTCCTCCCCGGAAACCCCCTGGACCCCGGAAGGGGTGGGCATGGAAACCCTGGGCCTAGGCTTCATCGCGCTTCTGCGGCTTCGCATCTACCTGGAGCCCGTGGCCTACTGAGGGCCTGACCCGCCGGTCAGGTATAGTGGGGGCATGACCGAGACCACCTGGGACCTGACCCCCCTCTTCCCCGGCCTGGAAAGTCCCGAGTTCCAGAAGGCCTGGGAGGGCCTAAAAGGGGAAATCGTCCGCCTGAAGGGGCTTTTGGAGGAAAGCGCCCTCCTCGAGGAGGTCCTGACCTCCCTGGACACCCTGAGCGAAAAGGCCACCCCCCTTTGGGCCTACCTCTACGCCCGCTACAGCGCCGACACCCGGGACGAGGCCGCCCTCGCCAAGCTCTCGGAGCTCCAGGTCCTCTTCCTGGACTTCCAGCGCCTGAGGCCCCGCCTCACCCGCTACCTGGCCCTCCAAGACCCCGAGGAGGCCGGGCCCTACCGCCTCCTGGTGGAGGAGGCCAAGGAGGAGGCCCTGCACATGATGCCCGAGGGGGAGGAGGTCTTAGCGGCGGAGCTTTCCCTCTCGGGGAGGGCAGCCTGGGACAAGCTCCACGAGAGCCTCACCAGCCAGATCACCGCGGTGGTGGACGGGGAGGAGAAGCCCATCACCAAGGTGCGGAACCTCTACTTCCACCCCGAGGAAGAGGTGCGGAAGAAGGCCTACGAGGCCGAGCTCAAGGCCTGGGAGGCCCACGAGGTGCCCCTGGCCTTCGCCCTAAACGGGGTGAAGGGAGAGGCCTCGGTCCTCAACCGGAGGCGGGGCTACCGGGACGACCTCGAGCCCACCCTCCACGAAAACCGCATCACCAGGAAGGCCCTAAAGGCCATGCAGGAGGCGGTAGGGGAGAGCCTTCCCCTCTTCCGCCGCTACTTCCACCTCAAGGCCAAGGCCCTGGGGAAGGAACGGCTGGACTGGTGGGACCTCTTCGCCCCCATCGGGAAGGGCAGGCGCTGGAGCCTGGAGGAGGCCCGGCGCTTCATCGTGGAAAAGCTCGCCGCCTTCCTCCCCCAGGCGGCCCAGGTGGCCGAAGCCGCCTTCCAAGAGCGCTGGATGGACCTCCTCCCCCGCAAGGGGAAGGTGGGCGGGGCCTACTGCATGCCTCGAGGCGGGGGGAAGAGCCTCATCCTCGCCAACTACGAGGAGAGCTTTGAGTCCGTCTCCACCCTGGCCCACGAGCTGGGCCACGCCTACCACAACTTCGCCCTCAAGGAGGCCCCGGCCTCCCTCCGCCGGGTCCCCATGACCCTGGCGGAGACGGCGAGCATCATGAACGAGACCCTGGTGGTGGAGGCGGCCCTCAAGGAGGCCTCCCCCGAGGAGGGCCTCCTCATCCTGGACGCCTACCTCCAGGGGGCGGCCCAGGTGGTGGTGGACATCCACAGCCGCTTCCTCTTTGAGTCCTGGGTCTTCCAAAGGCGCAAGGCGCGGGAGCTTTCCCCAAGGGAGTTCAAGGAGCTCATGCTCAAGGCCCAGGAGGAGGCCTACGGGGAGGCCCTCGCCACCCGCCACCCCTACATGTGGGCGGTGAAGGGGCACTACTACGGGGCCGACTTCTACAACTACCCCTACACCTTCGGCCTCCTCTTTGGGCTTGCCGTCTACGAGACCGCCAAGGAGGACCCCGGCTTCGCCGAGCGTTACGAGGCCCTTTTGGCCGAGTCGGGCCGGTACCGGGCCAAGGAGCTCGCCCTCCGCTTCGGCTTTGACCTGGAAAGCGTGGACTTCTGGCGCCGGGGGATAAGGGTCCTCGAGGAGAAGGTGGCCCAGCTTGAGCGCATGATCTCCCCCTGACCGAGGGGGGCTAGGCTTTGGAGGATGCGGGTCCTCGTCCTCTGCACCCACAACTCCGCCCGGAGCCAGATGGCGGAGGCCTGGCTCAAGCACTTCGCCCGGGAGCTTGGGGTGGACCTCGAGGTCCACTCCGCGGGCACGGAGAAGGCCTTCGTGAAGGAAGAGGCCAAGCGGGTCATGGCCGAGGTGGGGCTGGACCTCTCGGGCCACTTCTCCAAGACCCTCTTTGAGGTCCCCGACCCTTGGGACTTCGGCCTCGTCCTCACCGTGTGCGACCAGGCCAAGGAGGCCTGCCCCGCCTACCCCGCAAAGACGGGGAAGCGCCACGTCTCCTTCCCCGACCCCACGGGGAAACCCCTGGAGGAGTGGCGCAAGGTGCGGGACGCCCTCGGGGGGATGGCCCGCTTCCTGGTGGAAGCCCTCAAGGAGGGAAGGCTTCCCAGCGACGAGGAGCTGAGGCAAGCGGCCAGGCTTTAGGGCCTGTCCCCCACGTGGATGGCCGCCACCCCGAAGGTGAGGAGCTCGTAGCGCACGGAAAACCCCGCCGCCGCCATCATGGCCTTCAGGGCCTCAGGAGCAGGGAAGGCCTCCACGCTTTCCGGCAGGTAGCGGTAGGCCCCGAAGTTCCCCGAGATAAGCCCCCCCAGGAAGGGGAGGACCCTTTGGAAGTAAACCCGGTAGACCAGGCCAAAGGCCCCCTTGGGGGGCGGGGGGAATTCCAAAAGGACGAGCCTCCCCCCAGGGGCCAAGATCCGGTAAAGCTCGGAAAGGGCCTTTTTGTAGTCGGCGAAGTTGCGGAAGCCGAAGGCGATGGTGACGGCGTCAAAGGATCCATCGGGAAAGGGGAGGGCGAGGGCGTCGGCCTCGAGGAAACGGACCTCTAGCCCCCTCGCCTCCGCCTTCTTCCGGGCGATCTCCAGCATGGGCGGGGCGAAGTCCGCCCCCACCACCTCGGCCGCCGGGGCCCTTTCCTTGAGCATGAGGGCCAGATCCCCCGTGCCCGTGGCCAAGTCCAGGACGCGCCTTGGGGCCTTCTCCAGGGCCAGGTCCACCGCCCGCCTGCGCCAGCGGAGGTCCGCCCCGAAGGAGAGGAGGCGGTTCAGGAGGTCGTAGCGGGGGGCGATCTCCGAGAACATCCGCCGCACCCTTTTCGCCTTTTCCTCCGGGGAAGCCGCCACGAGGGGAGTCTAGCACGAAAGGCCACCCCCTTAGGGTAAAATCCTCCGCGTGTTGACGGACCGCAAGCGCCTGGGGCTTCTCGTCCTCCTGGGAGGAGGGGTCACCCTCCTCCTCTGGTACCTGGCCCCCTGGGCCGTGCCCCATCGGATCTTCGGCGGGGAGGGGGTGCTCCTCAACCCCTTCGGCCACCACCTGCCCCAAGGCCGCCTCCCCCAGGGCTACCAGGACGCCTGGCTCTACCCCGTCTTCTACCTCTCCCTGGCCTGGCTCCTCTTAAGCCTCCTCCTCCCCTGGACCCGGGCGGGCGTCCGGGGGCTCTACTGGGCCGGGGCCTTGGGCCTAGGGCTCTTCCTCCTCACCTACCTCCTCTTTCAGGGGAGCGTGGCCCAGGTGAACGCCGGGGCGGAAAGGCCCCTCCTGCGCCGCTTTAGCCTCGGCCTCGGGAGCTACGCCACCCTGGCCTACGGCCTCTACCTCCTCCTCCTCGCCCGGGTGTTCTCCCCGGGGGGGCTCGCCTTTTTGGTGCAGAGGCGGGGGGTGGTGGTGCCCCTCTTCTCCCTCCTCCTCGCCTCCCTCCTGGGCGGGGTCATCGTGGCCCTCCTCAAGGAGACCCCGGCCCGGGCCCAGGGCCTCCGGGACGCCTTCCTCCTGAAGCTGGACCTCATCACCTACACCTACCAGCTCCTCTACAGCCCCCTGGTGAACCCCTCCGGGTTCCTCCAAAGCCTCCTCCTCGCCACCCCCCTCGTCTTCACCGGGCTCGCCGTGGCCTTGGGGTTTAGGGGCGGGCTCTTCAACATCGGGGCCCCGGGGCAGCTCATCCTGGGGGCCATCGCCGCCATGCTGGTGGGGGTATACCTCCCGGGCCCCAGGTGGCTCGTCCTGCCCCTCGCCCTCCTCGCCGCCGCCCTGGCCGGGGGGCTTTGGGGGGCGATCCCGGGCTGGCTCAAGGCCCGCTTCGGGGCCCACGAGGTGATCAACACCATCATGTTCAACTACATCGCGGCGAGCCTCTTCCTTTTCCTTATCTCTGCCAACGAGTACAAGTTCTTCGGGAAGCCCCTCTACCTCCCCTTCAAGTACCCGGGCTACGAGGCCCGGAGCTACGAGATCCGGCCCGAGGCCCGCATCCCCCACTGGACCGACCTCGTGGCCCCCGGCGGGGAGCTCTCCTTCGCCCTGCCCCTCGCCCTCCTCCTGGGGGTTTTGGGCTACTTCCTGGTGCGGAAGAGCCTGGGCCACCGGGTCCTCGCCGCCACGCTCCTTGGGGTCTTGGGCTACGGCGTGGGGGGGCTTCTTCCCGGCCCGGAGGTGGCCTTCGGCCCCGACCTCACCTCGGTGCGCCTGAACGGGGCCTTTCTCCTCGCCCTCCTCGCCCTCCTCTTCTTCCACTTCTACGTCTTCCGCACCGTGGGGGGGTACGAGCTCAGGGCCTTGGGCCTCGCCCCTAAGGCGGCGGAGTACGGGGGCGTGGCGGTGGGGCGGAAGGTGGTCCTGGTGATGTTTCTCTCGGGGGCCTTGGCGGGGCTTGCCGCCGCCCACTACGTCCTGGGCGGGGGGATTGACGAGTACCGGCTGAAGCAGTCCCTCCCCTACTCCGTGGGCTTTGACGGGATCGCCGTGGCCCTCATGGGGCAGAACACCCCCCTTGGGGTGGGGCTCGCCGCCTGGCTTTTCGGCATCCTCCTCACCGGGGGGCTCCAGGTGAACCTGCAGCTCGGCATCAGCCGGGAGCTGGTGGCGGTGCTCCAGGCCCTCATCGTCCTCTTCATCGCCGCCGGAGGCTTCCTCCCCCGGTACTTTACCGACCCCCTAAGGGCCGCGGAGGTGGAGCTCAAGGCGGAAAAGGAGGTGAAGGAATGAGCCTGGACGCCGCCTTCCTCACCGCGCTTCTCCTCTCCACCCTGCGCCAGACGGCGCCCCTTCTCCTCACCGCCCTCGGGGGGATGTTCTCGGAGAGGAGCGGGGTGGTGAACATCGCCCTCGAGGGCATCCTCCTCTTCGGCGCCCTGACGGCGGCGGTGGTGGTGGAGCGCCTCGAGGCCGCCCTAGGTCCCGGGCCCCACCCCTGGCTCCCCTGGGTGGGGGTGCTCGCCGCCATGGGGGTAGGGGGCCTGGTGGCCTTCGTCCACGCCCTGGTCTCCATCAAGTACCGCGCCGACCAGATCATCAGCGCCACGGCCATCAACCTCCTGGCCCTAGGCGCCCCGAGCCTCGTCCTCACCTACTTCTACGGCAACGCCACGAGCTCCAAGGAGGTGGCGAACCGCCTCCCCCTCTGGGGCCCCGAGGGCTTCCAGCTCTCCCCCTTGGTCTACGTGGCCTTCCTCCTCGTGCCCCTCACCTGGTGGGTCCTCTTCAAGACCCCCTTCGGCCTCCGCCTGCGGGCCGTGGGGGAGCACCCCGAGGCCGCCGACACCCTCGGGGTGAACGTCCACCGCATGCGCTACACCGGGGTCGTCCTCTCCGGGGTCCTCACGGGCCTCGCCGGGGCCTACCTCTCCATCGGCTTCCTGAACCAGTTCGTGCGGGGGATGTCGGCGGGGATGGGGTTCATCGCCCTGGCGGCCCTCATCTTCGGGAAGTGGCACCCCGTGGGGATCCTCTTCTCCACCCTCCTCTTCGGCTTCGCCTCGGCCCTCGCCATCCAGCTTCAGGGGAGCGAGATCCTGCCCGCCGTCTTGGTCCAGGCCTTCCCCTACGTGGTCACGGTGCTGGTCCTGGCGGGCTTCATCGGCAGGAGCCGTCCCCCGGCCGCCGTGGGCAAGCCCTACGAGAAGTAGGCGCGAAGCCGCCCCAGGCGGTAGAGGAGCCTCAGGCGGCTCCCGTCCCGGAAGACGAGCTCCACCCCGTTTTCCAGGAGGGCGAAGCCCTGGAGGCGCTCCGCCCCCACCCCCTGGGCGAAGCGGGCGTGGGCGTCCGCCCTGAGGTAGAGGAAGCCCTCTTCAAAGAAGACCTGGGCCTCCGTCCCCTGGCGGTTGAAGACCAGGCGGCGCACCTTCTGGGCGAGAGCCTCCGCCTCCCTCACGGCGCGGACGCCTCCTCGGCAGGGCGCCCGTAGAGGCCCTTGCCGTAGTAGAGGAGGGCAAGGCCGGGCCTTGGCCTTCCCTTCTCGTCCAGGAGGGCTTCCTCTTCCCAGACCGCCACCACCCGGCCCACGAAGAGGTCGTGGTCGCCGAGGGTGTGGACCTCGAGGAGCTCAAGCTCATAGGCGGCGTAGGCCCCCTCCAGGATGGGCACCCCGGTGTGGCCCAGGAAGTGGGGGGCCTGGCCCTTGTCCACCTCCCGGCCCGAGTGGCTTCCCAGCCAGTGGACGAGGTCCCTTTGCCCAAAGGGGTGGAAGCTCGCCGAGAAGCGGCGGGCCTTGAGGAGGAGGCCGTGGGTGAAGCGCTTGGGGCTGATGGAGACCCCGAAGAGGGGGGGGTCGGCGGAGAGACCCGTGTTCCACACCGCCGGGCAGAAGTTCACCCTCTCCTCCACCCGCACCCCCACCACGGCGGGGACGCCGGGGTAGTAGTGGTAGAAGCCCGGCAAGGGACCCTGCGCCCGGTAGGACCTCATGCCAGATCCTCCTTGGGAACCTCCAAGGTCTTCCCGTCCTCCAGGTGGAGCTCCACCGTGCCCTTCAGGGGGTTCACCTTCTGCACCTTGCCGCAGAGGCCGGCCTTGGTGCAGACCCGGGCGTTCTTCTTGGGAAGCTCCTTGAGAAGCTCCTGGTAGACGGGGTGCTCGTAGGTGAGGCAGCAGAGAAGCCTCCCGCAGGGGCCCGAGATCTTCTCCGGGTTCAGGGGAAGCTGCTGGTCCCGGGCGAGCTTGATGGACACCTGGGCGAAGCCCTGGAGCCAGGTGGAGCAGCAGGACTCCATGCCGCAGGCCCCCAAGGTCCCCAGGTACTGGGCCTCCTCCCGGGGGCCTTCGGCCACGAACTCAATCCGGGCCCCCAGGGCGCGGGCGAGCTCGGGGGCAAAGCGCCTCAGGTTCACCCGCTCCTCGGCGCTGTAGTGGATGACGAGGTGGCGGCCGTCCAGGGTGAAGTCGCACCCCAGGACCTTGGCCCGCACCCCCTCCTCCCGGAACCGGGCCCGGACGAAGTGGAGGGCCTCCTCCGCCCGGGCGCGAAGCCGCGCGGCCCGGTCCAGGTCCTCCTTGGAAGCGAGCCGCACCACCTCCCCCGAGGCCGGCCGGTCCACGGGGGGGGTGCGGACCCGGCCCACCTCCAGCCCCCGCCCGGTGCGGACCACCACGAAGGCGTCCACGGGCGGGGCCTCCCCCCGGAAGCGGACGTAGCGGAGGACGGGGGTGCGGAAGCGTACGCCCACGGTCATGTCTCTAAGTCTAAGGCCAGCCGGGCGAGGACCAGCTCGGGGCTCACGTACCCCTCCAGGGCCTCCCGCGCCCGCTCCAGGGCGAGGAGGTGCTCCGGCCGCTTCAGGACGGCGTGGAGGGCGTGGACCCCCTCCTCCTCGGCCAAAAGCTCCCGAAGCAGGGCCAGACGCTCCAGGGGCGGGGCTTTCAGGACCCTTTGCGCCCTGGCCATGCGGGCCCGGTACCCCTCCGGGTCCTGGAGGGCCCTAAGGAGGCGGCCCGGGGCCCCGGCGGCGTAACGGAGGAGCTCCGGGTCCTGGGTGAGGGGGCGCATGGCCTCCTCGGGCACGGGGGCGAAGGCCACCTCCGTGGCCCGGGAGGCCAGGGTGGGGAGGAGGGTGGCGCGGCTTGGGGCGATGAGGACGATGCGGGCGTAGGAAGGGGGTTCCTCCAGAAGCTTAAGGAGGGCGTTGGCCGCAGCCTCGGTGAGGAGGTGGGCCGAGTCCAGGATGGCCACCTTCACCCGCTCCCGGGGGTGGCTGGAGAACCACTCCAAGAGGGGCGCCACCTCCTCCAGCCGCACCTCGGCCCGGCCCCGGAGGTCCCGGGCCTTGGGCCCCACCTCGAGGACGTCCGGGTGCTCCCCCAGGGAGGGCGGGGGGAAGCCGCGGTTGAGCCCCCAGGCGTACCAGCGGGCCACGGTGCGCCGCCCCACCCCCTCGGGGCCGGAGAAGAGCAGGGTCTGGGCGGTGAGGCGGGGAAGGAGGGCGAGAACGGCCTCGTGCCCGATCACTGCCCCAGGGTGAGCCGGGTGTAGAGCCATGGGGGAAAGCCCTCCTCCGCAAGGCGGGCGGCCACGCGCCCCAGGTCGTAGGCCACCCGGTAGAAGGCGATCCGGTCCCCCTCCCAAAGGGCGAAGGCCGCCCCCGGGACCCCGTCCCTGGGCTGGCCCACGGAGCCCGGGTTCACCAGGGCCCGCACCGAGGGGGGGAGGACGAGCTCCCCCCCTTCGGGGAAGGCCTGGTAGCGCACCCAGGGGCGGGGGCCCTGGAGCTCCAGAAAGGCCCCCGCCAGGTGGGTGTGCCCGTGGAAGGCGAGCCGGGCCTCGCTGCAGCGGAAGGCCTGCCGGGCGGGGGCCAGGTCGTCCAGGTACTCCCAGGGGTCGCAGGGGCTTCCGTGGACGAGGAGCGCCCCCTCCACCTCCCGCTGCCAGGGCCAGGAGGCGAGGAAGGCGAGGTTTTCGGGGGAGAGGCGGCCCCTTTGCCACTCCAGGATCTCCAGCACCACGCCCTCCACGGGGAGCCGGTCCAGGGCGAGGAGCCAGGCGTCGTGGTTCCCCAGGACGCACTCCGCCCCCACCTCCCGGAGCCAGCCGAGCACCCGGTCCCCGTCCGGGTAGTAGCCCACCGCGTCCCCCAGAAAGAGCACCCGGTCAAAGGGGGGGGCGGCCTGGAGCACCGCCTCCAGGGCGGGCCAGTTCCCGTGGATGTCGGAGAGGACCAGGTGGCGCACGGGGTTAGAATAGCATGGGCATGGCCTCGGACCTTTTGGAACGCCTGAGCGAGGACCTCGAGGTCCTCTCCCTCCATACCCGCGCCTACCTGGACGAGTTCGGCACCCTTCTTTGCTACCTCGAGGGGGGAAGGGGCGGGGGCACCACCCTCCTCCACGCCCCCTACGCCGAGGCCCTCCCCGTGCTCCAGGCCCTAAACGGCCTCGCCTTCCGGGGCCGGGTCCTCCTCGCCCTGGACCCCTCCCCCCTCTCCCCCACCCTGGAGGGCCTCCCCCTCACCGGGCCCACCCGCGCCCCCCTGGAGCACCTCCTCCGCCGCCACCGCCCGGACCGCCTCCTCCTGGCCTTTTACGGGCAAGGCCTGGGGCGGGGCTTCCCCGGGGGGAAGGAGACGGAGGCGGGCTGGCGGCCCCTCGAGGCCGAGGGCGAGCCCCTCCACCTCCGGGTGCGAAGCCCCACAGGCCTCGTCTACCCCGAGCGCCGGGCCTACCCCGCTTGGGAGAGCCCGCCCCTCCCCGTGGACCTGCCCGAGGCCGAGGGCCCCTACCTCGGGGGGGTAGGGCGGGCCCTGGGGGTTCCCACCTACGGGGTGGGGCTGGTAGACTTGAAGCCGAGCTTGGAGGCGCTTTTCCGCCTCTTCTAGGGAGGGAAGTATGGTGTACATCGCGCTGTTCGCCCTGGGTGCGGCCCTGGTGACCCTCTTCTTCTACCTCATCCTCAACCCGCGAGTCCTCACCACGGAAGGGGAGACCTTTGACCTCAGGTTCGTCCTCTTTATGCTCCTCCTCATCCTCCTGGCCGCGGGCACCGTGGCCATGATGCTCCTCATCGGCAAGGCCCACCACCTGCTTTAGGGCGCCCTCGAAGCCCGCGCTTGGGCTTCCTCCAGGGCCCTCCGAGGAGGCACGTTTCCTTTTAAGGCTTTCTCCAAAGCCTCTTCCAGGAGCGGAAGGGGCGCCGCCAACCCCTCCTGGGCGAGGACCGGAAGAAAGCCGAGCTCCACTTGGGCCACGGGAGGCGCCGTGCCGTTGCGCAGCGCAGCAGCGAGGAGGACGCCGAGCTCCCTATAGTCCCCCACGAACCGGGGGAGGATCCGGAAGCGCCCCTGGGAACGGTTGAAGGCTTCGGCCTCTGCCTCCAGGAACCCCCCTTCCCCCAGGGTGTGCCAGAGGGGGATCTCCACCTGGGCCAGGCACAGGCCCAGAAAGATGGCGAGGGCCAGGGCCCGCACGGGCCTTCACCGTCCTTCCGCCGCCAGGGCCTTCTTCTGGGCCTCCTCGAGGGCCACCCTGGGCTTCACCCCCTGCTTGAGGCTTTTCTCCAGGGCCTCCTCCAGGTAGCCGTACCAGACCACAAGCTCGGGGTCCTGGCTCCAGGGACGGGCCGCCTCCACCTGGGCGAAGACCGCGCGCCGCTCGGGGTCCTGGAGGAAGTCCTTAAGCTCGGCCTCCGCCGCCCGCCTCAAGGGCAGGTACCAGGTGGTGCGCACCCAGTCCGCCTGGCGCTTGGGTTCCAGGAAGTGGCGCCAGAAGGCCACCGCCCCCCGGGCCTCCTCGGGGCCTGCCCCCTTGAGGACCACGAGGACCGCCCCCGAGAGGGGGACGGCCCCGCCCGGGACCCGGGGCAAGGGGGCGTACCCCACCTGGAAGGGGAGGGCGGTCTGGGCCAGGACCACAGGGAGGGCCGTGGTGGGGCCGATCCCCATGAAGGCCTTGGTCCTGAGGAAGTCGGCCACGGCGAACTGGGCCTCCGCCAGGTTCCTGGCCTGGGCGTGCCCCTTTTGCACCATGCGGTAAAGCATCTCCAAGGCCTCCACCGCCTCCTTGGAGGTGAAGGCGGGAAGCCCGTCCTTCACCAGGCTTCCCCCCAGGCTCATGACGATGGCGTTGAAGCTCCACACGTCGGTGGCGATCACCATCCCCTTGGCGGTGCGGCTGGTGAGCGCCTCCGCCGCCCGCTCCACCTCGGCCCAGGTCATGGGGGGCTTAAGCCCCTTGGCGCGGAAGGCGTCCTTGTTGTAGTAGAGGGCGGGGACCGAGACCCCGAGGGGAAGGCCGTAGGTCCTTCCCTGCACCTGGCCCGCCTTGAGGGGGGCGGGGTAGAGGTCCTGGGGCAGGTCCTGGAGGTAGGCGTCCAGGGGAAGGGCGAGCCCCTCCTTGGCGAGGCGGGGCAGGAAGGAGAGCTCGGCGTGGAAGAGGGCGGGCGGCCTGCCGGAGCGCAGGGCGGCGAGGAGCTTCACCCCGGCCTCGCGGTAGTCCCCCACGTACCGGGCCTCGAGCCGGTAGGCGTTCTGGCCCGCGTTGAAGGAGCGGATCGCCTCCTCCAGGACCCGGTCGCCGGGGGGGCCTGCGGTGTGCCAGAAGGGGATGACGGCCTGGGCCAAAGCCAGGGAAAGAACGGGCAGAAGGGCGGGAAGTCCCCTCATGCCCCTAAGCCTACCGGGAAACGGGTGAGAGGTCTGAAAGGGGAAGGGAAAGGCCCTTGAGGAAGGGAGCCGCCCGGGCCCTCAGCTCCTCCCGGGCCGAAAGGAAGAGGCGGCGCACCTTTGGCCCCGGAAAGTCGGGGCCCAAAAGCTCCTGGGGGAGGCCGGGGTCCAGGAAGAGGAGCTTCCTCGCCTCGTGGACGAGCCGGGTGAGGTGGCGGAAGGCCTCCACAGGGTCCTCGGGGCTTTGGCCCAGGAGGGCGGAAAGCCGCCCGTAGCCCGCCTTGGCCTCCTCCAGGGGGAAGGCCCTGAGGACCTCCTCCTTTCCCCCGAGAAGCTCCCCTTGGAAGCAGGTGGCGGCGAGGCCGTAGAAGCCGAGGAGCTCCCGGGTGGCCTCGAGGTCCACCCCGACCCCCAGATAGACCCCGCTCTGTAGCCCCCCGTAACCCAAAAGGGCCATCTCCCGCCGGAACCTTTCCCTCTCCCCCCGGTCCTTGGGCCCCTCGGGAAGAACGAGGAGGAAGCGCCCGTCCCACGGGGGGAGGGCGCCGTAGAGGCGGCGGCGCACCTGGCGCACCTGCCAGTAGACCCGGTCGGAGAGGGCGTAGTAGGCGGCCCGCCCCTCCCGCTTGGGCACCACCCAGCCCCGCTTGGCGCTCCGGGAAAGCGCCGCCCGCACCGCCATCTCCGAGAAGCCCAGGGCGGCCATCATGGCCACGAGGTCCCGCACCCGGGCCGCCCGCTCCGGGTAGACGTACTCCACGAACAGGGTGAAGAGGGTAGACCTGGCCCGCATGCCCTAAAAGACCGGCTCAAGCCGCCTTTCCCGGTACTCCTTGAGGGCCCCTTCCAAGAAGGCGGCAAAGGGCATCGTCCCCAGGTTGCCCTTCTTCCGGCGGCGCACGCTCACCGCTCCTTCGGCCTTCTCCCGCTCCCCCACCACGAGGATGTAGGGCACCTTCTGCACCTCGGCGTCCCGGATCCGGGCCTGCATCCTCTCGGGCCGGGTGTCGGCCTCGGCCCGTAGGCCCGCCTCCTTGAGCCTACCCGCCACCTCCCGGGCGTAGTCCTCCTGCTTCTCGGACACGGGGACCACCACCGCCTGCACCGGGGCGAGCCACAGGGGGAAGTCCCCGGCGAAGTGCTCAATGAGGATGCCGATGAAGCGCTCCAGGGAGCCGAAGGGGGCCCGGTGGAGCATCACGGGGCGGTGCTCTTCCCCGTCCGGGCCCACGTAGGCGAGGCCGAAGCGCTCGGGCAGGTTGTAGTCCACCTGGATGGTGCCGAGCTGCCACTCCCGCCCCAGGGCGTCCTTCACCACGAAGTCCAGCTTGGGGCCGTAGAAGGCGGCGTCCCCCTCCTCCACCGTGTACCGGAGCCCAGCCTCGGCCGCCGCCTCCTCAATCTGCCTTTCCGCCAGGGCCCACTTGGCCTCGTCCCCCACGTACTTGTCGCTTCTCGGGTCCCGCACCCCGATCCGGGCCCGGTAGTCCTTAAGCCCCAGGGTCGCGAAGACCTTAAGGACCAGGTCCAAGACTCCCAGGAACTCTCCCTTCACCTCCTCGGGGGTGCAGAAGATGTGGGCGTCGTCCTGGGTGAAGCCCCTAACCCTTGTGAGGCCAAGAAGCTCCCCCGCCTTCTCGTAGCGGTAGACGGTGCCGAACTCGGCAAGCCTTAGGGGAAGCTCCCGGTAGGAGCGCTTCCGGTAGGCGTAGATCCTGATGTGGTGGGGGCAGTTCATGGGCTTGAGGAGGTACTCCTCCTCCTCGCCCCGCTCCTTGAAGCTGATGGGAGGGAACTGGCTTTCCGCGTAGTAGGGGTAGTGGCCACTGGTCTTGTAGAGCTCCAGGCTCCCGATGTGGGGCGTGGTCACGAGCTGGTAGCCCCGCCTCACCTGCTCCTCCCGCATGAAGGCCATGAGCTCCTCCCGGACCACGTTCCCCTTGGGAAGCCAAAGCACAAGCCCCTTCCCCACCATGGGGTCTATGAGGAAGAGCTCCAGCTCCCGCCCGAGCCGCCGGTGGTCCCGTTTCTTGGCCTCCTCCAGCTGCCAGAGGTACTCCTTAAGCTCCTCGGCGGTGCGGAAGGCCACCCCGTAGACCCGCTGCAGCATGGGCCTTTTCTCGTCCCCCCGCCAGTAGGCCCCGGCCACGTGGGTGAGCTTGAAGTGGGGGGGGATCCTGCCCGTGGAGGGAACGTGGGGCCCGCGGCAGAGGTCGGTGAAGCCATAGGCCTCGTCCCCCTGCTGGTAGAAGCTGATCTCCTCCCCCTCGGGGATCTCCAGGATGAGCTCCGTCTTATAGGGGTCCTTTCCCCGGTAGCGGGCGAGGGCCTCCTCCCGGGAGAGGACGAAGCGCTTTAGGGGGAGGTCCCGCTTGAGGATCTCCCGCATCTTCGCCTCTATGGCGGGCAGGTCCTCGTCGGAGAGGGGCTCGGGGGCTTCTATGTCGTAGTAGAAGCCCTTCTCAATCACGGGCCCCACCCCGAGCTTCACGCTTTCCGGATCGTAGCCCTTCTCCCGGAAGAACTCCTTCACCGCCTGGGCCAGGACGTGGGCCAGGGTGTGGCGGAAGAGGGTCTGGAACTCGGGGTCCTTCTCCGTGAGGAGGCGCACCTTCGCCCCCTGGGGAAGGGGCTTTAGGAGGTCGTAGAGCTCCCCGTCCACGATGGCCCCCACCGCCCGCCTCTCCCAGCCCTCCCCGAGGGCCCGGGCCACGTCCTTCGCCGTGGCCCCCTCGGGAAGCTCCAGGGGCTTGCCGTCCGGCAGGTAGACCGTCATGCCCTTCACTATACCGGGCACGGCCCCTAAAGCCCCAAGGGGTCTTTGAGGTGGCTCAAAAACTCCTCCCGGGTCTTCTGGTTCTCCCGGAAGACCCCCAGCATGGCGCTCGTCACGGTGCGGGAATGCTGCTTCTCCACCCCCCGCATCATCATGCAGAGGTGGACCCCCTCCACCACCACCCCCACCCCCTGGGGCTCCAGAACCTCCTGGATGGCCTCGGCGATCTGCACCGCGAGGCGCTCCTGCACCTGGAGCCTGCGGGCGAACATGTCCACGATGCGGGCGAACTTGGAGAGGCCCAGGATCTTCCCGTCGGGGATGTAGCCGATGTGGACCTTGCCGAAGAAGGGAAGGAGGTGGTGCTCGCACATGGAGTAGAACTCCACGCCCTTCACCACCACCATCTCGCTCCCCTCCGCCGGGAAAACGGCGCCGCCCACCACCTCCTCCAGGCGCTGCCGGTAGCCCCGGGTGAGGAAGGCCCAGGCCTTGGCCACCCGCTCCGGCGTCTTCAAAAGCCCCTCGCGGCCGGGGTCTTCCCCGATGACCTGGAGCCACTCGGCGGCGAGGGCCTGGAGGCGCTCCAGGTCCACCTCGGTCGCGAAGGTCAAGCCCGTGTCCTCAAGCTCCACCATCTTGCGCTCCATGCTGCCCCTTTCTTGCCCCCCGCTCTGTGGCCCCGGGCTCACTCGGGGGCGAGAAGCCCCTCCGCCAGAAGGGGCAAGGCCTCCTCCGGGTCCAGGGGAAAGCCCTGGGCCGCCCGCCTGAGGACCTCGAGGGCCTCCCGCCGCGTCCGTTTGAGCCGGAGGTGCACCTCGCTGAAGGGGTTCAGGGCGTCCTGGCCCCTCAGGGTGAGGCGGTAGCGCCGCGGGGGCGCCACGGGGAAGAGGGCCTTCCGGTAGCGCTCGGCAAGGGCCCGGTAGCGAGGGGCGTTCCCGGGAGGGTCTATGGGGCGCACCACCCGGGCCGGGACCCCGAGGGCGAGCCTCCCCTCGGGCACCTCCATGCCCGGCGGCACCACCGCCCCCGCCCCCACCACGGCGTTTTTGCCGATCCTCGCCCCGTTCAGCACCACCGCCCCCATGCCCACGAGGGCCCCTTCCTCCACCACCGCCCCGTGGACCACCGCCCGGTGGCCCACGGTGACCTCGGGGCCCAAAAGGCAGGGAAACCCAGGGTCGGCGTGGAGCACGGCCCCGTCCTGGACGTTGGCCCCGGGGCCCACCACCACCCTTTCCAGGTCCCCCCGGACCACGGCGCCGAACCAGATGGAGGCCCCTTCCCCCACCTCCACCGCCCCCACCACGTAGGCCCCGGGGGCGATGAAGGCCGTGGGGTGGACCGCAGGGGTCTTGTCCTCAAAGCGGTAGACGCTCAAGGGCCACCTCCAAAAGCCCCAGGTCCTCGGGGAAGGCGAGGAGGGCGCGCGCCTCCTCGGGGGAAAACCAGCCCGTCCCGGTCATGCCCTCCTCCAGGCGGGGCGCCCCCTCCCCCCGCATGAGGAACCAGTGCACCTCCCGCTCCACCCCCTTGGGGTTGACGTAGCGGGTGGGGTAGAGGGGAAGGAGGACCTCGGCCCGGACCCCCGTCTCCTCCCAGACCTCCCGCACCGCCGCCTCCTCCAGGCTCTCCCCCGGCTCCGGGTGGCCCTTGGGGAAGACCCAGAAGCCCATGCGGTCGCGAAGGAGGAGGACCTCCCGTTTGGCGTTGAAGACCACGCCCCCGGCCCCTAGCTCCATCCGTACCTCCCCTTGAGGTAGCTTAGGGTGGCCTCGTCCACCTCGGGCCCGCCTTGGTAGCGCTCCTCCAGGTTCTCCATGCCGATCAGGGCCAAAAAGGCGCGCTCCGTGGCCTCGTCAAAAACCCCGTGCGCCTCCCCGGCGTAAAACCCGAGGCGCCCGAGCACCCCCTGGAAAAAGCGCACCTCCTCCTCGGTGAGGGGGCGGCGCTCCTTGGGCCGTTCAAAGAGGAGGCGGTGGAGGGAGAGGAGCCGGAAGAGCTCGTCTATGGGCTCGGGGTGGTCGTCCACGCGGAGGTCCACGTACCGGTCCCAAAGCCCCCCGTACCCCTTTCCCTCCCCCACCACCAGGAGGGCGGCGGACTGCTTCCCCCGCCTGTCCCCTCCCGCCTCCTCCCCCGCCTTCAGGGCGAGGAGGAGCCTCTCGGGGAAGGGGGCCTGGGCGGTGAGGAAGGTCTCCACCATGGCCTCCACCACCTCGCTTCCCGAAAGGAGGTTTCCCTGGGCGGCGAAGCCCTTCCCCGCCACCCCCCCGGCCCAGGGGTGGCACTCGGCTCCGGTGAAGGTGAGGCTCTCCCCCGTGGCCGCCACCAGGCCGAACTGGCGTTTCTCCAGCTCGGGGTCGGTGCGGCGGAAGGCCTCGAGGACCCCTTCCGGGCTCGCCCCCTGGCGGAGGAGGGCGAGGCCCTGGGGCCCGTAGCGGGGGTTGGCGTAGGACTGGGTGGCGATGGCCCCCACCCCCGCCTCGGCGAAGGGGACCACCGCCCCCACCGCCAAAAACTTGCTGGCCACGGCCACACCCAGGTCCCCGGTCTTGGGGTCTTGGGCCACCAGGGAGAAGGTCGCCACCCGCATGCCCTTATCCTAAGGGCCTTCCCAGCGAGGGGATTGGTGCACCCATAACGTTGCCCTCATCGCCCACGTGGACCACGGCAAGACCACCCTGGTGGACGCTGGGCCCCATGCCCCAGACCCACTTCGTCCTGCGCAAGGCCCTGGAGGCGGGGCTCAAGCCCATCGTGGTTCTGAACAAGGTGGACAAGAAGGAGGCCCGCCCCAACGTGGTCCTGGACCCCTCCCGGAGGAAGCGGCCGTTGGGCGGTAAAGGAAAATCGGGGGCGGCTTCCCCGCCCCCGGGCACCCTTAGGGCTACTCCTCTTCGCGCTCCCCGTAGGTTTCCAGGGCCTCTTTCCAGGCCTCGCTGATGGCTTTCCCCTGCTCCATGGTCCACCTCCCTAAGCCCCAGGGTAGGGGAAGCCCGAGGGAAGCCGGGGGCTCTAGGGGGTAGACCCGTACACCCCTTGTGGGTGTAGGGACGAGGCGGCTACACCGCTTCAGGACTGGAGGAGGGCCTCGGCCTCGAGGCGGGCGAGCACCTTCTCAAAGCTCCCTCCCCGCCAGCGCTCCACCGCATAGGCCGAGAGGGGGAACCGGGCCTGGAACCGCTTGAGGAGGCCAAGGGCATCCTCGGGACGCCCTCCCTGGAGGACGAGGAGGTACCCCCCCCGAAGCCTAAAGGCCAGATCCCCCCGTCTGAGCTCCGCCTCCAGCCGCTCGGGCGGGGCCTCCGTGGCCAGGTAGACGAGGACCAAGGGCCGCCTTAAGGCGAGCCCCTCCAGGGCCCCGGCGAGGCGCAGGAGGTCCTCCCGCTCCCCCACCCCCGGCAGGGGGGGAAGGAGGGGGGCCTCCCGCCCCGTCCCCAGGAAGAAGGCCACCCCCAGGGCCAAAGCCCCGAGCACCCCCCCAAGGGCGGCGTAGCCGGGGGGGTCAGACCCCACCAGGCGCAGGGCGCCTTCCAGGGCGCGCTCAAAGGCCAGAAGGCTGAGCCCCAGCACCAGGGCGAGCTGGACGGGGAAGGCCACGGGGAAGCGGGAGTAGAGGCTCGCCACGGCGGCAAGGAGTAAGGCGGCGAGAAGAGCGCCCCACCCCGCCGTCCCCACGGGGTCCGCCACGGCCAGGGGGAGGAGGCCTAGAAGGAAGAACCCCCACGGCAAGAGGAAGAGGGCCCGCATTCTCCCCAAGCCTACCACAGGCCCTTTACCATGGGGGAAGTGGAACCCCTGGCCGAGCGCCTCAGGCCCCGAAGCTTAGACGAGGTCCTGGGCCAGCCCCACCTCACCGGTCCCAAGGGGCTTCTGAGGCGGATGCTGGAGGCGGGGCGGCTCTCCTCCATGGTCCTCTTCGGCCCGCCGGGCACGGGCAAGACCACCCTGGCCCGGCTCCTCGCCGAGGGGGTGGGAAGGCCCTTCCTAAGGCTCTCCGCGGTGGAGGCGGGGCTTAAAGAGGTACGCCAGGCCGTGGAGGAGGCCAAGGCGAAGGGGGGTCTTGTCCTCTTCCTGGACGAGATCCACCGCTTCAACAAGGCCCAGCAAGACGCCCTCCTCCCCCACCTGGAGTCGGGCCTCCTCACCCTCATCGGGGCCACGGCGGAAAACCCCGCCTTCGCCCTCGTCCCCGCCCTCCGCTCCCGCCTCCGCCTCCTGCCCGTGCGGCCCCTGGGCGAAGAGGACCTCCTCGCCCTCCTCAAGCGGGCCCTGGAGGACCCAAGGGGCCTTCCCGGCACGCCCTACGAGGAGGAGGCCCTAAGGGTTCTCGCCCAGGCGGCCGGGGGCGACGCCCGCTTCGCCCTGAACACCCTGGAGCTCGCCGCAAGCTTCGGCCGGGTGGACCTAGGGAGCGTGCGGGAGGCCCTGGGGGCGGAGCGCTTCGGCATGGACCGGGAAGGGGACCGGTTTTACGACCTGGTCTCCGCCCTCCACAAGTCCATCCGGGGAAGCCACGTGGACGCCGCCCTCTACTACCTGGCGAGGCTCCTTCAGGGCGGGGCCGACCCCCGCTACCTCGCCCGCAGGCTCATCCGGGTGGCGGTGGAGGACGTGGGCCTCGCCGACCCCCTGGCCCTCCGCCTCGCCGTGGCCGCCAAGGAGGCCTACGAGGCCCTGGGAAGCCCGGAAGGGGAGCTCGCCCTGGTGGAGGCCGCCGTCTACCTGGCCCTGGCCCCCAAGAGCAACAGCCTCTACGCCGCCTGGAAAAAGGCCCAGGAGGCGGCCAAGGCCCACCCCGAGGCCGAGGTCCCCCTGAACCTGAGAAACGCCCCCACCGGCCTCGCCCGCGCCCTGGGGCACGGGGAGGGGTACGCCTACTACCACGAGGACAAGGAGGGAAGCTTCGCCCAGAGGTACCTCCCTGAGGGCCTGGAAGGCCTCACCCTCTTTGAGGCCACGGGGGAGGGGTGGGAGGAGCGGGTGCGGGAAAGGCTAAAGGCGCTTCGGGAGCGGTTCCAAGCCGCCAGGCGGCGGAGAGGCTGAGGAGAACCCCCGAACCCCCAAACCCACCGAGAAGCCCCACCTCCCCGACCCACTCCCCGCCGTAGACCCCCGCGGAGAGCTGGTAGGCCAGACCCCACCCCTCTCCCGGGACCCCGAGGAGGTGAAGCCTGGGCGAGAGGTAGGAGCCTCCCCCGCCCAGGATGACCCCCCCGTCCAGGACCACGGGCACCCCCCGGCTCCAGTCCGCCCCCTCGCCCAGGGCGGGCGGGAGGGTGAGGCCCGCGTCCAGGGCCACCCCCGGGGCCAGGCCCACCTTGACCCCGCCCCGGAGGCCCCACTGGAGGGAGAGGTTGTACTCCAAGGTCCCGTCCCCCTCGGCGTAGGCCAGGTAGGGCAGGAGGAGGACGGGCGACTGGCCGCCAAAGGGGTTCGGCATCAAGGTCGCCCCCAAGGAGAACCCCGCCCCCCGGGCAGGCTCCGGAGGGCGCAGCATGGCCACGGGGAGGCACCCGGAAAGGACGAACGCCAGGCCTAGGGCGCGCACAGCCTTCACCCCCTTTCCCTAAGCCCTCAGGGTATCCGTGCAGCTACCCTTTCAGCCCCTCCTCAAAGGTGGCCACCACCCGCCGTTCAAAGAGGAGGTAGAGGAGGGCGATGGGGAGGACGCTGAGGAGGGCCGCCGCCGAGAGGAGGCCCCAGTCCGTGGGGTACTTGCGCTGCAGGTCCGTGAGCCAGGTCTGGAGCGTCCAAAGCCCCGGGTCGGAGACCACCACCCGGGGGTAGAGGACCAGGTTCCAGTGGGCGGCAAAGGCCAGCACGCCGGCCGCCACCAGGGTGGGGCGCACCAGGGGGAGGAGGATGCGGAAGAGGAGGACCCGGTGCCCGGCCCCGTCCAGCTTGGCGGCCTCCAGAAGCTCCTCAGGCACGGCCCGCATGCCCTGGTAGACGAGGTAGATGACGAAGGGGCTCGCGGCAAAGGGCAGGAGCAGGGCCCAGAAGGTCTCCAGCAGGGAGAGGTCCTTCAGGACCCCGTAAAGGGGCACGAGGAGGAGCTCCGCCGGGATCGCCATCAGGACCAGGTAGAAGGGGAGAAGCCCCAGGCCCGCCCTCAGGGCGTAAGCGGCGAAGAGGGCGGTAAAAAGCTCCAAGGCCACCGCCCCAGAGGACACCCCCAAGGAGAAGAGGAGGCGTCCCCAGAAGCCCTCCCGGGCCAGGGCCCGCACGTTCTCCAGGCTAAAGCCCACCCGGGAGAAGAGCTCCCCCGAGTACACCGCCTCCTTGGGCATGAAGGCGGCGTAGGCCATCCAGAGGAAGGGGAGGAGGACGGCAAGGAGCACCGCAAGCGCCAAGGCGTGCCGGAGGAAGCGGCCCACCCCCCCACTATACCGGCGTAAGATGCCCCTATGAAGCCCCTTTCCGGCCTCAAGGTCCTGGACCTCTCCCGGGTCCTGGCGGGGCCCCTCTGCACCATGATCCTGGCGGACCTCGGGGCGGAGGTGGTCAAGGTGGAGCCTCCCTGGGGGGACGAGACCCGGGGCTGGGGCCCGCCCTTCGTGGAGGGAGAGAGCGCTTACTTCCTCGCGGTGAACCGGGGGAAGCGGAGCGTGGCCCTGGACCTCAAGCGCCCAGAGGGCCAGGAGGCGGTGCGCCGCCTCGCCCAGAAGGCGGACGTCCTGGTGGAGAACTTCAAGACGGGCGACCTCAGGCGCTTCGGCCTGGACTACGAGAGCCTAAAGCCCCTGAACCCCCGCCTCATTTACCTCTCCATCACGGGCTTCGGCCACACCGGGCCCAGGGCCAAGGAGCCCGGCTACGACGCGGCCCTCCAGGGCTACACCGGGATCATGTCCGTCACGGGCGAGCCCGAAGGCCCCCCCATGAAGGTGGGGGTGGCCTGGATTGACGTGATGACGGGGATGATGGGGGCCTTGGCCGTGCTCGCCGCCCTCTGGGAGCGGGAGCGAAGCGGCCTCGGCCAGCACATAGACCTCTCCCTCTTTGACGTGGGGCTTTTCGCCCTGGCGAACCTGGGGGAAAGCTTCCTCCTCACGGGAAAACCCCCCAAGAGGCTCGGTAACGCCCACGCCCAGATCGTCCCCTACGGGGCCTTCCCCGCGGAGGACGGCTGGCTCGTCCTGGCGGTGGGCAACGACGAGCAGTTTGCGAGGCTCTGCCAGGTGGTGGGGCTTCCCGACCTCGCCCGGCGCTTTCCCACGAACGCCCTCCGGGTGGAGCACCGGGAGGAGGTGGTGGAGGCCCTTTCCCGGGCCCTTAGGGCCCGCTCCCGGGCCCACTGGCTGGAAAGGTTCAAGGAGGCGGGCGTCCCCGCCGCCCCCGTGAACGACCTGAAGGAGGCCTTCCAGGACCCCCAGGCAAGGGCGCGGGGCGCGGTCTGGACCCTCCCCCATCCCCTCCTGGGCGCCCTCCCCACCCTGGCCAACCCCCTGCGCTTCCTTTCCCGGACCCCCGCGGGGCCAGGCCTTCCCCCGCCCCTCCTCGGAGAGCACACGCGGGAGGTCCTCCTCGAGGCGGGCTACACCTCGGAGGCAGTGGCAGACCTGATCCAAAGGGGAATCGCCAAGGAAGCGCCCCCGGCTTCCCAGCGGCGCCCGGACCAAGGCGCTTAGGGCTGCTTCCTTCCGGACCTGACCCGGTTCACGCCTAGCCCGCCGCGCTGGACCGGGGGCTTGGGTAGTATAGCACCCATGGAAGCCCTGAAGCTAGAGGGCGTGAGCAAGCGCTACGGGCGGAGGCCCGTTTTGGAAGGCGTGAGCCTCTCCGTCCGCCCAGGGGAGGTCTACGCCCTGGCGGGGCCCAACGGGAGCGGCAAGACCACCCTTATCCGCCTGGCCACCGGCCTCGCCTTCCCCACGGAGGGCCGGGCCTTTCTCTTCGGGGAGGACGTCCACAAAAGCCCCGCCGCCCGCCGCCACCTGGGGGCGGTGGTGGAGGCCCCGGCCGCCTTTTACCCCTACCTCACGGGCCGGGAGAACCTCAGGATGCACGCCCAGCTCTCCGGGGTGAAAGACGAAGCCCGCATCGGCGAGGTCCTCGCCCGGCTCAAGCTCCTTGCGGTGGCCGACCAAAAGGTGGAGGGGTATTCCCTGGGGCAGAGGCAGCGCCTGGGCCTGGCCGCGGCCATCCTCCACCGCCCCAAGGTCCTCGTCCTGGACGAACCCACCTCCGGCCTGGACCCCGAGGGGGTGGAGCTCGTCCACCGCCTCCTCCAGGAGCTGGCCCGGGAAGGGGTGGCCATCCTTCTCTCCACCCACCACCTCCAGGAAGTGAGCCAGTACGCCCACAGGGTGGGAATCCTGGGCGGGGGAAGGCTCCTGGATGAAGTGGTCCTCGCCTGGAAGGAGGCCTACCGGCTGGAGGTGGAGCCCCTGGAAGGGGCCCTCGCCCTCCTCAGGACCCTCCCCCAGGTGGCCTCGGCCCGGCTCCAGGAGCGGAGCGTGGTCTTTGAAGGGGAGCCGGAGGCCGCCCTCCGCGCCCTCTTGGCGGAGGGCTACCGGGTGAGGGCCCTCGTCCCCCACCGCTTTGATCTCTTGGACTACTACCAGGAGAGGGTGCGGCATGCTTAGGCTCGTGCGCTTTGAGGTCTACAAGCTCTTCCGGCTCCGCTCGGTTCGGCTCGGCCTCCTTTTCGCCCTCCTCCTCCCCTTCCTCTGGGCCCTGGCCCCGGGGCTCAAGGAGGTCTACGGCCTGGTCCTGGCCTCCGGGTGGCAGGTGGTCTCCTTAAGCCTCCTCGCCGGGATGGAGTTCCTCTTCCCCTTCCTCGTGGTCATGGCGGCGAGCGAGGCCCTGGGAAGCGAGGTGGCCCAGGGCACCCTGAAAAGCCTCCTTCTAAGGCCCCTCTCCCGGACCCACCTCCTCCTCGCCAAGCTTTTCGCTATCCTCCTCTACCCCTTCGTCCTCCTGGGGGCGAGCTTCCTCGGGGGGGTGCTCGCGGGGATGCCCTATGGGCTTGGGGCCTTCTACGGCGGCACGGGCCTCGGGGAAGGGGGGTTCGCCGGGGCGGGGCTTCTGAGCCCCCAGGGGGCCCTCGCCGAGCTCCTGAGGGCCCACCTCCTCGCCGGGGCCGTGCTCCTTCCCCTCGCCTCCTTGGCCCTCCTCTACGGGACCGTCTTCCTCTCCACCACGGCGAGCGCCCTGGCCGCCGTGGCCACCCTCCTCCTCATGCGCCTCCTCGTGGCCTTCCCCGCCCTCACGCCCTTCCTCCTCACCACCTATTTGGACCTCTACCTGCGGCCCGAGGCCGTAGGGCTTGGGCTACCCCTCCTCCTCCTCTACACCCTGGGCTTCGCCCTCCTCGCCGCCTTGGTCTTTGAGCAGAAGGACCTCTAGAGGAAGCGCCCGGCCTCCAGCAGGGGGGTCCCGTCCAGGAGGAGCCGCCCTTCCCTCAAGGAGAGGACCAGGTCCCAGTGGAGGGCGCTTTCGTTCCGTCCGCCCGTCTCCGGGTAGCTCCGGCCCAGGGCCAGGTGGACGGTGCCCCCCATCTTCTCGTCCAGGAGGACGAGGCCCGTGGGCCGGTCCAGGGCGAAGTTGGTGCCGATGCCCACCTCCCCAAGCCGCCGGGCCCCCTCGTCCGTGGCCAGGGCCGCCTGGAGGTAGGCCTCCCCCACCTCCGCCCGGGCCTCCACCACCTGGCCCCGGTGGAAGCGGAGATAGACCCCCTCCACCCGCCTCCCCCCCACGAAGGCGGGCAGATTGAAGCGCACCTCCCCCTCGGCGGAGTCCTCCACGGGGCCGGTGAAGACCTCCCCCGAGGGCATGTTGCGCCGGCCATCGGAGTTGATCCAGGTGCGCCCCGCCACGGAAAGCCTCAGGTCCGTGCCGGGGGCCAGGATGCGGAGCTCCTTCGCGGCGGAAAGCCTCCGGATAAGCCCCTCCTGGAAGCGGGAGAGCTCCTGCCAGGCGGCCACGGGGTCCTCCCGGTCCAGGAAGAGGGCCCTTTCCAGGTAGGCCCGGAACGCCTCCGTTCCCATCCCCGCCCCCACGGCGTAGCCCACCGTGGGGTAGAGGGTGAGGGCCCAGCGCTTCCTCAGGCGGAGCTCGGCGAGGGGGCGCCAAGCCCGCTGCCTGCGCAGGGCCAAGGCGGGGTCCACCGCGGCTGCCTCCAGGGGGTTCTCCGCGGAGAGGACGCGCAGGAACTTGTCCGCCCGCTGGTAAAGGGCAAGCTCCGCCTCCGGGACCTCCTCTAGCCAGCGCCCGCAGAAGAGGAGGAAATCCCGCTCCTCCCCGGGGTAGCTCAGGCGGATGAGGGGGTAAGCGCCCCGGCGCAGGAGGGCCCGCTTCAGGTGGGGAACGAGGGGGAGGGCCGGGGTTTCCGCCTCCACGAGGACGGTCTCGCCGCTTTGGGCCTCGAGGCAGTACGCCGCCAAAAGCTCAGCGAAGCGCGCTTCCACCCTGCTATCATAGGACCAAGATGGAAGAACCCAAGATCACGCCCCTGGCCCGGCGCCTGGCGGAGGAAAACGGCATAGACTGGCGGAAGCTTCAGGGCACGGGCCCCGACGGGACCATCGTGGAGCGGGACATCCTGGCCTACCTGGCCAAGGTCATGGCCGGGGAAGTGGACCTTCCCCCCCAGCCCGAGGCCCCGCCCCCGCCCCCCAGGGAGGACGAGCTGAAGCGGGCCCAGGAGGTCCTGGGCCGGGAAGGGGTGGACCTCGCTGAGGTGATCCCCCAGGAGCCCGAGCCCACCCCCCCGCCCCTCACCTTGGAGGAAGAGGAGCTGGACTTCCCCGAGGTGGAGCTGGACCTCTCCTTAGAGGAGGAAGAGGTCCTCCTGGCGGAGGAGCCAGAGGCCGCTTTCCTCGAGGCCTGGGAGGAAAGCCCCCCCCAGGAAGCCCCCCAGGAGGAGGCCTGGGAGGAGGACCTCCTCCTCGCCGAGGAGCCCTCCCCGGCCCCGGAGGAGGCGCCCCCGGCCCCAGAACCCCTCCCCCCCTGGCCCCAGGCCCAGGCGGAGGAAGGGATCGCGGCGGCCCCCGTGGCCCCTCCCCCGGCCCCCCTCACGCTCCTCCGCGTCCACCGCAGGCGGGTGGCCCTCGAGGCCCTGGAGGAGGCCATGGCCCTCTTCCAGCGGGTCCACGGGGTGGAGAAGACCCTTCTCCCCTTCCTCCTCCGGGCCGCGGAGCGGGCCCTCGCAGAGCTGGAAATCCCCTTGCGGCCCCTCGTGGGCCAGGTGGAGGGCGAGGAGGTGCGGGGGCTTAAGCCTTCCCCGAGCTTCCTCGCCCTCTTCCGAGAGGCGGGCGGGGAGGAAGGGGAGGGCCTCCTCTGCTTCTACGGGGAGGAGGAGGTGCACACCGGCCGCCCAAGCCTCTTCCTCTCCCCCGAAGGCCTCCTCGCCGCCTCGGGGCTGGAGCCTCCCCTGGCGAGGAAGCTCCTGGAGCGGGTGGCCCTCTACCTGGAAAACCCCCTCCTCCTCCTGGCCTAGGGGCGCTTCACCTCCGCTTCCGCTTCCGCCGCCCCCCGGGGACGGGCTCGGGGGTCTTCACGCCCTGGAGGCGGGCCTCGAGGGCCCGGATCTCGTCCCTAAGCCTCGCCGCCCGCTCAAAGTCCAAAGCCTCCGCCGCCTGCCACATGGCAAGCTCCAGCTCGGCGATCCTCTCCCTCAGGTCCTCCCCGGAGAGGTCGGCCTCGAGGGGGGCCTCCTCGTAGCCCTCGGGGCGGATGACGGCCCTAACCTCCTTCCGCACCGTCTCCGGGGTGATGCCGTGCTCCTGGTTATAGGCCTCCTGGAGGGCCCTTCTCCGGTTCGTCTCCTCTATGGCCCTCTGCATGGCCTCGGAGACCCGGTCGGCGTAGAGCCAAACCTCGCCCCTGGCGTTCCTCGCCGCCCGGCCGATGGTCTGGATGAGGCTCCGCTCGCTTCGCAGGAAGCCCTCCTTATCGGCGTCCAGGATGGCCACCAGGGAGACCTCGGGGATGTCCAGGCCCTCCCGGAGGAGGTTGATCCCCACGAGGCAGTCGTAGTGGCCAAGCCTTAGGTCCCGGATCAGGGCCTGGCGCTCAAAGGCGTCCAGCTCGTGGTGGAGGTAGCGGGCCCGGATCCCGTGCTCCACCAAAAAGCTCGTGAGCTCCTCGGCCATGCGCACGGTGAGGACCGTGACCAGGGTGCGCTCGCCCCTTGCCGCCCTTTCCCGTATCCCCTCCATGAGGTCCAGGATCTGGTTCTCCGTGGGCTTGACCCGGACCAAGGGGTCAAGGAGCCCCGTGGGCCGGATGATCTGCTCCACCACGCGGCCCGAATGCTCTAGCTCAAAGGGCCCCGGGGTGGCGGAGACGAAGACCACCTGGGAAACCCTCTCCAAAAACTCCTCAAAGCGAAGGGGGCGGTTGTCCAACGCCGAGGGGAGGCGGAAGCCGTAGTCCACCAGGGTCTTCTTGCGGGCGTAGTCCCCCCGGTACATCCCCATGAGCTGGGGCACGGTCACGTGGGACTCGTCCAGGAAGACGAGGAAGTCCTCGGGGAAGTAGTCCAGGAGGGTGTAGGGAGGCTCCCCCGGGGCCTTCCCCGTGAAGTAGCGGGCGTAGTTCTCCACCCCCGGGCAGGTGCCCATGACCCGGAGCATCTCCAGGTCGTAGAGCGTGCGCTCCTTGAGCCTTTGCGCGTAGAGGAGTTCCCCCCTTTCCTCGAAGTAGCGCACCCGCTCCTCCAGCTCCTTCTTGATCTCCTCCAGGATCTCCTCCAGCCCCTCCGGGGAGAGGTAGTGGGTGGCGGGGAAGAGGACAAAGCCGGGAAGCTCCCTGAGACGTTCCCCCGTGAGGGGGTGCACCTGGAGGATCCGCTCCACCTCGTCCCCAAAGAGCTCCACCCGGATGGGCTCCGTGTCGTAGGCGGGGAAGATCTCCAAAACCTCCCCCTTGGCCCGGAAGCGGCCCGGGGTGAGGTCCAGGTCGTTCCGCTGGTAGCCCAGGTCCAGAAGCCTTTCCAGGAGGGCCTCCCTTGGGTGGCGCTCCCCCCTTTGGACCACCAGGTTCCGCGCCCGGTACTCCCTTGGGTCCCCCAGGCCGTAGATGGCGGAGACCGAGGCCACCACGACCACGTCCCGGCGGGTGAGGAGGCTTCGGGTGGTGGAGTGGCGCAGGCGCTCTATTTCCGGGTTGATGCTGGCGTCCTTCTCTATGTAGAGGTCCCGGCCCGGCACGTAGGCCTCGGGCTGGTAGTAGTCGTAGTAGCTGATGAAGTACTCCACCGCGTTCTCGGGGAAAAGCTCCCGGAACTCCGCGGCGAGCTGGGCGGCCAGGATCTTGTTGGGGGCCAGGACCAGGGCGGGCCTTCCCAAGGCCTCAATGACCTTGGCCATGGTGACGGTCTTCCCCGTGCCCGTAGCCCCGAGGAGGGTGACGAAGCGCTCCCCGTCCCGTAGGGCCTCCACCAGCTCGCGGATGGCCTTGGGCTGGTCCCCTTTGGGCTCGGGGCCGTGGTAGCGGAACATCTCCTTTAGTGTAGCTGGAAAAGGAAACCCCCGCCCAAGGGGGGCGGGGGTTAGGCCATCAGCTTCTTAGAACTTCACGCTGTAGGAGATGCTGAAGCCCCGGCCGTAGTCGGTGAAGCTGGTAAGGGTACCGATGGCGAACTCCCCGTAGGCCACGGTGAGGTCGTAGTACTTGATCTCACCGTAGAAGCCCGCCACCCGGCCCGACTGGGAGCTGGGCATGGCCAGCCAGGGCGCGGCGATGGGGTCGGGGCTCCGGTAGACCCGGTCGCGGGCGAAGTTAAAGGCCTGGTTGCCCGAGCCTACCGTGGGAAGACCCGCCCCGGCAAGCAAGTCGCCTTCGTAGTTGGCGTAGGCCACGCTGAAGTTCAGCTTGGGCACCAGGAAGTCCTGGAGCTTGACCCCGGCCCGCCAGTAGAACTCGTAGGCGGTGGTGGCGGAGGTCACCCCAGAGCCGTTGCCCTGGTACTGGGTCTGCCGGTAGGAGGCGGCCCCATCCAGGCTCAGGCCGAAGGCGATGGGGTCGGTGGAGACCTCCACCCCTCCCTTGAGGGTGGTGTAGTCCCCGGTGGGGGCGGTGGTGCTCCCCTGGAGGAAGGTGTGGTAGCGGAAGCCGGGCTTGAGGTTGATGAAGGCCAGCTTCAGGGGGTCAGCGAAGCTAGCGTAGGCCTGGATGTCCGTGTAGCCGGAGACGTAGAAGTTGGCGTACTGGGCGGTGAGGTTGAGGCCCGGAACTAGGGCATCCTGGGCCTTAGCGTCGTGGCTTACACGGACTCCGAAGCTGGAGGAGTACTTAAAGTTCTCGTTGGTGTAGAAGAAGGTAGAGCCAGGGTTGATGGCGTCCGTCTGGGTGGCCAGGTCAAAGTAGCTGTTCCCACCCGTGTAAGCGGCGTTGTAGAAGCCCGTGAGGCTGAAGCCACGGAAGGTGCCCGCGGTGACCGCTGCGCCCAGAGCATCGTAAACCGTACCGGCGCCTAAAGCGTAGTTGCCCTCGCTCTCCGCGTAGCCCTTCACGCTTACCGGGCCGAAGGCGGCGCTGGCTTCCACGCCGAGCCCGCGGGTGTCCGCACCATAGGGGGCGGAGGACTTTACCCCACCGTACCAGGTCGTGTCCTCGTTTTGGGACATGCCCGCCTGCCCGTCGGCGTACTGCGGGTCCACCGCGTGGTAGTTGGCCTTGAGGCTGACGGGGCCCAGCTTGGCTTCACCCTGGATATAGTATGCCCAGTCGGACAGGCTGTTGTTAAAGAAGTTTTCCACCGGGCTTCCGGGCAACTGGGAAGAAACCCAAAGGCCGCTGAGGCTTACAGGACCCAGGCTAAATCCACCATCTGCGCCGATGGCGGAGCGCAAGCCCAGGTTGGTGGCGTAGTTCAGGGCCAGGTTCACGCCCTGAAGGGGCTTAAAGTTGGTGCGGATACCGAAGTACTGTCCGTTGAGGGCCGGGCTGGAGTCTTGAGGGGTGGTGCCGGCCACACCAGCCACCAAGGTCACCTCCGGAGCCAAGGGGAACTCGGTGCCGGAGAATGTGGCCACCAGACCCTGGCGAGGGTTAGCCCGGCCGATTTGAGGATCACCCTGGTCCTGGTCGTTAGCGAAGAGGTAGTCGTTGAACTTGAAGAGGCTGGTGTTCCGGTGGTAGGTTACGCTGAAGGCTTGGCCATCCACCGTCCCCTTTACGGTGGCGTTGTTGAAGCGGATGGTGGGCACAGCAAAAGAGCTGGTGAAGGCGTCGGCGGTAACGGTGGCGCTAGCCTCGCTCACCGCCACTCCTTGGGCGGCGGGGGCGGTGTTCTTGACCCCAAAGGTGAGGGAGGCTCCGCCATAGGAGATGTTGCCGCGGTTGGAGTCAGGCTTCTGGACGTTGGAGAGGGCATCGCCGTACACCCCGCTGGAGAAGACGTTCCCTGGGAAGAGGCGGTCAATGTCAAAGTCGGTCCCGCCCTGGGTCACCACGGTGCCGTAGGTGGCGGAGAGGCTACCCGAGATGGAGTACTGCACCCGGGAGAGCTCCGCCACCCGGTTTTCCAGGGCGGACACCTTCTCGGAGAGGCCCACCAGGTCGGAGCGCAGGGCGGCGGCGAACTCCTGGACCGCGGCCACGTCCTCCTTGCTGGCGAACTGCTCCAGGTCAGGAAGTTCCTGGCCCCCGGAAACCAACTTCTCCAGGTTGGTCACCCGGTCCTGAAGGGCCAGCACGTCCTGGTTGAGGAGGACGGCGAGCTCGTTCAGGGCCTGGATCGCGTCGGCGTTGGCCTCCACCTGGCTCCTAAGCCCGGCCACGTCACCCTTCACGCCCTCCACGTCCTGGGCCAGGGCGTCCAGCCGCTCGGCGAGCTGCTGGGCCTGGGCGAGGGCGGTGTCGGCGGCGATGGAGGCGGCCTCCACCCGGTCCATGAGGTCCTTAAGGGCCGCCTGGTCCATGCCGGGCTCAGGCATGGGCTGGGCCTTGAGCTCGGCGATCATCGCCTCGAGGCGGGCGATGTCCTCCTTGGTGGCGGCGCTGTCCTCCAGGGCGGAGACCCGCACGCCCAGGGAAGCGAGCTCGGCGGCGAGCTCCTGGACGGCGTTCTTCAGGGCCTCGAGGTCCTCGGGGGCCAGGGCCTCCATGGTGGGGGAGGTGCCCTGGGTCTTCAGCTCCTCCTCAATCTGCTGCAAGAGCCGGTAGATGAGGAGGGCCGCCTGGTAGCGGGTGAGGTTCTCGTTGCCCCGGAAGGTGCCGTCCGGGAAGCCCAGGATGATGCCCTTGGCCGCCAGGGCCTCCACGGCCTCCTTGGCCCAGTGCCCGGCGGGCACGTCGGAGAACTGGGCCAGACCGAACCCCATGGAGAGGACGGTCAAGAGCCCTGCCAGTAGTGTGACCAGCCTTTTCTTCATATGCCTCACACCCCCTTAAGGGTCGTGGGCGGGAACCCGAGACGGGCGAGTTGCCGCGTTTCCTCTCCGCCCAGGTCCGCCCGGTGCGGGGAAAACCCCCAAAAAGGAGCCCTTTTTCCCCGCATCCGGGGCTATCATAAAAACCTCACGCGCCCTTGTCAAGCGGTCGGGCCTTAAGGTTTCTGTTATACTCCCCCCAGGAGGGAGGTGGGAGGCGGAAAGACGCGTCGGTGGAAGGCGGGAAGCGCAGGGGGCCATTGGCCTCACGAGGTGGCGGACCCCGCGAAGGGGATAACCGGCTTCGGCCGGGAAAGATCGAGGGATCCGCGGATGCCGCCCGGGGTGTGCCCGCCCCGCCCGCCTGCGAAAAGCCCCGAGGGAAAGCCGGCCCCGCGAGGGGCGGACAACCGAGGGGCAGGGCGTATCCAGAGGAAAACCGCCGGGAAGAAGGCGTGCCCCTTGGGGGCTTCGGTCCCTTCCCGGTGGCCTTTTGAGGCCATATGTGCGGGATCGTAGGCTACGTAGGTTTTAGGAACGCGACGGACGTGCTTTTGGACGGGCTCCGGCGCCTGGAGTATAGGGGGTACGACTCCGCCGGCATTGCGGTGCGGACCCCGGAGGGCCTCAAGGTGGTGAAGCGCTCGGGGAAGCTCTCCGCCCTGGCGCAGGCCGTGGGGAAGACGCCCCTCCAGGGGGCCTTGGGCATCGGCCACACCCGCTGGGCCACCCACGGGGCCCCCACGGACCCCAACGCCCACCCCCACACCACGGAGGACGGGAGGATCGCCCTCATCCACAACGGCATCTTTGAGAACTACCTGGAGCTCAAGGAGGCCCTTCAGGCCCGGGGGCACCGCTTCCGGTCGGAGACGGACACCGAGGTCCTCGCCCACCTCCTGGAGGAAACCTACCGAGGCGACCTCCTTGAGGCCCTGCGGGAGGCCCTCAAGGCGGTGCGCGGGGCCTACGCCGTGGTGGTGGCCCACGAGGACCACGAGGAGATCGTGGCCGCCCGCACGGTGAGCCCCTTGGTGGTGGGCCTGGGGGAGGGGGAGAACTTCCTGGCCTCGGACGTGCCCGCCTTCCTCCCCTACACCCGCCGGGTCATTTTCCTGCACGACGGGGACGTGGTGCGCCTCACCCGGGAGGGGGTGGAGATCACCGACCTGGAGGGCAGGCCGGTCCAGAGGGAGGCGGTGGAGGTGGACTGGACCCTGGAGGCCGCCGAGAAGGGGGGCTTCCCCCACTACATGCTGAAGGAGATCTACGAGCAGCCCTGGGTCCTGGAGAACACCCTGGGCGGGCGCCTGAGGGAGGAGGAGGGGACCGTGGAGCTCGGCCTCGCCCTGGACCCACGGGAGGTGGACCGGGTCCACGTCATCGCCTGCGGAACGGCGAGCTACGCCGGGCTTTACGGGAAGTACCTCCTGGAGACCCTGGCCCGCCTCCCCACCGAGTGGGACGTGGCCAGCGAGTACCGCTACCGCGACCCCGTGGTGGACTCGAGGACCCTCGCCCTCGCCATCAGCCAGTCGGGGGAGACCATAGACACCCTGGAGGGCCTGAGGGAGGCCAAGCGCAAGGGGGCCCGCTCCCTCGGGGTCATCAACGCCAAGGGGAGCACCCTGACGCGGGAGGTGGAGGACGTCCTCTACATCCACGCCGGGCCGGAGATCGGGGTGGCCTCCACCAAGGCCTACACGGCCATGCTCGCGGCCATGGCCCTCCTCGCCGTCTGGTTCGGCCGGGCCCGGGGCGCCCTCGCCCTCGAGGAGGCCCAACGCCTCCTCCGGGAGATGCGCCGCCTTCCCAGGCTCGTGGAGGAGGTCTTGGAGAAAAGGCCCCTCGTGGCCCACGTGGCCGAGAAGTACCACCAAGCCCGGGACTTCCTCTTCCTGGGGCGGCACGTCCAGGCCCCCACCGCCTATGAGGGGGCGCTGAAGCTCAAGGAGATCAGCTACATCCACGCCGAGGCCTACCCCGCCGGGGAGATGAAGCACGGGCCCATCGCCCTCATTGACGAGCACCTCCCCGTGGTTGTCCTCGCCACCAAAGGCCCCCTCTACGAGAAGACCCTCTCCAACATCCAGGAGGTGCGGGCCCGGGGCGGGAAGGTGATCGCCATCGCCACCGAGGGGGACGAGGAGATCCCGAGGCTCGCCCAGGACGTGATCTACGTCCCCGAGGTCCACCCCCTCCTCGCCCCCATCGTGAGCGTGGTCCCCCTCCAGCTCCTCGCCTACGAGATCGCCGTGCTCCTCGGGCGGGACGTGGACCAGCCCCGCAACCTGGCCAAGAGCGTGACCGTGGAGTGAGGCTTGGCCTTCCCGCCGGGAATGTGCTATGATCCCCCTTGGCGGGGGCCGTTAGCTCAACTGGCAGAGCACCGGTCTCCAAAACCGGGGGTTGGAGGTTCGAGTCCTTCACGGCCCGCCAGGCTTTCCCCTGGGCCCTTGGGGCCCAGGGGTTAGGCTTTTAGCGTATGGCGGCGTACCAGGTCCTCATCGTGGGCGCGGGGTTTTCCGGGGCCGAGGCCGCCTTTTGGCTCGCGCAAAGGGGGGTGCGGGTGGGCCTCCTCACCCAGAGCCTGGACGCGGTGATGATGCCCTTTCTGCCCCCCAGGCCCCCTTTTCCCCCGGGAAGCCTTCTGGAAAGGGCTTACGATCCCAAGGACGAGCGGGTCTGGGCCTTCCACGCCCGGGCCAAGTACCTTCTGGAAGGGCTTAGGCCCCTCCACCTCTTCCAGGCCACGGCCACAGGGCTTCTCCTGGAGGGCAACCGGGTGGTGGGGGTCAGGACCTGGGAAGGCCCCCCGGCCCGGGCGGAAAAGGTGGTGCTCGCGGTGGGAAGCTTCCTCGGGGCGAGGCTTTTCCTGGGCGGGGTGGTGGAGGAGGCAGGAAGGCTTTCCGAGGCGAGCTACCCTGACCTGTGGGAAGCCCTTAAGGCCCTGGGCTTCCGCTTCGTGGAACGGGAGGGGGAGGTGCCGGAAACCCCCTCCACCCCCGGCTACCGGGTGCGCTACCTGGCCTTCCACCCCGAGGAGTGGGAGGAAAAAACCTTCCGCCTCAAGCGCCTGGAAGGGCTATACGCCGTGGGCCTATGCGTCCGGGAGGGGGACTACGCCCGCATGAGCGAGGAGGGGAAGCGCCTTGCGGAGCACCTTCTCCATGAGCTTGGGTAGGGGCCTCTTCCAAGGGTCCTCCCCCTCCCCCGGCCAGAGGGCCCCCCGCACCTCCACGAGAAGCCTCCGGTGGGTGAGGGCGTGGCACACCTCGCCCAGGGGGAAGGAGCGCACCCCGAAGGCCGCCTCCCGCCCGGGAAGCTCCTCAGGGGGAAAGAGGGGGACGCCGTAGAGGCCCTGGAAGCGCCCCTCAAGCCTTTCCAGGTGCACCCCCTTCCGCCCGAGGAGGACGAGGGCGGTAAGGCGCTCCTCCTTCGCCCGGCGCTTCCTGGGCGCGGGGTAGCGCCCGGGGGCCTCCTTCCCCCGGCAGAAGGCCATGAGGGGGCAGGTCCCGCAGCGGGGCTTCCGGGGCAGGCAGACCGTGGCCCCGAGCTCCATGAGGGCCTGGTTCCACACCCCCGGGTCCACGCCCTCGGGGAGGAGGCCCTGGGCGAGGGCGAAAAGCTCCTTCTCCTTGGGGCTTTCCCGGGCGAAGAGGCGGGAGAGGACCCTCCGGACGTTCCCGTCCACCGCCGCCACCCGTTCCCCGAAGGCGATGGAGGCCACCGCCGCCGCGGTGTAAGGCCCGAGGCCGGGGAGCTTCCGAAGCTCGGCGAAGCTAGGGGGGAGCTCCTCCACGCTTCGGGCCAGGCGGTGGAGGTGTTCCGCCCGCCGGTAGTAGCCCGCCCCCTGCCAGACCCTAAGGACCTCTTCCAGGGAGGCCGCGGCCAGGGCCTTCAGGGTGGGAAAGCGCTCCAGAAAGCGGCGGTAATAGGGGAGGGCCTGCTCCACCCGGGTCTGCTGCAGAAGGACCTCGGAGACCAGGACGCGGTAAGGGTCCTTCTCCCCCCGCCAGGGGAGGGGGCGGGCGTTTTCCCGGTACCAGGCGAGGAGGGCTTTCTGCCAGGCCTCCACGGCTAGAGGGGAAGGGGCCCCCGGAAGAGGCGCTTGTGCTCCACCATGAGGCAGCGGTCGGCCACCACGGGGATGCCCGCCTCCTTCAGGGCCTTTTCAAACTCCGGGTGGCGGATCCCCGACTGGAGCCAGACCAAACCGGGCCTCAGGGCGAGGACCTCCGGAAGGTGGTCCATGAGGGCGGAAGGGGGACGGAAGACGTCCAGGATGTCCACGGGCTCCTTCAGGTCCAAGAGGCTCGCCACCGCCTTTTCCCCGAAAAGCTCCTCCCCCTGGAACCTGGGGTTCACGGGGAGGACGCGGTAGCCCTGTTCCCACAGGTATCTGGGCACGTAGTGGGCGGGGCGGGAAGGGTCCTTGTGGGCCCCGAGGACGGCGACGGTCTTGGCCTGCTGCAAGAGACGCTTGAGCTCCGGATCCTCCATCAGCGCACCCTCCCTTCCAAGAGCTTGGACACCCGCTGGGCCTCGGTAAAGCTCAGGCGTGCGGGGAGGCCCCTGAGGTAGGCCCCCACCTCCTCCGGTGGCAGCACGGGAAGCCGTCCCACCCGGCGCCCCTCCAGGCGCCCGCCCACGAAGACCAAAAGGGGCTCCACCTCTACCCCTAAAAGCTCCCGAAGCTTATGGGCTTGGCGCCAGGCCTGGCGCACCAGGTCGTCCCGGCGCTCCCCCCGGACCCAAAGCCCCTGGGGCGTGGCCCGGATGGGGCCCGTGTAGTTTTTCACCTCCACGTTGAAGACGCCAGCGGGACCCACCACCACGTGGTCGGCGTTCTCCCCGCCCAAGTCCACGTCGTGGAAGACCCGCCAGGGGGAGGGGAGCGCCTCGAGGACCCGGCCCACCCGGGCCTCCCCCAGATAGCCCCGCGCCTTCGCCACCACCTCGCGCTCCACCTCCTTGTCCTGAAGCAGGCGCACCACGGCCAAGAAGGCCAGGGGAAGGGCCAAGGCCCCCATCCAGGGGGCGAGGAGCTTGACGAGGAGCCAGGCCGCGAAGCCGAAACCCAAGAGCACCAGGGCGATCCGCCCCAACCTTCGGGCGAGGGTCTTCCCCGCGCTTCCCACCTTGCGCGCCATAAGGGCCTCCTAAGGGCGGTAGTCCAGGGGCCTCAGGTAGAACTCCCCGATGGCGGTGGAGGAAAGGAGGGCCACCGTGGGCAGGGCCCTTTTCCAGTGGGTGCGGTTCACCCGCTCCTTCACCCGCCTAAGCTCCTCCTCGGTAAAGCCCAGGCCCAGGATGTACTGGTCGGAGTAGCCCTTCAGGTAGTGCTCCAGGATCACGTCGGCCCGGAGGTAGCGCAACCCCAAATCGGCCTCGTCCGTCTGGCCGGGGATGAGGTCGGCGGTGGGGGGCTTCCTCACCACCTCCTCCGGCACCCCGAGGTACTCGGCGAGCCGCCAGACCTGGGTCTTGTAGAGGTCTCCCAGGGGGTTCACGGGGGGCGTGTCGTCCCCGTGCCAGGTGAAGTAGCCGAAAAGCCTTTCCGTCTTGTTGCCCGTGCCCAAGGGGAGGGCCCTGTAGGCCTCGGACTTGTCAAAGAGGACGATCATCCGCGCCCGGGCCATGACGTTTCCCTTGCGGTGGGGAGTGAGGTCCGGGGTGAGGGCGGCGTAGCCCTCCACCATGGGGGTGATGTCCACCTCCTCCAGGGCGACGCCGAAGGTCTCGGCCACCAGGTAGGCGTGTTCCCGGGAGGTGGGGCTACTCTCCCGGTGGGGCAGGAAGAGGGCGTGGACCCTTTCCGCCCCCAAGGCCCGCACCGCCAAGGCCAGGGTGGTGGCCGAGTCCACCCCGCCGGAGACGGCCACGATGGCCTTCTCGTAGCCCCGCCAGGAAAGCTCCTCCCGGATAAACCGGGTGAGGAAGTCCGCCACCAGGGGCCAGTTGAGCTCCAGGACCTCCTGGGCTTTGGGCGCCTCAAGTATCCGCATCCCGCCTCCCTAAGACCCTTTGCAGGTCGGAAAGAAGCAGGGGCAGGCCCGCCTCGAGGTCGGAGAGGAGGGGGCTGTCGTAGCGCACCGGGGGGATCCGCTCCCGGTCCAGGGGAAAGAGGAGGGCCGCCTCCTCAAAGAGGGGGGCCTCGGCGAGAATACGGCCGTCCGGCCCCACCACCAGGCTTCCCCCGCTCATCCCCTTCCCCCCCTCAAACCCCACAAGGCTCGCCACCACCACATATAGCCCGTGCTCCGCCGCCACCGCCTGGGCGAGGGTGCGCCAGCGGGCCACGTTCTCGGGATACCCCCCCTGGAAGCCCCGGGCCGGGCTCGCCGAAGGGACATAGATCACCTCGGCCCCGTCCAGGGCGGCGATGGTGGCGGTGATGGAGTGCCAGAAGTCCTCGCAGATGAGAAGGGCCGCCCGGCCGAACCGAGTCCTAAAGGCCTCCACCCGCCTCCCCCGGGCCAGGTAGCGCTCCTCGTCAAAGACCCCGTAGGTGGGGAGGAAGACCTTGCGGTGGACGTGGACCACGCGGTGGGGAAGCTCCAGGTAGGCGGCGCTGTTGTAGTAGGCCCCCTCGTCCCGCTCGTAGAAGCCCACCACCACGTCCAGAATCCCTTCCCACCCCACCTTCTCGTAAACGCCCACCAGGAGCTCCAATAGCTCGTGGCGGGTCAGGGCGAGCTCCCTTACCCCCCCTTGCAGGAAGTAGCCGGTGAGGGCGGCCTCGGGCAGGACCACCACCTGGGGGGCGTGGGGGCGGAGGGCCTCGAGGTGGGCCCTAAGCCGGGCCAGGCTCTCCCCGAGCCGGCTCTTCTCGGGACGGAACTGGAGGACGGCGTGGCGCACCCCTTCCATCAAGCCCCCTCTTGGAGGTAGAGGCGGGGATTGGCCTCTGGGAAGGGGTTGTCCCGCTCCTCCAAGGCCCTAAGCTCTTCGGGGGAAGCCCCCTTGAGGAGGTGGAAGAAGGCCCGGGCGTGCTCCTCGTACCGCTCCCGCGCGTAGGCCTCCGCCTGGCCCGTGTCAATGAGGAAGGGCCAGTCGGAGGCCTCGAGGAGCAAAAGCTCGCGCATGGCCTGGCGCAACACCCCCTCGGGGAGGACACCCCGGCGCACCGCCTCCCGCATGGCCCCCTCCGCCCGGTAGACCTTTTCCCAGTAGTCCAGGGTCTTCTCGTTGAGCCAGACCCGGTGGTCCCCACCCCGGCCCCAGGAGCCCTCGGGGAGGGCGGTCCGCACCGCGGGGCCCTGCACCGCCTCCCGCGCGGTCACGGGCCGGACCTTGGGGCTTTGGGCGAGAAGCCTCAGGACGGCCTCGAGCCAGGCCACCCCCTCGTACCACCAGTGGCCGAAGAGCTCGGCGTCGTAAGGGGAGAGGATGACCCCCTCGGGGTGCCGCCCGGCGAGGCGCTCCAGGAGGCCCACGAAGTGGCGGGCGTGCTCCTCCACCTTGGCGAAGGCGGCCTCCGGATCGTAGGGGGCCTTCTCCGCGAGGTCGGCCTTGCGGTGGGTCACCCGCCAGTGGTGGAGGCCGGAGAGGGGGTCCTTGCGGTGGAACTCCCGGTAAAGCCCCTCCCCCGGGTAGCCATAGTCGGCGCTCCAGACCTGGAGGGCGGTCTCCTGGTTGCGGGCCAATACCCTAAGGCCCGACTCCAGCTCGTGGACGTAGTAGGTGGCCTCCTGGCCCTCCACGGGGCCCAAGGTGGCCTCCCCGTAAGGGGAGAGGGGCTCGCCCCCCTGGACCAGGTGGGCGTCCACGAAGGTGTAGCGGATCCCGGCCCGCATCAAAAGCTCGTCCACCCCGGGCCTCACCCCCTCCGGGGGGCCTTCCACGGGGGGCTTCCAGGGGCCTCTAGGCCGGTAGGCCATCTCCGGGAGCCAGAAGCCCGTGGGGTCCTTGGCGAAGTGGCGGCGGTAGGTGCTGACCCCGGTCTTGATCTGGGCCCAGAGGGCCTCGTCGTAGCCCAGAAGGGGGGAGTAGCCGTGGGTGGCGTTGGAGGTGATGAGCTCCACCTGCCCCCCCTCCTGGGCCTTGCGGAAGGCGGCGAGGAGATCCCCGGAAAGCCTCTGGAAGTGGTCCAGGGTGAGCTCCCAGAAGGCCACCTGGTGCCGGGCGCTGGCCTCGAGGGCCGTGCCCCGGTAGCGTTGGTAGTCGCCCTGGGCCCTCTCCAGGCGGTCCTTGGCGTAAGCCCAGAACCCCTCCTTGATCCGGGCATCGGCGAGCTGCTCCGCCAGGATCGGGGTGATCCCCAGGGTGAAGGGAGCCTCCACCCCCTCGGCGCGAAGCCGCTCCAAGACCCGGAGGAGGGGGAGGTAGGTCTCGGCCATGGCCTCGTAGAGGGTCTCCTCCCCAAAAGGCCACATCCCGTGGGCCCGCACGTAGGGGAGGTGGGCGTGGAGGACCAGGGCGAAGCGCGCCATAGGCCTAGCGTACCACGGTGCCTTCCCCGGAAAGGGCCCGCCGTATGGGGTTTTCCACCCGGGCGTCGGCGAAGACCACCCGCTTCACCCCGCCCTTCACCGCCTCCACCGCCCCCATGACCTTGCGCTTCATCCTGCCCTGGGCTAAGGCCAGGTACTCCGGGTCCTCTATCCTCTCCACGGGGATCTCCCGCACCAAGGAGGCCTCGTCGGGGTAGCGGGCGAGGAGGCCGGGGACGTTGGAGAGGTAGACCAGGGCCTCGGCCCCGTAGAGGGTGGCGAGGAGGGCGGCGATCTGGTCCCCATCGGTGTTGATGGCCTCGTTCTCGTAGCTTAGGGCGGGGGGGGTGAGGACGGGGAGGTAGCCCGCCTGAAGGAGGAGGTCCAAAAGGGCCTTGTTCACCTCCTCCACCGTCCCGGTGTAGTCCCCGCGGTGGACCTTCACCTTGCCGTTTTCCACGTACTTGACCGCCGTCTTCCTGCGGCCCACAAAAAGCCTTCCGTCCAAGCCGGAAAGGCCGATGGCGTTCGCCCCCTCCTTCTGCAAAAGCTCCACCAGACGCTTGTTGACCAGGCCGCAGTAGACCATCTCAAAGATCTCCAGGGTCTTCCGGTCGGTGAGGCGGCTCACCTGCCCCCCGGGGTGGGTGAGGAAGCGGGGCGGGTGGCCCAGGGCCTCCGCCACCTTGTTGGTCTCGGCGCTCCCCCCGTGGACGAGAAGGAGCTTTACCCCCTCCTTCCACAAGGAGGCGGCGTCCTTGGCCACGGCCTCGTAGTTGATGCCCTCGGCGCCTCCCACCTTGACCACGATCACAAGCTCACCTCCCACGTTGCCGGGGCCCCCATGCCGGCGCAAGCCGGCATGGGGTGGTATTAGGGGTGAAGCCCCGGGAAGTCCAGGCCCAGGGTCTCGGGCCAGCCCATGCGGATGTTTAGGGCCTGGAGGGCGTGGCCGGCGGTGCCCTTCACCAGATTGTCAATGGCCACCATGACCACCAGCCTGCCGGTGTCCTCCTCCAGCTCAAAGCCGATGTCGGCGTAGTTGGTGCCCTGGACGAAACGGGGGTCGGGGTAGCGGTGGACCCCCTTCTTCTGCTTGACGAGGCGGATGAAGGGCTCCCCGGCGTAAGCCTCCCTGTAGGCCTGCCACACGTCCCTTTCGCTCCAACCGTCCTGGACGAAGCACTGGGCGGTCATGAGGATCCCCCGCACCCGGTCGGTGGCGATGGCGGTGAGGTGGACCTCGGGGCGGCCCGGAAGGTTTTCCACCACCTCGGCGGTGTGGCGGTGACCCGTGGGCTTGTAGACCCGGATGGACCCGGCCCTTTCGGGGTGGTGGCTCGCCGGGCTCGCCTCGGCCCCCCCTGCCGAGGTGGAGATGAGGAGGGTGACGAAGATGGGGGTGGGCTTCAGGACCCCGGCCTTGAGGAGGGGGTAGAGGCCGAGGAGGGTGGCCGTGGCGTTGCACCCGGCCCCGGCGATCCAGTCCGCCTCCTTTAGGGCCTCCCGGTGGAGCTCGGGCACGGCGTAGACGAAGCGGCCAAGGAGGTCCGGCCTCGGGTGCTCCCCGTAGTACCTGCGGTAAAGCTCCGGGTCCTTCAGGCGGAAGTCCGCGGAGAGGTCCACGAGGACGGGGGCCAGGGCGCTATACCGGTCAAACTCCCGGGCGAAGACCCCGTGGGGCAGGGCCAGGACCAGGATGTCCGCGGGCTCCAGCTTCTCCGGGGGGATGAACTTGAGGTTCGTGCGCCCTCGGAGGTTGGGGTGGACGAAGTGGACGGGCTCGCCCGCGAAGCGCCTCGAGGTCACCTGCTTCACTTCCAGATAGGGGTGGGAAAGGGCGAGCCTCAGGAACTCTCCCCCGGCGTACCCCGAGGCCCCCACGATGGAAAGGGTTTTCTTATCCACGGACCACCTCCCAGGCGTACCGCAGGATCTCCCCCGGGATGTCCACCCCGGTGGTGTGCACGGAGTTCTTGAACTCCATGGTGTGGTTCACCTCGTTGACGAGAAGCCCCCGCGGCGATTCCAGGAGGTCCACAGCCACCACCCCGCCCCCCACGGCCTCCGCCGCCTTCACGGCCAGCCGGGCGATCTCCTCCGTGAGGGGGCAGTTCTCCGCCTGCCCGCCCCGGGCGGTGTTGGTGATCCAGTGGGGGCTTCTGCGGTAGATGGCGGCGATGGCCCTTTCCCCCACCACGAAGACCCGGACGTCCCGCCCGGGCTTCTCCACGTACTCCTGGAGGTAGAAGAGCTGGTGCTGGAACCCCCCCAGGACCTCCTTGTGCTCCAGGAGGGCCTCCGCCGCGGCCCGGTCCGTGACCTTGGCGAGGAGGCGGCCCCAGCTCCCGATCACGGGCTTCAGCACCACGGGGTAGCCGAAGGCCTCCATGAGCCTTAAAGCCTCCTCCCGGTCCGTGGCCAAGGCGGTCTTGGGCTGGGGAAGGCCCGCCTTGGCCAAGGCCACGCTCGTGGCCCACTTGTCCCCGCAGGTTTCCATGACCTCGGGCCGGTTCACCACGGGGATGCCGAGGGCGGTGAGGTAGCGGGCCACGGCCAGGCCCCGGCTCTGGCTCACGCACCGCTCCAGGGCCACCGTAACCCCCTCAAGCGCCTCGGGCCTCTCGCCCAGAACCATGGGGAGGGCGGGGACGTAGACCTTCTTGTAGGGGAGGCCCAGGGCCTCGGCCCGCTCAAAGAGCATCCGCTCGTCGGGGCGGATGCGGTCGTAGAGGATGGCCAGCATCTAGCCTCCGGGAAAGAGGGCGCCAGGCCCTGCCAGGGGCGCAGGCCGGTATGGGGTGGCGCCGCCGGGGCCCCCACGCCGGCCTAGGCCGGCGTGGTGTGGGATCACTCGCCCCAGTCTTCCGCCTCCTCGGGGGCGGGCTCGAGCCTCAAGGGGTCAAGCCCCACCACCTCAAGCTCCGCGCCGCAGTCCTCGCAGACCACAAGCTCGCCAAGCTCCGGGTTCTCCAGCCGCAGTTCCGCACCGCACTCAGGGCAAGTGGCTACCATTCCTCGTCCTCCTCTACCTCGCTCCAATCGGGGAGGAAGCGGAAGCCGCACTCGGGGCACTCCACCTCCCGGCCCTGGTCCTCCTCGGAGAGCTCAAAGGTGTAGCCGCAGCGGGGGCAGTCCACGAAGAACCCCTCCAGGCCCTCCTCCGTGACCTCCACCTCCAAAGGGTCCAGGGAAACCACCTCCAGGAAGGCCCCGCAGGCCTCGCACTCCAGCACGTCCCCGACCTCGAGGTCCTCGAGGTCCTCCGCCAGCACCAGGCTGGCCTCGCCGCACACCGGACAGACGATCTCTAGGTCCTCCATGACTAGAGTCTACTCCCCCGGGAAGCGCCCGTGCCTCTTGTAGTAGTCCAGGAGGGAGCCCTCCTTGAGCGCCTCCAGGAGGAAGGGGGGCGGGGGACGGAGGAGGAAGCGCTCCTCCCCCCGGGTGAGCACCCCGCTTTCCAGGTCCAACTCCACCTCGTCGCCGTCTTTTAGCGCATCCACCACCTCCTCCGACTCAAAGGGGACGATCCCCAGGTTCACCAGGTTGCGGAAGAAGATGCGGGCGTAGCTTTTGGCGATGATGGCCCGGACGCCGAGGCGCTTCAGGGCCTCGGGGGCGTACTCGCGGCTAGAGCCGAGCCCCGCGTTCCGCCCGAAGACGAGGATGTCCCCGGGGCGCACCTCCTTGGCGAACTCGGGCCTCAAGTGGGCGAAGGCGTAGAGGTGAAACCGGTCCTCCCCCACCATGAAGGGGGCGTACTTTCCGGGAAGGATGTCGTCGGTGTTGATCTGGTCGCCGAACTTCCAGACCCTAGGCATGGACCTCCTCCTCTTCCAGCTCCTCTGGGGTGGTGAGGTAGCCCGCCACGGCGCTCGCCGCGGCCACGCGGGGGCTCGCCAGGTAGATCTCGGCGTCCGGGGCCCCCATGCGCCCCCGGAAGTTGCGGTTAGAGGTGGAGACGCACACCTCCCCCGGGGCCAAGACCCCCATGTGCCGCCCCATGCAGGGGCCGCACCCCGGGGTGCCGATGGTGGCCCCGGCCTCGAGGAGGGTGAGGAGGGTGCCGTCCCTGGCCGCCTCCTCCAGGACCTGGGAGCTCGCCGGGACCACCAGAAGCCGCACCCAGGGAGCGACCTTCCTCCCCCTTAGCACCTCCGCCGCCGCCCTCAGGTCCTCAATGCGCCCGTTGGTGCAGGTGCCGATGAAGACCTGGTCCACCCGCTTGCCCTTGACCTGGGCCACCTCGTGGACGTTGTCCACGTAGAAGGGCACGGAGACCCTGGGGGTGAGGGCGGAAAGGTCGATCTCCACCTCCTTGGCGTAGCGGGCGTCGGGGTCGGGGTAGAGCCAGTCGGGCACCCGGTACATCTCCAGGATCTCCCCACTCGGCACCACAAGCCCCGCCTTGGCCCCCGCCTCCACGGTGAGGTTGGCGAGGGTCATGCGCTCGCCCCGCGTGAGGGCCTCCGCCCCGTCTAGGAGGTGGATCTCCACCGCCATGTAGGTGGCCCCTTCGGCGGTGAGGAGGCGGACCATCTCCAGGGCGGCGTCCTTGGCCGTGACCCCCTTGGGAAGCCTTCCCCGGAAGACCACCTTGACGCTCTCGGGCACCCTAAGCCAGGTGCGCCCACTGGCGGCGGCCAAGGCGATGTCCGTGGCCCCCATCCCCGTGCCGAAGGCCCCCACCGCCCCGTAGGTGGTGGAATGGGAGTCCGAGCCCACCACGATCCACCCGGGCTGGGCCAGGCCCTCCTCTATAAGGACCTGGTGGCAGACCCCCCTTCCCACGTCAAAGACCCGGATGCCCAGGCGCTTCCCCCACTCCCGGATCTCCTTCTGCGCCTTGGCCACCTCCAGGTTCGCCGCCGGGGCCACGTGGTCTATCACGATGGAAACCCTTTCCGGGTAGCGGGGGGTGGCGTTGAGGTACTCCAGGCGCTTGAAGAAGCTCCCGGCGATGGAGTCCACCACCATCACCTGGTCCACCTCCACCACCACGAGCTCCCCCGCCCGCACGGGCCTTCCCACCTTGTGGGAGAGGATCTTTTCCGCTAGCGTCTGTCCCACGGACACCTCCTATACTAAGGGTGTGCTCAAGTACACCGCCCTCCTCTACCCGGACCCGGAGACCCCAGGGGTCTGGATCGCCGAGTTTCCCGCGGTGCCCCAAGCCCACTCCTTCGGCCAAAGCCCCGAGGAAGCCTTGGTGCGGGCCAAAGAAGCCTTGGAACTCGTCCTGGCCTATCTGAAAACCGAGGGGCGCCCCCTTCCCCAGGACGTACAAGCGGTAGAGGTAGGTGTGGATGCCGCCTAGACCGGAGGAGGTGGCCCGGAAGCTCCGCCGCCTCGGGTTCGTGGAGCGCATGGCCAAGGGTGGGCATAGGCTTTACGCGCACCCCGATGGCCGCATCGTGGTGGTGCCCTTCCACAGCGGGGAACTTCCCAAGGGCACCTTCAAGCGCATCCTGCGCGATGCCGGCCTCACCGAGGAGGAGTTCCATAACCTCTAGCCTCACGCCGTGATCCACTCCCGGAGGATCCGGTCCAGCTCCTCCAGGGTGAGCTGGCCCCGGTCGGCCAGGGCCTTGATGTGCTGGGTGACCCGGTGGAGCTCCTCCTCCCCGTAGTGGAGGCCGAGCTCCTCCGCCCGCGCCTTGATGGCGTGCCGCCCGGTGAGCCTCGAGGCGATGATGAGCTTCCGCTTCACCCCGAAGACCTCCGGGGGGTAGGGCTCGTAGGCCTCGGGGTTGATGTAGATGGCCTTGAGGTGCATTCCCGCCTTGTGGCTGAAGGCCGTCTCCCCGGTGATGTAGTTGTTGAAGGGGATCTCCACCCCCACCATCCGGGCCACCATCCGGTCCAGCTCGGGGAGCATCTCCAGCTTGTACTTCCTGCGCACGTACTCGGGCTGGAGGGTGTACATGCGGGCGAGGAACCCCCCTAAAGGCGTGATCCCGTTCCGCTCCCCGATACCCAGGATGGTGGTGTCCACGTGGGTGGCCCCGGCCTCAATGGCCTCATACGCGTTGGCGATGGCGCACCCGGTGTCGTTGTGGCCGTGGAACTCAATGTCCACCCTGGGCCCCACCACCCGCCGCACCTCCCGCACCAGGGCGTAGACCTGCCGGGGCGTGGCCACGCCCACGGTGTCCGCCAGGCCCACCCGGTCCACGTAGGGGGCCACGGCCTCGTAGACGGCGAGGAGGTCCTGCTCCTCGGAGCGGAAGGTGTCCTCGGCGGAGAAGCGCACCTCCACGTGGGGGGCCGCCTCACGGATGTAGGCGATCACCTCCTTGGCCTCCTCAATGATCCTGGGGATGTCCCGCCCATGGGCCGCCCGGAGGTACTTGCTCGTGCCGAAGAGGAGGTCAATCCCCTGGACTCCCGTCTCCACCGCCACCTTGGCCGCGTCCAGGCGGCACTGGATGTGGGTCACCACCTTGGCCTTGAGGCCCAAGGAGGCGAGGACCTCGGCGTCCTTGCGGGACTGGGGGGAGGCCACCGGGGTGGTGACCTCAATGTACTCAATGCCGAACTCGTCCAGGGCCTTGGCGATCTCCACCTTGTCCTGGGTGGAGAAGTTCGCCCTTTCAAACTGTTCCCCTTCCCGTAAGGTGGAGTCAATAATCTTCCACTCCCGCATGCACCCCTCCCCAAAAGAAAACCGGCCCGAACCCGGGCCGGGGGATAAGAAGCCCTTGGAGGGCTATCCTACCCCCCGGCGGCCGAGTTTTTTCACACGGGCCAGCATCTTGCCCGTAAGGGTATACGAAACGCCGCGAGTTGTCAACGCCCAAACCGCCTCTCCCGGGCCTGGTAGCTCCTCAGGGCGCGCAGGAAGTCAATCTTGCGGAACTCGGGCCAGAGGACGTCGGCGAAGTAGAACTCGGAGTAGGCGGACTGCCAGAGGAGGAAGCCGGAAAGCCGGATCTCTCCCGAGGTGCGGATGATGAAGTCGGGGTCGGGAAGCCCGGCGGTGTAGAGGTGGCGGGCGATGTCCTCCGGGGTGAGGCCCTCAGCCACCTCCTTGAGGGAAAGCCCCTTGGCCTCGGCTTCCAGAAGGAGCCGCCTCACCGCGTCCACGATCTCCTCCCGCCCCCCGTAGCCTAAGGCGATGTTGAGGAACATGCCCCGGTGCCCCTCCGTCCTCCGCTCCAGGCGCTCTATGGCCCGGACCACCTCCGGGGAAAACCCCTCCCGCCTGCCGATGAAGCGCACCCGCACCTGGTGTTCCAGGATCCGGTGGTCCTCCGCCATCCGCTCGGCCTCCCGCAGGAAGAGGTTCATGAGGGTCTCCACCTCCTCCGGGGGGCGCTTGAAGTTGTCCGTGGAGAAGACCCAGACGGTCACGGTCTTGATGCCCATCTCCAGGCACCACTCCAGGACCTCGTAGGCCTTCTGCACCCCGAACTCGTGCCCCTTGGTGGGGGAAAGGCCGAGGGCGCGGGCGTAGCGGCGGTTCCCGTCCAGGATGAGGCCCAGGTGCCGGGGCATGGGGCCCCGCTTGACCTCCCTCAGGAGGCGTTGCTCGTAAAGCCAGTAGAGGGGGCGGGAGAGGGCGAGGAGGCGGCGGACCATACCCTTTCCACCCTAAGGGAGAAGGGCGGGGCGCGCTAGCGGTAGAGCTCCCGGGCGATGACGAGGCGCTGGATCTCCGAGGTGCCCTCGTAGATCTCCGTCACCTTGGCGTCCCGGTAGTACCGCTCCACCCGGTAGTCCCGGTGGTAGCCGTACCCCCCCAGGACCTGGACCGCCTCCCGGGTGACCTCCACGGCGGCGGCGCTGGCGAAGAGCTTGGCGGCGCTGGCCTCGAGGGTGAACCTCTCCCCCCGGTCCTTCTTCCTCGCGGCCTCGAGGACCAGGGCGCGGGCGGCGGCGATCTTCACGTGCATGTCGGCGATCTTGAAGGCGATGGCCTGGTGCTCCTTTAGCTTCTTTCCGAACTGCTCCCGCTCCTCGGCGTAGGCCTTGGCGATCTCAAAGGCCCCCCGGGCGATGCCCACCGCCTGGGCCGCCACCCCCACGCGCCCCGAGTCCAGGCCCGCAAGGGCATAGGCCAGGCCCCGCCCCTCCTCTCCGAGAAGGTTCTCCTCGGGGACGAAGACCTCCTCGAGGCGCACCTCGGCGGTGTGGGCCGCGTGGAGGCCCATCTTCTCCTCGGGGCGGCCGAAGGAAAGCCCTGGAGTACCCTTCTCCACCAAGAAGGCGCTGATCCCCTTCTCCGTGCGGGCCATGACCACGTAGAGGTGGGCGTGGCCAGCGGAGGTGATCCAGCTCTTGACCCCGTTCAGCACGAACCCGCCCTTGACCCGCCGCGCCTCGGCACGAAGGCTTTTGGCGTCGGAGCCCGCCTGGGGCTCGGTGAGGCAGAAGGCCCCGATCCACTCCCCCCGGGCCAGGGGCACGAGGTAGCGCCGCTTCTGCGCCTCGCTCCCGAAGCGGAGGAGCATGTACTGGGGAAGGCCGCTGGTCACGGAGACGATGACGGCCACACTGGGGTCGGCGGCGGCGAGCTCCTCCAGGGCCAGGGCCCAGGTCACGGAGTCCAGGCCCACCCCTCCCCACTCCTCCGGGGTGGTCATGCCGAGAAGGCCGAGCTCGGCCAGGGCCTTGAGCTGGGGCCAGGGGTACTCGGCCTTCCGGTCGTACTCGGGGGCGAGGGGGTAGAGGACCTCCCGGGCCACCCGGCGCACCGCGTCCAGAACCAGCCGTTGCTCCTGGGTGAGGGTCATCCTCCCTATCGTAACATCGCAGGTCGGCAAAAAAGCGTCACGTTTCCCCCCACCGGGGGGCGCGCTTCCCGGGAAGCCCCAGGTGGTCCAGGATGCGCTGGGTGACGAAGCCGAGGAGGTCCCTAATCTCCTTGGGGCGGTGGTAGAAACCGGGGCTCGCCGGGAGGATGGTGGCCCCGGCCTCCGCCGCCTGGACCATGGCCCTTAAGGTGGGGAGGGGCAAAGGGGTCTCCCTCAGGACGAGGACGAGGGGGCGGCGCTCCTTCAGGTGGACGTAGGCCGCCCGGGTGAGGAGGGTGTCGGCCAGGCCCGTGGCCACCTTGGCCAGGGTGGTGGCGGAGCAAGGAACGACCACCATCCCGCGGGTGAGGAAGGAGCCCGAGGCGATGGGGGCGCCCAGGTCCTGGTCCTTGTAGACCCGGTGGGCCAGGGCGTGGAGGTCCTTGGGGCTTAAGCCCATCTCCTCCCAGAGCACCCGCTTGGCCCCCTGGGAGAGGACGAGGTGCACCTCGGCGAGGTCCTTGAGCGCCTCGAGGAGGTCCAGGGCGTAGGGCATGCCGCTCGCCCCGGAAACCCCCACCACCACCCGGAAAGGCGCGTCCACGGCGCCATTCTACCGGCCCAAGGCGGGGCCCGCCCGGCGGGGCACCAGGGCGAGCTCGGGCCAGGCCTCAAAGCTCCGCCTCCAGGGGAAGGCGAGGCCCCGGAGATCCAGCCAGAACCCGTCCAGCTCCACCCGGGGAAAGCCCCCGGCCACGACCTGGGCCTCCTCGGAGAGGGGCTCGGGGAAGCGGGCCCGCACCCAGGGCCTGCCCACCTCCCCCCACCAGTACTGGAAGTAGGCCTCGGCGAGGCGCGAAAGCCGCCCCTCCCGGTCCTCGAGGAAAAGCCCCCCCTGGGCCAAGGCGCTCCCCAGGTTGTTCGCCGGGGTACCCCAGGCGGCGTAGGCGGCGAGGCGGGCGTAGAGGCCCATCCCCTCCAGGTAGGCCATGAGGCGGGGGTCCCCCCGGTTCACCCGGGCGAGGTCGGCCAGGGCCACGGGGTGACGGGCCATGAGGCGGAGGAGGTCCAGGGCGGCCTTTCTCGGGTCCCCACCCCCGTAGACGTAGAGGACGAGGTCGGGGCCCTCGGCCAAGGGCACCGCCACCGCGCGGGCGCTGGCCAAGACCCCGGCCACGGTCTTTTCCAGGGGAAGCCCCTCGTAGGGGGTGACCCGGGCGCGCAAGGCCTCGTCCTCGTAGACCACGGCCACCCGGAGGCCGGGCCTAAAGGCCCTAAGAAGCAGGACCTGGCCCGCCTCGTCGGCCCCGGGGCGGGCGGGGTAGCCCAGGGCCCGGGCCTCCCGGGGGCCCGGGGAGTTCCTCAGGGCGTCGTCCCAGACCGCCTCCAGGTAGACCCCCCGAAGGCCCCTCCAGGAGGCGAGGGCCCGGAGGACCCGGAGGTTCCGCTCCCGCCTCGAGGCGTCCCACCTCGGGACGACGCCGAAGAGGTAAAGCGCCCCGCCCCCGCGGGCCTTCCAGGCGAGGAGGGGGGCGAGGCGGGCCAAGGCGTCCTCCGGGGCGAGGGGGAGGTGGCGGCTTTGCACAAGCCCCCCGTAGGCCAAGGCGTCCAGGCTCGCCACAAGCCCCCACCCGGGGGTGGCGAGGAGCCAGGCCCTCAAGACCTCGAGGTCGGCCCCCTCTGGTCCCCGGTAGGCCTCCCGGGGCGGACAGAGGACCACCCCCCAGGCGCAGGGGGCGAGGTTGGGGGGGCGGTCGTCCAGGGGAAGGTAGAGGAGCTGGGCGAGGCCCAGACCCCAGGCCACGAGAAGCGCCCAAAGGCGCGCCACGCCCGCCCTAGCCCTTGACCTTTTCCGCCTCCTCCGCCAGGTAGCGCTCGGCCATCATGGCGGCGCGGGTGCCCGCCCCCACGCTCGTGGTGAGCTGGCGGTAGATGGGGTCGGCCACGTCCCCGGCGGCGAAGATGCCGGGCTCCGAGGTGAAGACCTCGTCCCGCACGGCGATGTACCCGTCGGGCCTGAGCTCCACCACCCCCTTGAGGAAAGCGGTGTTGGGCTCGTGGCCGATGAAGACGAAGACGCCGTCCGTGGGGTAGACGTACTCCTCCCCGGTCTTTAGGTTCTTAAGCCGCACCCCCGTTACCTGGTCCTCCCCCAGGATCTCGGTGACCACGTGGGAGAAGAGGAAGTGCATCTTGGGGTTTTGGAAGGCCCGCTTCTGGGCCACCTTGTTGGCCCTGAGCTCGTCCCGGCGGTGGACCAGGGTCACTTTCCGGGCGAACTTGGTGAGGAAGATCCCCTCCTCCACGGCGGCGTCCCCCCCGCCCACCACGACCACCTCCTTGTCGCGGTAGAAGAAGCCGTCGCAGGTGGCGCAGGTGGAAACCCCCCGGCCGTAAAACTTGTCCTCCCCGGGGACTCCAAGCCGCCTCGGGTTCGCCCCCGTGGCCACGATCACCGCCCGGGCGCGGTAGTTCCGCTCATAGCCCCGGACCAGGTAGCCCCCCTCGGCCTTCTCCAGGCCCAGGACCTCGTCCATGACGATCCGGGCCCCGAACTTCTCCGCCTGCTGCACCATGCGGCTTGCGAGCTCCGGCCCCGAGATGCCCTCGGGGAAGCCCGGGTAGTTCTCCACCTCGTCCGTCTGGGCGATCTGCCCCCCGGGAAGCCCCTTCTCCACGATGACCGTCTTGAGCTGGGCCCGGCCGGCGTAGATTCCGGCGGTAAGCCCCGCAGGCCCCCCGCCGATGATGACCACATCGTAGGTGTCCTCCGAGGCGGGGGGGCTTCCCAGTGCGCTCAGGTTGAACTCCATTCTTTCCCTCCTCCTTGGATGCCAGTTTACCCCCTCGTATACCTATAGGGGGTATACCTCGTCCCATTTTGAGGGGTAAGGGGGAGGGGTGTCAAGAAAAAACCAACCGAGCCGCGGAAAAAACACCCCCGAAGGGGTGTTCCTGGTGACCCCAGGGGGATTCGAACCCCCGTCTCGGCCTTGAGAGGGCCGTGTCCTAGGCCTCTAGACGATGGGGCCATGCGCGGCTCGGCTGGCTTTGGTGACCCCAGGGGGACTCGAACCCCCGCCGCCGGCTTGAAAGGCCGGTGACCTAACCGCTAGTCGATGGGGCCAAAGTTTGGCTGGGGTGCGTGGATTCGAACCACGACCGGCGGATCCAGAGTCCGCTGTCCTACCCTTAGACGACACCCCAGCGACGGGCGCCCGAAGCCTCGGGCAGTCGTTATGGTACACTCTAAGGGGCGGATTGGCAAGCCCCTCCTATGGAACGCGAGGTCGTAGAAATCCTCAGCGAGTACCTCTCCCCGCAAGCGGCCGCCAACCTCCTCGCCCGTGCCAAAGCACGGCTCACCCCGACCACCCCCCAGGACTGGGCGCGGCTTTTGGAGGGGCCGCTTTGGGAGGAGCTACGGGCCATCCTCCCCTTCCGGGAGATGCCCCCCGGGCTTAAGGCCCTCGTCCGGCGGCTCAAGGCGGCCACCCCCCCTCCGCCCAAGCCCCAAGGCGAGGCGGTGCCGGAGGCGGCGCCGGCCCTCGAGGCGGTGGACCTGGCCGACCCCGAAGAGCGGGACCGCCTCGCTCGGAGCCTCGCCCGCCTCGAGGGGGTGACGGGGGTGGTGGTGGCCCACCCCTCGGGGAAGGCGGAGCTCCCCGAGGGCTTCCCCGTTCCCCTGGACACCGCCCACCTCCTCCTCCGCCGCCAGGGGTACGCCCTCTTTTACCTGCGCACCGCCTCGAGGCTCCTCTTCCTCCGTCCCGTGGGCGGAGGCTTCGTGGGCGTGACGGCCCGGGAGGAGGCCAACGTGGGACAGCTCATGCACAGGCTCAAGCGCCTGGCCCCCAAGGAGGTAAGCGGATGAGAAGAGGTCTGGTCCTGCCCTTCGCCCTCGTCCTTTCCCTGGCCCTGGCCGCGGGCCTCACCGAGCTTTACGACGGCCTGGAGGCCGCCTTGGGCCAGGTGCGCCTGGAAAACCCGGCCCAAGCGGTGAACGCCCTCAACCGGGCCCAAAGCCTCCTCCGGGAGGAAGGGGCGCTGCCCCCGGTCCTGCGGGACGCCGCCCTCACCAACCTGCAGGAGGCCCGCCAGTTCGTGGCGCAGAAGAGCGCGGTGGACCTCGAGGCCCGCCTCCTCCTGGTCCGCCACCTCGTGGGCAAGGCCCTCTACGACGCCTTCCTCCAGGCCCAGGGGGAGGAGCGGGCCGCCTTGGGCCAGCGCCTGGCCCAGGCCACGGGCCTTCCCCCCGCCCTGGTGGCCCAGGCCCGCGCTGCCCCCCCTGAGGAGGCCCGGAGGCTTCTGGAGGCCCGCTACCTCCAGGCCATGGCGGAGGACCTGGGCCAAGCCCTCGCCGCCCAGAGCCGCCCCCAGGCCTACCTGGCCTTGGCCCGGGCCTACGCCCGCTACCTCATCGTCCAGGACAGCCCCCAAAGCCGCCTCAAGGCCCAGGACTTCGTCCAGGCCCTGGCCCTCGTCTCCTCCGGCCAGCCCTTCCGCCCCGAGGTCCAGAGGCTCCTCGGCCAGGTCCAGGCCTGGCGGCAGGACCTCCTGCGCCTGCAAACAGATCAAGCCCCTTCCCCGACCGAGGCCGCCCCACCCCCGGCGCCCGCATCCCAACCCCAGGCCTCCCCGCCCCGTCCCGGAAGCGTGGGGGCCCTCCTCGCAGGGGAGCTTCCGGAAGGGCTCGAGGAGGAGCTCAGCTTCCTAGCCCTAGAGCCCGAAGCGAAAGCGCGCTTAGGCGAGGCCCTCCAGGCCCTCGGCTACGGGAGCGTGCTGGATTGGCTCGCCATAGCAGACGAGGTGCGGGGGGCCCTCGCCTTAGCCCAGCTCTATGCGCAAAGCGGCCACTTCGCCCAGGCCCGGGCCCAGCTAGACTACGCCCACAGCCGCTTCCGGCTCAAGCTCCTTCCCGTGGCCGAGGCCTACGCCCCGGGGGTGGCCAAGCGGACGGACCTGCTCTTCCAACGCCTACGGGATGCGGTGGGGCTCAGGGCACTGGACATCAGCGTACTCCTCGGCGAGCTCCAGGAATTGGAAGAACGGCTCCTAGGCAACACCCTCGGCCCATGGCACGCCCTCCAGGTCCAGGCGGAACTCCTCCTCCTAGGCATCCCCCGTTCGGTCTTCTTCATCCTTGCGGCGGTCCTTTCCTTCTTCCCCCTGTACCTCATCCGGATCACCTTCGGTGGGCGGAACGTCTACTGGAACCTCCTGGGGTTGGGCTTTTTCTTCCTCTTCCTGCCCATCCTAGCCGAGGGCCTCTCCTACATGGGTTCCATCCTGGCCGAGTACGGGGGGCTTCCCGCCTTGGGCGCCCTGGCCAACCTCTCCGTGGCCCAGTCCCTCCTTGCCTACTGGGGTTGGGGGCTTTCCATCTTCCTTGTGGTGGCCCTGGCCGGGGCGGGCCTCCGGGGCATCGCCGCCCAGTTCGGCCTCCTGCGGGAGCGGGAGCCCGAGGCCTCGAGGCGGGACATCGCCCCCACCCTCACCAGCGAGACCATCGTGGAGTGGGACGAGGAGTTCTGAAGGGGCCTAGTTGCGGAACACCACGTCCTCGCGCCCGAAGGCCCATACGGCCAGGCCCAGGGCGAGGAGGGCGTAGGCTAAGGTGGAGCCCCAGGTGAGGACCATGGAAAGAGGGGTGGCGGTGCCCTTAAAGAGGGCATCCATCAGAAGGGCCACGTTGACGATGGGGAGGAGGCTGGTCCAGGAGGGCACCTCCACGAGACCCCGGAACTGCAGGAAGAGAAGGGGAAGGATGGCGAGAAGCTGCAGGGGGGCCAGGTAGCTTTGCGCCTCCTTGAAGCTCCGGGCGTAAAGGCCCAAAGCGACCATCGCCGCTCCCATGAGGAGGGCGAGGAGGAACGCGGAAAGGGAAAGCCCCAGAAAACTTCCTCCGTCCAGGGCGAGCCCTCCCCCCAGGGGGAGGCCTCCCTGGGCCAGGAGGTCAGGGGCGAAGCGGTGGGCCCAGGCGCCGCCCAGGGCCAGCCCCGAAAGCCCCGCCACCCCCGAGAGAAGGGCCATGGCCACCGCCGCTAAGGTCTTGCCCAACGCCAGGTGGAAAAGGGGCACCGGGGCCGTGAGGAGGGCCTCGAGGGTCCCCTTCTCTTTCTCCCCCGCGGTGGCGTCCACCGCCACCACCTGGCCTCCGGAGAGGACGAAGACCACCAGAAAGAAGGGGAGGAGGAACCCCAAAAGCCCCCCGGCCCTTTCCCTAGGCGGGGAGGCGTCCACCACTTCCACCCCGAAAGGGGAAAGGACCTCCTGGGGAAGCCCCGCCCGCCGGAGGGCCTCCGCCACCTTGGCCTCCTTGAGGGCCTGCAGGGCCCCCTTGACCTTCTCCACGACCACCTGGCTTTCCGTGAGGCCGGAGGCCAGGCGGCCGTAGACCCGGTACACCCCTTCCCGGAAGGCCACCCCCGCAGGGTAGCGGCCTTCCCGCACCGCTTTTTCGGGGTCCGGGTGGGGCACGGGCTCAAGCCGCGCTTCCTCCAGGGCCTTTAGGGCCTCTTGGGGAAGCCCCGCCACGGCCACCTCCTGCACCTTTTCCGCCGCGCCCTGCATGAGCCAGCTCAGGAAGAGGCTTGGGCCGAACATGAAGACCGGCATCAGCAGCACGGGAAGGACCAGGGTGGAGAAGACCAGCTTCCGGTCGCGAAAGACCTGGACGAGCTCCTTTCGGAATATTCTTAAAACGGCTTCCATCACGCCCTCCCCACCTCGCGGACGAAGGCCCGCTCCAGGCTCCCTTCCCCCAGGGCCAGGGCCTCGTCCCGGCTTCCCTCGTAGACCAGCCGCCCCCGGTGGAGGAAACCCACCCGGTCCGCCACCTCCTCGGCCTCGCTCATCACGTGGGTGGAGTAGAGGACGGTGTTCCCCAGGTCCCGGTAGGCCTTCACGAAGTCCAGAAGCGCCCTGCGGGCGAAGACGTCCAGGCCCGCCGTGGCCTCGTCCAGGAGGAGGACCGGGGGGCGGTGGAGGATGGCCCGGGCGATGACGATCTTCTGCCGCATGCCCGTGGACATCTCCATAACCCTCTTGTCCAGGGTTTCCTCCAGGAAAAGGAACCCCGCCACCCAGTCCAAGGCTTCCCGGAAGGCCCTTCCCTTGAGGCCGTAAAACCCGGCGAAGAACTCCAGTACCTCCCGCCCCGTGAGGCGGTCGTAGACCCGCATGCCCCCGTTCACCAGGCCAAGGTTGCGGCGCACCTCGAGGGGCTCCCGCACCACGTCAAAGCCCGCCACCAGAGCCCTCCCGGCGCTCGGGCGGACGAGGGTGGAGAGGAGGCGCAAGGTGGTGGTCTTCCCCGCCCCGTTAGGGCCGAGGAGGGCGTAGACCTCCCCGGGCCCCACCCCAAAAGTCAGGCCCTCCACGGCCACGGCCTTGCGGTAGCGCTTGGTCAGGCTTTCCGCCTGGACCATGGCAAGAACTTACCAAATAATGGGGGCGTGAAGGCCATGACCTTCTGGGTGAAGCCCAAAAGCTCCATAGAGGCCCTGCCCGAGGCCCAGGCCCTGGTCCGGGACCTCTTGGAGCTTTTCTACGAGTACTTCCCGGAGTACGAGGGGTGCTTGGGCTTTTCCCAGTCGCCCAGAAGGCCCCGCTACCTCTTCCTCTATATGGAAGGCCCCTGCGGGGGGCTCCTTCCCGCCGCCACCCGGTTTTTGCGGGAGCTCCTCGAGGCCGCCTTCCCCCAGGCCGAGGTGCGGGTCTACGGCAAGCCCTGGCCCTAGCGGCGCTTCTTCACCAGCCACCCCTCCTCCTTGATCCCCTCCCGGGCGTTCACCACCCGGGCCAGGACGAAGAGGAGGTCGGAAAGCCGGTTCAGGTAGCGGATCACCTCGGGGTTCACCGGCTCCTCCCGGCTCAAGGCCACCGCCTTGCGCTCGGCGCGGCGCACCACGGTGCGGGCGAGGTGAAGCGCGGCCGCCGCCGGGTGCCCTCCCGGGAGGATAAAGCCTTGGAAGGGGGGGCTTTCCTCCTGGTAGCGGTCAATGGCCTCCTCGAGGGCCCTCACGTCCTCGGCGTCCATGCGGGCGATGTTCTTCTCGTAGGGGCTTCCCATGCGGGTCGCGAGGTCCGCCCCCAGGTCAAAGAGGGCGTTTTGAAGGCGCTCCAGGAGGTCGTGGAGGTCCCGGTGCTCCCCGGGGAGGAGGCTTCGGGCGAGGCCGATGGCGCTGTTGGCCTCGTCCACGGTGCCGTAGGCCTCCACCCGGGGATGGGCCTTCACCACCCGCTCGGCCCCGTAGAGGCCGGTCTCCCCCGCGTCTCCTGTCCTGGTGTAGATCTTCATGGCCCCATTCTAGGGGTAAAGCGAAGCCCCCTGGGGTTCTCCCAGGGGGCTTCGGCCTTTGGCGGGCCCGGGAGGACTCGAACCCCCGACCTGCTGATCCGTAGTCAGCCGCTCTATCCAGCTGAGCTACGGGCCCAAGCCAACCTCAACCATAGCATGCCGGAAAGCCCCTGTCAATAATGGAAGGCGTGCGGGAAAGGCGCCTGGAAGCCCTCCTCCTCCAGGCCCTGGGACAAGAGCGCACCCTGGAGGAACTCCACGCCGCCCTCAAACCCCTGCACCCGGGCCTCACCAAGGCCCGCCTGTTCGCCCTCCTGGTGCGGCTGAAGCGGGAGGGGAAGGTGGCCTTCCAAGGGGGTCGCTTTAGGCTAGCGGGGAAAGACCAGGGTGTGGACCCCTAGGCCGTCCGAGAGCTGGACCTCAAAGGCTCCGCCCTGGGGAAGCCCCTCCAGGGCGAAGCGGCTCTCCCCACCCCGGTGCCAGAGGCCGAGGGCGGTGCGGGTGCCGTCTTCGGCCACGTGGTGAGAGAGGTGCTATCCTGGGCCTTAATGCGCCCGGGGCTTTCGGCCAAGCGCCTGGTGGTCAAGGTGGGAAGCGCCGTCCTCACAGGGGAAAGGGGCCTGGACCTCGAGGCCATGGCCGAGATCGCCCGCCAGGTGGCCGCCCTGAGGGAGGAAGGCCGGGAGGTGGTCCTCGTCTCCTCGGGGGCGGTGGCGGCGGGAATGCGACGGCTCGGGCTAAAGGAGCGCCCCAAGGACATGCCCAAGAAGCAGGCCCTCGCCGCCCTCGGCCAGCCCCTCCTCATGGCCTTCTGGCAAGAGGCCTTCGCCCCCTTCGGCCTTCCCGTGGCCCAGGTCCTCCTCACCGCCGAGGACCTCTCCTCCAGGAGCCGCTACCTGAACGCCAAGGCCACCTTGCGGGCCCTTCTGGACCTGGGGGCCATACCCGTGATCAACGAAAACGACACCGTGGCCTTTGAGGAGATCCGCTTTGGGGACAACGACCAGCTCTCCGCCCGGGTGGCGGCCCTGGTGGAGGCGGGCCTCCTCGCCCTCCTCTCCGATGTGGACGCCCTCTACGAGGAGGACCCCAAGAAAAACCCCCAGGCCCGCCCCATCCCCGAGGTGGAGTCCGTGGAGGCGGTTTTGGCCCACGCCGGGGAGGAAAACCCGCTAGGAAGCGGGGGGATGAAGAGCAAGCTCCTCGCCGCCCGCATCGCCGGTAGGGTGGGGATCCCCACCCTGCTTCTCCCCGGGAAGCGGCCAGGGGTCCTCCTCCAAGCCCTCTCCGGGGCCCCCCTGGGCACCTACTTCCACGCGCGGCGGCGCTACCGGGGGGAAAAGGCCTGGCTTTTTGGCCTCCTCCGCCCCAAGGGGGAGCTCGTCCTGGACCGGGGGGCGGTGCGGGCCTTGAAGGAGCGGGGAGCAAGCCTCCTTCCTGCCGGGGTCAAGGAGGTGCGGGGAAGGTTTGGCCGGGGCGAGGCGGTCCGCCTCCTCTCGGAGGAGGGCGAGGAGGTGGGGGTGGGGCTCGCCAACTACGCCTCGGAGGAGATCGCCCGCATCAAGGGGCGGCGGAGCGCGGAGATTGAGGCCGTCCTGGGCTACCGCTACACCGAGGAGGTGGTCCACCGGGACCACCTCGCCTTGAAGGAGGAGGCATGACGGCAGCAAGCCTTTGGGAACTGGCGGAGCGCGCGCGCAAGAGGCTTTCCGAGATCGCCAAGGGGAACCGGGACCGGGCCCTTCTCGCCATGGCGGACCTCCTCGAGGCCCGCTGGGAAGAGGTCCTAAGGGCCAACCGGGAAGATCTGGAGGAAGCGGAAAGAACGGGGCTTCCCAAGGCCAAGCTGGACCGGCTAGCCCTCAAGGAGAAGGACCTCAAGACCCTCACGGAGGGCCTGAGGCAGATCGCCCGCCTCCCCGACCCCCTGGGGCGGATAGAGGGCCTGGCCAAGCGGCCGAACGGCCTGAGGGTGGGCAGGATGCGGGTGCCCCTGGGCCTCATCGGCTTCATCTACGAGGCGAGGCCCGGGGCCACGGTGGAGGCGGTCTCCGTGGCCCTGAAGGCGGGGAACGCCATGCTCCTGAGGGGCGGGAAGGAGGCCTTCCGCTCCAACCGGGCCCTGGTGGCCCTCTGGCACGAGGCCCTGGGAGAGGCGGGCCTTCCCGAGGAGGCGGTCACCCTCGTCCCCACCACCGACCGGGAGGCCGTCTTGGAGATGTGCCGCCTGGAGCTTTTGGACCTCCTCATCCCGAGGGGGGGAGAGGAGCTCATCCGGCTCGTGCAACAGGAGGCCCGGGTTCCCGTCCTCGCCCACGCCAAGGGGGTGAACCACCTCTACGTGGACGAGAGGGCGGACCTAGGTATGGCCCTCCGCCTCGCCCTAAACGGCAAAACCCAGCGCCCGGCGGTGTGCAACGCCCTCGAGGCCGTTCTGGTCCACGAGAAGGTGGCGGAGGCCTTCCTACCCATGTTGGAGGAGGCCATGCGGGAAAAGGGGGTGGAGCTCAGGGCCTGCCCTAGGGCCCTTCCCCTCCTCAAAGAGGCGGTCCCCGCCCGGGAGGAGGAGTGGGACCGGGAGTACCTGGACCTCATCCTTAGGGTGAAGGTGGTCTCGGGTCTGGAGGAGGCCCTGGCCCACATCGCCCGCTACGGCTCCCGCCACACCGAGGCCATCTGTACCGAGGATACTCGGGTGGCCTGGCGCTTTTTGGAGGAGGTGGACGCAAGCCTCGTCCTCTGGAACGCCTCCACCCGCTTCAACGACGGGTTTGAGCTGGGGCTTGGGGCGGAGATCGGCATCAGCACCTCCAAGCTCCACGCCTACGGCCCCATGGGGCCCATGGAGCTCACCACCCTCAAGTGGGTGGCCCTAGGGGAGGGCCAGGAGCGCACGTGAGGCGGGAAGGCTCCGTGGCCCGGGCCTGGGACCCCGAGGGCGCGGAGGGGTAGGGGGCCTTGCTTAGGCGCTTTTACCGCCTCTACCAGGAGGCCCACGTCCCCTTCTTCGCCGCGGCCCTCGCCTACTACGCCCTCCTCTCCCTCATGCCCCTCCTCTTCCTCCTGGTGGGCCTCTTCGGCTTCCTCCTCTCGGGAAACCCCGCCCTGAGGAACGAGGTGTTCCAGGCCCTCACCGAGCTCACCCTGGCCCTCTTCCCCGCCCGCCCCGAGATGGCCCAAAGCCTCCTGAACTTCCTCACCCGGGGCGCCTTCCCCCTGACCTTGGGGAGCGGCCTCCTCCTCCTCTGGTCGGGAAGCAACTTCTTCGCCGCCCTGAGCTACGCCCTGGGCCTGATCTTCGGCCGCCCGCCCGGGGTGCGAAGCCGCCTCCTCGCCCTGGTCACGCCCTTCCTTCTGGGCCTAGGCCTCATCCTCCTCGCCCTCCTCGGCCTCGCCCTGGGGTTTCTCGCCCGCTTCCTCCCCCAAGGGCTTCAAGGCCTCTTGGGGCCCTTGGAGGAACTCGTTCCCTTATCCACCGCCTTCCTCCTCTTCCTCCTCACCTACGCCCTCCTCCGGGGCGCAGGGCGCCTGAGGGCGCTCCCTCCCCTCGCCGCCGGGGCGGGGGTGGCGACCCTCCTCTTTGAAGGCATCCGCCTCGGGCTTCCCAGGCTCCTTCCCCGCTCCCAGTACGAGCTCCTCTACGGCCCCTTGGCGGGCTTCGTCCTGGCCCTGCTCGGCCTCTACCTCATCCTCCTCGCCCTCCTCGTGGGCGCCGTGGCGGCGCGGGTCCTGGAAGAGGCCCGCGAGACGGACTAAAGGCAACCGGGGACCGGGCGCAAGCCGGCACGGAACGGCGCGCAAAACCCCCACCGCGGCCGCGGTGGGGGCGAAGGCGGGCAGGGGCTAAAGGGCCTCTCCCTCCCGCGCCTTCCCGTAGAAGACCCGCATGAGCACGTAGGAAACCAGGAAGGTGAGGAGGGGCCCGCCCAGGACCAGGGTCCAGAGGACGGCGTTCTCGCCCAGGATGGAGCCCTGCTGCTGGAAGTCAATCTTGTACCCCGCGAGGCTCGCCATGAGGAAGAAGGCGAGGAGGGCTAAGACGACGCTGGTCCGCACGGGGTGTTCCGAGGGAAGCTCCATGTAGCGCATCTTGTCCTTACGGGTGTCCACGAAGGGGAGAAGGACCGCCACCAGGCCGAGGATCCCGGGGACCACGACGCCCCCGATGAACTCCGGTCCGATGGTGGCCCCGAAGAGGCGGAACTCCCAGCTGGAGGGGATGATCTGGAGCAGCCCGTAGAGCCAGAGGAAGTACCAGTCGGGCTTCACCTGGGGGGTCTGGGGCGTGGGCGGGCCAAAGGCCTCGATGGGGTGGGCCAGGAAGGCCCCGGCGATGATGGTCATGATGCCCACGTAAAGGGCGAAGAGGATGAGCATCATGACCATCTGCTGGGGATACATGGGCACGCCCAGGATCTTCCCCGGGGCCACGCGCTCGGCGTAGCGGGGCTGGGTGTGCTTCTGCTTGATCATGATGGCGAGGTGGAGCCCGATGAGGGCCATGAGCCCGAGGGGAAGCCAGAGGACGTGGAGGCTAAAAAGCCTAGGGATGGACTTCTCCGAGCCCGGGAACTCCCCGGCGAACATCAGGTCGGCCAAGGCGCCCCCGATCCACGGGATGGAGTGGGCGATGCCGTAGCCGATGCGGGTGGCGGTCACGGCGTAGTTGTCGTAGGGCAGGGCGTACCCGGTGAAGGCGGTGACCACGGCGAGGCCCAGAAGGCCGAGGCCCACCAGGTAGTTGAGCTCCCGGGGCTTCTTGTAGGCCCCGGAGAGGAGGATCCGGAGCATGTGCAAAAAGGCCGCGGCGATCATCACGTGGGCCGACCAGTGGTGGAGGCTCCGGATCACGGCGCCGAAGGGGAGGCTGTCTATGTAGAGGACGCTGGCGTAGGCCGCGGGCACGGTGCGCCCGTCGGCAAGCCGCACTTCCCGGATGGAAGGCTCGTAGTTCAGGGTGAGGAAGACCCCGGTGAGGACCAGGACCACGAAGGCGAAGAGGGTGATCTCCCCCAGGAAGAAGGAGTGGTGCACGGGGAAGGCCTTGCGCAGGACCTTGTGGTAAAGCCCCTTGAGGTCTAGGCGCTCGTCAAGCCACCGGTACATGCTTCCCTCCTAGACGTGGCGGCAGCAGGCCGAGGCGCTCGCCTGCACACCCACGGGCCCCAAGAACTCCCCGGCAGCCACCAAGACCCCGTCCTCCACCCTTAAGGGAAGCTGGGGCACGGGGCGGGGCGGGGGCCCGGCGATGACCTTGGCCCCATCTTTCAGGTCATACACCCCTCCGTGGCAGGGGCAGAGGCCGGCCCCTTTGTCCGCCACCCACTGGCTCACGATGCACCCCAGGTGGGTGCAGACGGCGGAGTAGGCCACCACCCCCTCCACCGCGTGCTGGGCCACCTCGGGGGCAAGCTCCGCGGGGTCAAAGCGGGCCACCAGGACGGTGTTCTTGGCCTCGCCGCTTTTGACCACCTTGGTCTTGGGGTCCATGGGGTAGGCGAGGACGAAGGGGTCCCCCGGCTTGAGCTCCTCGAGGCGGATGGGCTTGGGCTCCCCGCCCCCCTGGGCGTAGACCAGAATGTCCCCGGGCTTCAAAGGCTCCTTCTCCGGGGTCACCTCCTCCCGGGGCCTGAGGCTTGCCCCCACGTAGAAGGCGGAGACCAGGGAGAGGCCGATGCCGGTGCCGATGACCGTCTTCAGGAAAAGCCGCCTACGGGATTGGCGCAAGCGGACTTCGCGCTCGTCCATGCTTCACCTCACCAGGGAAACTCGCTCTTCTCCTCCTCGGTGATCACCTCTTCCCGGCCGAAGAAGCGGCGGTAGATCCCGAAGAGGGCCGCCACCACGAGGCTTATGGACCCGAAGATCAGGCCCTGGAGCCAGGTGGGGTTGTGCCCGGTCTGGGCGGCGTAGACGAGAAGCCGCACGAAGAAGCCAGAAAGGGCGGTAAGGAGGAGGACCAGGATGACGCCCGCGGCCACGGGGGCGGTGGAGGGGGTGGGGAAGTGGCGGCCCGGGCGGAGCTCCATACCCTCAAGCCAGTAGGAAACCAAGCCCATGAGCCCGTAGAGAAGCAGGACCGCCCCGAAGGCCATGAGCCCGATCTGGCCCACGGAAAGCTCCTCGGGGACGTGGCCCAGGAGGCGGGCGATGTGCTGGCCGTCCAGGTAGGCGGCGTAGAAAAGGCCCGCCGCCAGGATCAGGGCGAAGGTGGGCAGAATAGGATCGTTCCGGTACATGGCTCACTCCACCGGACCAAAGTTGTTGCCGAAGCTATTCCGGATGTAGGTGGCCACGGCGACGAGTTCCTCCTCGCTGAAGTTGGCCCCCACAGCGGGCATGGCCCCGCGGCCGTTCTTGACGACGTTGAGGATCATCTGGGCGTCCTGGAGGTTGGGGTTGCCCGCCAGGGCGGGCATCACCGGGGGCATGCCCTGGCCGTTGGCCTGGTGGCAAGCGGCGCAGTAGGCTTCGTAGATGGCCTTGCCCTTCTCCATGAGGGCGGGGTCCACCCCCGCGGGCGCCGCCGTCTCCTGGCCGCCCCCCTGGGCCTGGGCCTCCTGGGCGGGCGGGGCCACCTCCTCCACGATGCGCTCCGCGGCCGGAGAGAGGGCGAAGTAGCTCCAGATTCCCCCAAGGACCACCACGGCGGCCACGGCGTACCAGAGGGGGTTGAAGCGCGGGGTTTCCACGGGAAGCTCCGGCTCGCCCACGTGCATGCGGAGCTCCACCTCCCCCGCCACCTCTCCCCCTTCGTCCACGCCGAGGACCAGGACGTCGGGGTAGTTGTTGACGGTGAAGGGGATGACCCGGATCTCCTGGCCTCCGCCGCGGAAGTGGGTCACCACCCTTAGGGTGTGCTCCCCGTCGGGGAGGTTCCGGGTGTCCAGCTTGAGCCGGTAAGGAGGTTCTTTCAGGACGGCCACAGGCTCCGTCCCCTGGTCCAGGTAGACTTCAATACGGTCTACGATCATCTCGCCTCCCTCTCGTGAAAAGGGGCGCAAGACCCCACTTCACCACTATACGACCCCTCGGCCAAGGACAGATGTCCCGTCAGGGGGCGAGAAGGGCAGCAAGCCGCTCTACGCTCCGCCGCACCCCCTCAGCGCCGCCCCCTACCTCCAAGGCGGCCGTGCCGGAAAACCTCTTGAGGAAGGGGGCAAGCCCCTCCCAAGGGACGCGCCCCGAGCCCACGGGGAGGTGGTCGTCCCGCCGCCCGTGGTTGTCGTGGAGGTGCAGGTGGAGAAGCCGGTCTCCCAGGGCCTCGAGGTAGCGGAAAGGCCCCTTGGGCCCGAGCTCCACCAGGGCGTGCCCCACGTCCAGGCAGAACCCGAAGCGGGGGTGGCGTTCCAGAAGGCGGCGGAGTTCCTCCGGACCTCGGACGAGGTCCCGCTCCCAAAGGGCCAGGTTCTCCAGGGCCACGGGAATGGGTGGGTCGTGGAGGAGGGCGAGGGTCTCCTCCAGGGCCTCCCAGGCGAGCCGCTCCGCCACGGGGTGGCGCACGGGGATGAGGCCCGTGTGCAGCACCCCCACCTTCGCCCCCAAGGCCTCCCCGAACTCCAGGGCCCGGAGAAGCCGCTCCTGGGAGAGCTTGCGGACGCTCGGGATGAGGCTTGCCGGGTTCAGCTCCACGAAGGGGAGGTGGAGGGTGAAGCCCACGCCCAAGGCCTCCCCCGTGGCCCTAAGCTCCCGCGCCCCCGGGAGGGGAAAGGCCTCGTGCAGGTCGTAGGCCACCTCGAGGTCCACCCCCAGCTCGGCCGCCAGGCGGAAGGCCTCCTCGTAGCCCATCTCCGCGTTGAAGGGGCTAAAACCTAGGCGCATCCCCGGCATTTTAGCGCAGGGCCTCCGCCTTGCGCTGGGCTTCCTCCAGGACCTGCTGGGGGGGCACGCCCCCTTTGAGGGCCTTCTCCAAGGCCTCGGCCAGGAGGCTGGCCCAGGCGGAGAACTGGGGGAGGCGGGGGCGTTCCTGGGCCACGGCGATCTGTTCAAAGGCCACCTTGCGGAAGGGGTTCTCCCGGTAGAAGCCCTCCAGGAGGGGGATAGCGGACTTGCGCACCGGCACGTAGTAGCCGGCCTGGACCCAGCGGGCCACGTTTTGGGGTTCCATCAGGTACTTCCAAAACTCCAAGGCCCCCCGCACCTGGGCCTCCGAAGCCCCCTTGAGGACCACCAGCTGCGCCCCTCCCATGGGCACCCTTCCCCCAGGCTCCCGGGGCACAGGGGCCACCCCCAGGGTGAAGGCGAAGGAGAAGTTCTCGGCGGCGGGCCAGTTGGCGATGGAGGCCATGACCATCATCCCCTTGGTGCGCACGAAGTCCAGCTGGGCGAAGGTGGCCTCGGCCATGCTGCGCACGGAAAGCGCCCCGGCCTCCTTGAGGCGGTGGAGCATCTCCAAGGCGGCCACGACCTCCCTGGAGGTGAAGTTGGGCCGCCCATCCCTCACCAGGCTTCCCCCCCGGCTCGTCACCATGGCCTCAAAGAGCCAGGCCTGGGGGTCGGTGACGAAGATGAAGCCCTTGGCCTGACGGGTGGTCAGGGCCCTGGCCACCTCCTCAAACTCCTTCCAGTTCCTGGGGGCCTTGAGGCCCTTCGCCCGGAACACGTCCAGGTTGTAGAAGAGGACCGGGGTGGAGGTGTTGAAGGGGAGGCCAAAGCGCCTCCCCCCCACCACCCCGTAGTTCCAGGCGGGCGCGAAGAGGTCGGCCACGAAACCGGGGTCCAGGTCCAGGTAGGCCTCCAGGGGAAGGGCCTGCCCCTCGGCCACGAGGCGGGGGAAGAAGGAGAGCTCCGCCTGGAAGAGGACGGGGCCGCTCCCCGCCCGGAGGGCGGCCACCAGCTTGGTCTCCGCCTCTTCGTAGGTCCCCTGGTACCGGGGAAGGACCCGGTAGCGGTCCTGCCGGGCGTTGAACTCCTGGGCGAAGGCGGCGATGAGCCTCCCCGCCGGGCCGTCCATGGCATGCCAGAAGGGCACGTCCACCTGAGCAAAGGCGGAAAGGCCCAGAAGCGCCAAGGGAAGAAGCTTCCGCATGGCCCGGATTCTACTACCCTCCTCGGCTACAATGGGAGGGTATGGCCTCTTCCCACGCCCTCAAGCCCATCCTGGAGCTTCTCCCCGAGGAGCTCCCCGGCGAGGGCTACCGCAGGGCCCAGATCGCCCACTGGCTCTACGCCAAAGGCGCGCGGGACTTCTCGGAGATGACCGACCTGCCCAAGGCCCTTCGGGAGGCCTTGGCGCAGGAGTGGCGCCTCTCCGAATTCAGCCTGGTCCAGGCCTTCCCGAGCCAAGATGGAAGCGTCAAGTACCTCTTCACCCTTCTGGACGGCAAGAAGACCGAGGCCGTCTACATGCCCTACGAGAACCGGAAGACCGTCTGCCTCTCCACCATGGTGGGGTGCCCGGCGGGGTGCACCTTCTGCGCCACCGGGGCCCTGGGCTTCGGGCGGAACCTCACCGCGGCGGAGATCCTGGACCAGCTCCTCACCATCGCCTACCACCAGGGCCTCTCCCCCAGGGAGATCCGGAACGTGGTCCTGATGGGAATGGGGGAGCCCCTTCTCAACCTGAGGAACGTCCTCAAGGCGGTCCGGATCATGCTTCACAAGAAAGCCCTCGCCCTAAGCCCCAGGCGCGTCACCCTCTCCACCGTGGGCATCCCCAAGGGGATCTACCGCCTCGCCGAGGAAGACCTCGGGGTGCGGCTCGCCCTCTCCCTCCACGCACCGGACGACGAGACCCGGAAAGCCATCATCCCCACTGCCCACCGCTACCCCATCGCCGAGATCATGGAGGCCGTGCGCCACTACTACGCCAAGACCAAGCGGCGGGTCACCTTTGAGTACACCCTCCTCAAAGGGGTGAACGACCACCTCTGGCAGGCCAGGCTCCTCGCCAAGCTCCTCAAGGGCCTGAGCGCCCACGTGAACCTCATCCCCTTCAACCCCTGGGAAGGGGCCCCGGTGGCGGGGACGCCTAAGGCGGGCGTCCTGGCCTTCGCCGAGGAGCTAAAGCGCCTCGGCGTCCCCACCTCCATAAGGTGGAGCCGGGGCCAGGACGTGGGGGCGGCCTGCGGCCAGCTCGCCCTGAAGGTCCCCCGGCCCCTGACCTTCATACCGCTTCCAGAAGGCGCCGGGCGATGACGAGCTTCAGGATCTCGCTCGTCCCCTCGCCGATGCGGGTTAGGCGGGCGTCCCGCCAGTAGCGCTCCACAGGGTAGTCCTTGACGTAGCCGTAGCCCCCCAGGATCTGGATGGCCTCGTCGCAGGCCTTCACCGCCACCTCGCTGGCGAAGAGCTTGGCCTGGGCGGCCTCGAGGGTAAAGGGCCTTCCTGCGTCCTTGAGCTCCGCCGCCTTGAGGTAGAGGAGCCTCGCCGCCTCCAAGGCGGTGGCCGCCTCCGCAAGCTTGAAGGAGACCCCCTCAAACTCGGCGATGGGCCTGCCGAAGGCCTCCCGCCCTTTGGCGTAGGAAAGGGCGTAGTCCAAGGCGGCCTGGCCCAGGCCCACGGCCATGGCGGCGATGCCGATCCTGCCCCCGTCCAAAACCCGGAGCACGTCGTAAAAGCCCTTCCCCCTTTCCCCAAGAAGGGCCTCCTCGGGCACGAAAAGGTCCTCCAGAACGAGCTGCGCCGTGTCCGAGGCGTTGAGGCCAAGCTTCTCCTCCTTCCGCCCCACCTTTAGCCCCCGCTCGGGGCGGAAGAAGGCGAAGGCGGAGATGCCCTGGTGCTTCTTCTCAGGGGAAGGGGCGGGGTCGGTACGGGCCATGATCACGTAGACCCCGGCCACGCTCCCCTGGGTGATGAACTGCTTGGTGCCGTTGAGCCGCCACCCCCCCTCCACCGGCTCCGCCTTGGTCTTGAGGGCAGCGGCGTCCGAACCCGAGCCGGGCTCCGTGAGGCCCCAGGCCCCTAGGGCCTCCCCCGAGGCAAGCTTGGGGAGGAAGGCCTCCTTCTGCGCCTCGCTCCCCGCAAGGAGGATGTGCCCCGTGGCCAAGGAGTTGTGGCTCGCCACGGTGAGGGCAAGGGCCCCGTCGTAGTAAGCGATGGCCTCCACCATGCGGGCGAAAAGCCGGGTGGATAGCCCCGCCCCCCCGTAGGCCTCGGGCACCACCGCCCCGAAGACGCCGAACTCGGCGAGCTTCCGCACCAGGTCCCAGGGGAAGGCTCCCGTCCGGTCCCGCTCCGCCGCCCCCGGGGCCACCTCCGCCTTCAGGAACTCGCGAAAAGGCCCCAGGACCTGCCGCTCCTCCGCGCTTTCCTCAAACCAGAGGCCCATGGGGGCATTATATAACTCCTAGGCGATCGCCTGTAAAAAAGCGTCATGTTAAGGGCTTCAAGGCCCCCACCCTCCCGGCCTGCGGAGCTTCCGGGGACCCTCTGCCGAGGCCCCATGCTGGTTTAGGCCTAAGATGGCCTTAAAGACCCCCGCCGCCTCGGGGCACCTAAACCACAACCCCCGGGGCGTGCCAGCCCGCGTAGGCGTAAAACCGGCCTCGCTCCCCCTGCAGGTAGGCCTTCAGGGGCTCGAGGAGGGGGAGGTGCCCCTTGAGCCTCTCCTCCACCTCCTCCAGGGTGAAGAAGCGGGCCTCCACGATGTGCCCGTCGGGGTCCCTGGGGTTCAAGAGCCCCTCGTAGGTGGCCCGGAAGGCCATGGCCAGGGTGCGCTCGTTTTTGCGGCGGTCCTCCACCTGGATCACGTAGGCCAGGTGCTCCACGGACCGGACCCGAAGCCCCGTCTCCTCCCGCACCTCCCGCACCAGGGCCTCCAGGGCCGTCTCCCCGGGCTCCACCGTCCCCCCGGGAAGGGTGTAGCGGACCCGGCCCCGGCGGCCCCAGTCGTTGCCCACGAGGAGGACCCGGCCCCGGCTGTCCAGGAGGATGGCCGCCGCCACCAGGATCTCCCGGCGCATCACCCTTCCGCCAGCGCCGCGAGCTGGCGCTCCTGGTCGGCCCGCTTGAGCGCCTCCAGGATGGGGGTCAGGTGGCCGGAGAGGACGCCCTCGAGGTCGTGGGTGGTGAACCCGATGCGGTGGTCCGTGACCCGGGACTGGGGGAAGTTGTAGGTGCGGATCTTCTCCGAGCGCTCCCCGGTGCCGATCTGGGCGAGGCGGGTCTTTCTTAGTCTTTCCGCCTCCTCCGCCCGCTTCATCTCCAGGAGACGGCTTCTTAGGATCATGAGGGCCTTCTCCCGGTTCTTGATCTGGCTGCGGGAGTCCTGGCAGGTGACCATGATCCCCGTGGGCAGGTGGACCACCCGCACCGCCGAGTCCGTGGTGTTCACCCCCTGCCCCCCGGGCCCTGAGGCCCGCATCACGTCAATGCGAATCTCGTCCATGTTGAGCTGGAAGTCCGCCTCCTCCGCCTTGGGCAAGACGGCCACCGTGGCCGTGGAGGTGTGGATCCGCCCCTGGGTCTCGGTGACGGGCACCCGTTGCACCCGGTGGACCCCGCTCTCGTACTTGAAGGTGCCGTAGGCCCCCGGGCCCCGGACCTCAAAGACCACCTTGGAGAAGCCCCCGAGGTCCGTGGGGTGGGAGTCCAGGACCTCCGTCTCAAAGCCCATCTCCTCGGCGAAGCGGAGGTACATGTTGAAAAGGTCGCGGGCGAAGAGGGCGGCCTCCTCCCCTCCCGTCCCCGCCCGGATCTCCACGATGGCGTCCCTTTCGTCCATGGGGTCCTTAGGCAGGAGGTGGCGCTCCAGCTCCTTCTCCAGGGCCTCCTTGCGGGCGAGGAGGGCCTCCCGCTCCGCCTTGGCCATCTCCTTGAGCTCGGGGTCGTCAAGAAGGCTTTCCGCCTGCTCCAGGTCCTCCAGCACCTTCCGGTACTCCCGGATGAGGCCGATCACCTCCCCCATCTCCGCGTAGCGGCGGGAGAGGCTCTGGTAGCGCCCCTTGTCCTTCAGCACCTCCGGGTCGGAGAGGAGCGCCTCCAGCTCCCGGTACTCTTCCTCTAGGCGGTCAAGCTTGTCCAGCATACCTGTTTCCAGGATAGCGCACCCGGCCCTTGACTCCGGTTTTAGGTTAGCCTAAACTCGGGGGCATGGAGCCCTTTCTCCTCTACGCCCTGCTGGGCGGCCTCTTCACCTGGGGCCTCACGGCAGTGGGGGCGGCGAGCGTCTTCTTCGCCAGGGAGCCGAGCCGCAAGCTTCTGGACGCCATGCTGGGCTTCGCCGCCGGGGTGATGCTTGCGGCGAGCGTCTTCTCCCTCCTCGTCCCCGGGATGGAGATGGCGGAGGCCCAGGGGAAAAACCCCATTTTCCCGGCGGTGGTGGGGTTTCTCCTGGGCGGGGGGCTTATCCGGCTTCTGGACCGCTACCTGCCCCACGTCCACCTGGGCCCCAAGGACGCCCCCGAGGGGCTCAAGACCCTCTGGCGCCGCACCACCCTCCTGATCCTCGCCATCACCCTGCACAACTTCCCCGAGGGCCTGGCCGTGGGGGTGGCTTTTGGGGCTGCGGGGCTGGACCCCACGGGCGCCGCCACCCTGGGCGGGGCCATCGCCCTCGCCTTGGGCATCGGCCTCCAGAACCTCCCCGAGGGGCTCGCCATCGCCTGGCCCTTAAGGCGGGTGGGGATCGGGGCGGGCCTCGCCTGGTTCTACGGGCAACTCTCCGCCATCGTGGAGCCCCTGGGCGCGGTGCTCGGGGCCCTCCTCGTGACCCAGATGATGGCCCTCCTTCCCTACCTCATGGCCATGGCGGCGGGGGCCATGGTCTTCGTGGTGGTGGAGGAGGTGATCCCGGAAAGCCAGGCGGAGGGAAACGGGGACCTCGCCACCTTCGGGGTCATGACGGGCTTCGCCCTGATGATGGCCCTGGACGTGGCCCTGGGCTGAGCGCCGGGGCGAAGCCCTTAAAGAAGGGCCTGAAGGTCCGCCACCACCCTGTCCGTGGCCTCCGCCTTGTCCGGGCTATAGAGGAGGACGAGCCTCCCCTCCTTCACCACGAAGGTGGTGGCGGTGTGGTCCACCAGGTACTCCCCCGGGCCCCGGTACTGGCTCTTCTGGTAGAAGACCCCGAAGGTCTGGGCCGCCTCCCGAACCGCCTCCGGGCTTCCCGAAAGCCCGAGGAAGCTCGGGTGGAAGGCCTTGGCGTAGCGGTCGGCGACCTCCGGGGGGTCCCGCTCGGGGTCCACGCTCACGAAGATCACCTGGACCCCTTCCTGGGCCTTCGGGGGGAGTTTCTCGTAGGCCCGCTTGAGGGCGAGGAGGGTGGTGGGGCAGACGTCGGGGCAGTGGGTGAAGCCGAAGAAGAGGAGGACCACCTTGTCCTGGAACTGGGAGAGGCGCACGGGGCCTTGGGGGCCTTCCAGGGCGAAGTCCACAGGCTTGGGGTTGAGAAGCCTCGTGCCGTAGAAGGTGTGCCCCCGGGGAAGGAGGAGGTAGGCGAGGGCCAGGAGGGCGAGGAGGGCAAGGAAAAGGGGCAGGAACCTCTTCACCGCGCCTCCACGGGAAGGACCACCTTAAGGACCTTCCCCCCGGCGAAGAGGAGGTCAAGCTCCACCTCCTCCCCTGCCTTTAGGGGCCGCTTCAGGCCGAGGAGCATGAAGTGGTACCCCCCGGGCTTGAGCTCCACCCGGCCCTTGGGCGGGACCTCGAGGAAGGGCACGGGGCGCATCCCCATCACCTTCTTCCCCTCCACCTCCCGGACGTAGGTCTCGTGGAGCTCCACCCGCTCGGCCACGGGCGTCCTTGCCCCCACGAGGCGGAGGGGGAGGTCCCCGGGGTTCTCCAAGGTGAGGTACGCCGCGGCGTTGGGGCCGGGGGAGAAGCGGACCCAGCCCTCCCGGACCACCTGGGCCGAGGCCAAGGCCAGCAGAAGGAGGAGTCCAATCCAGCGCCTCATGCCCCCCACTATAAGGAAGGCCCTTGGGACAAACGTACCTCCCGGAGGGGTGCAAGTAGGATGAAGTAGGATGGGGGTTATGGAGATCCTGGTGTCCACCCTCGAGGCCGTCCCCGGGTACCGGGTAGCCCAGGTCCTGGGCGTGGTGAAGGGAAGCACGGTGCGCTCCAAGCACCTGGGCAAGGACCTCCTGGCGGGCCTCCGCACCCTGGTGGGCGGGGAGCTCCCCGAGTACACGGAGATGCTCCAGGAGGCCCGGGAGGTGGCCGAGGCCCGGATGCTGGAGGAGGCGAGGAGGCTTGGGGCCCACGCCGTCTTAGGCGTGCGTTACGCCACCGCAAGCGTCATGCAAGGGGCGGCGGAGATCCTGGTCTACGGGACGGCGGTCCGGCTGGAGCCCGCCCGGGAGGTCTAGTGCGCCACGCCGCCCTCTTCCTCATCCTCCCCTTCTTCCTCCAGCTTTTGGGCCTGGGGGACACCCCCTTGGGCGGGGGGCTTTGCGGCGAGGTCTTCCGGGTGCAAGACCCCGCCTTCGCCCTGAAGACCCCGGGCTTCTGGTACGGCCTCCTCTTCATGGTCCTCCTGGCCTTGGAGCTGGGCTACGGCCTTTCCCTCCTCCTCCTTCCCCTTTTGGAGGTGCGCCCGGGGAAAGGGTGGGTGAGGGCGGGGCGCTACCTGGTGGGGACGCTTTTTCTCCTCTTCCTCCTCACCCGCACCACCGGCCTCCCCACGCCGGGCCCCGGGGGCTGGACCCTGGAACCCGCCCCCCTAGACCCCCTCTCCCTCCTCCTCGTGGGGCTTTCCCTGGCGGGGGGATTGCTTCTTAAGGAGAATGGAGAGCATGGAGCGGCTTCTTGAGGTGATGCGCCGCCTGAGGGGGCCCGGGGGATGCCCCTGGGACCGGGCCCAGACCCACGAGAGCCTGGTCCCCTACCTCTTGGAGGAGGCCAGCGAGGCGGCGGACGCCCTCCTTAAGGGAAACCCCCAGGAGATGGCCGAGGAGCTCGGGGACGTCCTCCTGCAGGTGGCTTTCCACAGCGTCATCGCCGAGGAGGAGGGCCGCTTCACCTACGGGGACGTGGAGGCGGCCATCGTGGAGAAGCTCATCCGCCGCCATCCCCACGTCTTTGGGGAGGCCGAGGCCAGGACCCCGGAGGAGGTGAAGGCCCGCTGGGAGGACCTGAAGGCCAAGGAGGGCAAGAAGGAGGACCCCTGCGGCCTGCCCAAGGGGCTTCCCACCTTGCTCCGAGCCTACGAGCTCCAGCGGAAGGGGATAGACCCGGGAAGCGAGGAAGGCCTGAGGAAGGCCCTGGAAGCGGGTGACCTGGAGGAGGCGCTTTGGCACCTGGTGGGGCTTTTCGCCGCCAAGGGGATGGACCCCGAGAGCGCCTTAAGGAAGCGCTCCCTCAAAGCCTGCCGGCAGGGCTAGAGCCCCCGCCCGGCTTCCGCCTGGCGGCGGTGGCCGTGCCCCTTCTGGGGGAGCACCTCCTCTTCACCTTAAGGAGCCCCCGCCTCCCCACCCACGCCGGCCAGGTGAGCTTCCCCGGGGGGGTGGTGGAGCCCGGGGAAGGGGTGGTGGAGGCGGCCCTGAGGGAGGCCGAGGAGGAGGTGGGGCTTGAGGGGGTAGAGCCTTTGGGTTTCCTCTCCCCCACCTACTCCCCCCAGGGCTTTTTGGTGCAGCCCGTGGTGGTCTTCCGCGAGGACCTCCCCCCCCTAAAGCCCAACCCCGAGGAGGTGGCGGAGGTGCTTCTCGCCCCCCTGGAGGAGCTTCTAAAGGTGGAGCCTTGGAACGAGGTGCGCCTGGGCCGCACCGTCTGGCACTTCCCCTTTCGGGGGGTGGACATCTGGGGGGTGACGGGGAATATCCTCAAGGAGTTCCTGGAGGTGTGGCGTGAGGCGCATCGGGATTCTCCTAGCGGACCTCTTTGACGAGCGGGAGTTCCTCTACCCCTACTACCGGGTGCAGGAAGCGGGGTACGCCCCCATGGTCCTCGGCCCCGAGGCCCGGGAGTACCGGGCCAAGTCGGGCTTCGCCTGGAAGGCGGAGGCGGCCGCGGGGGAGGCCCCGCCCCTAGAGGGCCTCCTCATCCCCGGGGGCTTCGCCCCCGACTACCTGCGGCGAAGCCCCGAGGTGCTCGCCCTGGTGCGGAAGGTGGCGGAGGAGGGGAAGCCCCTAGGGGCCATCTGCCACGGGCCCTGGGTCCTGGTGAGCGCCGGGCTCGTGCGGGGGAGGAAGGTGACGGGGTTTTTCTCCATCCGGGACGACCTGGAAAACGCCGGGGGGCTTTACCGGGAAGAGGGTGTGGTTGTGGACGGGCTTTTGGTCACGGCCCAAGGGCCTAAGGACCTCCCCGCCTTCATGCGGGCCTTTTTGGGCCTCTTCAAAGGGTGAAGCGGGTCCCCGCCTCCCCCCGGAGGACGGCCTCGAGGACCCCCCTCTCCCCCTTGGCGATGGCCGCCCAGGGGGCCCCGGCCCGGAGGGCGGAGAGGGCCGCCTCCACCTTGGGGATCATCCCCCCTTGGATCACGCCCTCCCCCTTTAAGGCCTCCACCTCCCCTGGGGTGAGGCGCAGGAAGCGGGTCTCCGGGTCTTTAGGGTCCCGGTAGACCCCCTCCACGTCGGTGAGGAAGACGGCGGGCCACCCCAAGGCCCCGGCCACGGCCCCCGCGGCGGTGTCGGCGTTGACGTTGAGGGGGCCCTCCGCGTCCAGGGCGATGGGGGCGAGGAGGGGGGTGTAGCCCTTCGCCAAAAGGTCCTGGAGGAGCCCCACCTCCACCTCCACCACCTCCCCCACCCGGCCAAGCTCAGGAAGCGCCCTCCCCTTCAGGCATAGGGCGTCCCGCCCCGAGAGGGCCACCGCCTTCCTCCCCCTTCGGGAAAGCCCCTCCGCCAGGCGCTTTCCCGTGAGGTAGAGGGCCATCTCCACCACCTCGAGCTGCTCCGGGGGCGTCACCCGAAGCCCCCCCACGAAGCGGCTCTCGTACCCCAGGCGCCCAAGCCAGGCCCCGATCTCGGGCCCGCCCCCGTGGACGAGGACGAGGGGGCCGGGGTAGGAGGCGAGCTCGGAAAGAAGGGCCTCCGCCCCCCTCAGGCTTCCCCCCACCTTCACCAAAAGGGCCTCACTCAAGGTAGACCACCTCCTCGGGCAGGCCCTCCTCCTCCTCCGCCTCCAGGAGGTCCAGAAAGCCCAGAAGGGCGTGGTCCGGGTGGAGGCCGAAGCGGGCGGCGAGGGCCCGGACCGCGTGCTCGGGCGGGAGGGCCTGGGCCCTCGTCAGGAGGGGGGCGAGGTCGGCCGGGGCCTTCAGGGCCGTCCCAAGCTCCGGACCCGCGCGAAGCTCCGCCCTCACCTCCCCCCCCTCGGCCAGGAGGAAGAGGAGGTCCTCCTCGCTTAGGACCAGGAAGGCCAAGGCCCGCCCCAGGCGGGAAAGCTCCCGGAGGAAAGCCCGGATGGCCTCCTCGTCCTCCTCTGCCTCGAGGGCCTCGTGGTAGAGGCTCGTCCAAGGGGGGTCGGGGACCAGGTAGACCCCCGTCCCTCCCGTGCGCCCCTCGGCCCAGGCCGCCACCCTCTCCAGGGGGGCCTGCACGTGCAAGGAGAGGAAGCTCCGCACCACGCCCTATACTAGCCCTTGTGAGCGCCCTCTACCGCCGCTTCCGCCCCCTCACCTTCCAGGAGGTGGTGGGGCAGGAGCACGTGAAGGAGCCCCTCCTCAAGGCCATCCGGGAGGGGAGGCTCGCCCAGGCCTACCTCTTCTCCGGGCCCAGGGGCGTGGGCAAGACCACCACGGCGAGGCTCCTCGCCATGGCGGTGGGGTGCCAGGGGGAAGACCCCCCTTGCGGGGTCTGCCCCCACTGCCAGGCGGTGCAGAGGGGCGCCCACCCGGACGTGGTGGAGATTGACGCCGCCAGCAACAACTCCGTGGAGGACGTGCGGGAGCTGAGGGAAAGGATCCACCTCGCCCCCCTTTCTGCCCCCAGGAAGGTCTTCATCCTGGACGAGGCCCACATGCTCTCCAAAAGCGCCTTCAACGCCCTCCTCAAGACCCTGGAGGAGCCCCCGCCCCACGTCCTCTTCGTCTTCGCCACCACCGAGCCCGAGAGGATGCCCCCCACCATCCTCTCCCGCACCCAGCACTTCCGCTTCCGCCGCCTCACGGAGGAGGAGATCGCCTTTAAGCTCCGGCGCATCCTGGAGGCCGTGGGGCGGGAGGCGGAGGAGGAGGCCCTCCTCCTCCTCGCCCGCCTGGCGGACGGGGCCCTTAGGGACGCGGAAAGCCTCCTGGAGCGCTTCCTCCTCCTGGAAGGCCCCCTCACCCGGAAGGAGGTGGAGCGCGCCCTAGGCCTCCCCCCCAGGGAGGCCCTGGCCGAGATCGCCGCTTCCCTCGCGAGGGGGAAAACGGCGGAGGCCCTGGGCCTCGCCCGGCGCCTTTACGGGGAGGGGTACGCCCCGAGGAGCCTGGCCTCAGGCCTTTTGGAGGTGTTCCGGGAAGGCCTCTACGCCGCCTTCGGCCTTGGGGGAACCCCCCTTCCCGCCCCGCCCCAGGCCCTGATCGCCGCCATGACCGCCCTGGACGAGGCCATGGAGCGCCTCGCCCGCCGCTCCGACGCCTTAAGCCTGGAGGTGGCCCTCCTGGAGGCGGGAAGGGCCCTGGCCGCCGAGGCCCTGCCCCAGCCCACGGGCGCTCCCTCCCCAGAGGTCGGCCCCAAGCCGGAAAGCCCCCCGGCCCCGGAACCCCCAAGGCCCGAGGAGGCGCCCGACCTGCGGGAGCGGTGGCGGGCCTTCCTCGAGGCCCTCAGGCCCACCCTACGGGCCTTCGTGCGGGAGGCCCGCCCGGAGGTCCGGGAAGGCCAGCTCTGCCTCGCTTTCCCCGAGGACAAGGCCTTCCACTACCGCAAGGCCTTGGAACAGAAGGCGAGGCTCCTCCCCCTGGCCCAGGCCCATTTCGGGGTGGAGGAGGTCGTCCTCGTCCTGGAGGGAGAAAAAAAAAGCCTGAGCCCAAGGCCCCGCCCGGCCCCACCTCCTGAAGCGCCCGCACCCCCGGGCCCTCCCGAGGAGGAGGTAGAGGCGGAGGAAGCGGCGGAGGAGGCCCCGGAGGAGGCCTTGAGGCGGGTGGTCCGCCTCCTGGGGGGGCGGGTGCTCTGGGTGCGGCGGCCCAGGACCCGGGAGGCGCCGGAGGAGGAACCCCTGAGCCAAGACGAGATAGGGGGTACTGGTATATAATGGGGGCATGACGCGGACCACCGACCTCGGACAAGAGACCGTGGACAACATCCTCAAGCGCCTCCGCCGTATTGAGGGCCAGGTGCGGGGGCTCCAGAAGATGGTGGCCGAGGGCCGCCCCTGCGACGAGGTCCTCACCCAGATGACCGCCACCAAGAAGGCCATGGAGGCGGCGGCCACCCTGATCCTCCACGAGTTCCTGAACGTCTGCGCCGCCGAGGTCTCCGAGGGCAAGGTGAACCCCAAGAAGCCCGAGGAGATCGCCACCATGCTGAAGAAGTTCATCTAGATGGGTCGGCTTCGGGGGCGCCTCCGGCGCCTCCTCCGGGCCTTTCTTGCCCAGGAGGCGCCGGACGACGCCTTCGCCCTGCGCTTCCTGGAGGGGGAGGAACGGGAGCTCTACCTCGCCATGGACCCCCGGGACCGGGCCCACGGGGTGCGGGTGGCGAGGAGGCTCCTTAAGGCCTACCCCGAGGCCCCGGGCTACGCGGTGCGGGCCGCCCTCCTCCACGACGCGGGGAAGGCGGTAAGGCCCTACCGGACCTTGGATCGGGTCCTCGCCGGGCTCTTCGCCCCGCCCCTCCCCCCCTACCCCCTCCGGCGGGGCCTCCTCGGGGCCTTCCAGGTGCGCCGCCACCACCCCCTCTACGCCGCCCAGAGGATCCGGGACCCCAGGGTGCGGGCTTTGGTCCTCGAGCACCACGCCCCCAAAAGCCTCTGGGGGCGGAGGCTTCACGAGGCGGACCGGGAGGAATAGCCCTAGTCAGGCCGCCCCCTTTGGGGTAGGGTAAGCCCAAAGGGGGAAAGATGCAGGAGTTCACCTGGCGCGTGGGCGGCCCCCAAGGCGGGGGCATAGAGACGGCGGCCACCCTCTTCGCCCGGGCGGTGGGCAAGGGGGGGTGGTGGGTGGCCACCAAGCGGGAGTACCACTCCAACATCATGGGGCGGCACTCCTATCTGGACGTGCGCCTCGCGCGAAAACCGGTCCAGGCCTTCCGGGAGAGGGTGGACTTCCTGGTGGCCCTGGACGGGGAGACCCTGGCCCGGCACCTGGGGGAGGTGCGGGAAGGGGGGGTGGTGCTCTACGACCCCAGGGTCCTGGAGCTCACCCTGCACAAGCTCCCCATGCTGGACCACCGGGTGGCGGAGGACCTGGCCAAGCGCCTGGGCCAGGCCGACCCGTCCCTTAAGGAGGTGCTTCAGGCCTACGCCGAGGCCGGGGTCCAGCCCCTGCCCTACCCCTTTGAGGCGGTGGCGGACCGGATCGGGGAGGCCCTGGGGGTGCCCTCCCTCAAGGCCCGGCGCACCCTGAACACCATCGCCGTGGCGGCGAGCCTCCACCTCCTCAGCTACCCCTTAGAACCCCTCCTCCAGGCCCTTGCCCTCCAGTTCCGGGGGGAGGTGCTGGAGCTCAACCGCAAGGTGGCCGAGGCCGTGTACCGGGAGGAGGCGCCCAGGCTTCCCTTCCGCCTCGAGGTCCTGGGCCCCGCGCCCGGCCGGATCTACCTCACCGGGGCCCAGGCCGCCGCTTTGGGCAAGCTCGCCGGAGGCCTCCGCTTCCAGACCTACTACCCCATAAGCCCCGCCACGGACGAGAGCGTCTTCCTCGAGGCCCACACCCACCTCCCCGGGGCGGACGTGGCCGTGGTCCAGACGGAGGACGAGATCGCCGCGGTGAACATGGCGGTGGGGGCCGCCCTCGCCGGGGCCAAGGCGGCCACGGCCACGAGCGGCCCTGGCTTCAGCCTTATGGCCGAGGGACTGGGCTTCGCCGGGATGATTGAGGCCCCCTTGGTGGTGACCCTCTACCAGCGGGGCGGGCCCAGCACGGGGATGCCCACCCGCACGGAGCAGGGGGACCTGATGTTCGCCATCAGGGGAGGGCACGGGGAGTACCCCAGGCTTGTCCTCGCCTCCGGGGACCTCCTGGACACCTTCCTGGACGCCCAGAAGGCCCTCGCCTGGGCCTGGCGTTACCAGACGGTGGTGGTCCACCTCCTGGACAAGTTCCTGGCGAGCACCGGCCAGGTCCTCCCCAAGGAGGCCCTCCGCGTCCTCCCTCCGGGCGAGGAGAAGCGCCTCGCCCCCAAGGCAGGCAAGCCCGCCCCCTACGCCCGCTACGCCCCCGCGAAGGACGGCGTCTCCCCCTTCGCCCCCCTGGGCACCCAAGGGGTCTTCTACTGGATGACCTCGGACGAGCACGACTTCCTGGGCCACATCACCGAAGACCCTGTCCTCCGGGAGGCGCAGATGGAGAAGCGCATGCAAAAGCTCCAGACCGCCCGGGAGGAGATCCCCAAGGAGGACCAGTACACCCTCTACCGGGACGGGGAGGTCCTGGTCCTGGGTTTCGGCTCGGTGAAGGGGACCCTCCTCGAGGCCCTGGACCACCTGGAGGGGGTAGGGTACCTGCACCTAAGGCTCCTCTGGCCCTTTCCCGAGATCGCTCCCCTCCTTGAGGGGAAGACCCTGGTCACGGTGGAGCACAACTACTCGGGGCAGCTCGCCGACCTCGTCCAGCAGGAAACCCTGAAGCGGGTCCACCACCGGGTGGTGAAGTACAACGGCCGGCCCATCACCCTGGACGAGGCCGTGGCGGCCCTTAAGGCGGTGAAGGAGGGACGGGCCCCAAAGAGGCTCGTGCTCAGGAAAGGAGTCTAGGATGGTGGAGCTCAAGCTTGCGGACTACAAGGCGGACAAACACCCGGACTGGTGCCCGGGGTGCGGGGACTACGGCGTCCTCTCCGCGCTGCAGATGGCCCTCTTTGAGCTCAGGCTGGACCCGAGCCGGACCGTGGTCTTCTCGGGGATCGGCTGCTCGGCCAAGACCCCCCACTACGTGAACGCCTACGGGGTCCACACCCTCCACGGCCGGGTCCTGCCCATCGCCCAGGGGGCCAAGCTCGCCAACCCCCACCTCACCGTGGTGGCCGTGGGCGGGGACGGGGACGGCCTGGGGATTGGAGCTGGGCACTTCGTGGCCGCAGGCCGCCGGAACGTGGACCTCCTCTACATCCTCTACGACAACGAGGTCTACGGCCTCACCAAGGGCCAGGCCGGGCCCACCTTAGGCCTCGGGGAGAAGACCAAAAGCCTGCCCAAGCCCAACCCCCAGGGGCGCATCAATCCCCTCCTCCTGGCCTTCGCCTCCGGGTACACCTGGATCGCCCGGGGCTACGCCTACGACGTCAAGGGCCTGAAAGAGCTCATCAAGGAAGGCATAAACCACAAGGGCCTCGCCTTCCTCCACGTCCTCCAGCCCTGCCCCACCTACAACGACCTTCACACCAAGGAGTGGTTCGCCCCCAGGCTCTACCGGCTGGAGGAGGAAGGCTACGACCCCCTTATCCCCCCAGGCCTTCCCCCGGAGGCGCTGGACCAAAAGATGGCCCTTTTCCAGCAAAAGGCCGTGGAGTGGGGGGAGAGGATCCCCGTGGGCGTCTTCTGGAAGGCCGAGCTGCCCACCTTTGAAGCGCGGCTTAAGGCCTACCTCCCCCGCTACCCCGAGGCCTACCCGGCCCAGGGTCCGGAAGCCCCCTTGGACCTGGAGGGCCTCCTCCAAGAGTTCGCCCTCTAGAGCTGGAACCGGGCCGCCCCTCCTTCGGGCGGTAAGCCGGGTCCAGGAAGCGCCCGGGTGCGAAGGCCAGGGCCCAGGCGGGGGCCTCCTCCCCCAGGGCCCAGGCCGCCAGGGCGCTCCCCGCCCCCAAGGCCGCCATCACCCCATACCCGGACAGGGCCCCGAGGACCCACACCCCCTCCTCCAGGGGCCCGAGGAGGGGGCGGTTCTCGGGGGTGCGGACGTAGTACCCCCCGTCCACCCGGGGCCGGACCCCAAGCAGGGCCCTAAGCCCGGGAAGGAGGGGGAAAAGTCCGCGCAGGGCCACCTCGCCCGCGAAGGGGGGCGGGGAGGGGAGGCACCCTGAAGGGGTGGCCTCCTCCCGGGGAAAGGGGTTGTAGAGGGCGAGGAACCCCTCTCCCTCGGGCCGGCCGTGGGCCCCAGGGGGAAGGGGGCCGAGGAGGGGGGCGAGCTCCGCCTCCTCCTCCAGAAGGGCCTGCTCTTCGGGGGTGAAGATTTCCTGAGGCTCGTTCCAGATGAGGAGAGGCGCCTCCCGGGGGAAGCGCCCCTCGGGGTCGGGAAACCAGGCCTTGAAGTGGGGCTCCGCCGTCAAGGGCAGGGAGTGGCCCAGGGCCCGGAGCGCCCGGAGGAGGCCGGGCCCCGGGGCCAGGACCAGAAGGCCGAAGGGCCACGCCTCCTCCCGCCCTTCCCGCCGCACCTGGGCGGACCGGGCCCGCCCCCCTTCCCGCTCCACCCCCAAAAACTCCCCGGACATGAGGCGCCCCCCGAAAGCCCTAAACCCCTCCAAAAGGGCCATGCCGAGCCCCTGGGCGGAAAGCCACCCCGCGGGGCGCACGTGGAGGCCGCCCAGGCCCCGGAGGTGGCCCAGGTAGGGGAAGACCTCCCCCAGGGCGCCGGGGTGGAGGAGATCCAGGCCGCTTGCCGCCTCCTTAGGGTAGGTGGCCGCCCCCCGGTGGACCCGGAGGGGCCCGGCGTGGGGCGCCTCGAGGGCCATGGCCTCCAGGGCCTCGAGGCGGCCCACGTACAGGTAGCCCCGCCGGTTAGGGCGGGCCACCCCGGCGAAGGGCAAAAGGAGGTCCAGGCTCTCCCGGACCAAGGCGGCCAGGTCCTCGTCCCCGGGCCAGAAGAGGCGGTAGGCCTCCGTGGACTTGTCGCTGGTGCAGGAAAGGGGGGCCTCCCGCTCCAGCACCCAGGGCCTGAGCCCCCTTCGCACCAAAAAGTAGGCCGCGGAAAGGCCGGCAAGGCCCCCGCCCACCACCAAAGCCTCCACGCGCCGCTCCATGCCCAAAGCCTCCTTCTGGGTTCGCGCCCATCCTACACCGAGGCGGTATCCTCTTGGGAAGAGGGGTGCCATGCTGGAAGAAGCCTTGGCCGCCATCCAAAACGCCCGGGACCTGGAGGAGCTCAAAGCCCTCAAGGCCCGGTATCTGGGGAAGAAGGGCCTCTTGACCCAGGAGATGAAGGGCCTCTCGGCCCTTCCCCTGGAGGAGCGCCGCAAACGGGGCCAGGAGCTAAACGCCATCAAGGCCGCCCTCGAGGCGGCCCTGGAGGCGCGGGAAAAGGCCCTGGAGGAAGCGGCCCTCAAGGAGGCCTTGGAGCGGGAGCGGGTGGACGTGAGCCTTCCCGGGGCGCGCCTCTTCTCCGGAGGGCTCCACCCCATCACCCTCATGGAGCGGGAGCTCGTGGAGATCTTCCGCGCCCTGGGCTACCAGGCGGTGGAGGGCCCTGAGGTGGAGAGCGAGTTCTTCAACTTTGACGCCCTGAACATCCCCGAGCACCACCCGGCGCGGGACATGTGGGACACCTTCTGGCTCACGGGGGAGGGCTTTAGGCTGGAAGGCCCCCTGGGGGAGGAGGTGGAGGGGCGGCTCCTCCTCAGGACCCACACCTCCCCCATGCAGGTCCGGTACATGGTGGCCCACACCCCCCCTTTCCGCATCGTGGTCCCGGGCCGGGTCTTCCGCTTTGAACAGACGGACGCCACCCACGAGGCCGTCTTCCACCAGCTGGAGGGCCTCGTGGTGGGCGAGGGAATCACCATGGCCCACCTCAAAGGGGCGATCTACGAGCTCGCCCAGGCCCTCTTCGGCCCCGACTCCAAGGTGCGCTTCCAGCCCATCTACTTCCCCTTCGTGGAGCCCGGGGCCCAGTTTGCCGTGTGGTGGCCCGAGGGGGGGAAGTGGCTGGAGCTGGGCGGGGCCGGGATGGTCCACCCCAAGGTCTTCCAGGCGGTGGACGCCTACCGGAAGAAGCTCGGCCTGCCCCCGGCCTACCGGGGGGTCACGGGCTTCGCTTTCGGGCTTGGGGTGGAGCGCCTCGCCATGCTCCGCTACGGCATCCCCGACATCCGCTACTTCTTCGGGGGCCGGCTCAAGTTCCTGGAGCAGTTCAAGGGGGTTCTATGAGGGTGCCCTTCTCGTGGCTCAAGCAGTACGTACCCGAACTGGAAAGCCCCGAGGTCCTGGAGGAGCGCCTGGCGGGCCTGGGGTTTGAGACGGACCGGATTGAGCGGGTGTTCTCCATCCCCACGGGGGTGGTCTTCGCCCGGGTCCTGGAGGCCCACCCCATCCCCGGCACCCAGCTCAAGCGCCTGGTCCTGGACGCGGGCCGGGCGGTGGAGGTGGTCTCGGGGGCGGAAAACGCCCGCGAGGGCATCGGGGTGGCCCTGGCCCTCCCCGGGACGGAGCTTCCCGGCCTGGGCCAAAAGGTAGGGGAACGGGTCATCCAAGGGGTGCGGTCCTTCGGCATGGCCCTCTCCGCCAAAGAGCTCGGGGTAGGGGAGTACGGCGGGGGGCTTCTGGAGTTCCCCGAGGACGCCCTTCCCCCCGGCACCCCCCTGGCGGAGGCTTGGCCGGAGGAGGTGGTGCTGGACCTCGAGGTCACCCCGAACCGCCCGGACGCCCTGGGCCTTTTGGGCCTCGCCCGGGACCTCCACGCCCTGGGCTACGCCCTGGTGGAGCCTGAGGCGGCCCTAAGGGCGGAGGCCCTTCCCCTCCCCTTCGCCCTCAAGGTGGAGGACCCGGAGGGCGCCCCCCACTTCACCCTGGGCTACGCCTTCGGCCTAAGGGTGGCCCCAAGCCCCCTCTGGATGCAGCGGGCCCTCTTCGCCGCGGGCATGCGGCCCATCAACAACGTCGTGGACGTGACCAACTACGTCATGCTGGAAAGGGCCCAGCCCATGCACGCCTTTGACCTGCGTTATATCGGGGAAGGGATCCTGGTGCGCCGGGCGCGGCCAGGGGAAAGGCTCAAGACCCTAGACGGGGTGGAAAGGACCCTCTTCCCGGAAGACCTGGTGATCGCCGGGTGGCGGGGGGAGGAAAGCTTCCCCTTAGGCCTTGCCGGGGTCATGGGCGGGGCGGAAAGCGAGGTCAGGGAGGACACGGAGGCCATCGCCTTGGAGGTGGCCTGCTTTGACCCCGTCTCCATCCGCAAAACCGCCCGCCGCCACGGCCTGCGCACCGAGGCGAGCCACCGCTTTGAGCGGGGGGTGGACCCCTTGGGCCAGATCCCCGCCCAGATGCGGGCCTTAAGCCTCCTCCAGGCCCTGGCGGGGGCGAAGGTGGCGGAGGGGATCCTCGAGGCGGGAAGCCCCAAGCCTCCGGAGGCCATCCCCTTCCGCCCCGAGTACGCCAACCGCCTCCTGGGCACGTCCTACCCCGAGGCCGAGCAGATCGCCATCCTCAAGCGGCTCGGATGCCGAGTGGAAGGCGAAGGCCCCACCTACCAGGTCACCCCGCCCAGCCACCGCCTGGACCTCAGGCTGGAGGAGGACCTGGTGGAGGAGGTGGCCCGCATCCAGGGCTACGAGACCATCCCCTTGGCCCTCCCCGCCTTCTTCCCCGCCCCCGACAACCGCGGGGTAGAAGCCCCTTACCGGAAGGAGCGGCGCCTAAGGGAAGTCCTCTCCGGGCTCGGCTTCCAGGAGGTCTACACCTACAGCTTTATGGACCCCGAGGACGCCCGCCGCTTCCGCCTTGATCCCCCCCGCCTCCTCCTCCTCAACCCCCTGGCCCCGGAAAAGGCGGCCCTCAGGACCCACCTCTTCCCCGGCCTGGTCCGGGTGCTGAAGGAGAACCTGGACCTGGACCGGCCCGAGCGGGCCCTCCTCTTTGAGGTGGGCCGGGTCTTCCGGGAGCGGGAGGAGACCCACCTGGCCGGCCTCCTCTTCGGCGAGGGGGTGGGCCTCCCCTGGGCCAAGGAGCGGCTTTCCGGCTACTTCCTCCTCAAGGGGTACCTCGAGGCCCTCTTCGCCCGGCTCGGCCTGGCCTTCCGGGTGGAGGCCCAGGCCTTCCCCTTCCTCCACCCCGGGGTCTCGGGACGGGTCCTGGTGGAGGGGGAGGAGGTGGGCTTCCTCGGCGCCCTCCACCCCGAGATCGCCCAGGAGCTGGAGCTCCCCCCCGTCCACCTCTTTGAGCTCCGCCTGCCCCTCCCGGACAAACCCCTCGCCTTCCAAGACCCCTCCCGCCACCCCGCCGCCTTCCGCGACCTGGCCGTGGTGGTCCCCGCCCCCACCCCCTACGGCGAGGTGGAGGCTTTGGTGCGGGAGGCCGCAGGCCCCTACCTGGAAAGCCTTGCCCTCTTTGACCTCTACCAAGGCCCGCCCCTGCCCGAAGGCCACAAGAGCCTCGCCTTCCACCTCCGCTTCCGCCATCCCAAGCGCACTCTGCGGGACGAGGAGGTGGAGGAGGCCATCGCCCGGGTGGCCGAAGCCCTGAGGGCCAAAGGGTTCGGCCTGCGCGGCCTGGACACCCCGTAATGCCACCCCATGCTGGCTTGCGCCAGCATGGGGACCCCGGCAAAAGGCCTTAATACCCTTTCTTGTTGTATTCTTCGTCCATGACCGTGGCCGACCACCTGACCCTGAACGAGCTGTGGCAGAGGGTCAAGAAGGCCAAGGACCCGATAGAGAAGCACCGCTTTCTGGCCGTCTACCAC
>Ga0207751_100031_pt1 | contig 176438 bp, 144 predicted proteins | sample CeladaPassaD2F06_FD_187494 | JGI IMG/M metagenome (GOLD analysis project Ga0207751, IMG submission 187494) | Cellulose-adapted microbial communities from the Joint BioEnergy Institute, USA - Passage D2F06 (SPAdes) (version 2) | ecosystem: Engineered > Bioreactor > Continuous culture >... | reverse complement strand
AGTGCTGCACAGGAGCTTCCTCCTCTTGGTATGTGTTTTGTGGCAAATTCACTTTACCAAGGGAGAAGCTCTTTTTTCTATGTTCGCTTTTTCCAGACTTTACCCCCACGCAAATTTTACTCTAACGCACGGGGCAAAAGGCGCCGGTTCGCCCGCGCCGAAAATCGGTTGCCAATAATGTGATCCTATGTTAATATTACTACAAACAGGCAGTTCGGTTGAGGAAGCACCTCACCGCATTCAAGCGGTGGGGTGCTTTTTGTTTTGCGGCCGCGGACCGGGGCCGGGCTGCCGGAAAAATTCGGTTTTTTGGAGAGGGAGGAACAGGGCATGAAAATCGTGTTCATCAACCGGCTGGAACGATGGAGCGGAGCCGGAGAACCCGAGCGGTGCCAGGTTTACATCGGGGAAGATCAGGGCGTCTGGACGGCGGGGTGCAACCCGGAACCGGTCACCTCGGATGAGACGGTAACCGGCGACGTCTGGTATGAAGGGCTGAGTTGGGAAGAATTGCTGGCTTCTTTCCGGCACGGCGTCGCCACCGTCATGCGCCGGGGATTCCGGCCGGTGATCGACGGCATGCTGGAGGATTTGCCGTTCTGGGAGCGCAGGCCGTCGCTGCAGACGCTGATCCGATGCTACGCGGAATCCCAGTCTGAACCGGAAGCGATGGAGGAGCTGAAAGCCTGGCGCAGGGCAAAGGCGGCGGAGGAGAAGCGGTCGGCCTATTTCATCGCCACCAACCGGGAACTGCACATGCTGGCGGTCTTTGTGCCCCACACGCCGGAGGAACTGATGCAGATTCCGGGATTCGGCAGATGGAAGGCGGAGAAGTACGGCGACGAACTGCTGGAAATCTTGCGGAAGAGGGGCCGGGAACACCGGTTTCCGCTGAATTGGGTGGCGGAACGGGTGGATCCGGCCATGCTGGCGGACTGGCTCATCGCCCAGCGGGAGCAGAAGTACGCAAGACTCCGGGAAGCCATCGCGGCCAAGCACCGGTTGCTTGCGCTGATCCGCGAGGGGAAGACGCTCAAGGAACTGGAGAGCCAGCTGCAATGCTCCCCGCGCGAGCTGGCGGAACGGGTGGAGCGGCTGGACGAAGAGGGATACGACGTGTTGCCGCTGGTGGAACGCGAGCTGTCGTCGCTCTCCGAGGAGGAGCTCAAACGCGTCGAGGAAGCTTTCGCCGAATTGGGCGACCGGTACCTGAAGCCGCTGTATGACCGCATTTACGGGTCCGCGGAATCGGCCGAAGATCCGGTCATCCAATACAGCAGGCTCAGGCTGGCCCGGATCCGGTTCCGGCGCCGCCAGGCCGCCGGCGCTTCCTGACCGGCAACCGGAGCGCGGATGAAAAGATCGCGGGCCGGCTTCGCACCGGATGCGTCCAGGTGCGGGCCGGCCCGGTTCTTTGCGTCACAGCCACTTTTTCTTGCGGAACAAAAGGAACATGCCGCCGCCCAGGAGTGTCATGAGGGCGAGCAATACCACGGAACCATAAGGACTGTCCATGCCGGGGATGTATTCAAAGTTCATGCCGTAGATGCCGGTGATGAAGGTCAGCGGCATGAAGATGGCCGCGATCACCGTGAAGATGCGCATCGTTTCGTTGGCTTTGTTGTCCACGCTGGACTGGTAGGCTTCGCGCAGGTTGCCGATCAAATCGCGGAACGTTTCGAACGTTTCCGAGATTTTCACCATGTTTTCGTAAATATCGCCGAAATATTGCTGCAGCTCGTCGTCGATCAGCGCCAGGTTCCGCTTGTGCAGCATGCTGATGACGTCGCGTTGCGGCCCGAGGCCCTTTTTCAGCCACAGAATTTCCCGGCGCAGCCGGATGATCTCGTTCAGGTGGGACTTCTGGATGTTCATCAGGATTTCTTCTTCCAGATTCTCGATGTGGTCTTCCACCCGGTCCGCCACCGAGAAATAATTGTCCACCACCCGGTCGACGAGATGGTACAGGAAGTGGTCGGGGGAGTCGACTTCCTCTTCAAGGAGGATCGGCTTGACCGTGCGCAGCTCGTTGATCTTCTGGCGTGTCACGGTGATGATGTAGTGCCGGCCCAGGAAAATGTTGAGCGCCCGCAGGAAAATTTCCTCGTCGTCGTAGCGGATGCTGTTGAACACGAGGAAATAATGATCGTCGTATATTTCCAGTTTCGGTCGCTGCTCTTCCTCCGAAAGACAGTCTTCCACCGCCAGATCGTGCAACCCGAATTTCGGCTGCAACACGGACAGGTCTTCCAGATCCGCGTCGATCCAGTAAAAGCCTTCGGAAGGAGGCGCGAGCGCTTCATCGAGATTGTCCAGCAACGTGAAAACGCCGCGGTTGACGCGTCTGATTTTCATCCATGGTCGCTCCTTGGCATGCCGATTTTGTTGTACATGCGGGAACCGGTCCGCGGAAAGCCGTCCGCCGGAGAAGCCGGCGCGGGGCTTCCGCTTGCGGACGCGGCGTCCGCCGGAAGCAATGAACTGTCCGTAGTCGTGCCTCGGGTTCGGGCGAATCTCCGCTCATGCCGGCTCCTCCTTTCCTGACCATGGAGTTGGCTTGGCCTAATTCGTGTTAAGTATAATCCTCCCCCTTGCGGCGGTTCAAGACATTTTTTCAAGGTTTGACACGGGGGTTGCGGTTGCCGCGTTTATTGGCGAAAGACGATATGTTCCAGCAAATTGCCCGCGCAAAACGCTTGACGGGGGGGATGTTTTCGGGTACATTGATTGTAAATTGCAACGACAACCGAATAACAAGGCAGCCATCTTATCAAGAGCAGGCGGAGGGACTAGCCCGATGAAGCCCGGCAACCGGCGCATACGCCACGAGGCGATGCGCACGGTGCTAATTCTTGCGGAAACGGTAGCCGTTTTCGGGAGATGAGAGAGGCGCTCCGAGATAACGATCGACGGCCCTTTCTCACGGGGTCGTCTTTTTTTGCGTCCGAGACGTTCCCCCCAGCGGCAAGCGGTGCCGCGCAAGCAAACCTGTCTCTAGGGGAGGGATACCGATATGCCCATCAAGATTCCGGACAAACTGCCGGCCAGGGAGATTCTGGAGAAGGAAAACATCTTTGTGATGGACGAAACGGTCGCCTACCACCAGGATATTCGGCCGCTTCGCATCGCGATCTTGAATCTCATGCCGACCAAGGAGACCACGGAAACCCAGCTCCTCAGGCTGATCGGCAACACGCCGCTGCAGGTGGAGGCGGTGCTGCTCCACCCCAAGTCGCACGTGCCGAAAAACACGTCCGCCGAATACCTGGCGACTTTCTATAAAACGTTCGACGATATTTCGGACGAACGCTTCGACGGCATGATCATTACCGGCGCGCCGGTGGAGCATTTGCCGTTCGAGGAAGTGGACTACTGGCGCGAGCTGCAGGACATCATGGACTGGACGACGGTGAACGTGACGTCCACGTTCCATATCTGCTGGGGCGCGCAGGCCGGTCTGTACCACCATTACGGGATTCCGAAGTATCCGCTCGGCAAAAAGCTGTTCGGCGTGTTCCCGCACCGGGTGACCAAGCCGAATACGAAGCTGCTTCGCGGATTCGACGAGGTGTTCTGGGTCCCGCAATCGAGGCACACGGAAGTGAAGCGGGAAGACATCGAGAAGCGGCCGGAACTGGAAATCCTGTCCGAATCCGACGAAGCCGGCATATACATCGTGGCTTCGCGGGACGGCAAGCAGATTTTCGTTACCGGCCATTCCGAATACGATCCGACGACGCTCAAATGGGAATATGAACGCGACAAGGCCAAGGGTCTGCGGATCGATCTGCCGAAAAACTATTTCCCCGACGACGATCCGACGAAAACGCCGGTATCCACCTGGCGGGCGCACGCCAACCTGCTGTTTTCCAACTGGCTTAATTATTATGTGTACCAGGAAACGCCCTATATCCTGGGCAAAGCCTTTAAGCCGGTAAAACAGGGAGGGCAGGCGCAGGCATGAATATCGAAAGCAGACTCGCACAGATCGGTTCGAACTGTGATCCCGACACCGGGGCGGTGAGTTTTCCGATTTACCACGCGACGGTGTTTCGACACCCCCGGCTGGGACAGAGCACGGGTTATGACTATTCCCGTACGAAGAATCCGACCCGGGAAGTGCTGGAGAAGACCACAGCCGAACTGGAAGGGGGCGACGGAGGGTTCGCCTGCAGCTCCGGCATGGCGGCCTTGCAAACCGTCCTGGCGCTGTTTTCCCAGGGCGACCATCTGATCGTATCCCTGGATCTGTACGGCGGCACGTACAGGCTGCTTGAGCGGGTGATGCGGCGGTTTGGCGTCACGGCATCCTATGTGAACACCGGCGACCTGGAGGCGCTGGAGAGCGCCCTTCGGCCGGAGACGAAGGCGCTGCTTATCGAAACGCCCACCAATCCGCTCATGATGGTCACCGACCTGGCCAAAGTGTCGGCCTGGGCCGCCGAACGCGGGCTGCTTACCATCGTGGACAACACGCTGCTGACGCCGTATTTCCAGCGCCCGATAGAACTGGGCGCCGACATCGTGGTGCACAGCGCCACGAAATATCTCGGCGGGCATAACGACGTGCTGGCCGGCCTGATCGTCAGCAAGGGCCCGGAGCTCACCGAACGGCTGGCATTTCTGCACAACGCCATCGGCGCCGTCCTGTCTCCGCAGGATTCGTGGCTGCTCATGCGCGGCATGAAGACGCTCGCCCTGCGCATGGGGCGGTGCAGCGAGAACGCGCTGCGCATCGCCCGGTGGCTCCAGGACCATCCCGCCGTGGAAACGGTGTACCATCCCGGCCTTCCCGAACATCCCGGCTACGAAGTGCAACGCCGGCAGGCCACCGGCAACAGCGGCCTGTTCTCCTTCCGGGTGAAGGACGCCCGCATGGTGGAGCCGGTCTTGCGGAACATCCGGCTGATCGCCTTCGCGGAAAGCATGGGCGGAGTGGAATCCCTCATGACCTACCCGGCCGTGCAGACCCATGCGGACATTCCGGAGCACGTCCGCCGCGCCATCGGCGTGGACGACCGGCTGCTTCGCCTGTCGGTCGGCATCGAGCACGTGGACGACCTGATCGCCGACCTGGATCAGGCCTTCGACGCCGCGATGCGGGAAATCGGCGCCGCGTAGGACCTGCGCCGGACCGCCCGTCCAAAGCTATCTGGCGGGCGGTTTTTATTTGTTGTACGATTAGGGGAGAGCGAAAGGAGGAGCCGCCGTGGGAAACGTGGACCGCATCCTGCAACGGGCGCTTGGCGGGGAACGGCTGGGCGTGGAGGATGTGGTGGCGCTATTTGAATCGGACCAAATCGAAAAAATCGGCCGCGCCGCCGACGAGATCATGCGCCGCCGCCATCCCGAGCCCGTCACGACGTTTGTCATTGGCCGGAACATCAACTATACCAACATCTGCGACAAATATTGCCGGTTCTGCGCGTTTTACCGTCCGCCCGGCTCGCCGGAAGGCTATGTGCTGCCCAACGAGGTCATTTTCCGCAAAATTCAGGAAACCATCGATGTCGGCGGCACGGAAATCCTGATGCAGGGCGGCACGCATCCGGATCTTCCGTTTTCGTACTATCTCGAGTTGCTGCGGGAAATCAAGAAGCGTTTTCCGAACATCACCATGCACTCCTTCTCCCCCGCGGAAATCCTGAAGATGCAGGAAGTGGCCGGCGGCATCCCGCTGGAGGACGTCATGCGCCAGCTGCGGGACGCGGGACTGGATTCGCTGCCGGGCGGCGGCGCGGAAATTCTGGACGACCGCACCCGGATGCGCATCAGCCGCCTCAAAGGCTCCTGGCGGGACTGGATGAAGGTGATGCGGACGGCGCACCGGATCGGCATGAACACAACGGCCACCATGGTCATCGGCTTCGGCGAGACGCTGGAAGAGCGCGCGCTGCATCTTCTCCGCATCCGCGAGGCGCAGGACGAATGCATTCGGAACGGCTATCCGTCCAAAGGCTTCCTCGCTTTCATCGTCTGGACGTTCCAGCCGGAAAACACGCGCCTCCCCCGCGAGAAGCTGCCGCCGGAGGAGTACCTGAAAGCCCTGGCGATCAGCCGGCTCACTCTGGACAACATCGAAAACTTCCAGTCGTCCTGGGTGACCATGGGTCCGGAAATCGGCAAGCTGTCCCTTTCCTACGGGGCCAACGATTTCGGCAGCACGATGATCGAGGAAAATGTCGTTTCCGCCGCCGGCACGACGCACAAGGTGAACATCTCGCTCATTCTTCGGCTCATCCGGGAAGCGGGCAAAATCCCCGCGCAACGCAACACGCGTTACGAAATCCTGCGGGTGTTTGACGAGGACGCCGTGGTGGAACGGGACTTCGTGATGGAAAACTGAAAAAAGTTCCAGCCGCGTCTCTCGATCGCATATTCCTTTTCCGGCCACCATACACATAAACAGAATCGACGGAAAAGGAAGCGGGGGCGCGGATGGAAGAACATCTTCTGCGCATTTTCACGGAGGGCGGCCCGCGGGCCGCCCGTCGTTTGCTTGAGATGCTCAACGCGGGCTGCGTTGCGGACGGGGTATGCGGACGACCGGAAGGGCCGTGGCGATTGGAACCGCAAAACGCCGAGGGCGCGGATGGATTCGTGCTGACGCTATGTCTGAACGCGAAGGACTTCGCGGCCTTCCGGCGCACGGGCGTTGCCTTGGCCCGCTATGTCCGGGAAGAGGCGGAGCCCCGCATGCTCAGGGAACTGGTGCGGACGGAGTTCGGCGTCTCGGATGAAGCCGAAGCGGCCAGGCTTTGCGCCTCCGCGGAACAACGGCTGGCCGCCACCGCCGCGCTGCGCGTCGGCTTTATGGCGGGCGCCTTCGCCGCGTACCTGGAGCGGGAGCGGCGGTTGCATCTGGAAGGATTCATCCGGTTCCGGCTGGGAACGGTCCGGGAGGAATTGCGGGAGGCGCTTCAGGCCGCCGTTCGGGAACGGCTGCCAGACAGGCAGTACGAACAGTTTACGGCCTTGCTCCGGCTCATCGTGGAGCATCGGGAATCGCAGCTTCCGGTGGTGCATGTGCACCATTCCGGAGGGCAGGCGTTTCGCCTGTATGACGGGCGGCTGCGGCCGCTGCGGTTCTCGTCCGGCCCGGGGGAGGACGGAAGCGGCGATTCGGCGGACGGGGAGAACGCGCCGGAAGAAAGCCGCATCGTCAGCTGTTTGCTGAGCGCCGCTCCGCGCCGCATTTACATTTACACGGAAGAACCCGACGCGCGGGTGATAAGGACGCTGGTGGGCATTTTCGGCGACCGGGCGGCCGTCTGTCCCGGGCGATTTCCGCCGTGACGGACGCGTCCGCGGCACAACGACAAAAGTGCACTTATTTTTCGGTTTTCATGTTGGTTTGGGTGAAATAGCGACTTTTTTGCACTTGTTTTCGGGCCGGCTCCTTAGAATCGAACAAAATTTACCAATTCAAATGCACAAAGTACACTTATTTTTTCAGGAAGCCCGTTTTCATGAAAAAATAAATGTACTTTTGTCGCTGTTTGAGCCAGTCCCCCGAAACCGGGACGCCGCCGGGCGCCATGTCTTGACGCAAGCCGTCGGCGGCAGTATAATCGGGCTCATAATATACCCGCAAAAGGCGATGAGAAAGACACCGGAGCCGGAAACGGACGGTCCAGAGAGAGGAACCGCGGGCTGCAAGTTCCTCCCGCAACCGGCCGGCCCCGACCCCTTTCGAGCCGCGCCGCGGAACCCCCGGACTTGACCGCAGAAGGCGCCAAGACGGCGAGACGGGGTAAGTATGCGGCGCCGGAACATGCCCGTTACGCATGCAGAGGACCCGGCCCGAGAAGCCGGCGGCGGAGACGTTTGGGCGGCGACGCCCGGGCCAGGGTCGAAAAAGGGTGGAACCACGGGCAAAGCACCGTCCCTTTGGGACGCGTGCTTTTTTGTTTGCGGGTCATGAAAAGCAAAAAAACATGACCATAAGGCGAGGAGGAAGGAACGACCATGACGGTGCGCGTGACGTTGCCGGACGGTTCGGTTCGCGAATATCCGGCCGGAACGACGGTAGAGGAGGTGGCCGCGTCCATCGGGCCGGGTCTGCGCAAAAGCGCCATCGCCGGCAAGTTGGACGGCCGGCCGGTGGATCTGTTTGCGCCCATCGAACGGGATGCCGCCCTGGAAATTTTGACGCCGGAGTCCAAAGACGGACTCGAGGTGATGCGCCACAGCACCGCCCACCTGATGGCGCAGGCGCTCAAGCGCCTGTACGGCGCCGACAAGGTGAAGCTCGGCGTCGGACCGGCGATCGAGGACGGGTTTTATTACGACATCGATCTGGACCGTTCGATCACCCCGGAGGATTTGGCCGCCATCGAAAACGAAATGGAGAAAATCGTCAAGGAAGATCTGCCGATCACGCGGCGGGTCGTTTCCAAAGAAGAAGCCTTGCGGCTTTACACGGAAGTCGTGGACGACCCCTACAAGCGGGAGCTTATCCATGACCTGCCGGACGACGCGGTGATCACCATCTACGAGCAAGGGGAATTTTTCGACCTGTGCCGGGGCCCCCACGTGCCTTCCACCGGGCGGCTCAAGGTGTTCAAGCTGCTCAGCGTGGCCGGCGCCTACTGGCGGGGCGACAGCAAAAACAAGATGCTGCAGCGCATTTACGGCACGGCGTTTGCGAAGAAGAGCGAGCTGGAAGAGCACCTGCGGCTGTTGGAGGAAGCCAAGAAACGCGACCACCGCAAGCTGGGCAAAGAGCTGAAAATGTTCACCTTCGCCCGCGAGGTCGGCCAGGGGTTGCCGCTGTGGCTGCCCAACGGCGCGCAGCTGCGCCGTATTCTGGAACGGTACATCGTCGATCTGGAGACGTCCCTCGGCTACCAGCACGTGTATACGCCGGTGCTCGGCAACGTGGAGCTGTACAAAATATCCGGCCACTGGGAACATTATCAGGGAAACATGTTCCCGCCGATGAAGCTTGACAATGAAGAGCTCGTGCTGCGCCCGATGAACTGCCCGCACCATTTCATGGTGTACAAGAGCGAGATGCGCAGCTACCGCGACCTGCCGCTGCGCATCGCCGAGCTTGGCACCATGCACCGGTACGAGCTGTCCGGCGCTCTTACGGGCCTGCATCGCGTGCGGGCGATGACGCTGAACGACGCGCACATTTTCTGCCGGCCGGATCAGATCAAGGACGAATTTACCCGCGTCATCCGGCTGATCCAGCGCGTGTACAAGGATTTCGGCATCGAGGAATACCGTTTCCGCCTGTCCTACCGGGACCCGAACGACAAGGAAAATTACTACCCGGACGACCAGATGTGGGAGACGAGCCAGCGCATGCTCCGCGAAGCGGTGGAAGAACTCGGGTTGCCCTTCTTCGAGGCGGAAGGGGAAGCGGCGTTCTATGGCCCGAAGCTGGACGTGCAAATCAAGACGGCCCTGGGACGGGAAGAAACGCTGTCCACGGTGCAGCTGGATTTCCTCATGCCGGAGCGGTTCGAGCTGGAATACGTGGGCGCCGACGGGCAGAAACATCGGCCGGTGGTCATCCACCGCGGGATCATCAGCACCATGGAGCGGATGACCGCTTTCCTGCTGGAGAATTTCGCCGGAGCGCTGCCGGTCTGGCTGGCCCCGGTGCAGGCCAAGATCATCCCGGTGAACCTCGCTTATGAAGAATACGCTCTCCGGGTCGCGGACCGGCTGCGGGAGTCCGGCGTGCGGGTGCAGACCGACCTGCGCAACGAAACCCTCGGGTACAAGATCCGAGAGGCGCAGCTGGAAAAGGTGCCCTATATGCTCGTGGTCGGCGAGAAGGAAGCGTCGTCCGGCACCGTGTCGGTGCGCCGGCGCGGAGAGGGCGATCTGGGCGCGCAACCGCTGGAGGAGTTCATCCGCCGGATCGGAGAAGAAATCGCGTCACGCAAGGCGGACTGAGGGAGCTCGCCGGGGACCGCCGCACGGGCGGCTAAAGCGATTGCGCGGCAACGGCCGACCGCCGCGGCCCCATTGGACCGGCCGCCACGGCATGGCCCTCGCCGCCGCATGCCGCATAAGGGATCGCCTTCCGGACCATCCTGAACTAAAGGGAGGTGATCCCGCCGTGGCCAAAAACAAAAAGCGCATCCGCATTGCGGACGCGGAATTCGCCGATGAGCGGAACCCGGAAACCGTCAAGACGCCGAAACCGCCCAAACAGGATCGGGATCGATAAAAAGCTCACAAAATGATCACAAACACGTAAGATAATCTTACGTAAAATCAAGGGGAATTTCAAAAATTCCCCTTTTTCTTGTCTTTTTTTCCTTCTATAATGTTATAAAAGATGACACATGGGAGGGGAGAGAGAAATGAAAGGACCATGGTTCCGGAGGCTTGCGATGAACGGATCGTCCGCGGCGGCCGTCGCGGAAGCGGCGGAGGCGTCTTCGCAGGACGACCAATGGATGCGCATCATCGGCGAGGCCGTCGTGATTGCCGACCGTCTGCAGGCCGCCGTCAGCGAAGTGGATTTGAGCGCGGGGAAGCTGGAGACCGTGGCGGAACGTTCCCGCTCGCTGGAGGAAAGGCTTGCCGCAAGAAGCCGCGAGGCCCTCGGCCTGCTTGAAGAGGCGTTCGCCAAGCTGCAGGATGCGGAAGCCTCTTCCCAGGAAATCCGGGCGACATCGGAAGAAATGGGCGAGCGGAGCGCGGAAGCCCGAAACACGGTGCTCGAGATCAGCCGCTCCCTCGGGGAAACCGACGCCGTCATGGGCGATCTGGCCGGAAGCCACGAAGCGATGGACCGGCACGTGCACGGGCTGATCGGCCATTTGACCCAGATCGGGGAAATGAACCGCTTCATCCAGGAAATCGTGGCGCAAACGTCGCTATTGGCGCTTAACGCGGCCATTGAAGCGGCCCGGGCGGGCCAATACGGCCGGGGGTTCTCCGTCGTGGCCCAGGAAATCCGCAAGCTGGCCGATCAAAGCGGGGAAGCGGTGAAGCAGTCCACGGACCTCGTGCAAAACATCGAAAAGGGAATCCGGGAAGTGCTGCGGGCCATGGAGACCGAGAAGCGGTCGGTGCGGCGCGGCCTGGAAGAAATGGAGCGCAACCGCGAACGGATCCGGATGATATTCGGTCACATGGAAGAGGTGGATCGCCGGGTATCGCTGACGGTGGCGGCTTCGGAAGCGCAGACCGCCCGGATGTCCTCCGCCTCGGAAACCCTGAACCGGGTCGTCGACGCCGTCTCCGCCATGGCGGCCAGCATCGAGGAAACGCTCGATCACTACCGGTTGCAGCGGGAAGAAGCCGACAATCTGGCCCGCGTGTCCGCCGCGCTCCGCGTGACGGCGGAAGAGATGGTCGCCGCCGTGCAGCAGGCCGGGGTCGATTGGCGCAAAGGGAAAGTCGCCGCGGAAGCGCAGGATGTCAGTCGCTGGATCGGCTGGTTGTCGGCGGCGGCGGCCGACCCCGCGCTGCTCACGCTCGATCTCGAGACGCACCGCCAGGTGCTGACCGGGCGCCTCTACGGCAAGCCGGGTGTCGAGGCGGTGTGGTCCAACCGCGCGGACGGAACCTTCATTTATTCCGAGCCGCCGGCGGGGCTGCTCAACGCCCGCGGCCGCGAATGGTGGCGGCGGGCGATGGAAGGGGAAACGTTCGTCTCGGACCTCTATATCTCCGCCATCACAAAACGTCCCTGCCGAACCGTATCGATGCCGATTCCCGGCAAGGACGGCAAGCCTGTCGGCGTCGTCGGCCTGGACATCACGATGGACAACGCTGCCGAATGACAACCGAATACCGCTTCGAAGGCCGTTCCGCCACCTGCGGGACGGCCTTCTCCGTCCCGGGACCGAGGCGAAAATCAATCCCCCGCATCTGTGCGAAGGCATTCTCCTTGTTCTATACTTTAGACAGCGGATTGACAAGACCTGAAACCACAGCGGACATTCGGGGGTTTGACGCCATGCGACAGGGTTACACGCATCGCATGTTCTGGGGCATTGTCCTGATCGCCTTCGGCGCCGGGTTTCTGCTTAACCGGCTGGGCATCATCAATATGGACCTCGGAGAAATGATCGGCGCGTTCTGGCCGGTTTTCGTCATCATGTTCGGCTTGCAAGGGCTTCTCCTTCAGCGCCGTTCCGGTTCCTGGTGGAACCTTCTTTTGATTGTAATAGGGATTTATTTTTTGATGTTCAATCTCGGCCTGGTCTTCATGAGTCCGGGAGAGTTCATGACCTTGCTGATTCCGGTCGGGATCATTGTGGCCGGCCTTTGCATGATCACGAGGGGAACAAGATCCCCGAAACGGGAACCGCCGCCGCCGAACGGCTGGAAAACGGTGGAGCCGCCTTCTCCGCCCCACATGTCGCCTCCCCCGTCCTGGGAACCGCCCAATCCGTATGGCTCTGAACCGGGCAGGGGTCCCGGCGTGAATCCGAATGCGTCTGCCGGTACGGCGCCGCACGGCCCGGAAGGCGCGATGCGGGGCGGGCAGGCCGGCGGCGGGCCGGGCGGACCGGCGGACGCCGGCTCCGGCGGACCGATGGGGGCGATGCCCGGCGGACCGGGCATCGGCGGACCGGGCATGTCGATGGGCGCCATGCCCGGCGCGCCGTCGGGCGCGGCGGAACAGGCCGGCGGAAACGCCGGCGGCGAAGTTCCTCCTCCACCCGGGGATGCGCCGGGCAGAAGGGGATGGCGGCCGTTCGGCCCCGGTTCCGAGTGGAACCGCCCCCACGACGACGGTCCCTACGAACAGGAACACAGCCGGTTCATCGGCGACACATATATCGGGAACGATTACTGGGAGCTCCGGCCGATGAACGTCTCCCACTTCATCGGCGACACGGTGCTGGACCTGACCAAGGCGCACATCCCGGTGGGTGAAACCAAAATCCACGTTTCCTCGTTTATCGGCGACGTCAAGGTGTTTTTGCCGGGAGACCCTTCCGTCGGCGTTCGGGTGACCTCCAGCTGTCTCATCGGCAGCGTGACGGTAATGGGCCGCAACGAGGGCGGGTTTTTCAACCAGATGACGGTGGAGACGCCGGGATACCACGATGTGCCCAAAAAGATCGCCCTCGTGGTCAGCGCCTTCATCGGCGACGTCCGCGTGACAAGGGTGGGCTGACGGATGAGGCGCCTGTTCCGCAACGCGAAATGGCAGTGGACGTCCTATGCCGCGGCGTCCACCGCCATTGTTTTGCTGATCGTCTATTTTGTCTGGTTTGCCGCCGATTCGCCCCCTTCCGGAGAACGGCTTGGCTGGTTCGCCGCGCTGGTGCTGGCGAACACCGCCGTCGCCTACGCGGTGGGGCTTCGTATCCAGCGCAAACTGGACCAGGTGCAGCTGGCGCTCAAACAGGCCGCCGCCGGCAACCTCGGCGTCCGTCTTCCCGAGCGGGAAGAAGGCGCCTTTGCGGGCGTGCACCGCGATTTCAACCGCCTGCTGGCACAGCTGGAGGGAAGGCTCAAGCTTCTGCAGGAACTCGGGGAAAAAGACGTGCTGGAAGACGCGTCCGCCGTGGAGGCGGCGGTGCTGGAAGAACGGCGCCGGCTGGCCCGCGATCTGCACGATACCGTCAGCCAGCAGCTGTTCGCGTTGCACATGTCGGCGTCGTCTCTTCCGGTGCTCATGGAACGCAACCGGGAGGAGGCGGATAAGGTCATCCGGCAACTCATCGGCATGTCCGCCGCCGCCCAGCGGCAGATGCGCGGACTCATTGCCCAGCTGCGGCCCCTCGAGCTTCAAGGGCGCACCCTTTCCGACGCCCTGGACCGCTGGTTTCCCGATTATTGCCGCCAGAACGGCCTGCAGGGCATTCTGGATGTCCACCTTTCCGGGCGGCTGCCGGAAGCGATCGAACACCAGCTGTTTCTCATCATCCAGGAAGCGATGGCCAACGTCGTCAAACACGCCGACGCCCGCACCGTCCGCCTGTTTCTTGGCGTAACCGGCCGGCAGGCGGTCCTCACGGTGGAAGACGACGGCGCGGGATTTACGGCGGATCAGATCCGGGTGGGTTCCCACGGATTGTCCACCATGCGGGAACGCGCCCGCAAGCTGGGAGGAGAGGCGGAAATCGTTACCAAGCCGGGCAGCGGCACAAGGGTTCGGGTGACGTTTCCCCTTTTTGAACCGGAAGAAGATACGGAAGGCGAAAGGAGCTCCAATCCCGATGCGTGAGGCGAAAACCGTCTGGAACGTGCTGATCGTGGACGACCACGAAATGGTGAGGACCGGGCTGCGCACGTACCTGATGCTGGACGACCGTTTCCGGGTGATCGGGGAAGCCGGCTCGGGCAGGGAGGCGCTGGACAAGCTCGTGGCCGGCGCTTACGGCGGGATCCCCGACATCATCCTGATGGACCTGATGATGCCGGAGATGGACGGCGTGGAGGCAACGAAGGCCATTCTCGGGCGTTTTCCCGACGTCAAAATCATCATCCTGACCAGCTTCCTGGAAGACGACAAAGTGGTGGCGGCCATCGAGGCCGGCGCCGTCAGCTACGTGCTGAAGACGGTGTCGGCGGAAGAACTGATTTACGCCATGCATGGCGCGATGCGCAACATGCCGGTGATGAGCGGGGACGTTTCGCAAGCTCTTACGCGCGGACTCAGGCGGCGCACCGCGGAAGACGAAGCCGAGGGCCTGACGGAACGGGAACGAGAAGTGCTGATGCTCATCGCGGAAGGAAAATCGAACAAGGAAATCGGCGACGAACTCTTCATCAGCATCAAAACGGTCAAGACCCACGTGAGCAACCTGCTGATGAAGCTCGGCCTGGAAGACCGCACGCAGCTGGCCATTTACGCCCACCGCAAGGGCTGGGTCAAGGAAATCGGCTCCGGCGGATCGGGCGGTTGAACGGATCCGCACGGCGGTTAACGGTCCGGTGCCCGGGGAAGAATGAGGGCGGAACCAACTCTGCGGAAAGCCATCCAAGCGAAGGCGCACCTTGGCAGACGCGGAAGGAGGATGTCCGATGCACCCCATTCCCTCGGTTCTTAAGGACCAGGAGCGGTCCTTTGCGGAGGCCCGCGACGCACTGGGCCGTTGCGGATTCGTGCTGGGCGGAAATTGGGAATACGACCACGGCTCGTTCGATTGCCCGCTGGACGAAGCGCGCAAGGTATGGCTGCGCCTTCCCTTTCGCGTGACGGCGGGCGTCCTGGACGGGGAAGCCCGGGATCAAGGCACCCGCATCCGCTTTGACGAGCCGTTTGTCCTGAAACATTTGTATCGCGAAGGTCCGGACCCGGAAGCGATGACGGCTCTCGGGAACGCGCTCACCGACCAGTTTCAGAAGCCGGCGGACCCTGACGCCCCCGTTGAGCCGCACTGGATCGAACGGGCAAAGGAAAAGCTGCGGGAAGCGGAAACGGCCTGTCCCGCCTGAATCCCTGCACCGCCTGAACCGGCAAGGGCGGGAAACCGCACGAATCGCAACCATTCCGCGCACCGATCCCCGCGACCCGGTCCGGAACCGAAACGCCCCGGCACGGCCGGGGTTTTTGTTTCCGAACTTTTTGCGGCGTTTTTTTACTTTTCTTTCATTTCGGTTTAAGATGATTTTAAGGAAAGTGCGCGAAAATGATGGTGAACCGCGTGGATCCAAGCATCCACTTCGCACTAGGGACAGGGGGAATCCGCCATGGATGATCAAAACCGAAAACCCGACGACTGGTACACCTGGCAGTATCGTTCCGACCAATCGGAATCCCGTTCCGATGCGCGGCCTTCCTACAACCCGGGATCGGTTCCCGGCAGGAGCCTGGTGACGAGCGGCTCGGGCTCCGCCGGCGGAATGGACGATCCTTCCAGACCGCAGCTGCGTCCGTTCACCGTGTCGGGAGGCGTGCGTTACTGGGAACCGGCTCCCGCAAGGCGCCGAGGCGGTTCGTTCCGCGCCGTCTTCGCCTCATTCCTCGCCGGCGCGATTCTTGTCGGCGGGCTCATGTTCGCGGCGGATTACTTCAACTGGTTCACAAACCCGGCCGCCAGCCCGGCGCCGGTGACGGAGGCGAGAAACGACGTCCGCCCGGCGGCCAGCCCGTCCGGCGGTTCGGAAAGCGCGGCGGTCGGAGACATGGTCGGAGACATCGTCCGGCCGGGCAACATCGCCGAGATTTTCGAGAAAGCCAATCCTGCCGTGGTCAAGATCGTCACCTATACGAGGTCGGCCAGCCGTTCGTATGACCCTTTTGATTTCTGGTCCTTCTGGGAAGAGTATTTCGGCGGCCAGGACAACCGCGGTTCGCTGCGGGAGACGGGCATGGGGTCCGGATTTTTCTTCGATTCCAACGGCTACATTCTGACCAATCAGCACGTCATCGCCGGAGCGGACGAGGTTCAGGTGCAGGTGATCGGCTATCAGGAGCCGTTCAAGGCCCAGGTGCTCGGCAACAGCTATGAGCTGGACCTGGCGGTCATCAAGATCGAAGGGAAAGACTTCCCGACCCTTCCGCTGGGCGATTCGGACAAGATGAAAATCGGCGACTGGGTGATCGCCATCGGCAACCCGTACGGCTTCGACCATACGCTGACCGTGGGCGTGATCAGCGCGAAGGAACGCCCGATTCCGATCAACGACGGCGGCCGCATCCGCCAGTACGAGAACTTGCTGCAGACGGACGCCTCCATCAACCCGGGCAACTCCGGCGGGCCGCTGCTCAACTTAAGCGGCGAAGTCATCGGCATCAATACGGCGGTCAGCGCGCAGGCCCAGGGGATCGGGTTCGCGATTCCCACCAGCACGATTCTGGAAGTGCTGGATCAGCTGAAAAACAACGAGCAGCCGCCCGCGCCGTTCATCGGGGTCAACCTGATCAACCTGACGCCCCAGCTGGCGGAACGTCTCGGCCTGGAAGGCACGGAAGGGGCGCTGGTGCAGGGCGTGCTGTACGGTTCGCCGGCCTATGAGGCGGATATCCGGCAATACGACGTCATCACCGGCATGGACGGCAAAAGTTACAAGACGTCGGACGAACTCGTCAAGGCCATCCAGGGCCGCAAGGTGGGCGACACCGTGACGCTGCACATCATCCGGGCCGGCAAGAAGATCGACCTCCAGGTGAAAATCGGCGACCGCAACAAATACGAAAATCGTCGCTGAACCGTATGGGACCTGCGGAAACGGCCTCCCGTCCGCGGCGGGCGGGACGGCGTTTCCGCTGCCTGTTTTTCCGGATTCGATCCGTTTCCCATCCTTTGGGACTGTCATGGGGGCATGGCATGAGACCTTACGTGGTGGTCATCGACGACGATGAAAAAATCACCTCGCTTCTTCGTCGCAGCCTGGTCTTCGAAGGATACGAGGCGGCGACGGCGCCGAACGGGCGGGAAGGGCTCAAGCTTCTGGCCGAAAAGGAAGCCGACCTGGTCATTTTGGACGTCATGATGCCCGAGCTGGACGGCTGGGAGGTCCTCCGCCGGTTGCGCGAAGCGGGCGTCGTCGCGCCGGTGCTGATGCTCACGGCCAGGGACGAGATCAGCGACCGGGTCAAAGGGCTGGACCTCGGCGCCGACGACTATCTGGTGAAGCCGTTCGCCCTGGAGGAACTGCTGGCGCGCGTGCGGGCGCTTCTGCGCCGGCGGCCGGAACGCAGGGAGGACGGTATGCTGCGCTTCGAGGACCTGGCGATGGACGTCGGAGCCCGGGAAGTGTACCGGGGCGGCCGGCGCCTGGAGCTGACCGCCAAGGAGTTCGAATTGCTTCATCTTTTTCTGCAGAATCCGAAACGGGTGCTGTCCAGGGACTTCATCATGGACAGGGTGTGGGGATACGATTACAGCGGCGAATCCAACGTGCTGGAAGTCTACGTGGCCATGCTCCGCCAGAAGCTGGAGGAAGACGGCGGCAAGCGCCTGATCCACACCGTACGGGGCGCCGGCTACATTCTGAGAGGGGACCCGTGACATGTCCGTCCGGCTGAAGCTCACCCTGTGGTATTCCGGCCTGCTCACCGTGCTGCTGGTCGCGTTCGGCCTGGCGATTTACGGCGTCGTCTGGCACAATACGATGCAGGAAGTCAAGGACCGTCTGCGCAACGCGGGCGACCGGATGCTCGTGGGAATGACCCTAAGCCCCGGTTTCCCCCTCCGGTTCGATCTCCGTTTCGTCGCCCCCCGTTCCTTTGACACGGCGACCATCGGCGCGCAACTGGTCAGCTATCTCCGGGACGAGAAAGGCGCCATCAGCGACTGGACGGAAAATCTGGACCAGTGGGGCGGCATCCGTTTTGCGCATCCCGACCGGAGCAGCGTGAAAAACCGTTTCGTGGAACGCAGGGCCAACGGATATCCTTTTTTGGTTTATGAAAGGGCCGTGGTCGCGCCGGATAGTGGCGAACTTGTCGGCCTTCTGCAGGTGGGGGCGTACATCGGCAACGAGCAGAACCTTTTCGCGCAGCTTCGGACCATTTTGTTCGCCAGCGGCCTTGCCGGGATTCTTGCCGCCTTTTGCCTTGGCATGTTTTTGGCCCGGCAGGCGCTGCGTCCGATCGAGCGGGTGACGGAAGCGGCGGAGCAAATCCAGAGCGGCTCCGAGCTGGGCCTGCGCATTCCCCGGGAAAAGGCCAACGATGAAATCGGCCGGCTGACGGACACGCTGAACGACATGCTGGCGCGCCTGGAGCGCGCGTACCGCGAGCTGGAGGAATCCAACGCCGCCCAGCGGCGGTTCGTGTCCGACGCCTCCCACGAACTGCGCACACCCCTTACGACGATCCGCGGCAACATCGATCTGCTCGAGAAAATCTGGGAGTCCGGGGAACCCGCGCCGGATCGGCTGGAAATGGTCCGGGAAGCGATCCGCGACATCGCGGACGAATCCCGCCGGATGAGCAAACTGGTCAACGACTTGCTGGCCCTGGCCCGCGCCGACGCCGGCTTCCGCATCGAGCGGGAGGTGATCCCGATTCTGCCCGTGGTGCGGGAAGCGGCCCGGAAGGCGGCCTTCCTGCCGCGCACCGCCGGGTGGCGCGTCGGGTCCCTGGAAGCGCTGGAAGGCGTTCGGGTGCTGGGGAACCGGGATTATTTGCTCCAGCTTTTGTTCATTTTGATCGAAAACGGCTTTAAATACACCCCGCAAGGAGAAGTGTGGCTGGAGGCGGCCCGCAAGGAGGGATGGATCGGCATCACCGTCGCCGACACCGGCATCGGCATGAACCAGGAAGAGGTGGGGCACATCTTTCAGCGCTTCTACCGCGCCGACGAATCCCGCGGCAAAACGTCGGGCACGGGCCTCGGCCTTTCCATTGCCAAGTGGATCATTGACATGCACGAGGGAGCGCTGGACGTCCGCACGAAGCCCGGCGAAGGCAGCGCCTTTACCTTGTGGCTGCCTGTCGCGGACGACGGCTTTCGCCCCGCCGGCGATTGCGATATAATGGCGGTACAACCTGCGGCAGCCGCGCCGGACGCATCCGAACAGGCGGCGTCCGAACCGGAAGCGTCCGCCCGGGATGACGCGTCCGGATCCGGCACGCCCCCGGCGGACGGCACGCACGGTTCGGAAAGGCGGTGAATGCGCGTGAAGGTGGTCAAGATTTCTCCACGCGGTTATTGCTACGGGGTGGTGGACGCCATGACGTTGGCTCTCCATGCGGCCCGCAACCCGGATCTGCCCCGCCCCATCCATATTCTCGGGATGATCGTCCACAACAGCCATGTGACGGACGCGTTCAAGAAAGAAGGCATCATTACGCTGGACGGGCCGAACCGGCTGGAGATTCTGGAACAGGTGGACAAGGGCACCGTCATTTTTACGGCCCACGGGGTGTCGCCGCAGGTTCGCCGCCGGGCGCAGGAGAAGGGGCTTACGGTGGTCGACGCCACGTGCCCCGACGTCACCCGGACGCACGATCTCATCCGCGAGAAGGTCGCGCAAGGGTACGAAGTGATCTACATCGGCAAAAAAGGCCACCCCGAACCGGAAGGCGCCATCGGCATCGCGCCGGACCACGTCCATCTGGTGGAAAGCGAAGCGGATATCTCCCGCTTGACCGTAAACGCGGAACGGATCGTCATCACCAACCAGACGACCATGTCCCAATGGGATGTCAAGCACCTGGTGGCCAAACTGAAAGAAACCTTTCCCCGTGCAGAAGTGTACAACGAAATCTGCCTCGCCACCCAGCTCAGGCAGGAAGCCGTGGCCGAACAGGCGAAGGAAGCCGATCTGTGCATCGTGGTGGGGGACGAGCGCAGCAACAATTCCAACCGGCTTGTCCAGGTCGCCCGTGAAATCGCCGGCGTGCCCGCCTACCGCGTCGCGGATGTGACGGAGATCAAGCGGGAGTGGCTGGAAGGCGCGAAAACGGTGGCGGTCACCTCGGGGGCTTCCACCCCGACGCCGCTGACCAAAGAAGTGATCGACTACCTGGAACGGTACGATCCCGAGGATCCTTCCACCTGGGAAATCCGCAGGACGGTCAACATGGACAAACTGCTTCCCGCGGTCCGGGAAAAATCCTTGAAATGACGCGTTTGCACGACTGGTCGACGGACATCCGGTCCGCAGGAAAACAAGCCGCGCCGGGAGCACGTCCCGAACACGGGCTCTTTGGGCGAACGGCGGCGTTTCTGCGGATCGCGTGTCCGTCATATTTTATGGCAGGTCCGCGCGAAATTTCGGATTGCCCGCGCGTATTCCCGCGAGATTCGGCTTGACAGGAACCCGCGAATCCCTTATAGTTTCTTTATCACTTAAAAGCGTATACGCGTCAAAGCGCACACGCGTCGAAGCGAAGAAAGCGGGTGCGAGGAAAACAGGAGCGTGAGGGAATTGATCATCGTCATCAAAAATTCCGTCACGGACGAGCGAATCGGGGAAATTGTCGCCTTCATCGAGAAGCACGGCGTCAAGGCGCATGTTTCCCGGGGCACGGACCGGACGGTCATCGGGATCATCGGAAAGGCGGACCCGGTGCTCGCCGAGCAATTGCGTTCGATGAAGGGTGTGGAAGATGTCATCCGGATCTCGAAGTCCTACAAGCTGGCCAGCCGCGACTTCCATCCGGAAAACACGGTCATCGAAATCAAGGGCATCCGGATCGGCGGCGACGAGCTGGTGGTGATGGGCGGGCCCTGCGCCGTCGAATCGCCCGAGCAGATCGACAAGATCGCATATCTGGTCAAGGCGGCCGGCGGCCAGGTGCTGCGCGGCGGCGCGTTCAAGCCGCGGACGGGGCCGTACAGCTTCCAGGGCATCGGCGTCGAAGGCCTGAAGTGGATGCGGGAAGCCGCCGACCGATACGGCCTGCTCACCATCACCGAAGTGATGACGCCTGAATATGTGGAGATTTGCGCCCAATATTCGGACATGCTGCAGGTCGGCACGCGCAACATGCAAAACTTCGACCTGTTGCGCAAGCTGGGCACGGTGAAGAATCCGGTGCTCCTGAAGCGCGGTTTCAGCGCCACGTATGACGAGTGGCTGAACGCGGCGGAATACATCCTGGCGGGCGGCAACCCGAACGTCATGCTGTGCGAGCGGGGCATCCGCACGTTCGAGACTTACACCCGCAATACGCTGGATTTGACGGCCATCCCGGTCATTCACCAGCTCAGCCATTTGCCGGTCATTGCCGACCCGAGCCACGGCACCGGCCGGCGCGAACTGGTCGAGACGATGTCCAAGGCGGCGGTGGCGGCGGGTGCCGACGGTCTGATCATTGAAATGCATTACGACCCCGACAATTCGATGACCGGCGACGGCGTGCAGTCGCTGTTCCCCGATCAGTTCGCGGCTTTGTGCAGGGATCTGGAAAAGCTGGCGCCGCTGGTCGGCAAGCGGTTCGACACGGCGAAGGCGCCGGCGGATGCCTTTGCGGGCTGAAGCGGGCTGAAGCGCCCGCTTTTTCCTTTTGGCCGGCGTCTGCGGGTCCGGCCGGCGCCTGCGTCGCGGCGAAACCGGCGTTCACCGGCCGAACCGGTATTCCGCGAGGCGCTCATAGCTGGGCCTGCGGCCGAGATGCGAACGGAACAGGGTGAGGCGGTCCGCCATCCAGACGAGCTTTCCGGCAGAGCCGGGAGAAAGGGAGCCGGCGGCGGAACCTTCCAAGGTTCCCTGGGGAGCCGCGGTGGTTCCGGCCAGGGCGCCACTCGCGGGACCTTCCTCCGCGGCGACGGCCTCCCGCCAGGCCGCCGCGACCGCCGAGGGACCGCAGGCGGCGTTTCCGGCGCGGGCCAGCGTCACATGCGGACGAAACGGCCGGGAGTCGCGCGGGAAACCGGCCGCTTCGGCGCGCGCGCAAAGCGCGGCGTGCAGCGCGGACAGGGCTCCCTGCGCCGGGCGGTCCGTTTCTCCTTCGGCCGCGGCCGCCCCGCTGCGTTCGGCCACGCCGCACCACAGCACGCGCGGCGCCGAAGGCGGGCCGAAGGTTCCCGGCTTCGTGAGTTCCAGGGTGAACGGCGCGGCGCCGGCGGCGGTTTCCCGGACCATCCGGCTCACCTCTTCCACCCGCTCCGCGGGCGTCTCGCCCAGAAACAGCAGCGTGACATGGAGGTCGGCAGGATGCGTCCAACGGGCGAACGGCAGTCGTCCGGCCAGCCGTTCCATCCGGGCGGCCAGCCGCGCGGACACCCCGTCCGGCAGCGCCAGGCCGATAAACAGGCGGCAAACGTTCATGATTCTCTCCCCCGCAAATTTGACAGACTTTTGAAAAACGCGCAAGGCGAGGATTTTCCCGGTTGTCCGGCCTTTTGCCCTTTGCTATGATAAGCCTAACTGAAAAGACAAGGTGGGTAAAGGGAATGGCTGTGAAGGTTTCACGGGTCTACAACTTCAATCCCGGCCCCGCCGCGCTCCCCCTCGAGGCGCTGGAGCGGGCCCGGAACGAACTGACGGACTTTGCCGGGACGGGCATGTCGCTCCTGGAAATGTCCCACCGGAGCAAGGAGTACGAGGCGGTGCAACGGGAAGCGGCCGGCTTGCTGCGGGAGCTGATGGGCATTCCGGACGGCTACAGGGTGCTGTTCCTGCAGGGCGGCGCCAGCACGCAGTTCGCCATGGTGCCGATGAATCTGCTCGCCGAAGGCAAAAGCGGCGCCTATGTGGTGACGGGCAGCTGGGCGAAGAAAGCTTACTCGGAAGCCAAACTGTTCGGTCGGGCGGTGGCCGCCGCGTCTTCGGAAGCGGACGGCTGGGCGCGCATTCCGCCCCTGGAAGCGGTGACCATCCCGGAAGACGCCGCCTATTTGCACATCACCTCCAATGAAACCATTGAAGGGACCCAGTGGCGGGAATTTCCCGACACGAAAGCGGTGCCGCTGGTGGCGGACATGTCCAGCGACATCCTGAGCCGGCCCGTAGACGTGTCCAGGTTCGGCCTCATCTATGCCGGCGCGCAGAAAAACATCGGTCCCGCCGGCGTCACCGTCGTCATCATCCGGGAGGACCTGATTCGCGAGCCCGCTTTCCCCGTGCCGACGATGCTGCGCTACGACACGCACGCGAAGAACGATTCCCTGTACAACACGCCGCCCGCGTTCTCCATCTATATGACAAAGCTTGTCCTCGAATGGATCCGGGACAACGGCGGCGCCGCGGGGATGGAAGCCCGCGCCAGGGAAAAGGCCGAGGCGCTGTACCGGGTGATCGACGCGAGCGGCGGATTTTACCGCGGCTGTGCCCACAAAGACAGCCGCTCGCTGATGAACGTGACGTTCCGCCTGGCCAGCGAGGAACTGGAAAAGCGGTTCCTTGAGGAAGCGGCGAACAACGGCTTTGTCGGCCTGAAAGGCCACCGCAGCGTCGGGGGACTCAGGGCGTCCATCTACAACGGGGTACCGACGGAACACGTGAAAGCCCTCGCCTCGTTCATGGAAGACTTCATGCGCCGGGGCGGCTGATCCGGGCACGGAGGGAAAGGCATGCCGTTTCATATCGTGCTGGTGGAACCGGAGATCCCCGCCAACACGGGAAACATCGCCCGGACGTGCGCGGCGACGGGAACCCATCTGCACCTGGTGCGGCCGCTGGGCTTTTCCACCGACGACCGGGAACTGAAGCGGGCCGGGCTGGATTATTGGCACTCGGTGACCATCCGCTATTACGATTCGTTCGCGGAGGTGGCGGCGGCGCACCCGGAAGCCCGCTTTTTCCTGACCAGCACCCGGGCGAAAAAACGTTACACCGACTTTCGCTTCCGCGACGGCGACTTCTTCGTATTCGGCAAGGAGACGAAGGGACTTCCCCAGGAACTCCTGGACGCGTATCCGGACACATGCATGCGGCTGCCGATGACGGACCGGGTGCGTTCCCTGAACCTGTCCAACTCCGCGGCGATCGTCGTGTACGAGGCGCTTCGGCAGAACGGCTTCCCGGGGCTCGCGTAAAGTTCGCAGATTATTTAAACTTTATTTGAATAAGCAGGAAAACCCGTGCGAAAGAAGAAAAAAATATATTATAATATATCCTGTGGCAGACAAATAACATGATAAGAATTAACAACAGACCACGATTGGAGGATGCACGTTGAAACCTGCAGGCGTCGTACGAAAAGTGGACCAACTGGGAAGAATCGTTCTGCCGAAATCGTTGCGCAAACGGTATCAGATGAACGAGGGGGATCCGGTGGAAATTCTCGTGCAAGGAGACCAAATCATCCTTGAACGGTATCGCCCGCGTTGCGTCTTTTGCTCCTCGATGGAAGGCATTACGGAGTATAAGAACCGTTATCTTTGCGCCAAGTGCATTTCGGAAATGAAGGCTCTGTAAAAGGGCCGAACGAATCCAACCGGGCAAAAAAAGCCGGACATTCCCAAATGAACGGGAAGATCCGGCTTTTTTGCGTTTATTCCGGATGCATGAACGGATCCGTCCCCATTTCCGTCCGAAGACGTTCCGATCAGAGGCCTTTCGTCTGGTCTTCGTTGTAGGCCGCGGTCAAAATGGCGGTCAGAAGCATCAGCATGACGATGATGACAATCCAGAATCGATGGGAAAGCCCCAAAAAGTAAAACGTGATATTTTCTTCCATTTCCCGCACCTCCATAGAGTCCCCTTTATTATAACCAATCCCCCCGCAAAAAGAAAACGAAAAAGTTGTGAACCCGCCATACAATGGGAAGAGAGGCTTCGGCGGGCAGGGTGAGGCTTCGTCCCGGGCACGGGGAGGCTTTTGGCGTCCCCGCGTCCGGAGGCGGGAGCGCCGAGCCGCGAATGGCAACGACGGGAGAAGCGCCGTGCGGCGGCGGACAGTGACGGGGGGGAGCGCCGTGGAACGGTTGATCAACTGGATGGGGGGCTGTCCGGGAAACAGCCTGCTGTCGGGATCGGAGTGGGAAGAAGACCTGTACCGCGCCATCGCCGCGGCCAGGGAAGGGAGACTGCCGACGGAATCCGCCGGAACGGCGGAGGAGACGGCGGTCCGCTTGGGGCGGCGGCTGTGCGAACGGGTGTTGGGAGCGCCAGAAGGCCTGGCCGTGGCCGCCCTGACGTCCGGCGCCGACGAGGCGCTGCTGCGGTTGCTTGCGGCTTTCACGGAGCCCGGGGACACGGTGTTTACCGAACGTCTTGCGCCCCGTCCCGCGCTGCAGCTTTTCCGTCGGATGGCGGTCCGCACCGTCGTTGTGCCGGGCGACGAAAGCGGCATGGACCCGGAAGCTCTGCTGGCGGCGCTCACCCGCGAAAAACCCGCCTTCGTCTACGCATCGCCGGTATGCCCGGACCCGTCCGGCCGCCGCTGGGACGACGAGCGGCGCCGGGCGCTGGCGCTGCTTTGCTCCTGGGCCGGCGTCATCCTCGTGCGGGATGACCGGCAGCTGGCTCTGGCGGAGGCTCCCGGCTCCTTCGAGGCGGAGCGGGAGGCGGGCGTCCGGCTTTTTTCCGTTGGACAGGTGCCGCCCGGACTGTTTCCCGGGCTGCGGCTCGGCTGGATTGCCACGCTGGGTTCCGCGGAGCCCGCCGGATCCCATCGCCGTTTCGGCGGTCCGGAGACGGGCAGCGCGGTCCGGCGCATGAGGGCGGCCGTTCATGGCGCGGCCCTGCGCTGGCTGGACGATCCCCGGTCGCAAGGCCATTGGGAAGCGTTCCGCCGGCGCTCACGGGACCGGCTCCGGCTGTTTTTGCGGACCCTGAAAGCGGCGGACCTTGCGGGGGGCGGCTGGATCGAACCGGACGGCGGGATGCACGTGTGGATCCGCTTCCCGGAAGGCCTGGAAGGGGAAGCGCTGCTGAGAGCCGCTTGGCGGAAGGGCCTGCTCTTCCAGCCGGGTTCCGGATTTTTTGCGGCGGACCCGGAGCGCAACGCCATCCGGGTGACGCCGGTGCATACGCCCGAGGCGCAAATCGCGGAAGGCGTGCGGCGGCTTAAGGAATCGGCTTCGGAACTTACGGGCCGCTGGTCTTCCTGGTGAGGCGGACGCCGGCGCCGGAAATATCGCTTGTCATCGGGCATAGGATGGTAATGTGTCCGGCGAAAGGAGGAGAGGCCCCATGGACATTTTCCGCCGGATTGCGGAATACCGGGCCGAAAGCGCGAAACTGGCCTGGTCGGGCACGTTCCGGGACTACATCGAGCTTCTTCGCCAGGACCCGTCGCCGGCGATGACGGCGCACGCCCGCGTCTACGAGATGATCGTGTCCCACGGCGTGGAGGAAGTGGATGGGCGCAAGCGCTACAAATTTTTTGAACAGGAAATTTTCGGGCTGGACCGGACCATCGAAAAGCTCGTCGAGGAATATTTCCATTCCGCGGCGAAACGGCTGGACGTCCGCAAGCGCATCCTGCTCCTCATGGGACCGGTCAGCGGCGGGAAATCGACCATTGTCACCATGCTCAAGCGGGGGCTGGAGAAGTTCTCCCGCACGCCGAAGGGAGCGGTGTACGCCATCAAGGGATGTCCGATGCACGAGGAACCGCTCCATCTCATCCCCCACGAGCTCCGGCCGGAAGTGGAACGGGAGCTGGGCGTGCGCATCGAGGGCAACCTTTGTCCTTCCTGCCAGCTGATGGTGAAGACGGAATACGGCGGCGACATCGAAAACGTGCCCGTGGAGCGCGTGCTCATTTCGGAGGATAACCGCGTGGGCATCGGCACCTTCAGCCCGTCCGATCCAAAGTCGCAGGACATCGCGGACCTGACGGGCAGCATCGACTTTTCCACCATCGCCGAGTACGGCTCGGAGTCCGATCCCCGCGCCTACCGGTTCGACGGGGAGCTCAACAAGGCCAACCGCGGCATCATGGAGTTCCAGGAGATGCTCAAGTGCGACGAGAAATTCCTGTGGAACCTTCTGTCGCTGACGCAGGAAGGCAATTTCAAGGCGGGGCGGTTCGCCCTCATCAGCGCGGACGAACTCATCATCGCCCACACCAACGAGGCGGAATACCGGGCGTTCGCCGCCAACAAGCGCAACGAAGCCCTGCTTTCGCGCATGATCGTCATGCCGATTCCCTACAACCTCAAGGTGTCGGAAGAGGAGAAGATCTACCGGAAGCTCATTGCCCAGTCCGATATGTCCCACGTGCACATCGCCCCCCACGCCCTTCGGGCCGCGGCCATTTTTTCCATCCTCACCAGGCTGAAAGAGTCGAAGAAGCAGGGGATGGACCTGATCAAAAAAATGCGGCTGTACGACGGCGAGGAAGTGGAGGGCTTCAAGCCGTCGGACCTCAAAGAGATGCAAGACGAGTTCGAAGAAGAAGGCATGTCCGGCATCGACCCGCGCTACGTCATCAACCGCATCTCCAGCGCCCTCATCAAGCACGACCAGCCGTGCTTGAGCGCCCTGGACGTGCTGCGCGCTTTGCGCGACGGGCTGGACCAGCACCCGTCGATCACAAAGGAAGAACGGGAGAAATACCTGAACTTCATCTCCATGGCGAGGAAGGAGTACGACGAGCTGGCCAAAAAGGAAGTGCAAAAAGCCTTCGTCTATTCCTTCGAGGAGTCGGCGCGCACGCTGTTCAACAACTATCTGGACAACATCGAGGCGTACTGCAACTGGACGAAGATCAAGGACCCGCTCACCGGCGAGGAGATGGACCCGGACGAGCGGCTGATGAGTTCCATTGAAGAGCAGATTGGCGTGTCGGACAACGCGAAAAAGGCGTTCCGCGAAGAAATCCTGATCCGCATGTCGAGCTATGCCCGCAAGGGCAAGACTTTCGATTACCACACCCATGAACGGCTCCGCGAGGCCATCGAGAAAAAACTGTTTGCGGATCTCAAGGACATCGTCAAGATTACCACCTCCACCAAGACCCCTGACGAAACGCAGCTGAAACGGATCAACGAGGTGACGAAGCGGCTGATCGACGAGCACGGCTACTGCCCCGTCTGCGCCAACGAACTGCTGCGCTACGTGGGCAGCCTGCTCAACCGTTAAAAAATGTTCAAAGATTTGCCCTCGCTCTATATACAAAATACGTAAAAAATGTTATTATGAATGTCGGTTGTTTCAACATGCCAATCATGGTAGTAGAATCCTGTCGAAAAATGATGCGAGAGTCTTGGGAGGTAAGAAGCGGCTGTGTCGGTATTTCAGTTGCTAGACGAGGAAGGAAAACCGCGACAGATCGGAGTGGACGACATTCTCATGATCTGTCCCACCCCGCAGGGTCCGCAATTCCACACCCGCCACGGCGTGTACTCCTATCCGTACACGCTGGACGAATTTCTGCTATTGCTCGGACCAAGGGGATTCGAAAGACTGGACCGGAACAACATCGTCAACATGCGGCAGATCCGGCGCTACGATCCGAAGACGCGCACGGTGTATTTCGACGAACGGGAAGGTCCGGACACCCTCTATGCCACGGTTTCGGAAGCGAACGCCTGCAAGGTGGCCCGCTTGTTCAGGGAGCGGGAAGAACGGTACGCCGTCGCCGCGGCGGGAGCGGCCAGATAAAAAGGGAGCCGCGCGGTCCATCCGGACCGCGCGGCTTTGCCGTTTTTCGGTCCGACCGATGCTTCCGTGTTTTCGCTCGCCGGCGTATCACAGCGTTTTGCGGGTTGTTTTGGCGCCGTCGCAGGAGAACAAAACCGTTTTGCCGTCGATGACGGTCTCCAGATGCACCGGCTTGCCCCACAGCCGCGCCACGTGGGGCATGGTTCCCTCCACGTATTTAAGGTCAAGCTCCACCCCTTCGTATTGGTGACGGATGTAAAGTTCCCCGTTCATCCTCCAGTTGCCGTCCAGCACCACCAGATACGGAAAGCCGCAGTTGACGCGGCTCTCCACGAGCCGGTCGCGCACCGCCTCCCACGATTTTTCCGCGATCTTCCAATCCGTCCCTTCTTTCCCGAACACGTACAGGTCAAGCTCTTCCGTCAACTCGCGGGTCAGGTAATTGCGCAGGAACGACATGTCGGATTCGAGCTCGCGGACTTCGAACAGGGCGCTTTCGCCATAGCGTTTTTCGATGTCTTCGAAAATTTTCAGGCCGAGCAGATACGGATTGACGGTGTGGCGGTAGGGCTGCACCACGGAGGCGTGGAGCTTGGCGTATTCGATGGCCTCGTCGGAGTCGAGGGGCAGCTCGCGCATAATCCGCTGATGCCAGTAAGTGGCCCAGCCTTCGTTCATGATTTTGGTCTCCAGCTGCGGCCAGAAATACAGCATCTCCGCGCGGAGCATGGACATGATGTCCCGTTGCCAGTCGTCCAGGGCCCGGGAGTATTCCTGGATGAACCAGACCAGGTCCTTCTCCGGCTCCGGGGGGAAGGGCGCTTCCCGCCGGGTGCCGGGGGAGGTTCCGGCGGATTCGTCTTCTCCGCGGTCCTTCCATTCCGGGTCCAGTCTCCACAGGTCGTCATAAGGCCCGGCGGGCGACGGGACGCGCGGCTCCTTATCCTGTTTGCGTTTCAGTTCCAGGCGGCGTTTTTTGTCCAGGCCGCCGGGATGGATCAGGGAGGGATCGATGTGTTCCTGGACGGACAAGGCGGCGTCGAGGAATTTCTCCACTTCCTCCGCGCCGTGGACTATTTCGTATTGCCGGATGCGCTCGGCGGTGGCCGCCATGCTTTCCACCATGTTCCGGTTCGTCCGCGAAAAGCGGACGTTGTTTTTGAAGAAGTCGCTGTGGGCCAGCACGTGGGCGACGATCAGCTTGTTCTGGACGAGGGAGTTGCCTTCCAGCAGAAACGCGTAGCAGGGATCGGAGTTGATGACCAACTCGTAGATTTTGCTGAGCCCGAGATCATATTGCAGCTTCAGCCGGTGGAACGCCTTGCCGAAGCTCCAGTGGCTGAACCGCGCGGGCATGCCGTAAGCGCCGAAGGTGTAAAGGATGTCCGCCGGGCAAATCTCGTAGCGCATCGGGAAAAAGTCGAGGCCGAAGCCCCTCGCGATTTCGGTGATCTGGCCGATGGCTTCTTCCAGCTTTCGAAGCTCTTCGTTGGACGCCATGCCGCAGGCCCCCCGTCAGCGCTTTTTTTACATCCTATGTGTATGCGGGTCCGGTACGGGCCGATTCGGGCGGGACGTCAGATTCATCCCCTCCGGGACGGTTCGCGGAAAGCAACGCTTGCGGGAAGCGCCGGCGTCCCACGCGGGATGGCCGCGGGTTCGGGGCGGCAGGCCGCTCTGCTATAATAGGGTCGTGGAAAGGAGTGGAAAATCCGATGCCGCACCGGTTTCATCCCGTGCTGTCGGCCTGGTTCGCGGACCGGTTCGGGGACCCCACCGACGTGCAAAAAAGGGCCTGGCCTTTGATCGCCGAAGGGGCCCACACCCTCGTGGCCGCGCCCACCGGATCGGGGAAGACGCTGGCCGCCTTGCTGCCCCTCCTGGACCGGCTGGTCCGGGAGAAACTGGAGGGCGGCCGGGCAACGGCGGAACGCGGCGTGCGGATCCTGTATGTCACGCCGCTCAAGGCGCTGAACAACGACATCCGGCGCCATCTCTTCGATTTCCTGTACGAGTGGCGGGCCGCGGCGGAGCGCATGGGCGTTCCGTGGCCCGACATCGCCGTGGCCGTGCGGACGGGCGATACGACGCGCGGCGAGCGGGCGGCCATGGTGCGCAGGCCTCCCGACGTGCTGGTGACGACGCCGGAGTCGCTGTTTATCCTGCTGACCTCCCGCAAGGCGAGGGACATCCTGCGCGCGGTCCGGCATGTGGTGGCGGACGAAATCCACGACCTGGCGGCGGGCGAACGCGGCGCGCATTTTTCCGTCACGCTGGAGCGGCTGTCCGAGCTTTGCGGGCGTCCGCCGCAGCGCATCGGCGTGTCCGCCACGGTGCATCCGGTGCGGCGTGTGGCCCGTTTTCTCGGCGGCTGGGAGGAAGGGGCGGACGAACGGTATAAGCCGCGGCCGGTGGCGATCGTGGAAAGCTCCATGGAGCGCCCGCTGGAAGTTGCCGTGACCGTGCCGCCTTACGGAATGTTGGCGCAGAAAGGCAAAGCGGACGTCTGGACGCCTCTGGTGGAGGAAATATTGCGGCATGTCCCGGAGCGGGGGACCGCCCTGGTGTTCGCCAACAACCGCCGATTGTGCGAGCGGCTGTCCGCCCGCCTGAACGAAGCCCGCGGCGAAGGGTTTTGCCGCAGCCACCACGGCAGCGTGTCCAGGGAGCGGCGCCTGGAGACGGAAGCGCTGCTGCGGGAGGGGAAGCTGCGCTGCCTCGTGGCGACGTCGTCGCTGGAGCTGGGCATCGACATCGGCGCCGTGGAGCGCGTGCTGCAGATCGATTCGCCGGTCACCGCCGCCTCGGGCATCCAGCGGTTCGGACGATCCGGGCACGCGGTGGGCGGCGTCAGCAAAGGCGCGATGATCGTCCGCACCCGGGGGCTCCTGCCGGAGGCGGCGGCGCTGGCCGGGCGGATCGGCCGCAAGGAGACGGAGCCGATCCGGCCGCCCCGCCATCCGGCGGCGGTGCTTGTCCAACAGATCGTGGCCGCCGCGGCGGAAGGGGAGCGGGACGCGGACGCGCTGTACCGGATGATTGGCCGCAGCGACGCTTTTCACGGCTTTCCGCGGGAACGCTTTGACGAACTGGCGGATATGCTCGCCGGCGAGTTTCCGTTCGTGAAGCCGCTTATCCGCCGGGATCCGGCGACCGGCCGGCTGGCGGCGCTCCCGGGCGCCGTCATGGCGGCGGTCGCCGGCGCCGGCACGATTCCCCAGAGCACCGACTTTCCCGTATACCACGCGGAAACCGGCATCCACCTCGGCGAGCTGGACGAGGAATTTGTGTTCGAATCGCGGGTCGGCGACGTGTTCCAGCTGGGCACCGCGAACTGGCGCATCCGGTCGATCCGGCCGGACCGGGTGGAAGTGACGGAGTCCCCTGTCGCTTACGGGGAGATTCCGTTCTGGAGGGCGGAAGGCCAGGGGCGCGGTTTCGCCCTCAGCCTGGAGGTCGGCCGCCTGAACGACCGGCTGGAACGCCTGTTGCGGGCGGGCGACGGGGAAGGAGCCGCGAAGTTGCTCACGGAACGGTACCATTTCACGCCGGAAGCGGCGGAGAGCCTCCTGGAGCTGATCCGGTCGCAGACGGCCGCGTCCGCCTGGCCGACGAACCGGCGGATCGTCGTGGAATGGTACCGGGACGAATCGGGCCTGACGCATCTCGTCATCCACAGCTGGTTCGGCCGCCGGTTCAACCGCACCTGGCTGCTGGCGCTGCGCCGGCATCTGGAGCGGGTCTATCCCCACGAATTCCAGTCGACGGCCAAGGACAACGGCATCGAGCTCATTTTCCGCGTGTGGGACCCGGCGATTGTGGATCACCTGCAGGGCGTCAATTCGGAGACGGTGGAACGGCTGCTGATGGAAGCCGTTCCGACTTCGCCCATGTTCGCCGCCCGGTTCCGGCAACTGGCGGAAACGTCGCTGCTCATCTCCCGCGGGTTTCGCCGCGTCCCCGCGTGGCTGAAGCGGGTGCGCAGCGAAGAGCTGCTCCGGGACGCCCTGGCGCACGGGACGGCGTTCCCGCTCGTCAAGGAAACGCTGCGGGACTGCGTGGAGCGGATTCTCGACTTAAGGAGCGTGCGGCGGGTTCTGAGGCTCATCGAGCGCGGCGCGATCGAATGGAAGACGGTCCCGTGCGCCCGCCCGTCGCCGCTGGCCGCGCAGTTTTTCTTCGATTTCCTCAATGTGGCGATCTACGAGTCCGACGCCCTGACGCGGGAACTGAGCGAGCGCCTGGCGGGCGTCAGCCGGGAACTGGCCGCCGAAGTGTTCGGGCCGGAAGCCCTGGAAGCGACGCGCGTCCGCGAAGGCGCCGCCGGGCGGGACCGCCGGGCGGAGGCGGAGCGCTTCGTCAAGCTTCTTGCGGGCGGCCACCATCTGGAACCCGCCCGCCGGCTGCGCGGCCCGGAAGGGGTTCTCGAAGCGCTGACGCGGCTGCAGGGATTGTTTTTGCCGGTATCCTGGTGGGAATCCTTCGTGCTGCCCTCGAGGGTGGCCGGCTACCGCCGGGAGGACCTGGATCTTCTGTGCGCGTCGGGGGAACTGTTCTGGATCGGCCGGAAGGAAGAAGGGGTCCCGGAAGGGAAGGTGGCTTTTTTCCGGCCGGACGCCGCCGAGCTGTTCGCGCCGTTTGTCCCCGCGGACGACGCGGTCCCGAAGCACCCGGAGCTTTACGAGCGGCTGCGGACGAAGGGCGCCGGCTTCCTTTCCGCTCTCGCGGCGGAGACCGGAGAGGCGCCGTCGGAACTGCTCGGCAAGCTCCTCGATCTCGTCTGGCAAGGCCTCGTGGCCAACGACCAGTTCGCGCCCCTGCGGCTGCACGGACAGAAGCGGGCCGCTTCCGGACGGGGCAAGTTCCGCTCCGGGCTCGGCCGCTGGTACGCCGTCGCCGACCTGGCCGGGCCGCGGGCCGGCGCGGTCTCCGCGGAACGCGCCGCGCTGGGCTGGACGAAGCATCTGCTGCGGCTTGGCGGGGTGCTTACCAAGGCGCTGGCCCAGGCGTATTCCCCTTTCGGCTGGGATGTCCATTATGCCGCGCTGACCCGCCTGGAAGAGCTCGGACTGGTTACGCGGGGGCTCCTGGTCCGGGGCATCCGGACCCTTCAGTTTGCCGAAAAGGAAACCGCGGCGCGCCTGGCCGAACCCGATTTCGGCGGCGGGGGTGCCGTCCCGCCGGGAGACATGGTGGTGGTCAGTTCCGCCGACCCGGCCAACCCATACGGGCTGACCGTCGACTGGCCGGCGGAAGGCGACGCGGCGGCGGTCCGGTTCGCCCGCAGGCCCGACAACCATCTGCTGCTGGGGTCCGGACGGTTCCTCCTGTGGGCGGCGGCGGGCGGCAGGCACATCGCGGCCGTCGATCCCCGGATTGCGGCGGATGCGGGAGCCTGCGCCGAATGTGTCCGGTTTCTGGCGCGGAACCTGATCCGCGAACGGGGGCAGCGCAAGGTGGCGGTGGAAAGCCTGAACGGCAAGCCTGTCGGCGGCACCGAACTGGCCGAACGGCTGGTCCGGCTGGGGGCGGAGAAGGAAGGGGACGCATTCGTTTTTTGGCCAAGCGCCCTGTAACCCGATTGCTTGCGCGGCCTTTCGGAACATGATACAACAAGGAATACGGAGCGTTGGCTCCGGCAATGGCGTGTCATGAATCGGCTCGAACCGGACGGCGCCGGCCGCCCGGCGGAGGCGGGCGCCGTTATGGGAGGGTGTGGCGTGACGGAACAGGATGCGATTCGCGAAGAGGAAGAAGGCCGCCTCGGGGATGTGCTGGCCGTGGTCGACCACAGGCTGCGGCGGGAGCTGGAGGCGCTCGGGCAGCTGCGCGGCGAGGTGGTCGGTTTCCGGCAGGAATTTTTCGACGAGGTGCGCCTCAATTTCGCGGACGCTTCGGAACTCATCGAAACGTGGAGCAGCATCAAGCAGCAGGCCGATGTGCTGGCGGAACGGGAACGAAGCCACCGGGTGGCTTCCGCCGCCGTCGACCGACTGCTGAAACAGCGCGACAATCCCTATTTCGCCCGGATCGATTTCCGCGGGGAAGGCGACGGGGAGACACGGCAAATCTATATCGGCAAGGCGTCGCTCGCGTCTGACGACGGAAGCGTGTTTTACATTTACGACTGGCGGGCTCCCGTCTGCAGCATGTTTTACGACTTCGAGCCGGGGCCGGCTTCCTACCGGACGCCCGCCGGCGACGTTCACGGCGAAATGACGCTGAAGCGCCAATTTGTCATCCGGGGCGGCAAGCTCATCCATGTGTTCGACACCGACGCGACCATCGGGGACGAAATTTTGCAGGCGGTGCTGTCGGAGAAGTCGGATGTCGCCATGAAAAGCATCGTGTCCACGATCCAGAAGGAGCAAAACCGCATCATCCGCGACGACCGTCACCGCCTGATCGTCGTGCAGGGAGCGGCGGGCAGCGGGAAGACGTCCGCGGCCCTGCAGCGCATCGCCTGGCTCCTGTACCGCTACCGGGGGATCATCGGGCCGGACCAGATCGTGTTTTTCACGCCCAACACGGTGTTTACCGGATACATTTCCCGGGTTCTGCCGGACCTGGGCGAAGCCAATGTGCGGCAGATGACGTTCAGCGCGTTGATCGAAGCCAGGCTCGGCCGCCGCTGGAAGGTGGAAGACCTGTTCGCCCAGACCGAGAAGCTGGCGGCATTGGCGGGCAGTCCGGAAGGCGAGGCCAGACTGCGGGCCGTCCGGTACAAAGGGTCGGAGCATTTCTTCGAGGTGATGAACCGCTACCTCGGGCGGCTCCGCAGGGAAGGCATGCGGTTTCGCCGCATCCGGTTTCGCGGCGAGACCATCGTCTCCGAAAGCGAAATGGCGGCGGTGTTCCATGCGGACCCGCCGGAAGTCGGGCTGGGCGACAGGATGGCGAAACTGCGCCGGCATCTGCTCGGAAGGCTGTCCGACTGGCTGGAGGATCAGCTGGATGAGCCGTGGGTGGAGGATGCGGTGCAACTGGCGGACCGGGAGGAAATCCAGAGGGTGTTTGTGGAGGTCCGGCGGTCGGCGGCGGGTCCCGGGGAGGACCTCGGCGAGGAAGAGCGGATGACGGAACGGCTCAAGCGCCGGATGGCGGAGAAGGCCGTAGCGCCCCTCGTCCGCGCCGTCAAGGCGTTCCGGTTTTTCGACCCGATCGCCACGTATCTGGAGCTGTTCCGCAACCGTTCCCTGTTCGCCGCCTGCGCGCCGGACGGCCGGCTGCCGGACGGCTTCGAATGGATGGCCCGGCGCACGGAAGAGACGCTGTCGCGAAAGGATATCGACCATGAGGACGCGGCGCCGCTGCTTTACTTGCTGGATTCCGCGGAGGGCTTCCGGGGGGCGGAAAGCGGCGTCCGCCACGTGTTCGTGGACGAGGCGCAGGACTACTCGCCTTTTCAGGCCGCGTATCTGCGCCGCCGTTTCCCCCGAGCCCGCATGACCGTGCTCGGCGATTTTAACCAGTCCATTTTCGCGCAGACGGAAGAAGCGGGCGGTTTCGGCGGCTGGACCCGGCTGTTTCCCGCGGAAGACACGGCGGTGCTCAGGTTGGGGACAAGTTACCGCTCGACCCGCCAGATCGTGGAATTTACGAAGGGCATTCTTCCTGCCGCGGCGGCGGCGGACATCGAGCCGTTCCGTCGCGACGGGGAGCCGCCCCGCGTCATCGCGTGCCGCGACGTGCCGGAGCTGGCCGACCGGATCGTGGCGGACATCCGCGCGCTGGCGGAGGAAGGCTACGGCATGATCGGCGTGATCGCCAAGACGGAGGGCGAAAGCGGCGACGCCGCCGCCATGATCAAAGAGCGGCTCACCGACGGCGTGCCGGTGACGCTGCTGACGGGCGCCTCCGGCGCGTTGCCGCGGGGTGTGGCGGTGCTTCCTTCGTATTTGGCGAAGGGCATCGAGTTCGACGCCGTGCTCGTGTGGAACGGTTCCGCCGACCGTTACGGCAGAGAGCGGGACCGGCGGCTGCTTTATACGGTGTGCACGCGGGCTTTGCACCGGCTTCACGTGTATCATGTCGGGGAGCCTTCTCCCTTTCTGGCGCCGTCCGCGTCCGAGGGTACGGCCGCGACCGAATCGCGCCTGCGAAAATGAGCCGAATGTTCCCGGGAACAAACTTACATTTTTTGCATTGCCATCAAATTTGGAAGAAGATAGAATAAATCTTATTACAGGAAGATTTGGCACTTGACCCGGCAAGGAACGATGCGGGCGTATTTCTTTGTCTGGGACAGGTGGTGTTTATGATTGGAGAGCCGTGGATCGTTCCGACCAAATTGCATATGCCCGAAACGCCCGACCCGGCGGTGCGCCGGCCGCGCCTGACCGATCTGTTGGACGAAGGCGCGCGGCGCAGGCTGACGGTGGTGTGCGGTCCGGCGGGATCCGGCAAATCGACGCTGCTCGCCGAGTGGATCCGCCGGCGGAACGATCCGGTCGCCTGGCTGTCGCTGGACGCGTACGACAATTTGTTTCAGCGGTTCTGGGTCCACCTGACGGCCGCGCTTGACAAAATTCATCCGCATTTTTATGAGCAGTTGGCGCCCGCGCTGGCCGATTTGCGGCCGGCCGCGGTTCAGGTGCTGCTTTTTCCGCTTCTTAACAGACTTTCGGCCGAGCGAAAGCGTTTCATTCTCGTGCTCGACGATTTCCATGCCGTGACCAATCCGGTTGTCCACCGTTCCTTCCTCTACTTCCTGGAACGACTGCCCCCGCACATCCATTGCGCCGTCGCAGCCCGCCAGGAGCCGCCTCTTCCTTTGCCCCGCTTCGCGGCAGACGGCCAGCTGGTCTATGTGTCCGGCCGCCAGCTGAATTTTACGCTGGATGAAGGAACGGAGTATTGCCGCCTGATGGACGCCGGTCTGACGGAACGGCAAATCGGCGAATTGATGGATCGGACGGAAGGCTGGATCGCCGGCGTCAAATTGGCGCTTCTGTCCCGGCGCACCCAGGACGGCACGGTCCGGCTGTCCGGCTGGATGCCTGAACGCAGCTCCGGCATATCGGATTATTTGCTCCAGGAAGTGTTCATGCGGCTTCCCCGGGAGGACCGACGGTTTCTCCTGCACACTTCCATCCTGCTTAAAATGAATCCCTCCCTGTGCGACGAGGTGACGGGCCGCGCGTCCGGCGCCCGGACGCTGGAGCGGCTGGAACGGGCCAATCTGTTTGTCATTCCCCTTGATGATCGGGGCGAATGGTTCCGTTACCACCACCTGTTCGGCGAATTTTTGCGGCGGGAACTTGCGCGCAGCGAGCCGGCGTCCGTGCCGGTGCTGCACCTTCGGGCTGCCGGATGGTTTGAACGGAACGGCATGCCGGCTGACGCGGTGGAGCATTATTTGCAGGGCGGCCATCACGAACATGCGCTGGCGCTCATCCGCCGGCTGCTTCCCGGTATGCTGAAATTCGAATGGGAAAGCCTGCTCCGCTGGATGGCCGCCCTTCCGGAGAAATGGCTGGAACGCGATCCGGACGTTTTCCTGGCGTATACGTTTTTCAACGTCGCGGGACTCCGGGACCGGAACCTGGTGGATGCGCTCATCCGCCGCTGCGAAGAGCTGCTCGCCCCGGACAGCGGAGTCTGGCCCGCGGCGCGGAGACCCGAATTTCTCGCTTCTTTGGCGCTCATCCGGGCCCTGCACGCCGAAGATTATCTCCATGACATTGACAAGGCGATCTTCCATATGGAGGAATGCGTGAGGCACATGCCGGAAGGCATTCCGTTTCAGGAAATCGAAATCAACCCCGGCGAGATGTGCGTGAACCGCGCGTTTTGCCACTCCCGCCGTTCCTACTTCCAACTGGAACGCTTTTTCCTCGTCATGATCGATCTGTGGGGTCGCGGCAAATCCTATGTGTTTACGGGGTTCTTCCACGTGGCCCTCGGGGAAATCCGTTACGAACGCGGGCAGCTGGTTCCGGCGGAACAGTCCGTCAGGGAGGGATACGACATCGCGCTTCGGCACCGGAGCGCCAAGCTGCTCGCTCCGGCCGCCGCGGCGCTGGCGAAGATCCTGTGGGCACGGGCCAGCCGGGAGGATGCCTACCGCGTGCTGGACCAGGCGGAACAAAGACTGGTCCGGTGGGGATTCGACTATTGGGCGCATCTGCTCGGCGGCCAGAGGATCCGCTTCTGGCACATGGAATCCGGCGAGCTTCCGCCGGAACGGCGTCGGGCGCTGGAAGCGTCGGTCGCGGAAACCGAGTCCCTGTTGCCGGAAGATCTCCGGCCGGAGCATTTCTACGCGGCTCTGACCGTCGCGCGCGGCTGGCTGATGCTGGACCGCCTGCAGGAAGCGGCGTCGCTGCTGGAGATGCTTGCGTTTCATGCCCATGAAACGCAGCGCGAGGCGGATCTGCAGGAAATTTTCATCCTGCAGGCGATTTGCTGCAAACGGCGGGGCCGGCTGCGGGAAGCGTTCGCCCGCCTGCGCGACGCGCTGGCCATCGCCGAGCGCAACCGGTCCGTGCGCCCGTTTCTGGATGAGACGCCGGAACTGGGTGAACTGATGCGCGTGTATGCCGACGGGAACAAAGACGCGTCCGTTTTCGTCAGGCGGCTGGCTTCCGGCTGGACGGGCCGGCTGGCATCCCGGCCCGCTGCGGATCAGTTGCCGGAACCGTTGACATGGAAGGAGAGGGAAGTGCTGGAGCTCATGGCGGAGGGCATGTCCGGCCGCCTGATCGCCGAACGCCTCGGCATCTCCGTCGGGACGGTCAAAACCCACATCCACCATATCTACCAGAAGCTCATGGTCGACAATCGCTGGGACGCCATCCAGTGGGCCAAATCCAACCTAAGCCTCTGATCCCCGTCCGTTCTCCCTGTCTGGAAATCTATCCTTAGCTAATGCGAATCTACCATTTCGGTAGATTTTTTTTTCTTTCCCGTTTCCTACAATTCAAATTGGCTATTTATTCCTACGAGATGTAGATTTTACTAACTTTCGTTGGTTACGTAGGTGCATAAATCCCATTACAATTTGTTGGTGTTGGTTGGTAGAATTGGGTCTTTGGTATCAAGAGCCCGCCATGGAACTTCCCCAAAACGGGTGACACGGAGGAAGATGGGATGAAGAGCGCAAAGGTACTGGTCATCCACGGTGACAAGTCCGCCAGGGTCCAATTCCTGCAATATTTGCAACTGTATGATTCCGATTCCCTGGGGACGAAGGACGAAGCGTACCTGCGCCGTCTCATCCAGGAAATTTCCCCCGATATCGTCGTTTATCACTCGTACCGGAGGGATGACCATACGGACATCCTTCCGGCGAAGGGGCAGGAGGAAGCGGCGCTGTCGGGAACGGACGGAGGACGGGCCTTCGGTCGGCAAGAGCATGTTGATCACCCGGACAAGCCGTCATTCGGCTGGGTCAGCCTGGCGCTGGTTCCGCGCCTTTCCGAGGGCCGGAACGATGCGCCTTCCGGGCGAAGCGGCCACAGCGGGCACGAGACCCTCACTCCGCGGGAACTCCAGGTGCTGGAATTGATCGATCAGGGTCTGACCAATCGGGAAATTGCCGAAAAACTGCGCCTCAAAGAAACGACGATCAAAGCTTACAACAACACCATTTTCTCCAAGCTTCAAGCGAAAAACCGGATTCAGGCGGTGATCAACGCCCGGGAGCTGGGACTCGTGCCGGTAAGGCGGACCTGATCGGATTCCCCGGGCAGATTCGCGCTTTGCGGGATCGCTGACAAGGAGGTGATGGCCTTCGCGTTCGTCGAATGCTGTCTTTTTCGCGTTTGGTGTTGTCGTTTTCAAGTCGTGGTATTTGCCGAACAGAAGGAACCGTGACATCGACGGTCAGGTTCCTCCGTCAATCTCGCATTGGGAGGATTGCCCGTGAAAGTTGACGTAGGAGGGTAAAGACAAGTTGAGGTCAAATCGAACCAAATTTCGTCGTTGGCGTCAGTTCGTGATCGGCTTCCTCGCCGTCTGTCTGGCGTTCAGCCCGTTTCCGCCGGTTCCCGGGGAGCACGGGACAACGGCCAAGGCGGCCGTTCTGGGGACGTTCAACGACAAAGTTAATCAGGGAGATTATGTTCAGTTCATCAATGACACCAACGTATGGCGCGTGGTAAACAAATCCGGTCTCCGGCTTGTGCTGGCGGACGTGCTGGACGGTGGGTTGGCAGACCACAGCACTGCCGTGTCGATTGCCAAAGATCTGATCGAAGATCTGGCAGACCAATACGGCACCATGGTGGAAGAGCCGGACGCTTCTTCTCCGCCGCTTCCGGTATTCGGGGACATCCAAGCTCTGCTCGCGTCTGTCCCCGACGCCGTGTACGAATCGAATAGCGATTTGATCCATATCGGATCCTCGTACTGGCTGTATGACGGGCCGCCGGGAAAATCCGGAAAGTGGGCGGTCAGGACGGCGACCGCGGACGGCAAAAGCATGGTCGAAGAACAGAACGAGAACTACGACTTTGGCGTTCGTCCCGCACTGAAGCTGAAAAAAGAGACCCTGCGCGTCAAATCTGGCGCGGGATCGAAAGACGAACCCTATGTCCTGGTTCCGGCGGCCGGAGATGCCGCAGCGCCTGAAGTGACGATCACCAGTCCGGCGAATGACAGCTGGTTCAACCTTGAGGGAGAGGTTGAAGTCGCGTTTACGGTAGAATTGGAGCCGGGGGCTGACGTGGAGTCATACGAGATCGCGGTGCAGAAGGATGGTTCCGACACCAGAAAAAGCCTCCAGGTGGGCAATCCCGTTCCGGTCAGTCCGGATGCCTTGAGCTTTTCCGGCACCCTGGACGCGACCTATTTCGGTTCCGCCTCCAACCGTGACGGCGTTTACGTCATCACCGTTAAGGTGACCGACAGTTTCGGCTCGGAAGATTCGGACCGGGTCCAGGTGCGCGTCGATACCCAAAAGCCGATTCCGGCCGTCATCTCGGTGGATCCGACGAACGTTGAATGGTACAAGGATCCGGTGACGTTGGAGTTTGAAGACCCCACGGTCGGAGGGAGCGGAACGGCCGTTGAACAGTACGCGGTCGTGCCGGAAGGTTCGGGTGCGCCGGCGGACGAAAAAGGCTGGCAGGACATCCCGCCGTCCACTCGGAAGGTGACGTTGGGGCAACCGGTGGTGCAGACCGGAGTCTACGAGGTCTACGCCAAGGTCGTCAACAATGCCGGTTCGGTCGGAATCAGCGAGGTTCCGCTCAGGCTCCAGTTCGATTTCGACACACCCGGGGCGCCGGTGGTCGAATTTTATGATGCCGACGGCAATCTGCTGGGCCCGGATGACTGGACGAACGGCGGCGTCACGGCAAAGATCAAAGGCGTTCAGCCGGAGCCGAACGACGAAAATGTGCCGAGCGGCATCAATGGTTACGAATGGCGTTACGTTGACGTTTTGTCGAACTGGAATTTCGTGAACGCGGAGTCCGCTAATAGAGACGGCATCTCGTTCCTGCCGAATGATGATGATCCCCGTACCATCGCAGTGCGGGCGGTCAGCAATGCCGGCAACAAAGGCGAACCGATCTCCGTCTTGATTCCGATCGACCAGAACCGTCCAGTGGAGCCGGACGTGAAGCTCCAAGACGAAGACGGAAATGATATCTCCCCGGGATCTTGGGCCGGCAGCGCGGTGAGCGTGACCGTCTACAGCACTCCGAAGTCTTCGGGAGCACCGGTGGATCACTACAAAATCCAGTTCGTCAAATCGGAGTCCGCTTCCGATGAAGACCTGGACGAACTCACGTATGATCCCGACAAGTGGGAAGTGTTCGATCCCCTGAACCCGAAGACGCTGGAGCCGCAAGCCGACGGCACGCTGTTCGGAGTGCTTTTCGCCAAGACGGTGGACAAGGCCGGGAACGAAAGCGGAATCCGGAAGGTGGCCGTGCGCATCGATACGAATTGGCCAGACATGCCGATCGTGAATCTGGCGCCTTCCGACGCCGAGGTCGGAAATCTGGATTGGTACAAGGGCAAGGTCGGATTTACCATCGTCCTTCCGGCCGACCAGGAGAACCGGGCGCCGATCGATCCGGGTTCGGTGCGGTATCGGTACACGAACGATTCCAAGCAGACCGGAGTCGGCTGGCAAAGCGGAACCACGGGAACGGTCCCCGCGGATGAAGACGTGGATGAAGGCATATATACGCTGATCGTCACGGTCAAAAACGTTGCCGGAATCGAGAGTCTGCCCAAAGTCGTCCGCTTCGGCATCGACCTGACGGCGCCGACGGAACCGGAAATCTATGCGGTGCTCGACAGCGGCCTGGTGCCGATCGGAACCGACGACACCAACCGCGTATGGACGAATGATCCGGAGATTGCCATTGTACCGGGGGAAGACCAGGGAGATGCCCAAAGCGGTGTCGGGCCTGACGGAACGCTCTACCGGCTGGGGTGGAAGGTGGCCGGCGAGATCACCTATACGCCCTGGAGCTCGTTGCCGCCGGATCTTCCTGACGTGCCGGACGGCCGGCTGATCGTGCAGGCGAAATCCGTAGACGCGGTTGGTCACGAGTCCGGCGTCGAAGAGGGGTATCTGTACATTGACCGCGTCGCGCCCGACGCGCCGGAAATCCGGTTCAATCCTTCGGGCTGGACGAATGGCAATGTCACAGCGACGCTGGTTGAACCCGAGGTCTCGGCGGACGAAAGCCCGATCGCCAAGATGCTGTACCGGTTCATCCCGGCCGACGGCAGCAATTCGGATCCGGAGTGGATCGATTACAGCGGTTCGTTTGAACTTTCCGAACACGGATGGATTGAAGCCAAAGCCATTGACGAGGCCGGCAACGCAAGCGATGCGGCGAGGGCGGAAGTCCTCGTGGACAAGACTGCGGGCGATAATTTCCCGCTGCCGATCATTCGCAGCGTGCTGCCGAGGAACTTTGATGATGGCAAGGCGACCGTCGAAATCGTGGTGCGAGACTTGGAAAAAATGGGTCCCAGCGGCCTGAAGGAAATTAAATACAGTCTGTGGGCGGAACGCTCGCTAAGGGAATCCGGCCAAGTCCCGTTTTCGGATCTGAAACAGGACGCCAATGGCCTTTACCTGGCCCGTGTTGAGCTGACGGCAGTGAGTGCGGACGCCGCCAACACGCTGCTGGTGGTACTCGTCAACAACGCCGGAACGGAAGGGGAACCCGTTCCCAAGGATCTTCGGGAGTATCCCGATCCGGTCTCGATTACCGTGGACCCCTCGGGGTGGTCAAACGGTCCGAAAACGGTGACCATTGAACATGATGACGACAACGTGACGATCAAGTACCGGCTCGGCAAGACGGTCAACGGGTCGGTGTATTGGGAACCGTTCCAGGATTACACCGGTGACTTCACGGTGCAACCGGACGACGGATACGACCGGGTGGAGGCGTATGCGATCGATCCCCAAGACGGGAGCGAAGGAGATTCGACCCAGGAGTTCCTGCTCTTCGACACGGTCAGTCCGCTAAAGCCGGCCGTGAACGGCGTTCCGAACGATTGGTCATCCGAACCGGTGGAACTGACGGTCGTCAGGGACACGAGCGATACGGGAAGCCCGGTGGTTTACCGGTATCTCGTGAGTTCCGAACCGCTTGCGCCGGAGAACCTGGACAGCCTTGACAGCGGTGCGTGGACGGACGTGCCCGCCGATGGCAAGGTGACCATCTCGAATAACGGGATCACCTACTTCTACGCATACGCAGAGGATCAGGCGGGCAACCGGAGCGAGTACGCGGAAGCCGTCGTGCGCATCGACCAGCTGCCGATGCCCGCGCCGATCGTGAGCGTGGAACCCGGATCGGTCGACCGGGACGCCAAAACGATCTGGACCAGCGGCGGCACGCTGACCATCCGGATTCGCATCGCCGATGACGATTTGGACGACATCGGTCCGAGCGGTCTCGAAGGATACGAGTGGACGCTGGGAGCCGATATCGGGGACACGGAATTTGTGCCGGCCACGGATCCGAGCGATCCGGCGGTTCTGGTGGTGTCGGTTGACAATCCGTCGGTCCTTATCATCAGAGCGGTCAACCATGCCGGAACTTCAAGCGAAAATGTCCATTTGCAAATCCTGATTGACACTGTCAAACCGGGCGCGCCGGACATCACGCTGAAACCCGGAGGCTGGACCAATGCGGCGGTCGAGGCGGTGATCGAAAACGGAACGGCCGGTATTAGCGGAGTCGCCGGGTATCAATACCGCCTGTGCAGCAGCGACAACACGTGCGGCTCGTGGCTTGATTACGCCGGGCCGGTGACCATCGCGCCGAACGAAGATCTGGTGCGGATTGAAGCCCGTACCATCAACGGCGCGGGTGCCGTGAGCGTTTCGGCGGCGAAACCGCTGCGCTTCGACACGACGGCGCCGAATCCGCCGGTGCTGAATGGCATTCCCGATGAGCCGGTGACAGGGTCCGTGCGGATCACCCTGGCGCTGAATCCGGCTGACCAAGCCGATACCGGCAGCCCGATTCGCCTTGAGTACAGGCTGAATGGAGCCGCGACATGGACCCGCGGCAACTCCGTCACCATCACCGAAGTGGGCACGACGATCATCGAAGCCCGCGCGGTGGATGAAGCCGGCAACGTGAGCGCCACGACCACCGGTCGCGTCACGATTCGCGCGAGCGGCGGTGGCAGCGGTGGCGGCGGTGGCGGCGGTGGCGCTCCGAGCGGCGGCGGAACGGGCACCGGATCGACACAGCCATCCTCCGCCAACCGGACGCAAACGACCATTCCCGCCGGTCAGTCGGCCGTCGCCAGCCTGGGCAACGAGATCACCGTGACGCTGCCCGCGGGCGCGACGAACCAGCAAATCCTGCTCACCATCGAGCGGGTCGCCAATCTGGCAGGCATCCAGCTGCCCGATTTGACGCTGCTCAGCCCGGTGTTCGAGCTGCTCAAGAACGTGTCGGGGCAGTTCCTGAAGCCGGTGACGATCAAGATCGTTTTCGATCCGTCCAAACTCAAGGCGGATGAAGTGCCTTCCGTCTTCTACTACGACGAAGTGAAGAAGGAATGGGTCGAGCTGGGCGGAACGGTGTCCGGCAACACGATCACGGTGGATGTGGATCACTTCACCAAGTTCGCCGTGTTCGCGGTGCCGCGGAAGGCTCCGCAGCAACCGCCGGCGCAGTCCGACGATACGGTCGAGACGCCGAAGTTTAGGGATATCACCTCGCACTGGGCTGAAGGCATCATCCTGGAAGCCGCGCGCCGCAACATCGTGGGCGGCTATCCGGACGGCACCTTCCGGCCGAACCAGCCGGTGACGCGTGCCGAGTTCATCAGCCTGCTGGTGCGGACCCTGAATCTGAGGGCGAAGTACGGCAATGTGCCTGAGCCGCAATTCGCCGACACGCTGCCTCAATGGGCGGCTTCCGACATTGCGATCGCCGTCCATGCGGGCATCGTAGGCGGATATGAGGACGGCACGTTCGGACCTCACAAGCCGATCACCCGCGCGGAAGTGGCGGTGATCATCAAACGGGCGATCGGCGACCGGCTGTCGCTTGGCGCCGACGACCCGCTGTTCGCCGACGAAACCGAGATTCCGGGTTGGGCGCTGTCCTCTGTCAAGGAACTGGCGGCCGGCCAGCTGATGATCGGGCGCAGCGTGACGACGGATCGCGGTACGGTGACCGTATTCGCGCCGAATGCTCCGCTCACCCGCGCAGAAGCGACCGCGCTGCTGTTGCGCATCGCGTTCCTGATGCAGTGAGGCGCCGGCCGGAGCCTCGAAACGTAGGCCAAAAAGAGACTGCCGAGAAATTCTCGGCAGTCTCTTTGTTCACACTCCTTCATTCGGGCGGCCTGGCCCGGAAGAACGCCTTGAGCGCGTGGTAGATGTCGGATTTGTCGCGGATCACATGGTACAGAAAGCGGGGGTGCCGGATATGCCGGTAGGCCGACATGAGGGTGCTGGAGCGGTTGTACTGGTTGACTTCCCCGTATCCGAAAAAGTTGGCGACTTCAAGCAGCCGTTCGATCAGCCGGACGCATCGCTCATTGTCACTGGTCAGATTGTCCCCGTCGGAAAAATGGATCGGATAAATGTTGAACCGCGAAGGCGGATAGCGTTCCCCGATGATTTCCAACGCCTTGGCGTAGGCGGAGGAGCATATGGTGCCGCCGCTTTCCCCACGGGTGAAAAACTGCTCTTCGGTCACTTCCTTGGCTTCCGTATGGTGGGCGATGAACACGATGTCCACCTGGTCGTACTTGCGGCGGAGAAACCTGGTCATCCAGAAAAAAAAGCTCCGCGCGCAATACTTTTCGAACGAACCCATGCTCCCCGACGTATCCATCATCGCGAGAATGACGGCGTTGTTGTCCGGTCTGGGAATCTCTTCCCACGTCTTGTACCGGAGATCCTCGGGGGTGATGCCGCCGATGAAAGGGCGTCCTCCCCGGGCGTTGCGCTTGAGGTTTTCCAGGATCGTCCGCTTGCGGTCGATGTTCGCGGAAAGTCCTTTGCGCCGGACGTCGTTGAAACGGACATCCCGTCCGCCCATTTGCTCCTTGTCCATGGGACGCAGAAAAGGCAGCTCGAGTTCCTCGAAAAGCAGGTCTTCCAGTTCCGCCAGCGTAACTTCCGCTTCCGTCACGTCAATGCCGGGCTGGTCGCCGGCTCCGCCTTCCCTGCCCGGCGCCGGGACGGGATCGCGGGCGACGACGTCCCCCACCCGGCTGCCGCCCTTTCCCTGTCCGACGAACTTCTGCTTGTCGCGGCTGAACACGAAATGAAACTCGTCCAGGCTGCGGATCGGAATTTTCACCACCCGGCGGCCGTCCGAAAGAATGATGTTTTCTTCGGCGATCAGATCCGGCAGATTGCGCCGGATGGCTTCGCGCACCTTTTGCCGGTGCCGGGCCTGGTCCTGGTACCCCTTGCGGTGCAGCGACCAGTCTTCCCTGGACAGGATGAAAGTCGGTCCATCCGTCATCTCCCGCACCACCGCTCGCCTCCTTTCGACGGCTGTGTTGACCAGTATATTCCGGGGAGGCGAAATCATGTGTGCGGCGGCCTCAGGCCGCGGAGAAGGCCAGCATCAGGGCAAAGGCAAAAAACAGGATCTGCATGCCGCTGATGATCAGTCCCGCGGCGCCCAGCCCTTTCTTGCGGTTTTTGTAAGCCAACGCCACGATGCCCGTGACGATGGCGATCATGGCGGCAAGCAGGGCCAGGGGGAAGAGAAACACGGTGGCGTCCACGGAGGCAAGCAGCTTTTCGCCGAGTTCTTCCTGGCTGATGGCAGGCATTCCGGTTTCCGGATCCATATATTGTTCGGCGATCCGGACGGCCTTCATTCCCATGGAGAAGAAAAACGCAAGGAGCATGGCCGAGCTGGCAAGGGACAGAATGAAGGAGGCGATGCCCGCCCCGCTGTGCTTCAGGCGCGCATCCCCGGCATCCGTTTCGGAAACCGCGAATCTTTCGTTTTTCTCCATAGCATTCACCCTTGAATCATAGTAATATGAAATAAATTCGATACAGGATAAGGCAAAACCTGCGAAAACCGCGGGGATGTTATAATGGATATGCGTATGGGAAGCGAAAAATCGGCTCCGCTGGAACGGTCGAGACATGCGATAAGAGAGGACGTAGCCTCGTGAACGTTTGGACGGATGTGTTGCCTTGGGCGGTTGCGGCAGCCGCCATTGTCGTCGCTGTCATGTTTGTCGCCTTGCGCGGTTTCGCCTGGCGTCGCGTAAGCCGCCAGGGTCCGGGGGTCCGGTCCTATCAGCCGGAGTTGCTGGAAGCGCTGTACAACGATAGCCCGATTTTTTTCGCCGTTGTCGACCGGCAAGGCAGATTTCTGGACGTCAACCGGGATCCGACGTCCCTCCTCGGATACACCGAACGTGAAATGGCCGGCAAGCCGTTTTTGCACATCGTGGACGAAGCCCATCAGGCATTGACGGAAGAGGTGTTCAGGCGCACCCTGAAAGGCGAGCGTTGCTCCCATGACATCCGCGTCCTCCATAAAGGGGGACACGGCGTCGACCTGCAAATCCACACCGCCCCGCTCGTCCGCCGCGGCCGCACCGTAGGCATCGTGGTGTTCGTCCAGGATATCAGCGAACGCAAGCGGTCCATGGACCGCATCCATTACATGGCCTATTATGACGACATGACCGGCCTGCCCAACCGGAGATGGTTCACCAACCATTTGCAGGAGAGGCTTGAGGAAAACGCGGGACAAAACCGCCAACTCTGCGTCGTCTACATGGACGTGGACCGGTTGAAGCTGGTGAACGCCTCCTTCGGCCGGGATTTCGGCGACATGCTGCTCATGCTGGTGGCGGAACGGCTCACCCGGCAATTTCGCCTGCCTGGGCAGCTGGCCCGCATGGAAGGCGACGAATTCGCGGCGATGTTCGACGATTTCGTCCTTCCCAACGAAGCGGTCAAACGGGTGGAGCAACTGCAACGGCTGTTCGAAGAGCCGTTCGAGCTCAACGGCGTTCCGATCCAACTCACGTTAAGTGTCGGAGCGGTGCTGAGCGGTTCGGGCGGAGACGCGGTAACACTGCTGCGCAAGGCCGACACCGCCATGCAACGCGTCAAGGAAAACGGCAAAAACGATTATCTGTTCTATTCTTCCGGCCTGGAACGCGCCGACGTGGCCAATCTGAAGCTTCACCACGAGCTCAGGCGGGGGCTGCAAAACGGCGAGTTCGTCCTGTATTTCCAGCCGCTATTCAGCCTGGAAAGCGGGCGCGTCACCGGCCTGGAAGCCCTGGTGAGGTGGAACCATCCCGAGCGCGGTCTGATCTCGCCGGGCGAATTCGTGGGGGCCGCCGAGGAGAGCGGATTCATCGTGGGTCTGGGCGACTGGGTGCTTGAGGAAGCCTGCCGGCAGAACAAAGCCTGGCAGGACGCCGGGTTGACGCCGGTGCCGGTGTCCGTCAACCTGTCGCTCCGGCAGTTCATGCAACGGAATCTGGTGGGCAAAATCGCGGATACCCTTACCAGGACCGGCCTGGACCCTTCCTATTTGGACCTGGAAATCACGGAAAGCATGACGATGGATGTGGAGCGGGCGGGGCAGATCCTGCGCGAGCTGAAGGAGCTGGGCGTACATATCAGCATTGACGATTTCGGCACCGGATACAGCTCTTTCCACCATTTGAAGACTTTTCCGATCGACCGTCTGAAGCTCGACCGCAGATTTTTTTCGGACGTGGGGCGAGATGCGGGTGACGCCGCCATCACCGCGGCGATCATCATGATGGGGCACAGCCTGAATCTGAGAGTGACCGCCGAAGGGGTGGAAAACGAAGAGCAGGTGGCCTTTCTGCGGCAGCACCGGTGCGATGAAATCCAAGGATACTACTCCAGTCCACCCCTGCCGGCTTCGCAAATTCCCGAATTGCTTCGCAAACGCGCGTGACCCGGCGGGCCTTGCCGCGAGAGCTTGCTGTTGCGCCGGCCTGCGGCTGTCATCCGGCGCTCATGCTCATTCGATGATGTCATCCACCTCGTTCATGGCGACGATGTAAACTTTCTTTTCGTCCACGTGGTAGACCGTCAAGTTACGGGTTTCCTGGTCCAGTTTCAGGATACGGCCGGGAAAGTCCATCTTGACGCCCCTGCCTTTGTTGACGTGAAGGCGGACCAGTCTGCCTTCTTGGATGTATGTGTTGAGCCTGTCCACCAGTTCCTCGGGGATCCGCGGCTTATCCGGGGATTTGGCGCTGCTTCCCGGGAAGGGTTTCGGCGCGGGATCGACCGGTTTGTCCGGTTCCTTGCCGTAGGCTTGGGCATGTGGTTCCGTGCCGGGCCGATCGGGTCTTTCCGGTTCGGCGCTGCTGGCGCAGATGCCGGAGAGTATCCGGTAGTCGGAGATGTTTCCGGCCCTGAGAGCGCGAATCAGCTGATCCAGGGCGGTTTCATAACGGGGGGCAGTCATGGTGACTTCCAGCTTAAAGAGATATGCTTCTGAGGGTTGAGGAGCGGTTCCCATGATCGTCATTCCTAGGTCCTCCGGATTTTGTCAAACTGTATCGAAGACAGGAAACTCCTCTTAATGGACGCATTATATTCGAATTATAAACGGAATCGTGCCGCGCGGAAAGCGGAAAGGCTGGGAATATGCAAAATTTCTCTGGCAAATGATGTGACAAAACATTGAATTTTAATCGAAGAAGCGGACGCTTCAAGGCGGAAAGGGATGAAAAAGCGGATGACCGGATGGCGGAAAACCATATGGCGCACGGCGTTGCGGACAGCGGCCGCGGCTATGGCCGCGGCCGCCGCGGGATTGTTGGCGGCGGCGTTTTCCGTATCCGCCCATGCGGTGCTGGAATCAGCCATTCCCGAACCGGACGCCCGGCTTGCGGAAAGCCCGCCGTACGTGGAACTGGTGTTCAACGAATCCGTGGACGCCCGGGCGGCGTTCCTGCAAGTTCTTGATTCCGATTCGAAAGCGGTGGCGAAAGGCGCGCCGGAACCGGCCGCCGGCGGCCGGGGCGTCCGCGCAGCGCTGCCGGAGCTGGGCGAAGGCCATTACACCGTGTCCTACCGAGTCATTTCCGCGGACGGACATCCCGTCTCCGGGGCCTTCGTTTTCACCGTCGGCGAGCCCCCTGCCCGTCCCGCGGCGGAGGATTACAACCCGCACCGGCAGATCGGCCATGTGCACGACCACGGGACGGGGGGACTCACCCTGGACGCCTTTCTGCTGTACGCCGCCCGCTTCCTGTACTACGCGGGGCTGCTTGCGGCGGCGGGACTGGCGCTGTGGTCGTGGCAGCGGAGGGCGCCCGAAGAGGTGCGGGACGCAAGGGAAGCGGGAATCCGGCTGGCGGGGCGTTTTCTTGTTCTGGCTGCCCTGTGCCACGTATTTTTTCAATTGAACGATCTGAACCGCGGGCTTCCGTTGGAGGAATGGGTGCGGGTGTTAACACGGACGGCGATGGGCGGGCTGCTTTTGGCGACGCTGGGACTGGCCGTTCTGTCCCTGGCCCTGGCGGTGTCCGGGCCGCTTGTCCGCTTGCTGTGGGCGGCGGCGGCGCTGGCTGTCGAAGCGGGGAACGGGCACGCCGCCACGGGCGGCTTTCCCGCGCTTACCATCGCTTTGGACGCGGTCCATCTCGCGGCCGCTTCGCTGTGGACGGGCGGGCTGCTCTTGCTCGTGGCCGTATGGCGCCGGCAGCCGACGGAAGCGGCGCGGTTTGCGCTTTTGTTTTCCCGCTGGGCCCTCGGTTCCTTCGCCGTGCTTTGGGTCACCGGCACCTTGTATACGCTTGAGATATTGCCTGCCGTGGAATATTTGACCCTGACGGCCTGGGGCGGCTGGCTGCTGGCCAAGTCGGCCCTGGTGCTCGCCGTCATGGCGGTGGCCTTTTTTATCCGGCGGCGGCTGCGCAGGGGGCGGGTTCCGTCGGGCGCGCTGCTGGTTGCCGACGCCGGGCTGCTTGGCGCGATCGTGCTGAGCGTTGCGGTGCTGACCTATCAGATTCCGCTTCCATCCAACGAACCGCTGTACTGGCACAGGATGGGCGAAGACCTGCACCTGACGTTGCGCGTTTCCCCGAAGGCTCCGGGAGACAACGCGTTCATCGTGAAAGTCTGGCTGCCCGAAGACGTGAACGGGGGCCTGCCCAAGAACGTCCAGCTCCGCCTGCGGGCGGACGGGCGCATGGACTCTTTCATCGACGTACCGCTTCAGCCCTACGAAGACAAGGAGCTTGACGCCTTTGAAGGCTACACCAAGACGACGTACCGGGCGGAAGGTCCGTATTTGCCGTTCCGCGGGAAATGGACGGCGCAAATCCGCGTGACGGACGGCACGGACACCGAACGCGTCCTGGAGCGGGAGTTCCGCGTCTATTGAGCGCCGGCCGGCCGCGGGTGCCCGTGCCGGACCGCCAGCATGTCGCGTCCGTACGGCTGCGGACGGAGGGAGGATGATCGATGGACCGCCGGAACATCCGATGGTTCATTTTGTGGATCCCGACCATCACCGTGGGGTTCTGGGAGTATTTGCGGCATACGCTGCTGCTTCCGTATCTCTCCATGGAGCTGGGCAATTTCCTGACGCCTTTCATTCTGCTGGCGGTCATGCTGACCTTGGTCCGCTCGCTGTTCCGCAAGCTGGAGGAATCGGAGGAAGCGCTCCGGAGGGAAAAGGAAGCGAAGGCCGCGCTGGAGGAACGGGAACGGCTGGCGCAGCAGCTGCACGACGGCATCGCCCAGTCGCTGTTTTTGCTCGCGGTAAAACTGGACCGCCTGGAGCAGGCCGCGGGCGCCGCCGATTCGGCCGCGGTGCGCGAACTGGCCGGACAGCTGCGCGGCACGGTGCGGGTCATGCACGACGATGTGCGCCAGGCGATCGCCAGCCTGCGCCAGCCGCCGTCGCCCGCGGAAGCCGCCTGGGTGGCGCCGATCCGGGAGCTGCTTCGGGAAACGGTGGAGCTCACCGAGGCGGAGGCGTCTTTCCGCTGGGAGATTCCGGACGATGCGCTCACCGCCAGGGAGAAGGTCGAGCTGCACGCCTGCCTGCGGGAAGCTTTGCTCAACGTCCGCAAACACGCGCGGGCCACCCGCGTCGCCGTGACGGGGGAAATGACGGAAGACGGCGGTTTCCGCTGCGCGGTGACGGACAACGGCGCGGGTTTTAAAGGGGACCCGCTGGAACTGAAGGACCGGTTCGGTTTGCGGATGATCCGGGAGCGGGCGGAGAAGATGGGCTGGACCTTCAGCCTGACGCGCCGCGACGGCGAAACGGCGCTGGAAATCAAGAAACCGGGAGGCAGGCGGCCATGAATGAACGTCATCCATTTCGCGTCATGATCGTGGATGACTCCCGCCACGCCCGGGAAGGCATGCGGGAAATTCTGGCGGACGACCCCCATTTCACGGTGGTGGGAGAAGCCGCGTCCGCCGAGGATGGGCTGGCCTTGATGGAGGAGGTTATGCCCGACCTGGTGCTGATGGACATCGGACTGCCGGGCATGGGCGGGTTGGATGCGGCCAAGGCGATCAAGACGAACTATCCTTACGTGAAAATCGTCATGGTGACCGTGCATGACGAGGCGGCGCTCTTGTTCGAGGCCCTCAAGAAAGGAGCGCAAGGTTTTCTACTCAAGAACCTGAACCCGTCGGCCTGGCGCGATTACCTGCGGGCGGTGATGTTCGACGAGGCGCCGATGGACCCCGGCCTCGCCCGGCAAATTCTGCGGGAATTCGGCGGTGTTACGGCGGGCGGGATGACCGTCGGCGCTTCCGGTACGCATCATTCGGGGGCGGGACGGGGTTCCGGAACATCCGGTGCCCATGGCGCTTCCGGCTTGTCCGGCGCGGAGGCCAAGCCGATATCAGACGGTTTCGGGCCGGAAACCGGATCATTTTCGAAGACTCTCTCCCGGGCGCCGTCCGGTTCCGGGGTGGGCTTCAGGGCGGTCCACAGGGCTCATCGGGGAGCGGACGAGCCCGTCCGCGAAGGCCTCACCGCGAGAGAAAAGGAGATTTTGCAGGAGGTGGCCAAGGGAAAAACGAACCGCGAAGTCGCCGCATCGCTCAATCTGTCCGAACACACCGTCAAAAACCATCTCAAGAACATTTTGCAGAAGCTGCATCTCCACAACCGGGTGCAGCTCACCCGATACGCTTACGAAAGCGGCCTGATGGACGGCCCGTCCGACGACGCGAAATAGACTGCGGCGTCCGGTACGGGGATTCGCGGCGAAATAGCCCGTTGGGGTCATGTCCGTCGGGAGACTTTCCGCTAAATTGGAAATCGGCAGACCTGCCTTCATGCAGCCATATGACCGCTTCATTGCCCATTGGTTCATCCCGAAGGCGAAAGGAAGGATGTGAAGCCGTGAGAAGGAAACTGCCGATTTCCGCGGTTTTGGGGGTCTTGTTGATGTTCGGCGCGGCGGGTGCGGCGCACGCGCACGTCATCGTGCAGCCGGCCGAGGTGCCGCAGGGGTCGTTCCAGGTGTTCACCATGCGCGTGCCGACGGAGAAGGAATCGGCGACCGTGGAGGTGCGGTTAGCCATCCCCGACGGCGTGACGATCTCCCGCTTCGAACCGAAGCCGGACTGGACGTATGAGATCGAGCGGAACGCCGACGGCAAAATCGTGTCCGTGACGTGGAAAGCCGAAGGTCCGGGCTTGTCGGCGACAGAGTTTGCCGAGTTCCGGATGCAGGGCAGGGTGGCGAACGACGCGACGGAACTCGTTTGGAAAGCGTACCAGACCTATGCCGACGGCGAAGTGGTCGAGTGGATCGGCGCGCCCGACGCGGACCGGCCGGCCTCGGTCACACGGGTGACGCCGGCGGCGGGAACGTCCGCGTCCGACCATGACGCCGGCGCGACCGTCACAACCGCCGGTTCGGGACAGGCTGCGACTGCCCGGGATCCGCTGACCCTGGGGTTGTCGGCGGCCGCGTTGGCACTGGCCGCTCTGGCATTGCTCGTCGCCTTGCGGAACGCCCGTTCCCGGGCCGGGTCGAAAGCCTGAGGTTTCCTGAACTGCCGGCTTTGGATTCCGCAGGCATGCGCCTGTACGGCTGGAGAGACAACCTGCGGGCCCTTTTTTCGCCGGTATGTTCGGGCCGAAATCGCCCCATGGTCGCGCGCCTGTTCATGGCGTCCGGAGGCCGAACCCAGTGGTGTTGCAAAGCGTCGTCCAATCCGGACGGCCCGCGAGCCCTGAAACGGCTCCGGACGCCGGTGTTGTCTCTTCCCGGTGTCATACCCGTGCGGTATTATCCGTTTTCATCGTAATGCTGTAAGGCGAAAATCCCGCTTTCGCCCAGAAGTTTTTGCCGGGCGTGTTGCCGTCAAGCACGTCGATGATGACGGTCTGTCCGGGTTTGAACCGCTGTTTCATCAGCAGCCGGATGCCCGCCAGTCCGAACCCGTTTCTCCTGAATTCCCTCCGGATGAAATATTGCCGCAAATCGACCTCTTCCTGATCGGGAAAATATTCGTTCGGCCTGAACCGGTATACCGCGTATCCGATCACTTCCGGGCCGCGGCAAATGAGATCGATGTGCCAGTCCGAAAAAAGCCAGCCTCTCATCCGCCCTTCCAGCTGCCCGTGATCCATCGGATTCGGGCTTCCCTCGTCTTCGATGAGATGCTTGTTCATCCGCGCCAGCAGGGGAAGATCCGCTTCCTGCGCTTTCCGCAAGATCAGGTCTGTCATGCGGAAGGTCACCTCTTGAGGAAATTTTCCAAAAAAGATACCATAACTGGAACCGGTTTGAAAACCGTTTTTTCTCTTCCGGCGCCGTGTTCCGCGGTCCGGAGCGGGCCGTTCCGGCGGGTCCGTAAGGTGCCGGTGCCGGCGGCTGGAGGCTAAACGGTTGTCCGGTTTCGCACGATTCGGATGGCGCCGGCACAGGCGAAAGCCGTTGCCGTTGCGGCGGCGCGGCCTTTACGGGCTCCTGCGCCGGTGGCGAAGCCGTCTCTTGCGCGGCGGAAGACGCTTCGCTATAATTTTTCTTAAGTTTTCATATGGAAAAAGGCGATGACGGAGACAAGTACGCAGCGCTTTCTTCCAGGGAGGGGGAAGCCGGAGACTGGAAGCTCCCCCAAGAAATCAGGCTGCCGAAATTCACTCCCGAGCCGTCCCCTGAACGGTTCAGGCGGTTCATGCCGCCACCCGTTCTTGCCGCGGCCGATTTTTGCGGCGGCAAGGATGCTCTGTTACCATGCCGCATGCGATTTGTTGGAGACGAACGGCCGGCATAGGGCGGGCGGAACGCCAGTAGGGGGCACCGGCAGCGGCACGTTACGCCGCCAGAGCGGAGACGCGCGCCAGCGGCGCGGGTTAGGCCACGCGGCGTGTCTCAAGAAGGGTGGTACCACGGTCTTTTCGTCCCTTGCGGATGAAAAGACTTTTTTCATGATGAAAGATGTTTTGGCGACAGAAGGAGCGAAGACGCGATGAAAGAGCGACTGGAAGCGATGAAAGCCGAGGCGCTCGGCCGGCTGGCGGAAGTGTCCGACCCCGGACGGCTGAACGAACTGCGCGTCCATTATCTGGGCAAGAAGGGACAGCTGACGGAAATCCTGCGGGGCATGGGATCGCTTCCGCCGGAGGAAAGGCCGGAAATCGGCCGCATCGCCAACGAGGTGCGGGCCGCCATCGAAGCGGTCATCGCCGAAAAGCAAGCCCAATTCGAACGGGAAGAAACGGCGGCGCGCCTTAAGGCGGAGACCATCGACGTCACGCTGCCCGGCCGGGCGCCGCGGATCGGGGCGGTCCATCCGCTGATGAAGGTGCAGCAGGAAATCGAGGACATTTTCCTCGGCATGGGGTACACCATCGCGGAAGGCCCCGAGGTGGAGACCGATTTCTTCAATTTCGAAGCGTTGAACATTCCGAAAAACCACCCGGCCCGCGACATGCAGGACACGTTCTACATCACCGACGAGATCCTGTTGCGCACGCACACGTCGCCGGTGCAGATCCGCGCCATGCGCGCGGCCGGAGGCCGGACGCCGCTCAAGATCATCTGCCCCGGCAAAGTGTTCCGGCGCGACGACGACGACGCCACGCATTCGTTCATGTTCCATCAGGTGGAAGGGCTCGTCGTCGGCCCGAACATCCGGATGAGCGACATGCTGGGCACGCTGCTTCAGTTCGCGCGGGCGATGTTCGGTCCGCAGGTGACGATCCGGCAACGGCCGAGCTTTTTCCCGTTCGTGGAACCCGGCGCCGAGGTGGACGTCTCCTGCGCGCAGTGCGGCGGGGAAGGCTGCCGGATGTGCAAGGGCACCGGCTGGCTGGAGATCCTCGGCTGCGGCATGGTGCATCCGCGGGTGCTGGAGTACGGCGGATACGATCCGCGGGAAGTGACCGGGTTCGCCTTCGGCATGGGGATCGAACGGATCGCCCTGCTCAAGTACGGCATCGACGACATCCGTCTCTTCTACGGCGGAGACGTCCGGTTCCTGCGGCAATTTGCGAAGATGTGACGGCGTGGGGACGAAAAGGAAATGACGGAACAGGCGGCGTGAGCGCCAAAAGACGAAATAAGCGGCAACAGGCGGAAGAAAGGCGCGAACGTCAACAAACGGAACATACGACGCGTGCCAACCGACGGAACAAACGGCGCGAGCGTCAATGAAGGTATGAGCGGAAAGCGAGGCGTTGACCGGTGAATGCATCCTATCGATGGTTAAACGAATATATCGATCTCACGGGCGTGTCCCCGGAGGATCTGGCAGAACGACTGACGCGCGGGGGAATCGAGGTCGGATCGCTCACTTCCCGCAATGGGGGCGTGAGCGGCGTAAAGGTCGGGCTGGTGAAAACCCGCGAACCGCACCCGAACGCCGACAAGCTGAGCCTTTGCACGGTGGATGTCGGCCAGGGGACCGATTTGCAAATCGTGTGCGGGGCTCCCAACGTGGCGGCCGGCCAAAAGGTGCCCGTGGCGCTTCCCGGCGCCTCCCTCCCCGGCGGCGTCCGCATCAAAGAGGCGACGCTTCGCGGCGTCAAATCCCAGGGGATGATCTGCTCCGCGCGCGAGCTCGGCCTCAATGTCAAGCTCTTTCCGAAGGAGCAGCAGGAAGGCATCCTGGTGCTTCCGGAAAGTGCGGAAATCGGAGCCGACGTAGTGGAGCTGCTGGAACTGAACGACACGGTGCTGGAGCTGGAGCTGACGCCCAACCGGGCGGACTGCCTCAGCATGCTGGGCGTGGCCTACGAAGCGGCGGCGCTGACAGGGCGTTCCGTACGCCTGCCGGAACCGGAACTCCGCGAGGAAGGGGACGACATCGCGGGGGCGGTGACCGTCTCCGTGCCCGATCCGGATCTGTGCCCGCATTACGCGGCCCGACACATCCGGGGCGTGCGCATCGGGCCTTCCCCCCAGTGGCTGCAAAACCGCCTGATGGCGGCGGGCATCCGCCCGATCAACAACGTGGTCGATGTGACCAACTTCGTCATGCTGGAATACGGCCAGCCGCTGCACGCCTTCGACGCGGCAAAGGTGGCCGAAGGGCGCATCGAAGCGCGCCGGGCGCGCCCCGGCGAGCGCATTGTCACGCTGGACGGACAGGAGCGGGAGTTGGCGCCGGACATGCTGGTCATCGCCGATGCAGAGGGCCCCATCGCCGTCGCCGGCGTAATGGGCGGCGCCAATTCCGAGGTAACGGAGGATACCGTTGACATCATTCTGGAGTCCGCCCGTTTTGACGCCGCGAGCGTCCGCATCACGTCCCGCCGGCTGGGGCTCAGGACCGAGGCGTCCCAGCGGTTCGAGAAGGGCACGGACCCCTGGCGGGTACGCGCGGCCCTGGACCGGGCGGCGGACCTGATCGCGCGTCTGGCGGGCGGCCGGGTGTCGAAGGGCGTGGCGGAAGTTCTTGCGGATTCGCCGCAACCCCGCGTCGTGGAACTGTCCCTGGAGCGGATCAACCGGGTGCTCGGCACGTCTCTGGACGCGCTGGAGGTCGGCACCATCTGGTCCCGGCTGGGATTCGAGCATGAGCCGCTCCCGGGTCCCGCCTGGCGGGTGAAGGTGCCGACGAGGCGGCTTGATATCGCGCTGGATGTGGATTTGATCGAGGAAGTGGGCCGCCTGCACGGATACGACAAAATCCCGGCGACGCCCATCGAGGGACCGTCCACGACGGGAACTCTCACCAAAGCGCAAGCGATTCGCCGCGAAATCCGGCGGGTCATGACCGGAGCGGGGCTGCACGAGGCGGTCAGCTACGCCCTCACCTCCCCGGACCGGGCCGCGCTGTTCCCCGACCTGGCCGACGGTGTCCGGCCGATCCGGGTGGCGATGCCGATGAGCGAGGAGCGCAGCACCCTGCGCACGTCGCTCATCCCCAGCCTGATGGAGGCGGCGGCCAACAACCGCGCTCGCCATATCCGGGACATCGCCCTGTTCGAGATCGGCCGCGTCTTCCATACCGAAGAAGCGGTGCTGACCCGGCTGCCGGAGGAAAAACAGCGCCTGGCGCTGCTGCTCGCCGGATTGCGCCGGAGCGCGGAATGGCACGGTTCCGCGGAGCCCTATGATTTTTACGACGCGAAAGGACTCCTGGAGACGCTGTTTGCGCGGCTGGGCCTGTCCGGACGCGTCTCATACCGCGCCGCTTCGCCGGCGGGTTTCCATCCCGGCCGGACGGCGGCGATCGAGCTGAGCACGGAGCAGGGGCTTGCCGTGATCGGTTATGTGGGACAGTTGCATCCCGATTTGCAGCGGGAATGGGACTTCGCCGATACCTTCGTGGCCGAGGTAGAGCTTTCGCCCCTGTATGAAGCGGCGGACGCGAGCGTCACCTACCATCCCCTGCCGCGGTTCCCGGCGGTGGAACGGGATCTCGCGGTGGTGGTGGACAGCGGCGTGACAGCCGCCGAGCTCACCGCTTCGGCGACGGAGGCCAGAGGAGAATGGCTCGAATCGGTACGCGTATTTGACGTGTACGCCGGCGAGCGTCTCGGCGCCGGGAAGAAGAGCGTGGCGCTCTCGTTGGTGTTCCGCCATCCCGACCGGACGCTGACCGACGAGGAAGCGTCGGGAGCCCAGGCTCGTGTCCTTGCCGCCCTGGAGAAGGCGTTCGGCGCGAAACTGCGCGAATAGGGAGGAAACCTGCAACTTCGCGACGAATTATTCACGTAACGCGAACGTCGGGCCCCGACGTGGCGGGAATGGAGGGAAGGCCGTGAAGGATTCACGAACCCGTGTAACGGTCGAGATATTTGGCCTGTCGTACACGCTGGCAGGCCATTCCAGCGCGGAATACATGCGCCAGGTGGCCGAACGGGTGGACGACCGGATGCGGAAAATCGCCGAAATCTCGCCGCGGTTGGATTTGCCCCGGGTGGCCGTGCTGACGGCGGTGAATTTCGCGGACGAGCACCTCCGTTGCGCCAGGGAGATCGAACAGCTGCAGAAGGCGGATCTGGAACGCCGCCGGCTGGAGGAGGAAGTGCGGACCCTGCGGGGACAGCTGGAAGAAACGGTCCGGCGCGCGGCCGAAGAGGCGGACGCGCTCAGGGCGAGGCTGGAAGAGGAAACCGCGCGGGTCCGGGCGGAATACGAGCGGAAACTGGAGGAGCAGCAGGCGGGACACGCTTCGGAGATCCGCGAGCTCAAATCCCGCTATGAACAGGAAATCGGGACCCTTGCCGCCGAGCGCGACGAACTGGCCGCGCGGGAGCAGGAATGGACCGCCCTGCGCAGGTGGTTGGAAGGGGAAGTGGACCGACTCGGCCGGGAAGCGTCCGATGCCCGGCGGCTGGCGGAGGAGCGGGAGCTCGCCCTGCGCGCCATGGAACGGGAAGGCCAGGACCGCCACCGGCGATTGGAGGAACGGCTGCGGGAAACGGAAGCGCTGCGGGAACGCGCGGAAACCCTCGAGCGGGAACTGGAGGAGGAACGGAAGAAACATGCGGCGCTCCAGGAAGAATATGCCAAGTTGAAGACCGAGTTTAACGAGTGGATCGACATGCTGGAGCAGTCGTGAACGGCCGGACGGAAGACGGCGGTCACCGGATGCGCAGGCGTCCGGGAACCGCCGTTTTTGCTTGTTCACAGTTTCAACATGGTTTTGCGGGCTAGGCTTCGGTATAATGGGATTGTTTGCAATGTGGCATACATCCGACATACTGGTGATGGACATGTCCCCCAAAATCTATCGCCGGCTGACTCTTTGGACCTGGATCGGCATGCTCCTCGTCCTCCTGGGCGGCGTCCTCGTTACCAATACGGATTCCGGGCTCGGCTGCGGCACGGATTTTCCCCTCTGCAACGGGAAGCTGCTGCCGGATCCGACGCCGGAGTCGATCATCGAATACAGCCACCGGCTGGCGACCGGACTGACCGGCATCTTGATCATCGCTTCCTTCGCCGCAACCTGGATGAGGCCGTTCCGATCAGCGGAGTCGCTCACGTATGCGTGGGGCCTCGTCGCCTTCACGGTGCTCCAATCGGCCCTCGGCGCGGCGGCGGTCCTGTGGCCCCAGTCTTCGGCGGTCATGGCGCTGCATTTCGGCATATCGCTGATTGCGTTCGCGTTTTCGTGGCTGCTGGCCGACTACGGCCGGGCCGTCGCCAGGGCGTGGTCCGGCGGCAAAACGAATGGACCGTCGGCGGATCGTTCCCCGCGGCCCGTTTCCCGCGCCATGGTCAGCCTGACCGGTTCCTTGCTGGCGTATTGCTATATCGTCGTCTATCTGGGCGCCTTCATCCGCCACACCGGTTCGGCGGGCGGCTGCACCGGCTGGCCCCTGTGCAACGGCGAAATCATTCCCAGCCTGGAGGGAGAAACGGGCATCGCTTTCCTGCATCGGATGGCGGCGTTGGTATTGGTGGCCGGGATCGGCGCGCTTGCGGTTTTCGTCAACCATCTGGCGGATGGAAGGCGGGATCTGGCGGTCCTCGCCCGCGGCGCTTTCGTGCTGGTGCTGCTGCAGGCGCTGAGCGGAGGCGTGCTGGCGTTGACCATCGACAAGGAAACGTTGTATGTTTTTACGGCGATGCTGCACACCGTTATCATTTCCCTGCTGTTCGGCCTGCTGGTGCTGCTGTTTGTCCGGACCCTCAAGCTGGCGCGTTCGCCGGCTGCGGACAGCCGGTGAACCGCCCCCGGGAAACCGCATTGGCGGGCGGGGAATGGCAAACGGCAGAGGAGGGAGGGAACGCGATGGCTTTCGCTTCACTGCGCGCCTATCTGGAAGCGCTTCGGCGGGACGGCGACCTCAAGGTCGTGGAAGCGCCGGTCGACCCCGCGCTGGAAATCGCGGAGATCCATCGCCGGGTTATCCGGGAGGAAGGGCCGGCCCTGCTGTTCACCAACGTAAAGGGCAGCCCGTTTCCCGTGGTCACCAATCTGTTCGGCGCCGCCCGGCGGGTGGAACGGGCCTTCGGGCCGCGCCCGGAGCGTTTGACGGCCCGCATCGCGGCGCTGCCCGAAACGCTCCTTCCGCCCCGTCCGTCCTCCTTGTGGCGGGAAAAAGACCTTTTGTTTTCCCTTCTTCGCACGGGAACCCGCGCCGTTTCGCCCCGTCGGGCGCCGGTGCTGGAGGCGTTCCGGGACGAGCGTCCGCTGGCGGGTCTGCCGGCCATCACCTCCTGGCCGGAGGACGGCGGCCCGTTCATTACCCTGCCCCTGGTCTACACCGAGCATCCGGACCGGAAGGGGCAGCACAATCTCGGCATGTACCGGATGCAGGTGTTCGACGACCGGACCACCGGCATGCACTGGCAAATCCACAAGGGCGGCGGTTTCCATTATCATGAGGCGGAGAAAAAGGGAAGGCCGCTGCCGGTCACCGTGTTCCTCGGCGGCCCGCCGGCCCTCATCGCCGCGGCCATCGCGCCGCTGCCGGAAAACATCCCCGAGCTGTTGCTTGCCTCGCTGATCCTGGGCGGGAAACTCCCGATGACGAAAGACCCCCGGGGAGGACATCCCATTCCGGCGGAGGCGGAATTTGCCATCGCGGGCCGTGTGCCGCCGCATGAACGACGTCCCGAAGGCCCGTTCGGCGACCATTATGGCTACTATTCGCTGCGGCACGATTTTCCCGTTTTTCACGTGGACCATGTCTGGCACCGGAAAGACGCCATTTATCCGGCCACCGTCGTTGGCAAGCCGAAGCAGGAGGATTACTATATCGCGGAGTTTCTCATGCGTCTTTTGTCGCCGTTCTTTCCCCTCGTCATGCCCGGCGTCCGCGCGCTGTGGACCTATCCGGAGACGGGGGTCCATCCGCTGGCGGCGGCGGTGGTGCGGGAAAGCTACGCGCGGGAAGCCGTCGGGACGGCGTTCCGCATCCTGGGCGAGGGGCAGCTGTCCCTCACCAAGTTTCTCATGCTGACCGACCAACCCCTCGATCTGGGCGATTTTCCGCGGCTGCTGGAGACGGTGCTGGAAAGGTTCGATCCGGGCCGCGACCTTCTTGTGTTCGATCACACGTCGAATGACACGCTGGATTACACCGGCCCGCGCCTCAACCACGGCAGCAAGGCGGTGCTCGTCGGCGTGGGAGATCCCGTCCGCGAGCTGCCGGGCGTCTGCGAAGACGGTCCGCTGCCAGGGGTGCGGGACGTCCGGGTTTATTGCCGCGGCTGCCTGGTGGCGGCCGGTCCCGCCTACCGGGAAGACCCGCGGTTTGCCGAACGGCTGGCGGCGCATCTGCACGAAAGGCAATCGCCGTGGCCTCTGGTCGTGCTGACCGACGATGCGGCCGTCGCGGAAGGCCAGACGCCTTTCCTGTGGACGGTGTTCACCCGTTTCAATCCGGCGGACGATATCCACGCCGTGCGGGACATCGGCCGCCACCATATCGGATACCGTCTCCCCGTCGTCATCGACGCGCGCATGAAGCCGGGCTATCCGGCGGAGGTCGAACCGGACGAAGAAACCGTTCGTCTGGTGGACCGGCGCTGGCGGGAATATTTCGGCTCCTGAGCAGGCATCCCGCCGTCCACAACGCGGGACCCGCTCCCTGCCGGCCTTCGGGTTGAGGGGGCGGGTCCGTTGCGTTACAATGGAAAAAAGGCGCGAACGGCCGAAGCGGGAGGAGAGACCGAATGCTGCGCTCGTTGTTGGGTGTCGGGGGAAACGGAAACAGAGCGGATCCGTTCGCCGCCGATTCGGTCCGGACCCTGGAGGCGCTGGACCGGTTCATCGCCATGGCGTGGAAGCACGCCGGCCGTTCGGCGAGCCCGGGTGTCCGGAAGGCGTCGTTCCGCAAGTACGCCCTCTGGGCGCAAGGGCTCAAACGTTCCTACGTGGAATTGGAGGAGAGCCGTTTCGCCGCGGAATATTTCGCTTCCCGGCTGTCCGCCGGCAAGCACGTGCATGAACTGTCGCCGGAAGAACGGCTGGATTACGACCGTTATATCTATTTTGACAAAAACGCTTACATCCGCGTCTTTGCCATCCTCGACAAGCTCGGCAGCCTGATGAACGAGATGCTGTGCCTGCGCACGGAACGCGTCAAGGCGAGGTTTTCGTATTTCACCGTGTTGCGGAATATGCGAAACAACCGTCTGCACCCTGAACTTACCTGGCGGCTGGGCGAGGTGAAGGATCGCCACCGGGACGCGATGGACCGGCTGCGCACGCGGCGCAATATGGAAATCCACTACATGAACGCGGAGTTGTACGACGACGTGCGATACCTGACCCTGCGGGAAAAAGAACCGCTGGAAAATCTGGAGGCCAACATCGCCGATCTGCACGAGGGATTCGCGATGGTGTCGCACTCGTTGCGGCACTCGGTTTCCTACCTTACGAGGCGGATGGAAGAAACATGGGCGGGAAAGGAGCCTGGCGCGTGAAACTGCAGGGGAAAACGGCGCTCGTGACCGGAAGCGCGAAAGGGCTGGGGAAACGGACGGCCCTCGAACTGGCGCGGATGGGCTGCGATGTGGCGCTCAATTACGTTACCAGCCGCCGCGAGGCGGAAGAGGTGCGCCGGCAGATCGAGAACCTGGGCCGTCGGGCCATCGCCATCCAGGCGGACGTGGCCGACCCGGACGGGGCGGAAAAACTGATCCGCGAGACCGAACGGGCGCTGGGGTCCGTCGACATCCTGGTGAACAACGCGGGTCCGTTCATTGTTGAGCGGCGGCTATTCGCAGATTACGCCCCGGAGGACATCCGCCGGCTTGTGAGCGGCAATCTGATCGGCCCGATGCTGCTCAACCGCCTCGCCCTTCCCGGCATGCGCAGGAAGCGCTGGGGGCGGATCATCCATTTCGGCTTCAGCCGGGCCGCCGAAGCGCCCGCCTGGCCTTACCGGTCCGTATACGCCTCGGCCAAGGTGGCGCTGGTGTCCCTGACCAAAACGTTGGCGGCGGAAGAAGCGGCGTACGGGATCACGGTGAACATGGTCTGTCCCGGAGACATCCGGGGAGATTACAAGGAGATGGACATCGGCGAAGCGGCCGGCGGCGCGGGCGATGCCGACGCGCCGGGCGTCCGGCCGGGAACGGGGGAAGACGTCGCCCGGGTGGTCGCCTTTCTCTGCCAGCCGGAGTCGGATTTCGTGACGGGCAACGCCATCGAGGTTTCGGGAGGATTCGATCCCATTGCCAAGCTGAGCGCCCTGCTCAGGCAGTCCTGAACGGGCACGAAAAAATCCCGCCCTCCTGCGAGGGGAATTCCCCCTGACCGGGTAACCTCGCGCGGGAAAGGGCGGGATGCATGTTTTCCGCAAGCGCTCAGAACACTTGGATAACGTCCCGGATGCCTTCGACTTCTTCCATCAGCGCCCGCTCGATGCCCGCTTTCAGCGTGATCGTCGAGCTCGGGCAGCTGCCGCACGCGCCCATCAGGCGGAGTTTCACGACGCCGTCCTCCACGTCCACCAGTTCGACGTCGCCGCCGTCGCGTTGCAGGAAAGGACGCAGTTTGTCAAGCACGTCCTGGACTTCGTCATACAGGGATTGCGACTGATTGCTCATGGTTTCCGCCGCTCCTTTCGCTTTCAGGTTAGCTATATTATATTACAAATTAAACTGATTTCAAACAAGCCAATCCCGCCGCCCAGAATGGCGGCGATGCTTATGATGAAGGATGGTGGCGATGCACATTGTCGAGTACTGCGCCAGCAACGTGGCGCATGGCACCGGGGACATGCTGCGCCGGCTGGCGGAGATGCCCGGCGTCGAGGTGATGGAATACGACTGCCTCGACCATTGCGGTGAATGCGCGCTGCTTCCGTACGTGCTGGTCAACGGGGAAATGGTGGCCGCCGCCACGTCGGAAGAACTTTACGAAAAAGTTCTCGCAGCCATCCGGGAGCACGAAGCCGGCCAGGCCGCGCTGGACCGGCTGCTGGACGACCTGTGAGGACGCAAATCGCATTTGCGCCGTCAGTCGTACACCCGGATCTCGTTGTAGAACGTGTCCCGCTCCACCGGGATGCGCCCCGCGCCCTTGATCAGCCAGATCAAATCCTCCCGCGTGATGCCCGCAGGCGTCAGCGCGCCCGCGGAGTGGCTGATCCGCTCCCGCACGATGGTGCCGTGGGCGTCGGAGGCGCCCATCGTCAGGGCCACCTGGGTCAGCTGCGTCCCGATGTTGATGAAATAGGCCTTGACGTGCGGGAAGTTGTCCAGCATGAGCCGGCCGATGGCGATCGCCTTCAGGTCCTCGATGGCGGAATTTCGCCGGCGGATGCTGGCATTGGGACTGGCCGGCTGCATGGACAGCGGGATGAACACCAGGAAGCCGCCCGTCTCGTCCTGCAGCTCGCGCAGATACAGCATGTGCTGCACGCGTTCCTCCACGGATTCGACCGGTCCGTACAGCATCGTGGTGTGGGTTTTCAGACCCAGCTTGTGCGCCGTCCGGTGCACTTCCAGGTACTGCTCCACCCCCGCTTTTTCCACGCGCATTTTTTTCCGGTATTCCGCCGACAGGATTTCCGCGCCGCCTCCCGTCAGCGTCTCCAGTCCCGCGTCAATGAGGCGCTCCAGCACCTCCCGGTAACTCAGCCCGGAGATTCGGGAGAAAAAGTCGATCTCCGCACCCGTGTACGCTTTGATCGTGACGCTCGGGTAACGCTTTTTCAGCGCCCGGATGCACTCCACATAGTATTCGAAGGGGACATTGGGGTTATGCCCCCCCGTGATGTGGAATTCCCGCACGCCGGGATGAATATGCTGGTCGATGTATTCGAACATTTGTTCCGGCGTGAGCGTATAGGCGCCCTCTTCATCGGGATCGCGGCGGAAATGGCAAAACGAACAGTGCGCTTCGCACACATTGGTGAAGTACAGGCTCATGTTCTCGATGAAATAGACCTTTTTGCCATTCTTGCGCTGGTTGACCACGTCGGCCAGCTGGCCGATGGTCAGGATGTCGTCGGACTTGTACAAAAAAACGCCGTCTTCAAACGACAGCCGTTTTCCGCTCATCACCTTGTCCACGATCTCGGCCATTCGTCGGTCCCGCGTTGCGATGGCGGCGAGCATGCCCCCGTCTCCTCCTTTGCCGATCGGGATCACAAATCGATTATACGCCTTGCTTTTCCATCCAGGCAACATGAAAAAAAACGGTTCCGTCTTCGGCATCAACTTGTATTATAAGAAAAATATGGATAAGATAATAATAAAAAAGGAGAAGGAGCAAGCGTATAGAATGAAACCGCAAATATTGCCTCTGCAAGAGCTTGAGCGAATGTCGGAAGAGGAACGCCTGTCCGCGCTGCAGCAATACCGGGCGTTCTATACGATCAAGGAACTGACCCGGGAATGGGGCCTGTCCAACCCTATCCAATATTACATGTGGCTGAAAAAGCACAAACTTTACGATAAAGTCGTCCGCCGGGCCGACAAGTTCGATCCGTCGAAGGAATGGAAGCGGCTGAAGGAGGCGGAACGGCGGGAACGGCCGTCCGGGGTGCCGGCGGACCAGTTCCGCTACGGCCTGGACACGGAAACGACGGGCTTCGAGCTGTCCCAGGTGTTCCGCAAGCTGGCCGATTTTCTGTACAACGAAAACGGCCGTTTCCGTTGCCGCATCGAACTGCGGGCGTTGCCGCAGGCCCAGTTCGCGGAAGACGCCATGGGCGAAGAGGAAGCGGGAGCCTGACATTTGCCGCGCACGCCGGCCTGCGGGCCGGCGTTTCGCCTTTGGCGCGAAGTTTTTGCCGGTTCCTTGTGGCGGACGGCGAAGTGCAGTATACTGGGAGCAGACGGTATACTACGGGCAGGAATTCTTTGTCCGGTGAAAGGGGGAACCGTCCATGATTCATATTACGGATGCGGCGAGCGAGAAGATTCGGCAGCTCTTGGAGGAGGAAGGTTCGCCCGATCTGTTTTTGCGGCTCGGGGTAAGGCCGGGCGGATGCAGCGGATTTTCCTACGGCATGGGGTTCGACGACGAACGCCACGAAAACGACCGGCTGATGGAAATCAACGGCCTGAAGGTGGTCGTCGACGAAAACAGCTATCGTTTCCTTGAAGGCGTCGAGATCGACTGGCGGGAGACGGCGATGGGCGGCGGCTTCACCATCCACAACCCGAACGCCATCGCCACGTGCGGCTGCGGACAGTCGTTCCGCACCGCGACCGAGACCGGCAAGCCGGAGCAGTGCTGAGCGGACAAGTCGCGTAAGATCAAAGGGTCCTGCGTTTTTGGCTTGATTGTCGGTACGATTGTGGAATGAAAAATGCGGATGGCAACCTTCCGAGTGGCGGATGTTGATGAAACCACAAGGGAGGTTTTTGTTTTGCCGGATCAGCGCAGTAAACAGTGACGATCCCCGGCCTTGATGGAAAATGGCCGTCAGCAAGCCGCTTTCAAACATGACGGCCGCCCAGCTCAAGCTCCCGCACGAACCGGTTCAACCGCTCAATGCCCGGTTCGATGTCACGTTCGCGGATGTTGCCGTATCCGAGCACGATCTGGCGCGTGCGGAATCCCCGGCGCAAGCAGTAGTCCTCGACCGGATCGAAGGCCACGCCGTATTCCTCGGAACGCGACCAGTCCGGAGTTTCATCAAGAAACGGAAACTCCACGAGGATGTGCATGCCCGCCTCGTCGCCCCGGATGACGGCCCGATCTCCGAAATGCCGGTTGAGCGCCTCGATGAGCAGGGCGCGCTTGTTGCGGTAGACGGACCGCATTCGGTGAATGTGCCGGTCCAGATGCCCGTCCCGGATGAAGCGGGCCAGGGCGAGCTGCGGCAGAACGGGAGGGCGCAGATTCGCCAGTTCCCGGAATTCGGCGAACGTCCCGGTCAGATCGCCCGGCAGCACAAGGAAACCGAGGCGCAGGCCGGGCGCGAGCGTCTTGCTGAACGTCCCCGCATAGATGACCCGCTCGGGCCCAAGCATATAAAGCGGCGGAATCGGCACCCCCTTCAGCCGGAAATCGCCGTCATAGTCGTCCTCCACGATGTAAGAACCTGTTTCTTCGGCGAGCCGAACGGCGTGGAGCCGCCGCTGGACCGGAAGGATGCAGCCGGTCGGATATTGGTGGGACGGCGTCAGCACCATCAGACCGCCCGGCGGGAGCTCGCCGATTTCGTGCACCCGCATGCCGGAATCGTCGACCGGCACCGGCTCGATCCGGTATCCGGCCCGGCCGAAGATGTGCCCCGTGATCTCGATCGTCGGATCCTCGAGGATGAGGCGTCCGAACCGGGGCCGGAGTGTCCGGGCGATGAGATCCAATCCTTCCGACGAGCCGCTCGTAACCATGATGCGGTCCGGATCAACCCGCATCCCCCGCGAGCGGAGCAGAAAAGCCGCGATTTCGACGCGCAGCGTTTCCTCGCCCCGGACGTCGCCGTAGTCAAAGCCGCAGTCCTCCGCCGCTTCCTTCAGATAGCGGGCCCATCTCATGCGCGGAAAACGCTCGAGATCCGGCACGCCGGGGGTGAAGCGGATCACGTCTTTCCGCGCGGTCCCGTTCTTCGGCGTGCCGGACGCGGCCGGGCCGGCGGTCCGGAAGCCCGCGTCGGCAGGCCGGGCGGCGGCCGAAGCAGCGGACGCCGCAATGCCTTCGGCCACGTAGGTGCCGGAGCCGACACGGCCGACGAGGTAGCCTTCCGCGATCAACTGCTCGTACGCTTCGATGGCCACGTTCCGCGCGATGCCGAGTTCCTTCGCAAGATGCCGGGTGGAGGGCAGGCGCATGCCCCGGATCATCCCGCCGGTCTCGATCAGGCGCCGGATCTGGTCGCAAAGCTGGGCGGTCACGGGCCGCTCCGCCGTCCGGTCGATCGTAATGCCAAACAAGGTATGCCGCTCCTTTCCCGCCAAAGTGGTTCTATGAAAATCGATGAAAAGTGGCTCTGTAAAAGACCATTTTTCCCTGATTATAATGGAGCCGGAACGAACGGGAAAGGGGTTGGATGACCATGATGGAAAAGAAGAAACTCGGCCAAACGGACATTGAAGTGAGCGCGGTCGGCTTCGGCTGCTGGCCGATCGGCGGGCAGTTCCTGCTCGACGGGCACCCCGACGGATACGGCGAAGTGGACGACGGCGTGTCGATCCGCGCGATTCAACGGGCGCTCGAACTCGGAATCCAATTCTTCGACACGGCGGACGTATACGGCACCGGGCACAGCGAGGAAGTGTTGGGCCGCGCGCTGAAAGGGCGCCGTCACGAAGCGGTCATCGCGACGAAGTTCGGCTTCACCTATGACGAAGCGACCCGTAATGTGTACTCGAAGATCGATGTGTCGCCGGACTACATCGTCCGCGCCTGCGAACGGTCGCTGCGGCGGCTCGGCACGGACTATATCGACCTGTATCAGATTCACCCCGGATCCGTACCGGACGACCGGATCGACCCGGTCATCCACACGCTGGAGCGGCTGAAGGAGAAAGGCTGGATCCGCGCGTACGGCTGGAGCACGGAGGACCTGGAGGCGGCCGAAAAGTTCGCCGCAAGGTCCTCGGTCGCGGCGTTCCAGCATCCGCTCAACGTGCTGGCCGACTCTCCGATGGTCGAGCTCTGCGAGCGGCACGGCCTCACGAGCATCAACAACATGCCGCTCGCGATGGGACTGCTCAGCGGCAAGTTCAACCGCGCGTCGCGGCTTGCGGCCGACGACGTGCGCGGCAGCGTGCACGCCTGGGTCCGCTATTTCAAGGACGGCCGGCCGGTGCCGGAATATCTCGACGCGCTGGACGCGATCCGGGACGTGCTGACCTCCGGCGGACGCACGCTCGTGCAGGGCGCGCTCTGCTGGATCTGGGGACGCGGCGCGCACACGGTGCCGATTCCGGGCATCAAAAATCCCGCGCAGGCGGAAGAAGCCGCGAGGGCGATGGAATTCGGTCCGCTCACGCCGGAGCAAATGGCGGAGATCGACCGGATCCTGCGGAATCTGAACGAGGAAATGAGCCGCGCGGGGTGAAGGCGAGCCGCCTTCGCCCCGTCCTTCCGATTATGTTTCGAATCAAACACCGAGACCCTTCCGGCGCGATCTTGGCCGCGGGAAGGGTCTCTTTGATATGGGTTCCATACGCATTCATTTTGATAATGGGGTTCGCCTCCCGGTATCCGATCATGGATCCGCAGGATGAGCCGCTTCCCGCCGTTGGATTCGTCCTCCTGTTTGTCGCGTTTCTTTACTGTCTTTACATTGCTTTTATCAATTTCCTGGCTTCCCCGGAAAAGTAACCCGGCCGAAAAATGGGTGTATCGCCGCCGTCATCCATCCAGGAACCTGTCCGTTTGTACGAGTATGTATGAGTGACGAGCTTATTTCTTTCCCAAAGGAGACGAATGTGATGGATGGGACCGTAACGGTGAGCGGAAGGCAACTCGCCAACAAATGGCTCAAAACCAACGCCCTGCGGTCGCATCCGGCCATCGCCCCCCACATTCCGCCCACGTCGTTGTACAGTTCCGCCGCCCTGCGGCGCATGCTGGACCTGTACGGTTCGGTGGTGCTGAAACCCGTGCGGGGAACCGGCGGCCTGGGCGTTATGAAAGCTTCGCGGGAAGGTTCCCGCTATATGCTGCGACATATGTCCAGTGCGCGGAGCTTTTCTGCGTTCGAAGGCTTGCGAAGGGCGGTGGACGCGAAGCGCCGCGGCCGCGCGTATCTGATCCAGAAGGATGTCCGGCTGGCCACCGTCGGAGGAAGACCCATTGACTACCGCGTCAAGGTGGTCAAGACGGCGGGCGGCGATTGGGTGTTCCGGTCCATGGTGGGGCGTCTCGCCCGCAAGGGGCTTTTTGTCACCAACCTGTGCCGGGGCGGCACGATGCTCAAGGCGGCGGACGGCATTCGCAGGTCGCTGTCCCCGCGGCTTGTCGGCGTGAAGAAGCAGCAGTTGCGGAATTTGACGAGAACGGCGACCAGCCTGCTGGAAAGCCGGTTCCCGGGCCTGACGCAGCTCGGGTACGACTACGGCATCGACCGAAACGGACAGATCTGGATTCTGGAAGTCAATACTCGACCGCACTAATCCGCAGAATTTTACATCTTTTTCTATTCACACCTTTAATCAGAAAAAACGCGGCAATGAAACATTTTTATGGGATTGGGGTTGCGCCGGCCTGTGCATAACTTCATCCACATTTTTCACGCTGTTCCGACCGGGATGGACGACGGTTTTCAACAATTTGCCCACAACTTGTCCACATTCGGCTGTGAATAGAGGAAAATCTTGTCTCTTCGTCCGGGCCATGCTATGATGCGGTCACCGAAGGATGAGGGAGAGGGTGAAAAACCATGTTGCCGCTGTTGTCCGACGAACTGCTGCTGGATGCGTACCGGCATGCGGTCCGGATGAAATTGGACAAGGAATTCGTCCAGATGCTGGTGGCGGAAATCCGCCGCAGACGCCTGCATCTGCCCGAGGAAAGCGCAAGCGCCTCCATCGCTTCCCCTGCCTGAATACGGCCCGGGGAAGCGGCGGGGCGCTTGTCGCGGCGCCTTCGGCCGGAACGGTCAAAACAGATTCATGCTGCTGCTGTGCCCGGGAGACAGGCGAGCTTCCGGATCCAGATAGACCTTGGCGTTGTTGACGGCGATCGGCGCTTCGCCGAAGCCGACGGCGATCAGTTTGACCTTGCCCGGATAGGTGGCGATGTCCCCGGCGGCGAATATGCCGGGGATATTCGTTTGCATGCGGCTGTCGACCACGATCGAACCGCCTTCGAGCTCAAGCCCCCAGTCGGCGATCGGCCCGAGGGAACTGACGAAGCCGAAGCTGACGATGACGTCGTCGACGTCGAGGATCGTTTCTTCTCCCGACTTTGCGTCCCTTATCGCCACGCGCTCGATGCGCTCCTTGCCGTACAGGGCGGCGGGCTCCTTGGGCGTCAGCACGCGGACCCGGGACTTCATGAGCTGCGCCACGCTGGCTTCGTGGGCGCGGAATTTGTCGCGCCGGTGCACCAGCGTCACTTCCGCGGCGACCGGCTCCAGCATAAGCGCCCAGTCCACGGCGGAATCGCCGCCGCCGCAGACGAGCACCTTCCGGTCGCGGAACATCTCCATGTCGCTCACGAAATAGTGGAGGTTGGTCTTTTCGTATTTTTCGGCGCCCTCCAACTCCAGCCTGCGCGGTTCGAAGGCGCCGATGCCGGCGGTAATGATGACCGAACGCGCATGATGGGTTCCCTTGTCGGTCACTACCCTGAACAGGCGCTCTTCAAGTTTCGTCACCTGCTGCACCCGTTCTTCCAGCCGGATGTCCGGCTTGAAGTGGCCCATTTGAGTCTTGAGGTTTTCCACCAGTTCTCCGGCCTTCACCTTCGGGAAGCCGGCCACGTCGTATATGTATTTTTCCGGATAAAGGGCGGCGAGCTGACCCCCCAGCTGCGGCATGCTTTCGATGAGCCGCACGGACAGCTGGCGCATGCAGGCGTAGAAGGTCGCGAACATGCCCGCGGGCCCGCCCCCGACGATGACGATGTCCACCACGCCGGAAATTTCCGTCTTGTCCTTCGGTTGGTTGTTCAACTGCGGCACACCTCTGTCTTTTTGAAAATTGTCCCCCTGATTTTCATTATATCCTCCCGTTCCGCGGGATGCCATGGATGCAGCGGAGAATTCCCTTTTGGAGATGTTTTATTTTTTGTGACGAAATTCTTTGCAATTCGCAAAACCCGGCTTGCAAGTTCCCTTCGGTGAGACTACAATGCTTGTTAGAGCACCGGCGTTCAATCAAGCGTCATCTTCATTGTGTATTTTTTCACAAGCGGGATGGCCGCCGGAGAGAGAAAAACAAAACGATCCAGCGCAGAGGACAACGGAGATTGGATGGGGTGGAGATGAACAGCATTCCGAAGATCGTCATCCTTGGTGCGGGCTACAGCGGCATCATGACCGCCTTGCGCCTGCAGAAGGAGCTGAACTACAACGAAGCGGACGTCACGCTGGTGAACAAGCACGACTACCACTACTTTACCACCCAGCTGCACATGACCGCGGCCGGAACCGACAATCCGGAAAACAACCGCGTCAGCATTTTGAAACTGATCGACGAGTTCAAGATCGATTTCGTCAAGTCGACGGTGGTCCAGATTCGGCCGCAGGACCGCAGGGTCATCCTGGAAGACGGCACACTCTCGTACGATTATCTCGTCATCGCCCTGGGCGGCGAATCGGAGACTTTCGGCATTCCGGGGCTGGCCGAGTATGCCCTGACCATCCGGAGCATCAACTCGACCCGCCTGATCCGGGAGCATATCGAATATCAATTTGCCCGCTTCAAGCGGGAACCTCACCGGACGGATCTCCTGACGATCGTGGTGGGCGGCGCCGGCTTCACCGGCATCGAGTTCGTCGGCGAACTGGCCGACCGGGTGCCGGAGCTGTGCCGCCAATTTGACGTGGATCCTTCGCTGGTGAAAATCATCAACATCGAAGCGGCTCCGACGGTGCTGCCCGGCTTTGATCCGGAGCTGGTGGAATACGGCATGCGGGTGCTGGAGCGGAAGGGCGTCACCTTCCGGATCGGCACGCCCATCCGGGAATGCACGCCGGACGGGGTGGTCGTCGGCGACGGGGAAGAAATCAAGGCGGCCACCGTCATCTGGACGGGCGGCGTCCGCGGCAACCGCCTCATCGAGGAAGCCGGCATCGAGACGGCGCGCGGCCGCGTGAAGGTGGACGAATATCTCCGGGCTCCCGGATACGACAATATTTTCGTCGTGGGCGACTGTTCCCTGGTGTTTAACGACGAGGGGAAACCGTACCCTCCCACCGCCCAGATCGCGGTGCAACAGGGAGTCAACTGCGCGCAGAACCTGGTGGCGTGCATCCGCAACCAGGCCCTGAAGCCGTTCCGATACCAGCACAAGGGGACGTTGGCTTCGCTGGGCAAGGGCGAGGCCATCGGCGTCGCCTTCGGGCGAAAATACCGCGGCCGCACGGCCGCCTGGATGAAGAAGGCCAACGATCTTCGCTATCTGTTCGTGCTCGGGGGCATCATGCTTGTCCTGCGCAAGGGCAGGTTTATCTGAAAAGGCAGGTCATCCCACATGCGGCACTGCAGCGTGCAGGTGCGGGGACTGCTCACCCGCGAGGAGCTGGACCGCTACAACGCCCTGATGGAAGTGGGGCATTATCTGGAGTCGCAGAACCGGTACGACCTCGCCGCCGTCATCCAGGCGGAGATCGATCTGCTCATCCTGCCCGCCATTGAACGGCTGAAGGCCAAAAGCCGCGAACGCGACCGCATGACGCGGGAGTTTCTGGAGCAATACGGCGCCGAATTGTCCGGCGCGGGTGACGATGCCGGAGACGCCTCCGGACGGGAGGCGGCGGGCGGCGGGGAAGCGGACGGCGATTCGCGAATCTGAAGACCCGAAAGCAAAGCGCCGGCCGGATTGGCCACAATCCGGCCGGCGCTCACGCTTTCAGACGCCTTTGCGCGCTTATCGCAAGTAATTTTCCAGCCCATCGCGCGTCAGGAGGTTCCCGACCAGGAACGGGCCGAACTCGCCGTAGCGGGCGCTCACTTCGTCGAAGCGCATCTCGTAGACGAGCTTCTTGAACTGCAGCGGGTCGTCCGAAAACAGGGTGACGCCCCACTCCCAGTCGTCCAGGCCGACGGACCCGGTGACGATCTGCCGCACCTTGCCCGCGTACTTGCGTCCCGTCATGCCGTGGGTCTGCATCAGCTCCCGGCGCTTCTCAAAGGGCAGCATGTACCAGTTGTCGTCGCCCAGGCGCCGTTTGTTCATCGGGTAGAAGCAGATATGCTTCGTCTTCGGCAGGATCGGTTTGAGCCGCGCCGCGATTTCCGGCACCTGCATCGGGTCGACGTTCGGGTCTCCCGTGTAGCCGCTCAGCTCGACGACGCTCACGTAGGACCACGCCGGGCTGATGAACCGTCCGAACGCGGACCGGTTCAGCTTCGTTTCGACGGCGTTCAATTCTTCCAGCGTTTCCCGCAGGTTGAGAAACAGGAGGTCGGCTTTTTGCCCCACGACGGAGTAGACGGCGAAGCTTCCCTTTTTGTCCGCTTCCGCCGCTTCCCATTCGGCCACCAACTCCAGAAGCTCCCGGACGGCGGTTTCCTTCAGGTCCGCCGGAGCTTCCTCCCAGGCCGTCCAGTCGATGGCGCGAAAATCATGCAGGGCATACCAGCCTTCAAGGGTTTGCACCGCTTCGCTCATGCCCATCTCTCCTTTGGCGCCGCGCCCGGCGCCGGGCACGGCGTGTCTTGCTTGTCCGCGATATGCTCTGACCCCATTGTAGCCGACTGCTCCAGCCTGAAGCAAACGAACAAACGGTGACGAAAGCGCGAAATTCCACTAGAATGGTGTCGGATGGACATGCGCGCAAGGACGTTCGGGTGAGGTGGATGAAGGGTGGCCATTTTGCGCAACGACTGGGCTCCGCTTTTGGAACAGGAATTTTCCAAGCCCTATTATCTCCGTCTCCGCGAGTTCCTTAAGGAAGCTTACCGCAGGGAAACGATCTGCCCGGACATGTACGACATCTACAACGCCTTTCACCTGACGCCCTACAGCAGAGTGAAAGCGGTGATCCTCGGGCAGGACCCCTACCACGGGCCGGGGCAGGCCCACGGGCTCAGCTTTTCCGTCAAACCGGGCATTCCGCAGCCTCCTTCGCTGCAGAACATTTTCCGCGAATTGCGCGACGACCTGGGCTGTCCGATTCCCAACCACGGGTGCCTCGTCAAATGGGCCGAAGCGGGTGTGCTGCTCCTGAACACGGTGCTCACCGTGCGGGCGGGCGCAGCCAATTCCCACCGCGGCATCGGCTGGGAGACGTTCACCGACCGGGTCATCGAAGTGCTGAGCGCCCGGGAGCAGCCGATGGTGTTCATTCTGTGGGGCAGTCATGCCCAGTCGAAACTGCCGCTGATCGACACATCGCGCCACCATGTGATCTGTTCGCCGCATCCCAGTCCGTTGTCGGCAAGCAGGGGGTTCTTCGGGAGCCGGCCGTTTTCCCGCACCAACGCGTTTCTGCGCAGCGTCGGGATGGAGGAGATCGACTGGACGATCCCGGACATTCCGGACTATCCTTCGTATCGTCCGCACGGTCCCGGAACTCCCGCCGCCAGGCCGGCCGGGCGGGCATGATGAAGGGCGGCCGGGCGGTTTGACGGGCGCCTCCGCCATTCGGTAAACTGGAACAAAACGCGCCGCCGGGCGACCGGAAGGGCGCAGGAGGATTGCTGACAAGACCATGGGAAGCGTCATCATAAGCGTCCTGCAGGAGATCGTGGGGACGCTGCTCATTTTCGTGCTGTTTTTCGGCATTGGCTTCATTTTGAACATGCTGGTGAAGACCACTTGGCTGCCGGCCGTGCTGTACGTGGCGGTGGTCATTCCGATCGGCATCTGGTACGCCTGGAAACCGGAGCTGTCGGTCGGCCGGAATTTCGCGGCGTTTTTCCTCATCTGGTTTTTCCCGCTGATCGGCGGGGCCGTCGGCGCGGTCGGAAGCGGCTGGGCGATCCGGGAGCTCAGGCGCCGGGGCTACCGGATGTTTTGACCGGATGCCCCGATACGACAGGGAGCGGTCAAAGCCGATGATCCCGGGGCCGGAATGGAGAAGAATGACGAAATTCGCGCTGGTGGGCGTGCTGAACACCGGCGTGGATTTCGCCGTTTTTGCGCTGCTGGCGTTGGCCGCCGGCGTTCCCGTTCTCTGGGCGCAAGTCCTCTCGTACGGCGCGGGCGTGGTGAACAGCTATATATGGAACCGCCGTTGGACATTTCAGGTGACCCGCCGGCCGCACTCGGGCGAATGGCTGCGGTTTGCAGCGAATCAGGCGGCCGCCTTTGCCGCCGCCACGGCGGTTCTCATGCTTCTTGCGGAAAAGGCGGAATGGCCGCCGCTGTGGGCGAAGGCGGTTTCCGTCGCCGCGTCCCTGGCGGTGGGATACGCGGGCAGCCGGTTTTGGGTTTTTCGCCTCCGGCCCAAAAAAAGCATTGACGTCCGCGGACGGGCGGAGTAAGATGAGGTTAATAACAGTTTAATCCGATAAGATAACTAAGGATTAAAAGGAATGGATCATTCCCATTTTTGACGGAGGCGAGAAACATGTCGGAACAGAGGAATTACAGACCGGAAACCCTGGCCGTCCACGGAGGCCAGGAACTGGACCCCACGACGTTGTCCCGGGCGGTGCCGATCTACCAGACGACGTCCTACGGATTCCGGGACACGGATCATGCCGCGAATTTGTTTGCGCTCAAGGAGTTCGGCAACATCTACACCCGGATCATGAATCCGACGACGGACGTTTTCGAGAAACGGATCGCCGCCCTCGAAGGCGGCGTAGGCGCCCTGGCCACGGCGTCCGGACAAGCCGCCATCAGCTACGCGATCTGGAACATCGCCGGGGCGGGCGACGAAATCGTGTCCGCCACGAGCCTCTACGGCGGGACCTACAACCTGTTTGCGCACACCTTCCCGAAGCTGGGCATCAAGGTTCATTTCGTGGACCCCGCAGATCCTGAGAATTTCCGGCGGGCCATCACCCCGAAGACGAAGGCGCTGTACCTGGAGACGATCGGCAATCCGAAGGGCGACGTGCCGGATATCGAACGGATTGCCGCCATCGCCCATGAAAACGGCATTCCGCTGATTGTGGACAACACGTTCCCGACGCCCTACCTCTTGCGTCCCATCGACTACGGCGCGGACATCGTGGTCCATTCCGCGACGAAATTCATCGGCGGCCACGGCACCTCCATCGGCGGCGTCATCATCGATTCGGGCAAGTTCGACTGGGCGGCGAGCGGGAAGTTCCCGGGCCTGACCGAACCCGACGCGAGCTACCACGGGCTTCGCTACGTGGAGACGTTCGGGAACCTCGCCTATATCATCAAAGCGCGCGTGCAGCTTTTGCGCGACATCGGCGCGTCGCTGTCGCCGTTCAACGCGTTTCTGTTCCTGCAGGGGCTGGAGACGTTGCACCTGCGCATGGAACGGCACAGCGAGAACGCCCTCAAGGTGGCCCGGTTCCTGGAAGGGCATCCCGCCGTGGAATGGGTGAATTACCCCGGCCTGCCGTCCCATCCTTCCTACGAGCTGGCGAAAAAGTACCTGCCGAAGGGGCAGGGCGCGATCCTCAGCTTCGAGGTCAAGGGCGGCGTGGAAGCCGGCAAGAAGCTGATCAACGCGGTGCGCCTGTTCTCGCATCTGGCCAACGTGGGCGACAGCAAATCCCTCATCATCCACCCGGCCAGCACGACGCACCAGCAGCTGTCTCCGCAGGAGCAACTCCTCACCGGCGTCACGCCGGGCCTTGTCCGGTTGTCCGTCGGGACCGAAGCCATCGAGGACATTCTGTACGATCTCGACGAGGCGCTGAAAGCGAGCCAACGGTAAAAGCGGACCATCGCCGCGAGGCGGCGGGAGGACCGCGGGGCAACCGCCCCGGGTTCTCCCGCTTTTTTTTGTTTCAAGGGAATTTTTGCCGAGCCGCGGATGTTCCGGTTCGTCCGCGCAATGCCCGCTGTCTGCGGTCCGACGGGCCGGTCCTTCCGGTGTCCTACCATTTGGAATGTTTTTCCCGCCGCATGAATATGAAATGAACAAGGTTGTCATCTTCCATATGGAGGAAAGAGGAACCATAATGAGAGTTTTGGTCACCGGCGGGTACGGTTTTGTCGGTTCTTTCGTGGCCGAAAAGTTTTACCGGGAAGGATGGGACGTTTCCATTCTCGATAACCTGTCGACGGGCCGAAAGGCATACGCCGATTTCAAGCACCGCAGTTACGTCATGTCCGTGGAAGATCCGGCCTGCGAAGAGGTGTTTCGCAGCGGCGGCTTCGACGTGGTGGTGCATCTGGCCGCGCAGACCGACGTTTCCTCTTCCCTCGAAGATCCGCAGGAGGACGCCCGGTCCAACGTGCTGGGCCTCGTGAACGTCCTGAACCTGTCGGCAAAGTACGGCGTGAAAAAAGTGATCTTTTCCTCCTCCGCGGCCGTGTACGGTCTCCAGGAAGGGGTGCCGATCCGGGAAAGCGCGCCGTGCGCTCCGATTTCGCCGTACGGGATCAGCAAATGGACCGGCGAACAGTACCTGCTGAAGTGGCGGGAATTGTTCGGATTGGAAACGCTTTGCTTCCGGATTGCCAATGTTTACGGCCCGAGGCAGGGGCACGGAGGGGAAGGAGGCGTCGTCTCCGCGTTCATCCGGCGGGTCCTGGCCGGCGAAGAACTCACCATTTACGGCGACGGCGAGCAGACCCGCGATTTCATCTATGTGGGAGACGTGGCGGATGCCGTTTACCGGGCCGCCTTGTCCGATCTGTCCGGCGTGTACAACCTGTCCACGGGAAAGGAAATCTCCGTGAACGAACTGGCGGAGACCATTGCCCGTCTGCACGGCGAACCGGTCCGGAAAATCCACCGGGACCCGCGTCCCGGGGACATCCGGCGGTCGGCGCTTGACTCCTCCCGGCTTCGCCGGGATCTGGACTGGGCCCCGCGGTATTCCTTTCAGGAAGGGTTGGCCAAGACCTACGAATGGTTCCGGGATCAGATGCGCAAAGCCTCGAGCGCCGCCGGGAGGTCCAAAAGCGGTGGAGCCCGGATTCGGCGCTTTTTCAACAAGGTCGCCCCGTTTTTGGAACACGCCGTCGTGTTCGCGCTGGTCGCTTGGTTCATCCTTACCCTTCCGTCATGGGCGGCCGTCTTTCCCGATCTGAAGTTGTTGTACATTGCGCTGATGGGCATCCTGTTCGGCTGGGCGCATGCGGCCGCCGCCGTCGCGTTGTCCTGGGGTCTTTATGTTTACGAACTGCTGGTTGAGGGCCGGGATCTGATCGTGCTCGTTCACGATCCCAACTTTTTCTTCCAGCTGGCGGCTTATCTGATTGTCGGTATGGTGGCCGGGTACGCGATCGAACGCAAAAAACGCGCCCTGAAGGATCGGGAAGAGCAAACCGAGGCGCTGGAGGAACGGTACCGTCTCCTGAGGGAGGTATACGACGAGACCCGGCTCCTGAAAGATGAACTGTACGAACAAATCCTGAACCATCGGGAAAGCTTCGGCAAGATATGCGCGGCGACGCGGGCGCTGGAAAGCCTGGAACCGGAAGTCGTGCTCACGTCCCTGGCCGGCGCCGTCGAAAATGTCCTGCGCACCGAAAGCGTCGCCGTTTACATCACGGGCCGGCCCGGCGAACCGCTGCGCCTGGCGGCCAGATCCGCCGGTTGTGACGCGCCTTGCGCGCTGCAGACCGAGACGTCCCCCTGGCTCCGGCGGCTGACGGAAGAACGCCGGGTGTTCGTCAACCGCGAGCTGCACCCGGACGCCCCCTTAATGGCCGCTCCGGTGGAGGACGGCCGGACGGTGCGGGCGGTGATCGCCGTGTACGATCTGCCGTTTGCGCACATGTCCCTCCATCACCTGTTTTTGCTGGCCCAGACCGCGGAACTGGCTTCTTCCGCCCTGCGCCGCGCCGTCATCCATGAAGAGGCGACAAGCGCGCTCAGGCGCGTCGCGGGCACCGACGTGCTGAAGCCGCAGACGTTCGCGGCCCTTCTCGAACATCGGCGGACGTTGCGGGAGAAGCACGGCATGGGCTACGCGCTGCTGAAGGCGGATCTGCCGGAGGAAGCCGGAGCGGAAAGCGCGGCTTGGGTCCGCACGGCGCAGCAAATCGCCCCGCGTCTGCGCCCGACCGACTGTCTGGGGTGCGATTGGCAAGGGCGGCTCCTGCTGTTGCTCTCCGACCTGGATGCCCGCGAAACAGCGGATCTGATCGCCCGCATCGAATCCTTGGGCGTCCGGCTGTCACCCGCGGAAGAGGGGATGCGCCATGCCGGATGATCCGCTGTTGTGGCTGGAAGTTTACGGGGGATACGCCGCGATCTCGGCCGTGCTGCTCGCCCTGTTGCACCGGCGGGATCCAAAGGCCTGGACGGTCCGGTTCGTGATTGCCGCGGCTATGCCGATCGCCGGTTTGCTGATCGCCGGGCCCCGTTCCGCGGGCAAAAACGCGCGGGGCGGGAAGGCCGATTCGCTTGGGAGGGCAGAGTTTTCAGGTGGACTTGCCCTCCCCGAAGGCGCTTTTTTGACCGCCGATCTCAAGGTGCCGGAGGACGATATCCGCCTCCACCTGGAACGGGCGAAAAACGCCCGCGCGAGGGACGCGGTGCCGCTGGAGGAGGCGCTTCTGGTCGCCGACGTGCCGATCCGGCGCCGCATGCTGCTGTCCCTCCTCGGCCGCGAAACCCCCATCGATCCGGAACTGCTCGCCCTTGCGGTGCGCAACGACGATACGGAAACGTCGCACTACGCCGTCAGCGTCGTATTGGAGCGCAGGCGCAAAGGGACCCTGGCGGTTCAGGAATGGTCCGCCCGGTACGAAGAGGACCCGTCCGATCCCGGCGTGATGCGGGCCTACGCCGCCGCGCTCAAGGAATACCTCGCCGGCGGGTTTCTGGATCCCGCTTCCCGGCGGGATGTCCGGCTGAAGCTGGCGGAAGTGCTGCAGCGGCTGGTCCACGCGGACCCGGACGCCTGTCGGTACTATCCGGATCTGATCGACACCGAGCTTGAGCTGCGACGCTGCGACCGCGCCGCGGAGGCGGCGGAGGAATTCGTCCGGCGATTCCCGGACAGGGAAGAGGCTTACCTGGCTTTGCTCAAGACGGGATACGCGCGGCGGTCGAAGGAAGCCGTCCGCGACGCCCTGAACCGGCTGATCGCGGCCCCGGTCCGCCTGTCCGGCGACGCGCTGGCGACGGTCCGGTTCTGGCTGGGGGGTGCGGACGATCCGGTCGCCGCGTCTCGGCAGTGAAGTGTACATCATCCTGTTCGCCGTCCTGCTTTTCGGTTTTTCTTTTCGCATCGCCACTTCCGGAGCGTTTTCCCCGTTCCGCCAAGACGAGGAACTCCTTCGGCAGTTTTCCGCCTGGAAAACCGACGGAGTAAATGTTCCGGCGCCCGAAGGTCCGCCCGTCTGCGCGGTCTACCGGTCCGGCGACACGGCGAGCCAAAACATCCAGGAGCAACTGGAACGCGTGCTCGCCTACATGAAAAGACCGATCCGGTCCTTCGACGTCGCGCGGGAAACGCCGGACCCGGCGGGGTGCGAGGCGGTGATCGCCAGCGTGCGGTCGCTGGAGCAGCTCGGCGATCCCGGCCGGCTGGCGGCCTATGTGGAAAACGGCGGATCGTTCATGATTACGCTGCCGCCGGAGACCAACGACGCGTTTTACCAATGGTACCGGAAACTCGGCATTGTCAACTTCGGCCGGTATGGCAACAAACCGGGCGTGGAACTGACCGGAAACGTCCTCATCGGCGAGACAGGGCTTCGCATCGAGGGAGAGACGTTCACCAACTGGTCGTTGGAGGTGGAGCTGGATCCGGAAAGCCGGCTGCTCGTCCGGTCGGGGGACGGCAATCCGCTCCTGTGGGACCGCGCCTACGGACGGGGCAAGGTGATGGTGTTCAACGGCACGATGCTGGAAAGCAAGGCCAGCCGCGGCCTCTTCGCGGGCGCCGTCAGCATGCTTGTGCCCGATTTCCTCTACCCGGTGTTCGGCAACAAGGTCGTTTTTCTCGACGATTTTCCGGCGCCGCTCCGACCGGGCACCACGGAGGACATCTTCAACCTGTACAAGCGTGACATTCCGGCGTTCATCCGGGAGATCTGGTGGCCGGACATGCTCCGGATGGCGCAGCAGTACGACCTGGTCTACACCGCGGTGCTGATCCAGACTTACAACAACCGCGTGGAACCGCCCTTCGAGGGCCCTGTGGACGAAGACGTGCGGGGGTTGGCCACGTTCGGAAGGGAGGTGCTGCGCGGCGGCGGGGAAATCGGCCTGCACGGCTACAATCACCAGTCGCTGGAAAATCGCCGCAGTGTGTACGACTACAACGTCTGGCCCGGCGTCGAACCGATGCGGGAATCCGTCGAGGAGGCGCTTCGCCATCTGCGGCGCGCCTTCCCGGATTACCGGCCGCTTACGTACGTGCCCCCGTCCAACGTGCTGAGTCCCGCCGGACGGGAAGCGCTGAAACAGGCTTGGCCGGATCTCGCCGTTATCGCTTCGCTTTACGTCGAAGATGCCCAGAACATCGCTTACGTGCAGGAATTCGAAATGGCCCCGGACGGCATCGCGGAAATGCCCCGCGTCACCACCGGCTACGGGGAGAACGCCTATTTCCGGTGGGTGGAGGCGAACGTGATCACGCTGCACGGCTTCTTCTCCCACTTCATCCATCCGGACGACGTGCTCGATCCGGAGCGGAATCACGGGGAATCGTGGGAACGGCTGCGGGAACGGTTTGCGGAAGACATGGCCCGCCTCCGGCGCACCCATCCCTGGCTGAAACCGGTGGGCGCGGCGGAAGCGGCGGCGGACATGGTACGGACGCTGACCGGACGCCTCGTCCTGAAACGGGAGGGACCCGTCCTTCGGGCGGAGTGGGAAGCCGAACCGGCGGGAACGGCGGATTTCATCCTGCGGACCGGACGGGCCCCCATCCGAACGGAAGGCGCGACGGTCGACCGGATCGACGAAGGCGTCTATCTGGTCCGGACCGGATCCGCCCGTTTCGCCATCGAATGGGAGGATTAGAACGGATGCGCATTTGCCTGATCGCCGAAGGATCCTATCCCTATGTGACCGGGGGAGTGTCCAACTGGATCCAGACCCTGGTCACCGGCATGCCGGAACACCAATTTGTGCTTCACACCATCGGGGCCCACGAATCGCAGCGGGGGCAGTTCCGGTACGAACTTCCGGTCAATATGGTTGCCGTGTACGAAACGTTTCTGGCCCCCCAATCCTTCTCCGGGAAGCGGTGGGCGCGCGGGATTCGCCTGACGGAACGGGAGAAGGCGGCCCTGGCCGGTCTTCTCGGGTGCGGCGGGGCCAGGCCGGAACAGGCGGAGGAGAGGATCGCGCCGCCCATCGATGAGGTGGATTGGGATGCGCTGTTCGGGCTGTTCCGTTCGCGGCGCCTCCGTCACCCCGCCGATTTGCTGGCGGGCCGGGATTTCCTCGATTTGCTGGTCGTGTCCGGCGCCGAAAGGTACGGCCACATCCCGCTCACCGAACTGTTCTGGTCCGTCCGGTCCATGCTGCTTCCCCTGATCCAGACGCTGCGGCAACACGTCCCGAAAGCCGATCTGTACCACGCCGTCACCACCGGCTATGCGGGCGTTTTCGGAGCGTTGGCGAGCCATCTGTACGGCAAGCCCCTCGTGGTGACCGAGCACGGGATCTATTCGAGGGAACGGGAAGAAGAAATTTTGAAGGCGGACTGGGTGCGGGAACATCTCAAGGAACTGTGGATCGAGCACTTTTACCGCCTTTCGGCCTGCGCCTACCGGTACGCCGACCGGGTGCTGACGTTGTTTGACCGGAACCGCGAGATCGAAATCGAACTCGGCTGTCCGCCGGAAAAAACCGCCATCGTCCCGAACGGCATCGAAGTCGAAGCGTACGGCAATCTTCCCGCCGCGCAGCCGGACGGCCGGTTCCGCATCGGCGCCATCGTGCGGGTCGTCCCGATCAAGGACATCAAGACGATGATTCTCAGCTTCGCGCTGATCAAACGGGAATTGCCGGAGGCGGAATTGTACATTATGGGGCCGGTGGATGAAGGCGGCGAATATGAGGCGGAATGCCGCCGGCTTGTCGAATCCCTGGGCCTTGCGGATGTGTATTTCACCGGCCATGTGAACGTCCGCGAGTGGCTGGGCCGCATGGATCTCATGTTGCTGACCAGCGTCAGCGAAGGGCAGCCGCTCGCCGTGCTGGAAGGAATGGCGGCCGGACTGCCGTGGGTGGTGACGGACGTCGGCGATTGCCGCGGGTTGGTGGAGGGAAGCGGCGACGGGTTGGGACCGGCCGGCATCGTCGTGCCGGTCATGCACGTGGAGCGGATTGCCGCCGCGGCCGTGCGGCTTGCCCGGGACCCCCGGCTGCGGGCGGAAATGGGGCGCAACGGCCGGGAAAGGGTGCGGCGGCTGTATACGCGGGAACGCTTCATCAACGAATATCGCCGCCTGTATGACGAACTTGGGGAGGCGGAAACATGGCGGGCATCGGCTTCGAACTGAGAAGGCTGTACCGGAAGGAAGGGGTTTTCGCCCAGCTCCGGGCGCACGCCTACGCCGTTTCGGTGACCGTCGGGCCGATGCTGCTGGCCATGGTCCTGATCCTGGGTCTGCTCGCCCTCATGACGATGAACGGCGTGTCTCTCACGGAGCGGGAACTGTTCCTCGCCACGGCGATTTACGCGTTCGTTTTCTCGCTGCTCCTCACCGGCGGACTGTCGATGGTGCTTTCCCGCTTTTTGGCGGACCGGCTGTTTCACCGGGACTACGTCCACCTGTCGTCCTCCTGGTACGGCGCCGCCGCGCTGAGCCTGGCCGCCGCGTTCGCCGCCGCGTGGCCGTTCCTCTGGCGGGCGGAGACCACCCTCTGGCACAAGGCGGCCGCGTACGTGCTGTTCGCGGAGCTCACCGTCCTCTGGGTGCAAAATGTGCATTTGACCGTGCTCAAAGCGTACCGGAGAATCGCCCTGCACCAGTTGGCCGGCGTGCTTGCGGTGCTGGCCGTCGCCTGGCCGCTCTTTGTTCTGGCTCCGGAAACCGGAGCGGCCGGCGCGCTCGCCGCGACGGACGCCGGATTCTTCGTCGTGCTGCTCCTCACCGCGCGGTATTGCAGGCGGGTTTTTCCCCCGGCGGACAGCAACCGCTGCATGGCGTTTCTCTCGCATTTCCGGAGGACGCCCGCGCTGTTTTGGACGGGCACGTTTCTTTACGGAGGCGCGTTTGTCCATCTGTTCGCGTATTGGTCCGGGCCGGAGGCAAGGGAAATCGCCGGGGCGTTCCGCGTGTCGCCGTTCTTCGACCTGCCGGCGTTTTACGCGTTTCTGACGGTGGTGCCCACCCTGGTGATGTTTGTCGTATCGGTGGAGACGCATTTTTACGAAAAATTCCGCGCGTACTACCGGAACGTGCTGGGCGGCGGCACGTCCCGCGACATCGCGAAGGCGAAGGAAGACATGCAGCGCGCGCTCGTGCGGGAGATCCGGTTTGCCATGGAAGTGCAGCTGTTGTTCACGGTGATCGCGCTCGCGCTGGGCGTGAAGCTCCTGCCGCTCACCGGCTTCACCGCCCGTCAGCTGGATTTGTTCATCACGCTGGCGTTGGGCTACTACCTCTACATCATCGCGTTTGTGCTGACGCAAATTCTGCTCTACTTCGACGACCGGAGGGGCGCGCTGATGATCGCCGCGGGGTTTGCCGCCGCCAACGCGGGGCTCACGCTGTGGTCGATGGATCGGTCGTTTGACGGGCTCGGCCTGATCATCTCCGCTTTCCTGTCGCTGATTGCGGCGATCATCCGCCTGATTCGTCTGCTCCGGCATCTCGATTATCGCACGTACTGCTGCCAGCCCGTCGGGCCGGGTCCGCGCCGGAACGGGCGGCGGAAAAGAGGCCCGGCGGCGGGCATGTTCATGGCTCTGGCCGCTTGCGCGCTGCTCGCGGCAGGCTGTTCGCCGCAATCCGGACCGTCCGCGCAGGCGACGGAGCCGCCGCCCGGCATTCTGACGGCGGGCCTGAAGGAAGACAAAAGGCTGTACGAACGGGACGACGATTTGTCGGTGCGCACGCTGTACGTGACGGTGCTGCCTGACCGCCGCGGCGGCCCGCAGGCGCTCACCTGGTACGCGCTGAACCGGATCCGGGATCGCATGGAGGAAGGCGCGCTGGACGTCATCCTGCAGGAAGGCGAGCCGGGCGGCGGCGGGCCCAAGCCGGGGATGTTCGGGTTCACCGCGACCGAAGCCAACGGGCGGATCGAACTTCGGGGCGGCTCATCCCGATACGAACCCCAGCGCAACTACCGAATCAGGCTGAACAAACAGGCCGGGTTTTGGAACGACCAGCGCGTGATCAATCTGAACAAGCACATTTTCGATCCCACCCGCATCCGCAACAAGCTCAGCTTTGACCTGTTTGAACTCATGCCTGATATCGCCGGCCTGCGCACGCAGTTCGTGCACCTCTACGTACGGGACCTGTCGGAGGGCGCGAAGGACGCGCCGTTTGAGGACTATGGCCTGTACACGCAGGTGGAGCAACCGAACCGCATGTTTCTGCGCAACCATCTGCTGGATCCGAACGGGTATCTCTACAAGGCGAATGAATTCGAATTTCATCGTTATCCGGACGAACTCAAGGACGAAAACGACCCGGACTACGACAAGGCGCTTTTCGAGACGCGCCTTGAGATCCGCGGGAGGGAAGAGCACGGGCGGCTGCTCGCCATGCTGGAGGACGTGAACAATCCGTCCATCCCGATCGAGGAAGTCATCGAGCGGCACTTCGACCTGGACAACTACCTGACCTGGATGGCGGCCAACCTGCTCATGGACAACATGGACACGATCTCGCAAAACTTCTTGCTTTACTCGCCGCTGAATCAGACCAAATGGTATTTTCTGCCCTGGGATTACGACGGCGCCTGGGAATGGCCCCGCCATTACGAATCGCCGGCCCCGTACGCGGGCGGCCTGAGCAACTACTGGGAAGTCGTGCTGCACAACCGGTTTTTCCGCAGCACGGAGCATGTGCGGCTCTTGCAGGAAAAAATGGCGGAGCTGTACGCCCTGGCGATCAACGAGACCGCGGTGGCGGAACGCGTGGACGCTTACCGGCGCACGGTCGAGCCGTTTTTGCGGCGGGAGCCGGATGTGTACTATCTGCCGGTGGAGGCGGGCCGTCTCGATGAGGCTTTCGAGCTCCTGAAGGGCGTGCCGCAGCGGGCCATGGAGCGGTTCAGGGCCGATCTGGAGGTCCCCAAGCCTTTCTACCTCAACGAGCCGATGCTGATCGATGAAGGAACATACGTGTTTTCCTGGGACCCGTCCTTCGATTTGCAGGGAGACGATCTGGTCTATGAATGGTCCCTCGCCAGGGACCCGCAATTCGCCGACCTGGTGCGCCGCATCCCGGGAATCCGGGAGACTTCCGTCGTTGTGGACGGGCTGTCCCCCGGCTTGTATTACTGGACGGTCGCGGTGACCGATACGGCCGGGCATTCGCAGATTCCGTTCGACCGCGTGGAACACGCGGACGGGCGCATCTATTACGGGGTCCGTGAATTCCTTGCCGGGCAGTGAAAACGGGGGGACGGAACATGCGCTTCATGGGCCGGAAACTGCGCCACGAACTGAAATACTTTCTGCATTTGCACACCTACGCGGATCTCCGCCGGCGGGTCGCCCTCCTGTTTCCGCGGGATCCCCATTCCGTCGGCGCAGACGGGTATTCGATCCGCAGCCTCTATTTCGAAGGGCCGCACGACCAGGCGCTGTTCGACAAGCGGAACGGCATCTTCAGCCGGGAAAAATACCGCATCCGCATCTACAACGGCTGCGACCGCTTCATCCGGCTGGAGCGGAAGAGCCGCTACGGCGAATGGGTGAGCAAGGAATCGGCGCCGCTCACGCGGGAGGAATACGACCGGCTGCTGGCCGGGGACGGGTCGTTCCTGCAAACGGGACCGAAATTGTGCCGGGATTTCTATGACGCCATCGCGCGCAGAGGGTACAAGCCCTCCGTCATCGTCGATTACATGCGGGAAGCCTATTTTTGCGAGCCGGGCGGGGCCCGCATCACCTTCGACAAACGCCTGTCCGCCGCGGTCAACACGACGGACCTGTTCGATCCCGGCATGGTAACCGTGGAGACCCTGGACCATTCGCTGACGATCATGGAGATCAAATACGGCGCGTACCTGCCGGAAATCGTGCGGCTGCTCGTGCAGTCGGACATGCAACGCTCGGCCATCTCCAAATATGCCATCTGCAGGGAGTATTTCTTGCGACACCATTCCTTGGCATGAAAGGGTGCATGAAAAGGTGCCTTCCGGTCATGGGAAAGTATTTACGTTCCAGGATCTGCTCGATCTGTTCAAGCAGGGCGAGCTCGCCCTCGATTCCTTCCGCAGCGTGTCCTATCTCGACATGGCGCTGGTGCTGCTGTGTTCGCTGCTCATCGGCCTTTTCATCCATTGGGTGTACCGAATCACCTTTCGCGGCGTGGTGTACAGCTACAACTACAACGTGTCCTACGTGCTCATGACGATCATCACCGCGCTCGTCATCATGACGATCAGTTCCAACCTCGTGCTTTCCCTCGGCATGGTCGGCGCGCTCAGCATCGTCCGTTTCCGCACCGCGGTCAAGGACCCGCTGGATATCGTCTATATGTTCTGGGCCATCGCCGCCGGCATCACCGCCGGGGCCAAGCTGTACCCGGTCGCGCTGATCGGCTCCGCCTTCATCGGCCTCGTCCTTTTCTGGGTATCCCGCAAAAAAATCCGCCACCAGCCGTTCCTGCTCATCGTCCGCTATACGGAGGAAGCGGCGGACGCCGTGCGGGAGCGCCTCGCCAGGCTCCCGTACACGCTGAAGGGAAAAACGGTGCGAAAAGATTACATCGAACTGACGGCGGAACTGAGGCTTCGGTACGACAACACGGCGTTTCTGGGCGACCTGGCGGCCATCGAAGGGGTGGTGGACGCGTCGCTCGTCAATTATCGCGGGGATTACGCGCAGTAGGCGGTTTTTGTGCTACAATAAGAAACGAGTTTACGATCGAAGAGTGGCGAAGCCGCCGTGCGCGTGTCGAATGTGCTGGAATTTACGGAAAACCACCGGTTCATTGCATATCGCGATTTCGCCCTGAGCGCGCTGGACCGCAAAGTCCTCGCCTTGCTGTACCAGCCTCTGGCCGGGTCGCTGGCCGTGTCCTTCTATTTGCTGCTCTACCACCGGCTCGGCGAGGACGAAATCGGCTACGCACCGCCGGACCAGCAGCGCGGGCTGTTTCTCGGGCTGGGCCTAGACCCGGGCCCGAACAGCCGGCGGCGGCTGATCGAAGCGTCGTCCCGGCTGGAAGCCGTGGGACTGCTCAGGGTCTACCGCCGTTACGACCCGGTGACGGAAGAGACGCTGTACGAATACGAGCTTCGGCCCCCGCTGCCGCCCCACCGTTTTTTCGCCCACCCGTATCTGACGCTGCTCCTGCGGGACCGCATCGGAAAATACGCGCATCTCGAGCTGCACAAGGCTCTGGAACCCGATCCGCCCGCCGATTTGGACCGGTTTTTGAGCCGGGAGGACGTCTCCGTGTCGCCCGCGGAAATGTTCAGGCTGGGCAAGGGTGCGGGAGAACGCCCGGGTCCGGATGCCGCCGATCCTTTCGCGGAGGCGGCTGCCTCGCGGGATGACGGCCCGGAAGTGCCGGAACGGATCCGCCACGCCGACATCCTGTTCCGCTTTCCGCGCGGATCGGCGAACCGCGCGTGGGTGGAGCGGCTTCGGCACATGCCGGAAGCGATGGCCAGGATCAATTACATCGCCTACAAATACGAGCTGCACACGCCGGAAATCTGCCGCCTGCTGGACGAGGACGGCGTTTTCCGGGAGGACGGGCGGCCGGATTGGGACCTTCTCGACCGCCGCGCCAGGGAACTGTACCGGCAGGACCGCAAGCGGGAAAAAGAACGCGCCATCCGGCTCGCGCGGCTGAGCGAGGCGGGGGACCCCGTGGAAGAAACGGAAGAGCTTTCGGCCCTGTCCGAAGCTTCGGGAGAAGCCGAAGCCGAAGACGGGGACGCGGCGGACGGGGAAGGCGGCGCGGAATTCAGCCTCGAAGTGCCGAAGCGTTTTCCCGCCGCCATATCGGTTCGGGCTTACAACGACCTGCTGCGCCGCAAGCCGTGGACGCGGGTGCTGAAACTGTTTTTCCCGGGAGCGGTGCCGGACCCGTTCCTGCGCATTTTCGAGAAAATCGACGCCGCGTATCGCCTGCCGGAGCCGGTGATCAACGTGCTGATCCATTACGTTCTGAGCATGGACGAAACGCAGCGGCTGTCCGAGCCGTTCATCGACGCCATCGCCGCCAACATGCTGGCCAAGGGGGTTGCCACCTACGAGGAAGCGGTCGCCTACGTCCGCGGGCAGGAAAAACTGCGCGGAGCGTTGGCGCGAAGGGCCGGCGACGGGGCCGTCCGCGGGGGACGGGCGAGCGCCGAAGGCAAGCGGGCGGGAAGCGGCCGGGGCAGGTCCGCGGGCCGCAAGCCCGACATGCCGGTGGTGGAGGATGACGGACCGGAGCGGGAAATGACGCCCGAAGAGTTGGCCAATCTGTACGAACTGGCGCGCAAGTTCAAAGAAACGAATCCGTAAGGGACGGACAAGCGGGGGAGGGAAGCGGTGTGCAATCGATGGGCGAACTGCTTCGCCGCTGGACCGGAGCGGAGCTGTCCCGGGATGCCGGCAGGCTGGCGGAACGGGTGCTGGCCGATCCGCTGGTGGACGAGCTCCGCCGGCGTTACCCCGGCCTGAACGACGAAACGCTGCGCAGCAACGTGAACCGGCTGTACCAATACATACGGGAAACCCGCCACTGTCGCGAGTGCCCCGGCCTTGAGGCATGCCCCAACGATTTTCCGGGCCACTATACCCGCATCGCCTGCACGCCGCTGGGAGGCGGGTGGCAGCTGTTCGACCTGAAGACGCCTTGCGCCAAGTGGGAAGCCTACGAGCGGCAAAGGCGGATCCGCAGCCGCATCACGAGTTTCTACGCCAATCTGGAGCAATTCGGCGAATTCGACCCGGTGGAAATGATCGAACGCGACCGGAAGCGCCGGACCGCCGTTCACCAGGTGCTGGCGTACATCGACAGAACGGTAAAGGACGGGCTGCAGAAAAAAGGGCTGTACCTCATGGGCGGCTTCGGCACGGGGAAAACCCATTTGGCCGTCTATCTCCTGCGGGAGCTGAGCAAAAGCGGCTTTTCCTGCGTCATCGTCTACATGCCGGAATTCGTCGAGGACGTCAAGGCGCTGATGCTGGAACCGCAGAAGCTGAAAGAGACGCTGGACCTGATGAAAGATACCGACATTCTGGTGTTCGACGACATCGGCGCGGAAAATTTGACCCCCTGGGTGCGGGACCATGTGCTGGGCGCCATCCTGAACGCCCGCATGAACCGCAAGCCGACGTTTTACACCTCCAATCACGACCTGGACGCGCTGGAACGGCATTTCAGCTTCACCCACAAGGAAGGGGAGGAGCTCCACAAAGGACGCCGGCTCATGGATCGCATCCGGCCTTACGTCGATGTGATCCGCGTAAGCGGCCAAAACCAGCGGGAGGCGCGTCCGCCCTCGGGAGCGGACCGTGAACCGCCGTCCGGCGCGCGAACAGATCGTGAGTCGCCGTTCGGCGCGTAAAAGGACCGTGCACCGCCGATCCGCCCGGGCATATGATGGGCCCGGGCGGAATTTTTTTGCTTGACACCGATGGGGCGGTTGGTTAAGATGAAAATGCCGACTAAACAGGTAGGAATAATAAAACTTTGACGACCGGACCACCGGAGCAAAGGAAAATCCGCCTGGCAAGATTTCAATCCAAGTTCCGAGAGGTGTGTTGGTCATGAAAAAAACACGGGCTTGGCTTCCTGCGGTGCTTTCGGTCGTCCTCGCCAGCGCGGTGCTGGCCGCATGCGGAAACAGGCCCCCGTCGGATTCCGCGGCCGGCGGTTCGTCCGGGACGGACGCGAAAAAGGCCGTCGAATTGCTCAACGTATCCTACGACCCCACACGGGAGCTGTACGAAGAGTACAACAAGGCGTTCATCGCCCATTGGAAAGCCGAGACGGGCCAGGATGTCACCATCAAGCAATCCCACGGGGGTTCCGGCAAGCAAAGCCGTTCCGTCATCGACGGCCTGGAAGCCGACGTTGTGACGCTGGCCCTGGCTTACGACATCGATGCCATTGCGGAATACGGGCTTCTCCGGGAAGACTGGCAGCAGCAATTTGAGCACAACAGTTCTCCCTACACGTCGACCATCGTCTTTCTGGTGCGGAAGGGCAACCCGAAAGGAATCGACGACTGGGATGACCTGATCCAGGACGGCATCCAGGTGATCACCCCGAACCCGAAGACATCCGGAGGCGCCCGGTGGAATTACCTGGCCGCCTGGGGTTTTGCGGATCGGTTGTACGGCGGCGACGAAGAGAAGGTCAAAGAATTCGTGAAAAAGCTGTTCCAGAACGTGCCGGTGTTGGATTCGGGGGCGCGCGGAGCGACGACCACCTTCGTGGAACGGGAAATCGGCGACGTCCTGCTGGCCTGGGAAAACGAGGCGTACCTGGCGCTGAAGGAATACGGCGACAAGTTCGAAATCGTCACGCCTTCCCTGAGCATCCTTGCCGAGCCGCCGGTGGCCGTGGTCGACAAAGTGGTCGACCGGAAGGGCACCCGCGAACTGGCGGAAGCGTATTTGCGGTACCTTTACACCCCCGAGGGCCAGGAGGTCGCGGCGAAAAATTTCTACCGGCCTCGCCTGCCGGAAGTCGCGGAGAAGTACAAGGACGTTTTCAAGGAACTGAATCTGCTGACCATCGACGAGCATTTCGGCGGTTGGAAGGCGGCCCAGGAAAAGCATTTCAACGACGGCGGATTGTTTGACCAAATCTACACGCCCGGGGCATGACGCCGGGAATTTGCGCGCCGAAGCGCAAGGGGCACACGTGCGGACGGAAATGCCGGGCGACCGCGCATGGACGGTCACGCGGGACTTACAGAAACGGACTTAACAAGCTGAATCCACTCATGACCGGAAACACAGGGAATACCCGAAGGGACGGAGGAAGGAACGCGCGCATGGCTTTGTTCAAGCGGAGGAAAACGGGCAAGGCGCTGCCCGGCTTCGGACTGACGATGGGGTATACGATGCTGTACCTCGGCCTAATTGTGCTTATTCCCTTGGCCGGGCTGCTGCTCAAATCGGCGGAACTTACCCTCGGGCAGTGGTGGGAGATCGTCTCCACCCCGCGCGTTCTGGCTTCCTATCGCATCAGCCTGGTCACGGCCCTCGCGGCGGCGGCGGCCAACATGGTGTTCGGGCTGCTGGTGGCGTGGGTGCTCGTCCGGTACCGTTTTCCCGGAAAACGCATCATCGACGGTCTGATCGATTTGCCGTTCGCCCTGCCCACCGCCGTGGCCGGCATCGCGCTGACGACGCTGTACGCGCCCACCGGCTGGCTGGGCTCCCTCCTGGCGCCGCTGGGCGTCAAGGTGGCATACACGCCCATCGGGATTACCATCGCGCTCATGTTTGTCGGCCTGCCCTTCGTCGTCCGCACCGTCCAGCCCGTGCTGGCGGAACTGGAGCGGGAGACCGAGGAAGCGGCGGTGATGCTGGGTGCGCGGCGCTGGCGCATTTTCCGCAAAGTGATCCTGCCTGAACTGATCCCGCCGCTGCTTACGGGCTTTGCGCTGGCCTTCGCCCGCGGCATCGGCGAATACGGTTCGGTGGTGTTCATCGCCGGCAACATGCCGATGAAGACGGAGATCGCCCCGCTGCTCATCGTGACCAAACTGGAGCAGTATCAGTACGACCAGGCCGCCGTCGTGGCCATCGTGCTGCTTCTCCTCTCATTCCTGATTTTGTTTGCCGTCAACGCCCTGCAGCGGTTTGTAGGCCGCGGCATCCGGCAGGTCGCCTGAGGAAGGGGGAACGAACGCATGCATCCCACCGCAGCTCCTCACGCCGGGGCGGTCCCGGCGACGAAGCCGCGGGAAAGCGTCCGGGCCCGCCACCTGACGGAACCGGCGGCGGTCAAATGGCTGCTGATCACGGCGGCTGCGGCGTTTGTCGCTATTCTGATCGTTCTGCCGATGATCACGGTCATTTTCGAAGCGTTCCGCAAAGGGTGGGAGGCTTACGCGGATGCGCTGCGCGATCCGCATGCCCTGGCCGCGCTGCGCCTGACGCTTCTCACCGCGCTGATCGCCGTTCCGCTCAACACCATTTTCGGAGTCTGCGCGGCGTGGGCGATCACGAAATTCCGGTTTCGCGGCAAAAACGCCCTCATCACCCTGATCGACCTGCCCTTTTCCGTGTCGCCGGTCATTTCGGGCCTCATTTTCATTCTGCTGTTCGGCGCGCAGGGATTCCTCGGCCCATGGCTTCAGGAGCATAACATCAAGATCGTGTTCGCCTTGCCGGGCATCGTGCTGGCCACGATTTTTGTGACGTTCCCCTTCGTGGCGCGGGAGCTGATTCCGCTGATGGAAAGCCAGGGCGTGCAGGACGAAGAAGCGGCCGCCACGCTGGGCGCGCGGGGCTTCAGAACGTTCTGGAAGGTCACGTTGCCCAACATCAAGTGGGGGCTGTTGCACGGCATCGTGCTTTGCAATGCCAGGGCCATCGGGGAATTCGGCGCGGTCTCCGTCGTCTCCGGCCACATTCGGGGCGAGACGAACACGCTGCCGCTGCACATTGAGATTTTGTATAACGAGTACCAGTTCACCGCAGCCTTCGCGGTGGCTTCCCTGCTGATGTTGCTGGCCATTGTGACGCTGATCGTGAAAGCCTGGATCGAGGCGAGGATGCACACCGGAAAATAAACGGACGGCTTGAACGGGAGGGAGAGCATGTCGAATCCGTTGACACAGCCGGGCGATGATTGGCTTGCGCGCATCCGGGAGGCGGTGGAAGGGCTCCGCTACGGGACCGTGCAGATCGTCGTGCACGACGGACGGATCGTGCAGATCGACCGGACGGAACGCTTCCGTTACGACGCCGCGGCGGAGAAGCGGCGGAAGGCGGCGTCCGCATCTCCTCCCGACGCGTCTTCGTGAAGCCGGGACATTCCGTGAAACGGAAAAGCCCCCGGGACCTTGCCTGGCGGAACGCAAGGCCCGGGGGCTTGTTTGTCCGCATCCGTGCTTGGCGGATGCCGTCGCATTCAGGAGATCAGGAATTTGATGATCACGGCGCCGAAAAACACCACGACCATAAAGGTGAACATGGCTGCGAAACCGGTCGCCACATCGGCGAAGTCGTTGCGCGGTTCTTCGTTGACGTGCAGCCGCGGATCGCGCGCGTTTTCCATGGTAATCCTCCTGCTTCGATCGATACCCCTAGTATACCCAACCTTGCTTTTCGTTGTAAAGGCGCAGGATGTGGCGGATTTCGGAACTTTGGCCGAAGGGGCCGGAGGCGGACGTGCGGGGGGCCGCGGTTTCAGGTACAATAACGTTGACGCGCGCAAAGCGAGCGCCCGAAACGACGGAGCGGGGAGGCGGGACGCGTTGGCGGCGGCCGGAACAAACGACGCATACATGGAACAAATCCGGAACAAACTGGCGCTGGTGCCGGAACGGCCTGGATGCTACCTCATGAAGAACGCGGCCGGCGAAATCATCTACGTCGGCAAGGCCAAGGTATTGCGCAACCGCGTCCGTTCCTATTTCACGGGCGGGCACGACGGCAAGACACAGCGGATGATTTCGGAAATCCGCGATTTCGAATATGTGGTTACGGCCAACGAGATGGAGGCGCTCATCCTCGAGTGCAACCTGATCAAGCAGCATCACCCCCGTTACAACGTGCTGCTCAGGGACGACAAGTCGTTTCCCTACCTGAAGATCACCGGCGACGAACATCCCCGCATCGAAGTTACCCGGCGCGTAAGCAAGGACAAGGGAAAATATTTCGGACCCTACCCGAACGCCTTCGCCGCCCACGAGACGCGCAAGCTCCTTGACCGGCTGTATCCGCTGCGCAAATGCCGCACGATGCCGGACAAGGCCTGTCTGTATTACCACCTGGGGCAGTGCCTGGCGCCGTGCGAATTTCCCGTCGATCCCGCGGTGTACGGGCCGATGATCGCGGAGATCACCCGTTTTCTCAAGGGCGGATACGGCGAGATCAAGCGGGAGCTCAAGCGGAAAATGGAAGAGGCGGCGGCGGAACTGGCCTTCGAACGGGCGAAGGAATACCGCGACCAGATCATCGCCATCGAGAAGGTGATGGAGAAGCAGTCCATCACCCTGACCGACGCCGGCGACCGGGACATCTTCGGCTACGCGGCGGACAAGGGCTGGATGTGCGTGCAGATCCTGTACATGCGCCAGGGGAAAATCATCCGGCGCCATATGTCGCAGTTTCCGCATTACGGCGATCCGTACGACGATTTTATCACCTTCGTGACCCAGTATTACAGCGACAACCCGGCCATGCCGCGGGAAGTGCTCCTGCCCGGTCCGCCGGAAGCGGCGGAACCCAACGGCACGTCCGAAACGGCGGTTTCCGCCGATACCCCTGAAACGGAGGGTTCCAACGATGCGCCCGAAACGGCGGGTCCCGTCGACGAGTCCGGAACGGCAGATTTTGCGCGTTCGCCTGAAACTTCGGTTCCCAACGGTACGCGGGAAGCCGCCGAAACGGCCGCGCCGGACGGTGCCGCGCCGCAAACCGGTCCGGAGACCGGCGACATCGCCGTTCAGCTGCGGGAATGGCTGGGCGTGAAGGCGATCGTGCCCAAACGGGGGACGAAACGGCAACTCGTGGCCGTGGCCTGCGACAACGCCAAGGTGGCTTTGGAAGAGAAATTCCGCCTCATTGAACGGGACCGCGAGCGGTCCGTGGAAGCCGCGGAGGAATTGGCCCGACGGCTGGACATCCCGTCCGCGCGCCGGATCGAGGCGTTCGACAACTCCAACATCCAGGGCGTCCATCCGGTGGCGGCGATGGTGGTGTTCACCGACGGCAAGCCGGACAAAAAGGAATACCGCAAGTACAACCTGCGCAGCGTGGAAGGGCCGGACGACTACGAATCCATGCGGGAAGTCATCCGCCGCCGGTACGTGCGGGTTCTCAAGGAAAACGGCCCGCTGCCCGACCTGATCGTGGTCGACGGAGGGCGTGGGCAGATCGCCGCCGCGCGGGACGTGCTGGAAAACGAGCTCGGCTTGGACATCCCCGTCTGCGGTCTGGCGAAGGACGACCGCCACCGGACGGCGGAACTGCTGGCGGGGGATCCTCCCGCGCCGGTGCCGCTGCCGAGGGACAGCCGGGAATTCTACCTCCTGCAGCGCATCCAGGAGGAGGTGCACCGGTTCGCCGTCGAATTCCACCGGCAAAAGCGGAGCCGCTCCATGGTGGCTTCCCGGCTGGACGCCATCCCGGGCGTCGGGGAGAAAACGCGGAAGAAGCTGCTCAGCCATTTCGGCTCGCTCAAGGCGATCCGGGAGGCGTCGGTGGAGGATTTCAAAGCCCTGTCCATCGGGGAGAAGCTGGCCCGACGCATTCTGCAGGCGCTGAACGAGGATGAGGAGCGTGGATGAGCGGAGCGCAACGGCTGAGCGACGCGGCTGGCATTGCCCGATGTCCCGCCGATCTCAACAGATAAGCGCCGTTATTTTCCCGGAAACCCTGTTTTTCCCGGGAAAACACGGCGCTTTTTTGTCCGGGTTCCAGTCCGGGCGGCCTCAGGCGGCGGGATCGGCGGGATTCCGGTGTAAACGCCGGTGCAGGCGGAAAATGGCCCAGCCGACCAGCGCCGGCGACGCCATGGATACCGCCGCCGCCCATTCGTCGCCCGGCATCCCGTCCGTGAGCAATTGCAGGCCGATCAGGATGCCGTCCAGCGCCGCATGGGCGAAAATGACCGTCATCAGCCCGTAGCGAAGCATGAACCAGCCGATGACGAAGCCGAGCAGGACCAGCTCAATCAGCCGGGAATATACGGGGTAGATCGAGTAGCCCACATGGCCGAACGCCCACACCAGATTGGGCGGAATCATCGCCAGCCAGGTGAGAACGGCGGCGGTCCGGGCGGACGGCGCGCCCCGGAGCAGCAAGGCGGCCAGCCCGATCAGCCAGAGCCTCATGATGCCGATTCCGAAAAAGCGAATCTGGATTTCCTCGGAAATGGCCGCCCACCAGCCGAGCAGCGGGAACAGCCAGGGATAGACCATGTTGTAGGTCGTCTGGGTGACGTCCGTCGTGACGAAGGAGCCGACTCCCTCCCGCAGCGCGAGAAAAATGCCCGACTGGAGTCCGAGCAGGATGAAGGCGCCGAGATACCCCCGCTTCATGGCGTCGTACACGCGCTCTCCGTAATCCGCGCCATGCCAACGGGGCCAAAGGCGGGCGCCCGGATCCATCCGGTTCCACAGGCCGTCGCCGGCCACCGCGCTAAAATAGGTCAATACGGCAATGAACATCGAGGCCAAAATGCTGACAACCATTGTGAAAAAGATGACCAGGTCATCCACCACGAGGTCTTCGGCCAAAAGCTCCGCCCCGAATCCGGGCAGCATGTTCGCCATGACGGCGGAATAGGCGAAAAACGCGAACACGGCCAGGAAAAGCCCGCGGCGGAACGACGAATATTTGCCGTACAGGAAGGCGTAAACGATGGCCAGGAGCAGCATCATGCTTTGCGGCAGAAGGCTCCCGAGGGCCATCCACCGGTCGGCCAGCTTCTCCTGGCGCCGAATTTCGGCGGCAAACGCCTCCGGAAGCTCATAGCGGTAGGCGATTTTGCCGCCGGCAAAATCCCCTTCCGCGGCCCCGGATGCCGAGGGACGCACCACAAGCAGCAGATCGGCCTCTCCGACCGGCGAGCCGCGGTGGCGGAACACCTGTTCGCGAGCCGTTTCGCGGTCGGTGGGGGCGGCCGGCGTCCATTCGTCGGGCCGGATTCCCCAGTTTGCCGCCCAGGACAGCGCATCTTCCGGCCGGACGGACGGGGCGGAACCGTCCTCGACGTTCTTCGGTTCATGCTTCCAGGCGACCAGGTTTCCCGATTCCATGTGGAAAGAAAGCAGAAGGCGGGAACCGTCATTCAACCGCAGTTCCGCGAGGTAACGGTCGGCGGGAAATTGGTCGTCCCACGTTTTGTCGTAATCGTCCAGCAGCCCGTGTTTGGAGAAATACCCGACCGCCAGGCTGTCGGACAGGTAGGTCACGTCAATCGAGACGATCCGGGACGGATCGTCCGCGCCGAACCGTTCGACCGCCAGCGCTTCCGCGCGCTGGCGGATTTCCTCCCGGGTCAGCACCCGGTACGGTTCTTTGGCAAAATCCCGGACGATCGGGAATACTTGAATGAGCAGAAAAAGCAGCAGGCCGATAAGCGCGGACGCCCGCAGAATCCTTTCCGTCTTTGCCGATCGGCGGCGCGTCGTCAAGACGAATGCTCCTTTGCTTTGGCGAACTTGTGCTCCTTACCAAAGTACCATATTTCCGCTTTCGGGTGCCAGCATCTTCCGGTTTCAGGAGCCGGCTTGAGCGCTCAAGGAAATGAAAGAAAAATGCGGCAACCTGCCGGCAAAACCAAATTCTGCCGACGGAACCGCCGGACCGGCCCCGTTTTCGGCCGATATCGGGGCGACCGGCATTTGCCGGAAACGGGGGAACGGTCTATAATGCCCGTGTTTCAATGCAATTTGACGCTTCCGCCGCTTCCGGGCAGGCGGGGAACGACGGAGGGGACCACGTGGTCGGACGGATGTTCCAATGGGTGGCGGCGTCGCCGCCGCGCGTGCTGGTTTTCGGGTTCGCGGCCGTCATCGCGCTGGGAACGGCGCTGCTCAGGCTGCCGATCATGGCGGCCGACGGACGGCCGACGCCGATCATCGACGCGCTGTTCACGGCGGTGTCGGCGGTGTGCGTTACCGGGCTTACGCCGCTTGATTTCGCCGGCCACTGGTCGTTCGCCGGCCAGCTGACAACCCTTGTGCTGGTCCAGATCGGCGGGCTTGGTTTCATGGCCCTGGCGACCATGGCGGCCATCATGCTCAGGCGCCGCATTACGCTGCGGGAACGGCTCATCCTGCAGGAGTCGTTCAACCAGGCCGAGACCCAAGGCATCGTCCGCCTTGTCCTCAAGGTGATCCGCTATACCCTGATCCTGGAAGCCGCGGGAGCGGCGATCTTGACGATCCGTTTCCTGATGGACATGCCGCCGGCGCGGGCCGTCTGGTCCGGCGTCTTTCACGCGGTTTCCTTTTTCAACGGCGCGGGTTTCGACCTGATGGGGGGCTTCCGGAGCCTGACCGGTTATGTGGGCGATCCGATCGTCACGTTCACCGCGGCCTTTCTCATCCTGTCCGGAGGCCTTGGCATCGTCGTGCTGTCCGATCTGGCCGAATACCGGAAAACCAAACGCCTTTCGCTCCACTCGAAAGTGGTGATCGCCGCATCTGGTTTCCTGATCCTGGTCGGCACCGTCGCCATCTTCCTTTTTGAATACACCAACCGGGCCACGCTGGGAGGCCTCGGCTTCGGGGAGAAACTGATGGCTGCCTTCTTCCAGGCCGTCGTTCCGCGATCGTCGGGCGTCAGCTCTCTGGACATCGGCGCCCTGCGGCAGGCCACCCAGTTCCTTATCGTCATCCTCATGTTCATCGGCGCGTCTCCGGGGTCTGCCGGAGGCGGCATCAAGACGACGACCTTCGCGGTGCTGGCCGGCGCGGTCTGGTCCATGATCCGCGGCAGGGAAGACGTGGTGATGTTCCGGTACCGTCTGGCGCAGGAGCGAGTTTACAAGGCGCTGACCATCACGATGTTCGCCCTGGCCGTGCTGGCGGCCGGCACGATGTTGCTGTCGGTCACGGAAGACCGCCATTTCCTGATGATCCTGTTTGAAGCCGCTTCAGCCTTGGGCACGGTGGGCCTGTCCATGGGGCTGACGCCCGAGCTGTCCCCGTCCGGCAAGATCATCGTCATGTTGCTCATGTTCGTCGGCCGGCTGGGGCCGCTTACCCTTGCCTATGCCCTGGGAACCCGGCAGAAGCGCACGTTGTACCGTTATGCGGAGGGAAAGATCATTATCGGCTGACACCGGACGGCCGTTCATGAGCCGTCCGGCGGCCATGCGGCCGACGCGGTCATTCCGCGCCGCTTTCCTCCAGCCGTCCGCCCCGCGCGAACAGTGTGATCGTCTCTTCGATGAGCAGCTGGACGATGGGGGACAGGAGGGAAGGATCGACGTGCACCAGGGCGGTGGTCCGTCGGGTGCGCGTCAGCTCCGGAAGGTCGGCGGCGTACAGCCCGTTGTCCTTGAGCAATTGAGGCCTGAGATACGATTTCGGCAGCAGCGTCGCGGCGCGGACGGCGCCGGCGAGGCGGATGCTGGCCTCGAAGGAGTCGATTTCCATGCGAATGTCCGGCTTCACCCCGTGACGCCGGAACAAGTCGTCGATCAGCGACCGGTACCAGGTGCCGGGGGCGAACAGGATCATCGGCAGGCCGTTCAGGTCGCGCATCTCCAGGCGCCGCCCCTCGAAGGTGAAGGACGCCTTCGGGAGGACGAGCATCAGATGGTCGTCGAACAACGGCACGCTGGTCACCGCGGGATCCTTCGTATCCGACGAACCCACGACGCCGAAATCGACTTTCCGCTCCTTGACCATGGAAACAATTTCGTGGGACTTGCCGGTAACAGCCTTGATTTCCAGGTGCGGATGTTTTTCCGTAAGCGCCGAAATCACTCCCGGCAGGGTGGTCTGCAGCGTTGTCAGGCTGGCGCCGACGACCACGGAAGCGTCTTCCCGCGAATCCAGGGACTGCAGGCGCCGCAGGAAATCCCCGTGGAACCGCCTGAGTTCCAGCGCGTGTTCGTAGGTGAGCATGCCGGCCGCGGTCAGCTCCAGACGTTTGCCGGCGCGGCGAAACAGGGTGACGCCGAGCTCCCGTTCCAGCCTGGCGATGCGCCGGGACAGGGCCGGCTGGGTGACGTTGAGCCGTTCCGCCGCCCGGTTCATGCTCGTTTCCTCGACCACCGCGGCGAACATGCGCAAATCTTCCAGCATGTCTCGTCGCCTCCCGGACGAACTCGTCTACGGTGTTATTATACTTCTTTTTCATAAGAATTAATAAAAAAAACGCAGTTCCATTATAAGAGGATTTGGGGTATTGTTAAAGGTGTGTGACAAAACGATGACGGTTTGCCGAAAGGAGCACGGGAAAAAGCTATGAACGTCAGGTCATACTATGCCCGCAAGCTGCATTCGCTTTTGGGCGTCCTGCCGCTCGGCCTGTTCATCATCGAGCATGCCCTGACCAACTTTTCTGCGTTCGAGGGGGGGCCGGAAGGATTCCAGCGCAACGTCAACTTTTTGCACAACATGCCGCTGGTGTTCTTCCTGGAGTTGTTCATCATCTGGCTGCCGATCCTGTTCCACGGGATCTACGGGCTGTATCTGGCCTACCAGTCCGACATCAACGTAGGGCGCTACCCGTATGCCCGCAACTGGGCGTTCGTCATGCAGCGGTTGTCCGGGCTCATCACGTTCGTGTTTGTCGCCTGGCACTTCTATGAAACGCGGTTCCAGGTGACCCTCGGCAACGTGACGTATGACGAGCTGGGCACCCACATGCACCAAATCGTCAGCGATCCGGTCCATTTCGCGCTGTATGCCATCGGCGCCATCTTCGCGATGTTCCACTTCGCCAACGGTCTGTGGGCGTTTCTTGTCAGCTGGGGCATCACGGTCGGCCCGCGCGCCCAGCGCGTGTCCGCCCGCATCTGCATGGGGATCTGGGTGATCCTGTCGGCGCTGTTCGTGCTGTCGCTCGTCGGATTCATGAACGAAGAATTCGCGCTGGCGGCCGCGATCGCGGCCAGCGGAATCATCCGCTGAAGAAGGAGGAGGGATTTAAGTCATGGGTCAAAAAGTCATCGTCGTCGGCGGCGGTCTGGCGGGTCTGATGGCCACGATCAAGGTGGCGGAAGCGGGCGTGCCGGTCGAGCTGTTTTCCCTCGTCCCCGTGAAGCGTTCGCACTCCGTCTGCGCCCAGGGCGGCATCAACGGCGCGGTGAACACGAAAGGCGAAGGCGACTCTCCGTGGGAGCACTTTGACGATACGGTTTACGGCGGCGACTTCCTGGCGAACCAGCCGCCGGTCAAGGCGATGTGCGAGGCGGCTCCGGGCATCATCTACATGCTGGACCGGATGGGCGTCATGTTCAACCGGACGCCGGAAGGACTCCTTGACTTCCGCCGGTTCGGCGGCACCAAGCACCACCGTACCGCCTATGCCGGCGCCACCACCGGCCAGCAGCTTTTGTACGCTTTGGACGAGCAGGTGCGCCGCTGGGAAGTGGCGGGCCTGGTCAAGAAATACGAGTACTGGGAATTTACGTCCGTCGTGCTGGACGACGAAGGCGTCTGCCGCGGCATCGTGGCGCAGGACCTGCGCTCGATGGAAATCCGCGAGTTCCGCGCCGACGCCGTCATTCTGGCAACGGGCGGTCCCGGCATCATTTTCGGCAAGTCGACCAACTCGATCATCAACACGGGCACGGCGGCCAGCGCGGTGTACCAGCAGGGGGCCATTTACGCCAACGGCGAGTTCATCCAGGTCCACCCGACGGCCATCCCGGGCGACGACAAGCTGCGCCTCATGAGCGAATCGGCACGCGGCGAAGGCGGCCGGGTGTGGGTCTACAAGGACGGCAAGCCGTGGTACTTCCTTGAGGAAAAATATCCGGCCTACGGCAACCTGGTGCCGCGGGACATCGCCACGCGGGAGATTTTCCACGTCGTGGTGGACCTCGGGCTCGGCATCAACGGCGAGAACATGGTCTACCTGGACGTGTCCCACATCGACCGGAAAAAGCTCGACGTCAAGCTCGGCGGCATTCTGGAGATCTACGAAAAGTTCATGGGCGACGACCCGCGCAAAGTCCCGATGAAGGTGTTCCCCGCCGTTCACTATTCCATGGGCGGCTTGTGGGTGGACTACAACCAGATGACCAACATTCCCGGCCTTTTCGCCGCCGGCGAGTGCGAATACCAGTACCACGGCGCGAACCGCCTGGGCGCCAACTCGCTGCTGTCGGCCATCTTCGGCGGCATGGTGGCGGGGCCGAAGGCCCTCGAGTACATGCGAGGCCTGAAGAAATCGGCGGAAGACCTGCCTTCTTCCGTGTTTGAGGCGGAGCGGAAGCGCCAGGAAGAAAAATACCAGTCCATCCTGAAAATGAACGGCACGGAAAACGCCTATATGCTCCATAAGGAGCTGGGCGAATGGATGACCAACAACATGACGGTCGTCCGCTACAACAAAAAGCTCGAGGAAACCATCGTCAAGATCAAGGAACTGAAAGAGCGCTACAAGCGGATCAACATCGACGACACGGTGAACTGGAACAACGCGGGCGTGCCGTTCACCCGCCAGCTGTGGAACATGCTGGAGCTGGCCGAGGCGATGACGCTCGGGGCGCTTCTGCGCAACGAAAGCCGCGGCGCCCACTACAAGCCGGAGTTTCCGGAGCGGGACGACGAGAACTTCCTGAAGACGACCATGGCGAAATGGACGCCGGACGGCCCGAGCATCTATTACGAGCCTGTCGACGTTTCCCTGATCAAACCGCGGAAGCGCGACTACAGCCAGGACAAGAAGAAGGAGGGTTGAGCCATGGCGGAAACGGCAACGAAGGCGCGCACGGTGCGGTTCATCATCGAGCGCCGGGACAGCCCGGACTCCGCTCCGTATTTCGAGGAATTCGACATTCCGTACCGCCCGAATATGAACGTCATCAGCGCGCTGATGGAAATCCAGCGCAATCCGGTCAACGCGAAGGGCGAACGGACGAAACCGGTCGTCTGGGAATCGAACTGTCTGGAGGAAGTGTGCGGCGCCTGCTCGATGGTCATCAACGGCAAGCCCCGCCAGGCCTGCTCCGCGCTGGTCGACAAACTGGAATGGCCGATCCGGCTGTCCCCGATGAAGACGTTCCCGGTCGTCCGCGACCTGATCGTCGACCGCTCGCGAATGTTCGAAGCGCTCAAGCGGGTGAAGGCGTGGATCCCCATTGACGGCACGTACGACCTTGGCCCCGGACCGCGCATGCCGGAACACAAGCGCCAATGGGCGTACGAATTGTCCAAGTGCATGACCTGCGGCGTGTGTCTGGAGGCGTGCCCGAATGTCAACGACCGCTCGACCTTCATCGGCCCGGCGGCGATTTCCCAGGTGCGGCTGTTCAACGCCCATCCGACGGGCGCGATGCATGCCCACGAGCGTCTGGAAGCCCTCATGGCGGACGGCGGCATCGAAGGATGCGGCAACTCGCAAAACTGCGTCCGCTCCTGCCCGAAGGGCATTCCGCTGACCACGTCCATCGCCGCCATCAACGGGGAGACGACTCGCTATCTCTTCCGCAAGTGGCTGACGAGCTGACCGTCGCGGCCGGATTCATCCGTTCAAGAAGAAAGGCTTCCCTTACGGGGGCGGTTCCTCCGCCTCCCGTTAAGGGAAACCTTTTTGGCATCAGAAGCAAAAAATAAAACGGCCCGTCAGCCGCGTTACAGCCAATGGTCACTCCAATGCTGGATGGACCGGATGACCGATTCAAGGGCGGCGCCCTTCTCCGTGAGCCCGTACTCGATGCGGACAGGCGTCTCGGGGTAGACGGTCCGCTTCACAATGCCGAGGGCTTCCAGTTCTTTCAGACGGTCTGCCAGCATCTTGTCGCTCATTTCGGGAATCTGTTCCTTGATGTCCCGGAACCGCTTGGACCCGCCGAGCAGCACGCGGATGATCAGCCCGGTCCATTTTTTGCCGAGCAGATCGATGGCGGCTTCGTACTTGGGACACATTTTGGAATAATCCATGCCGATATCGGTTTGTTCCTTGTCGGTCAGTTTCATGCGGGTCATCTCCCTCTGCTCCTGCTCTACATTGTATCACACACGTTGGCCGCGGGTTAAGACCGGGACCGCCGCGGAGAGGGATTTTGACGATTTTCCGTTGTTGTTACAAAAATGAAACATTTCTGTTACCGTTCTGTCGCATAGTACGGCTATGATATTAGCCAAGACCCCCTTTTTCATATACCCCTATATGGGAACCCGCCGGACGGTTGACGGGTTCCTCTTTTTCTTTCTTCACAGCCTTACAGGGGAACGGCCACCTTCTGTTTCTGGCGGTAAAACACCCAGCGGGTAAAACCGATTTCCTTCAGCCGCTTGCGGACCAATTCCCATTCGTCCGCAACGCGCTCCGGCGTGTGGGCGTCCGAACCGAAGGTGACGTCCACGCCGAAATGGAGCGCCCGTTCCAGAATGTCGTCGGAGGGATACCAGCCGCCGCAATCCTTCGTTTTGCCGCTGGTGTTGATCTCGATGGCGATGCCCTGTTCGGCCACGGCGCGCAAAGCGTTGTCGATCTCTTCCGCCGCCGGGATGTCGGAAAAAGCCGGATAATAGCCCTTCATGGCATCAATGTGCCCCAGGATCTGGAACAGTCCGGTCCGCGCGGATTCCCGGATCAGCTCGTAATACCGCCTTTTTTCTTCCTTTTTCCCCGCTTCGTCCAGATCCTTCCACCGGTTCCGGTTGAAGATGCTGACGCCGTCCACATAATGAACCGAGCCGATGATGTAATCAAAGGGATACTGTTCGTATATTTCCCTGTACAACCCGATCTGGTCGGGAAAGAAATCGGATTCGACACCGAGCAGCACTTCGATTTTGTCGCTGTACTTTTCTTTGAGGCGCAACACTTCCCGCACGTAGACGGGGAACTCGCTTTTGGCCATACAGACTTTCGGGGACGGATGGTCCTCTTCACTGGCAAAGTAGGGCGAATGGTCGGAAATGCCTATGGCCTCAAGGCCCGCGTCAATGGCCGCCCGGATGTAATCTTCGATGTTGCCCGCCGCGTGGCCGCAACGGGAATGGTGGGTGTGCAGGTCAAACTTCATGCTTCGCCTCCTCGTTTCATTTCCACGCCCGGGAAATGGTCCTTCTGCAGGCCCTTGAGGTCGTTCAGGAATTGGCGCATGGCCGTATTCAAATAACGGCCGGCCTTGGTCATCACGCCGACGGGATGGGCCACTTCCAGTTCCCGGACCGGAATCAGTTTCAGTGTGCCCCGTCGAACCTCTTCCGTTACGGACAACTTCGAAATGATCGCCGCCCCCAGGTTCAGCTCCACCATCCGTTTCACTTCTTCGCTGCTGCTCAGCTCCAGGACCAGGTTCGGCTGGATGCCTCTTTCCCTGAACAGCTGGTCGACGAACCGGCGGCCGACGGTGTCCGGCGTCAGCAGAATCAGCGGGATATCCCGCAGCATGTCAAGGGTGGCTTCGCTCAGATTGGCGAAGGGATGCTGCGGCGACACCACCAGTTCGAAGGTGTCGTAATACAGCACGCTTGTCTCCAGTTGCGACGTTTTCTCGCCCAGATAGCCGATGCCGATGTCCACCGTGCCGTTTTCCACATGGGCCACGATTTGCGCGGAGTTCATGGTCATGATCGTGATTTTGATCAGCGGATACTGGTTTTGAAAATATTTCAGCACCCGCGGCAAGATTTGAATGGCGATGGAAGCGGTCGTGCCGAGCACGAAACGCCCCTGCGGCACCTGGTCCAGGTCGTTCAACTTCTGCTTCAGTTCCTCGACGATCTGCAGGATGCGCTCGGCGTGTTCCAGAAACACTTTGCCGCGGTCCGTGAGGGTCACGGGGTAGCTGCGGTCGACCAGCTGCGCCTTGAACTCGTCTTCCAGGCTCTTGATCTGCGCGGAAACGGCGGGCTGGGTCAGGTTGAGCAGCTCGCTGGCCTTGCGGAAGCTCATCGTTCTGGAGATGGTGACCAGCGTCTCCAGCTGATTGATGTTCAACGGGCCACCTCCTTTCGAGTTCAATTTATTTTATCACACTAGTTGAAATGATTAAAAACCTTTAGTCACCATATTATAGAAAATTTGCCCGCCGGGATCAAAGGGGAAATTGGGACAAACGGATCATACGCCGGAAAAATTAAAAAAGTCTCAGGGCAACCAATATTTGAATGTACGCATTAGGACAGAAGAAGTATAATGGAGGAAACTGTTTACAAGTCTTGAGCCACGGGAGTTTTTGGGGGCATGAAAGCAGAGTACATCAATCCGTTTCTGGAATCGGCACGAATGGTCATGGAGCAAATGATGCGGGTCCGTCCCACCATCGGCCAGCTGGCCATCAAGGACATTGCTTTCCAAGACGGGCATATCTGGATCCAAATCGGACTGAGGGGGCAAATCAACGGAGACGTCATATACGGCTTCAACGAACAGGTGGCTCTTCGCATCGTGTCCGTCATGATGGGGGGGTTCACCTTGACGGAGATCGACGAGATCGGCCGCAGCGCCATTTCCGAGCTGGGGAACATGATCAGCGGCAATGCCAGCACGATCTTCTCCAGCCGCGGTCTTATGGTGGAGATCACGCCGCCGAAAGTGGTGAACGGAATCGCGCAGCCTTCCGTCTATGCCCGCAAGGCGCTGACCGTGCCGCTCATTCTCGACGACCTCGGGCAAATGGAACTGCAGGTGCTCATTCTCTAGTACCGGCGGGGGAAGGGGCGTCGGTAACCGTGGGCGAATCCGTTCGGGACAAAATCGCGCTGGTGACCGGAGCGTCCAGCGGCATCGGGGCGGCCGTCGCCCGGCTGCTCGGCGAAAAAGGCGCGCGCGTCGTGCTGGCGGCCCGTTCGGAAGACCGGCTGCGGGAAGCGGCCGCCGGGCTGGCCGGGCCCTGCGAAATCCGTGTGATGGACGTCCGGGACGAAGCGTCGGTGGAGGGCGTGGTCGCGGATGTCATCGGGCGGCTGGGCCGCATCGACGTGCTGGTGAACAGTGCCGGCTACGGCGAATTCGTGCCGTTCGCGGAAGCGTCCCTGGAGCATTTCCGGGACATGATGGACGTCAACTATATGGGCACCGTCCGCTGCATCCGGGCGGTGTTGCCGCACATGCTGCGGGCCGGCCGCGGGCACATCGTCAACATCGCGTCGATGGCCGGGAAGGTGCCCACGGCCAGATCGTCGGGCTACGCGGCGACCAAGCACGCGGTGCTCGGGCTCACGGGCGCCCTGCGCCAGGAGCTGCGCGGCACCGGCGTGCTCGTGTCGGCGGTCAATCCCGGGCCGGTGGACACGCCGTTCTTCGACCGGGCCGATCCGTCGGGGGCGTATGTGCGGAATGTCCGGCGGTTCATGTTGACGCCGGAGCAGGTGGCGCGTGTGGTGGTGCGCGTCATCGAGCGGCGCCGGGCGGAGGCGGATCTGCCTTGGTCGCTGGCCGCCGGCGCGCGTATCGCGCGGCTGTTCCCCGGGTTGGCGGAACCGCTGGTGGCACGTTTGACAAATCGGAAATAAAAAGCGCCCGCCGCGGGCGCTCGCGCCGTTTGGGAGGCGTCCGCGGATCGGGCGCTTTTTTGTGTCCGCAATGTTGCGGCGCGTGCCGCGGCCGGGCCGTTACCCGGCTTCGCGATATGCGCCGGTCAGGCGCGCACGGCTTTGACGTCCAGCACCGCCTGGTGGATGCGGTCGAACAGATCTTCGATTTTGTCCTCTTCGATGCAGGAGAAGGCGACGCGCAAATCCGTCGGCCCGAGGGCGATGGTGCCCACCCCGTAGGCGTCCAGAAGCCGGCGGCGCACCGTTTCCGCATCCGCCGTAAGCAGCTTCAGGCACATGAAGTAGCCGGAATTGAACGGATAGTACGTCCATTCGTTGCCGTACTTGCCGCTGTCGAGCAGTTGCTTCACCCGAACGGCCCGCCGCTTCAGAATCTCGTATTTCTCGGCCCGTTGCCGGTCGAAGTCCGGCGACTTCAGCGCCTCCAGCACGAAGGTCTGCGAAGGATGGGGGCCGCTGGAAATGGTGGCGCGAATGATGCCGAGGGTTTTTTGTTCCAGGGCTTCCAGGCAAGCCTCGGAAACTCCGCCGTAGGTGACGAAGCCCACGCGGAATCCCCACACGTATTCCTCTTTCGTCGCCCCGTCGACCTTGATCGGAAACACGCGCTCGTGCAGGCCGCACAGCCGGCTGAACAGCGATTCGCGCACCGAATCCTCGAAGAACAGGCCAAAATAGGCGTCGTCCGTCACCGCGACCACGTTCACGCCCGCCTCCGCCGCGTCCAGGATCGCCTCCACGATGGCGTCGGCTTCCGCCGGCCCCGGGGTGTAGCCGGTCGGGTTGTTCGGGAAGTTGAGCAGCGCGATGGCTTTGCCATGGTCCTTCTGGGCGAGCAGCGCGTCACGCAGACCCGCGGCGTTGAATTTCCAGTTCGCGTCGTAGAGCGGATAGTTCACGATCCGCGCGCCGCGGCGGACGCCGAAGGTGAGCTCGTAGTTTTCCCAGCTCTTGTCGGGCAGCACGAGGACATCCCCTTCGTCCGCGAACAGGTCGGCGACGATGCTGAGCCCGTGGGTGAGGGCGTTCGTGACGATGGGCATGCCGATGGTTTTGCCGGCCAGCGAAGGGTTTTCCCGGATCAGTTTTTCCCGCCAAAGCTTGCGCAGCTCCGGCTTGCCGGCGGGCGGCGCGTAGTCGTACAAGTCCTTCGGATCGAAGGCGGACAGGCGTTCATGAATGACGTCCAGGTGCATGGGCTTGCCGTTTTCGGTGGCGATGCCGATGGTGGCGTTGTGGACGTTGGCCTTTTGCCGCGCTTCGGCCGTTTGGCTCAGAATGCCCACCTTCGGGAAGTAGATGGCCTGCCCCAGGCGGGACAGCATGCCGGCCAGGTGGGGATGCTCCCGGGAAATCGTCTCGTTCAGCTGCCGTGCCAATGGATTCATGCGTTCCCTTCCTCTCGGTCTTGCCAAATTTCCGTCATTTTTTTCAACTTGCGTGTTATTATATCATCCCGCCGTCGTCACGTCACCGAAAAATCGGAAGTGCCGGCGATCGTGGCGAGCCGTTCGCCCATTCGAATCCGGTCGCCGGGCCGCAGATTAACGCGGGGCTTGCACAGCCCGCCTTCCGCCAGCAGGACGACGGTGGAGCCGAATTCGAACCGCGCGAACTCCTCGCCTTTGGCCAGGCGGGAAGGCAACGGTTCCTTGCAACGGATGCTGCTGACGTTCATCGCCCCCACCTTGACCACCGCCACTTCTCCTTTTTCGTGCCGGATATAGGTGATCAGGCGTTCGTTGCGGGACAGCACGCGGCGCCCCAGCCCAAGTCCGAAATCGTTTACCGGATAAGCCCGGCCCGGAATGCGCTCCTGTTCCGCGATTTCCCCGTCGCAGGGAGCGTGGATGCGGTGGTAGTCGGACGGGCTTAAGTACAGCACCCAGTAATGGCCGCCGGCGTAAATGGGGACGCGCGGGGATCCGTTCAGCAGTTCCGGAAGCGAATAGCGTTGTCCTTTCACCTCGATAACCGTGCCATTCGCCACCGGACCCGCGGCGACAAGACGGCCGTCCACCGGGCTGACCAGGGCCGCGGGATCGGGGTCGACGGGCCGCGCGCCGGGCTTTAGCCGCCGGGTGAAAAAGGCGTTCAGCGACGGGTATTGTTCCGGGGGCAGTTCGGCCTCCGCCGTGTCGATCCGGTAAAGCGCGACAAAGGCGGGAATCAGGCGGCGGCTCAGCCGCGAGTTGGCCGCAAGCCCCGCAAGCCGGGACACGGACCGGCGGGAGGACAGCTCGGTCAGCACTCTGAGCAGCCAGCGCGTCATGGCGTCGAAACCCCCTTTCGGGTTACCAGTGTGACATAACGGAGCGCAAACCGCAAGTCCGGCGCATACGCTGGACCAAAACCACGGCGCGGATTGCGCGGGAGGGCTGATGCATGGTCAGGGTGGCGTTTGTGACGCCAGGCGCGTTTCCCGTGCCGTCGCCCAAGGGCGGCTCGGTGGAACGGGTGGTGGAGAAAACCGTGCCCCGCATCGCGCGGGCGGCTCCGGACGTGGAAGCGAGAATCTATGCGCGCATCGGGCGGGGGCAGAAGGCGCGGGGCGCGATCGAAGGCGTCCGGATCGACCGGGTTCCGGCGGCGGACAAACGGCGCTACCGGGAACGGGTGATGCGGCTGCTGCGCGAGTTTCGCCCCCACATCATCCAGATCGAGAACCGGCCCCTTTGGGTGCCGGTGTTCAAGCGCCGCTTTCCCGGCGCCCGGATCTGGCTCAACCTGCATTCGACGACGTTCATCACGCCGCCCTACGCCAATCCGGCAAAGGTCGGCCGGTATCTTAAGATGGCGGACCGGGTGATCGTCAACAGCCGTTTCCTGAGGCGGTTCATCCTGAACCGGCACGGCCGGTCGATCCGGATCAGCGTCGTGTATCCCGGCGTGGAAGCCGAGCGGTTTTCCGGACGGGACGGGGAAGCCGAACGGGCCAGGCGGGGGTGGAAAGGACGGCGCATCGCGCTGTACGTCGGACGGCTTATTCCGAAAAAAGGCGTGCACCATCTCATGGCTTGCCTGCCCGACTGGTCGAAGAGCATACCCGGATTTCTTCTCGTCGTCGTGGGAAGCGCATTCTACGGCAGCCGCAGGAAAACCGCCTACGTGCGCCGGCTGCGCCGCAAGGCCCGACCCTGGCGGAAATACGTGCATTTCGAGCCCTACGTGTCCCATCATCAGATTCCCGCATGGTACGCCATGGCCGACGTGGCGGTGGTGCCTTCCGCCGGGCGGGAGGCGTTCGGACTGGTCAACGCGGAAGCGATGGCGGCCGGCGTTCCCGTCGTGGCGACGCGGGCCGGCGGCATCCCGGAAATCATCTCGGATGGCCGGACCGGATTTCTCGTGGACGCCGCCAATCCGGTCCCGGGGCTTAAAGAGAAGGTGCGCCGGCTGCTCACCGACGATACCCTTCGGCGGGAGATGGGGGCGCGCGGGCGGGAGCGGGTCCGCAAACGGTTTTCCTGGGAACGGACCGCGGCGATGTGGCTGGAGGCGTTAAGAGAGGAACAAGGCTAGCGGCTAGCGGGTGGGGCCGGGGAGCGTGCCCGCCTCTTCCCGAACCGCCGGACGCGCCGCCGCGCCGGGCCGCCGGAGACGCCGGCCCGGCCCGCCCGCGCGCAGGCGGGCGCCCATATCCGTGACGTGCCCATGGGTCCATGCATATGATGGGCATATAACGCATCGGGAAGGGGAAGGGCATGAAAAAGTCGAAGACGCGAAGATCCCGCCGGCGTCGTCCGCTTTTTTTTGTCGCCAATCCGAACCAGCAGGAACTGAAATGGCTGGATGACGTGCCGGCCCGGGAAAAGCCGGTCAATCTGCACGGAAAGGCCGCGCTCGCCGAACCGCCGGCGGCTGCCCCGCCCCCGGCTGGGTCGGCAAACGAAAATGACGGCGCGGAAGAGTGGACCGTGGTGGTATCGGAAGGACAGGATGCTGCGGAAAACGGGGAGGCCGAAGCCTCGGCAAGCGATGAGGCCGCCGCCCGGATACAGGCGGGAAACCGGGCGGAAATCCGCGATGAGCCGGAAGAAAACGGCCAGTCGGTCCGGCAAAACCCTCCGCCGACGCGGGAGGAAAAGGAAGCCGGGCTGGCGGAGAGGAAAATGCCCGGCCGGCCCCGGCCCCTGATCTACACCGACGATCTGGCCGACGAAAGCGTCACGGAGGAAAAGCTTGCGCCGCGCTCCATCGGGCCGTCCCGTCTGGCGCCCGCGGCCGTCGGAAGCGAAGCCATCGAAGATTACGCGGTTACGTCCATCAAGCTGGCGGACGGCAGCGTGACGGAAACGAAGCTGGCGCCGGAGTCGGTCACGGGAAGCCACCTGGTCCGGCACTCCATCTCGGGAGAGCACATCCGGGACCGTTCCATCGGCGGAGAAAAGCTCCGCGACGGCAGCATCACCCCCGAGAAGCTGGCCGACCGGGCGATCGGCGCGGACAAAATCGCCGAAGGGTCCATTGAAAGCCGGCATCTGAAACAGCTGATCGTCACGGAGGAGCTTCTGGCGGACCATGCCGTCACCTCCGTCAAAATCCGCAGCGGGGCCGTGCTGACGGAACATTTGGCCAACGAATCGGTGGATACGGCCAAGCTGGGGTCCGGCGCCGTCACCGCGTCGAAGCTGCGCGACGGAGCCGTCACCTCCGAAAAAATCGCCCCGGGCGCGGTGGAGTCGAGGCATCTGATGCCCGGCCTGATCCTGGCCGAGCACGTGGCCCCGGGCGAATTGCTGGGAAAGCATCTGGCCCCGGGGTCGGTGGGGGGGGAGCAGCTGGCCGAAGGGGCGATCGGCGCGCGGGAGCTGGCGGACGCATCCGTAGTCGGAAGAAAGCTGGCGGCAGGGGCCGTCGGTCCGGAGCATCTGCGGGAAAGGGCCGTGCAATCGGTACATCTGGCGGACGGAAGCGTTGACACCCGGCACCTCGCGGACAGGGCGGTGAATTCGTACAAACTGGCGGACCAGTCGGTGACGACGCCGCACCTGGTGGACCAGGCCGTCACGGGCAGCAAGCTGGCCGACCAGAGCGTGACGTCGAACAAGCTGGCGGACGCCGTCGTGCAACCGAGACATTTGGCCAAAGGGGCGGTGCGGGGCGACAAGCTGGCGGAACAGGCCGTGGGAAGCCGCCACCTGATGGACGGTGCCGTCGAAGGCCGTCACCTTGCCGGACAATCCGTCAGCCGCGAACACCTGGCGGGCGCCGCGGTGGGAAGCGAGCATCTGGCACCGCAAGCCGTCAAGCGTCAGCATGTGGAAAATGGCGCCATCGGCACCGCCCAGCTCGACGCCCAGGCGGTCCAGTCGCATCACCTGTCCGAGGGCGCGGTGCGCGGCGTCCACGTGCAGGAGGGCGAGATCCGGACCGCGCATCTGGCGCCGGGCAGCGTTACCGCCGAAAAGCTGGCGGCGCGGTCGGTGGGCACGGATGCCCTGCAGGAGGAGGCGGTGACCGCCGACAAAATCGCGCCCGGAGCCGTCGGGGAAAAGCAGCTGGATTCCAGAAGCGTGTTTTCGCACCACTTGGCCGATTACGCGGTGACCGCGGCGAAACTGTCCCCCGAAAGCGTCTCGACGGAAAAGATCGCGGACGCCGCCGTGACCGGGGTCAAGATTGCGGACGAAGCGGTGAACGAAGCGAAGCTCCTGGACGGTTGCGTCACGGAAACGAAGCTGGCCGACGGCAGCGTGGCGATGGGCAAACTGGGCAGAGACGTGATCGACTATCTGACGCGCGTCGGCGCCCCGATCACGGAAGAGCGTCTGGCGGACGGCAGCGTAACGGGGACGAAACTGGCCGGAGCGAGCGTGGACGCCTTTCATCTGGCGGCCGGAGCCGTGGTGGAAGAAAAGCTGGCGCCCGGGGCGGTGACGGGCGAGAAGCTGGCGCCGGAGGCCGTGACGACGGAGAAGCTGGCGGACGAAGCGGTGACCACGGCCAAACTGGCGGCCGGCGCGGTGACCGTGGAAAAGCTGAGACCCGGCGCGGTGACCGCAGACAAGCTGGCGGAAAACGTCAAGAGCTACCTCGTCCGGCTCGGCAGCCAGATCACGGAAGAGCGTCTGGCGGACGGCAGCGTGACGGGGCGCAAGCTGGCCGCGGGGAGCGTCGGCGAAGTCCATCTGAAGCCCGGCGCGGTGACCGAGGGGAAGCTGGCCGCGGAATCGGTCACCGCCGAGAAGCTGGTGTCGGGGTCGGTGACGGTCGAGAAGCTGGCGGATGAAGCGGTGACGACGGACAAACTGGCGCCTGGCGCGGTCACCACCGGGAAACTGGCCGTGGCTTCGGTGACCGGTGAGATTCTGGCGAACGAGGCTGTGACGGGCGAGAAGCTGGCGCCGGAGTCGGTGAGCACCGACAAGCTGGCGTCCTGGGCGGTCACCCAGGAGAAGCTGGCGCCGGAATCGGTCACGACCGGAGCCCTGGCGCTCGAGTCGGTGACGGCCGAACGGCTCGCCCCCGGCGCGGTCACGGCCGACAAGCTCGCGGCGGGCGCGGTGACGGGCGAGAAGCTGGCACCGGAAGCGGTGACGGCTGACAAACTGGCGCCTGGCTCGGTGACGGGTACCGCTTTGGTCCCGGGCTCGGTGACGACCGCCGGTCTGGCCGACAGGGCGGTGACGGCCGAGAAGCTGGCGCCGAATGCGGTGGCGGGCGAACATCTGGATTCCTGGTCCGTTACGGCCGACAAACTGGCCCCGGGGTCGGTGACGACGGAGAAGCTGTCGCTGGAGTGTGTCACCACCGAAAAGCTGGCCCCGGAAGCGGTGACAGCGGAAAAGCTGGCGCCGGGATCGGTCACGGGCGAAGCCCTTGCGGCCGGGGTGGTGACGGCCGAGAAGCTCGCTCCGGAATCGGTCACTTCAGAGAAGCTGGCCCTGGAGTGCGTCACCGCCGAAAAGCTGGCCCCGGAAGCGGTGACGGCCGACAAGCTTTCGCCCGGCGCGGTGACCACCGACATCCTGGCGGACGAAGCGGTGACGACCGACAAGCTGGCCTTCGGTGCGGTGACCTCCGACAAGCTGGCGGAAGAATCGGTGACCACCGACGAGCTGGCTTTTGGAGCGGTCACCTCCGACAAATTGGCGGACGAAGCGGTGACGTCCGAGAAGCTGGCCTCCGGCGCGGTGACCTCCGGCAAGCTGGCGGCGGAAGCGGTGACGACCGCAAGCCTCGCGGACGGAGCGGTAACCCGCGACAAGTTGTCCCCCGATCTGAGGGCGTGGATCGAGCGGGAGCCGGAGCCGGCGTCGGAACTCGCGGCTGGATGCGTATTCGAGGAAAATCTGACGGAAGGATGCGTCACGGAAGCAAAACTTGCGGACGAATGCGTAACCGAACCGAAGCTGGCCGATGGCTGCGTCACGGCGGCAAAACTGGCGTTCCTTCCGGTCGCCGCGGCGGTTCCCGGACTTTTCCTCCAGTTTGGCTCCGCGCCGTTCATCATCCCCGACGGGAAAACCCGCGCGGAAATCGCCGTCGCGTTTGACGCGCCCTATGCCGGCGACGGATACGTGATCACCGTCTCCGTCGACCAGCCCGGCTGCCTGGCGTTCGTCAAGGAAAAAAAGCCCGGAGAAGCCGTTTTCGAGCTGACGCGGAACGGGAACAGGAGCAAAGGCGAACTGCAGGGCACCATACAATGGATTTCGGTGGGCCAAGGCGAAGGCGAACCGGGCACATCCTGAAACGATGATATTTTCCGAAGCATCGCGGAAGCGATGCTTTTTTGTTTGGTCCGGCGCGTTTCTCTCCCGGGCCGTACAGACGCCGTTGCAATGGGACACGTTCAACATACGATGCTGGTAAACGGCAGCCCGACTGGGGGGAACGTTGTTGGTCGACCGAAAGGGAACATCGGCTCGGCGCCAGGGGTTGCCGAAAGCCAGGAAGGGATTGCGAAAGCGGAAGAAAACGGTACGAAGACGTCCTGTCGCGAAAGGCAGACCGGCGCCGGAGACGGTGTCCGTACCGCCGCCGCAGACTGCGCCGGAAACGTCGGGCGGGTTCGGGGCAGACCTGCCGCTTGTTTCGGCAGGAGCCGAACCTCTCGCGGTATCCGTGGTGATCCCCGTCAAGAATGAAAGCCGGACGCTGCGCAGGGTCATCCGGGAAGCGTTCCGGGTGGACCGCAACACGGAAGTGATCGCCGTGGTCAACGGTTCGACGGACGGGTCCGAGCGGATTGCCCGGGCGTGCGGCGCGAGGGTGATCGTTTTTCGCAAACCCCTCGGGCACGACGTGGGCCGGGCGATTGGCGCAAAAGCGGCCCGCGGCCGGGTGCTGCTCTTCGTCGATGCGGACATGGTCATTCCCGCCCGCCGGCTTCGGCCTTTTGTGGACGCCGTGCTGCACGGGGTCGACGTCGCGCTCAACGACTATTCCGGCCCCGTGCGCAAGATGCGCGTGCACGGCGTCGTGCTGGCCAAATACGCCTTGAACGCGCTGCTGGGCCGCCCGGATCTGGCAGGTGCTTCCCTGACCGCGGTGCCCCACGCCATGAGCCGCAGGGCGCTGGAGGCGATCGGGGCGGAGTCGCTCAGCGTTCCCCCGCTCGCCCATGCCAAAGCGATCTGTGCAGGACTGGCGGTCAAGCGGATATGCCGCGTCAACGTGGGCGCGATGAATCCGCGCCGCGGCAGGCGCTCCCTGGAACGTTTGATCGTGGGAGACCACCTGGAGGCCATCGACTGGTGGACGCGCCACGCGGAACCGGGCGGAGGGTACGGCATGCAAACAATGGGTAGCGGAGGAATGCCATGATCCGGAATCGCCTGATCGCACGGCGCCCGGGCGCCAAATCCGCCCTAGGGCCCCAGCAGGGCGGAACGCGCCGCACGGGAAAAAGGAGCCTTCGACGGGGGCCGTCCGCCCGCCGCGCCGGGTCCCGCTCCCTTCGCCGCGGGCGCGGCGCTTCCGCCGTCGGCCGCCGAAAGGGCGGCCGACGGCCCGGCGTGGGGAGCGCCGGCGTATCTGCCGCTCCCCGGGGGATCCGGCGCTGGCACGATGCCGGTTTCCTTAGCGGCGTGGCCTGGCGGACGGCTTACCCGGCGGCGGGTGTCGATGACGCGAAATTTGCGCTCCACGACCATGTGAACCGCGCCTTCGCCCCGGGCGGCGAAGACGGAGCCGCGCCCGGGAAGCGGGCGGAAACGTCCGGGGCCGTTTGCGCATACGCGGAAGGATTTATGAGAGGCACCGGCTTTTCATTTTCCTTTGAGCCCGTTCCGCTCAGGGGAACGGCCTCCGCCGTCGTGTGCGCGGGCCCGAACGAAGCGGCGCTGGAGGCGGTGCTGACCCAGCTGGATCGCCTGCCGCTGCGCGAATGGATCGTGGTGGTTCCCGAGCAAGCCCGAACGGCACAGGAAATCGCGGCGCGCTACGCCCGTTCCGTGGTCGTCCGAACCGACGGATGGACCGGCGGCGCGGCCGGCTGCGCCCTGGGCGCCGAAAGGACAGGGGCGGACATCGTGCTGTTCGTGGACGGGGAACAACCGGCGCCGGCCGAAACGCTCGTCCGCTTTTTGCGGGCCGTGGACGGGGGAATGGACGCCGCCCTCAACGCCCGCGCGTCCGGCATCGCGAAGTTTCACCAGCGCCAGCCGGCCGACCGCATGAACGAATTTCTCAACTTTTCCCTCGGCAGGCCGGATCTGGGCGTCCGCTCGCTGTCCGCGCTGCCGTTCGCCCTGTCTCGCCGCGCCATCAACGCCATCGGCGCACATGCCCTTGCGCTGCCGGCCAAAGCCCACGCGCTGTGCATCCTGCGGGGGCTGCGCGTCGGGATCGGCGGCAGCGTGCCCTGGCGGGCGATGCCGGATCCGGGACGGCCCAATCCCGACCCCCGGGATCTTCTGGAAGCGTGGCGCGAGGCGATGGCGCTGCGGGGCGGCCGCCTGTCGTTTCCCGACCGGCGGCGGAACCGCGCCGCGGCGGGGGAACCGGCGCCGTGACGGAAGCGGGCGGCAGCGAAGCCATCATGGGAAAGGAGGAAATGCCGTTTTGAGAGCGGTCATACTTGCCGGCGGCACGGGAACGAGGCTCAGGCCGTTGACGTACTGGACCAACAAGCACCTGCTGCCGGTCGGCAACTACCCGATGATTTGCTACGGGGTGGCCAGACTGCGGCAGGCCGGCATCCGCGACATCATTCTCGTCACCGGCCGGTCGGCGATCGGCGGATTCGCCGACGTGCTCGGAAGCGGCCGGGACTGGGGAGTGTCGATCACGTACCGGCTGCAGGAAGAAGCGGGCGGCATCGCCCAGGCTCTCGATCTGGCGCGTCCGCTCCTCGGCGCGAAAGAGAAATTCGTCGTTCTTTTGGGAGACAATCTGTTCGAAAAACCCCTCGACCCGTACATCGAGGCTTTTTTGCGGCAACCGGACGGGGCGATGGTGCTGGTGAAACGGGTGGATGACCCGCACCGGTACGGCGTTGCCGATTTTGACCCGGTGACGGGGCGCATCGCGCGCATCGTGGAAAAACCGGCGCACCCGCCGTCATCCTATTGCGTGACGGGAATCTACTTCTACGACGGGGACGTGTTCCGCATCATGGACCGCATCGAACCTTCGCTGCGGGGGGAACTGGAAATCACCGACGTCAACAACGCCTATGCCGCGGAAGGGAGACTCACGCACATGGAACTGGCCGGGTGGTGGACGGATGCGGGCACGTTCGCTTCCCTGGAAGAGGCGGGAAGAAAGCTGAAAGGGGTCCTGCCATGAACGCCGTCGCCAAACGCACGCGCAAGGCCGTTTCCCGGCGCGGGGGTTCCGGAGCGGCATCCCCCCGGCGCTCCAGACGCGCCGCCGTCGCCGCGCCGCCCCCCTGGCGTCCCTATTACGATCAAGGCTTCAGCGACGGGTACGGGGAGGGTGTCCAGGCGGGCATCCGAAGTTTCGGCACGCTTTTCGAGGGCACGAGCATCGTCATTCCCACCTGCAACCAGCTGGGCGTGCTCCGGCTATGCATCCAGAGCATCATGCGTCACACCGGCGTTCCCCATGAGATCATCGTCACCGACAACGCCTCCACGGACGGGACGGAAGCGTACTTGCGCAGCCTGACGGGCCGCGTCCGCTACCGCCGGCTGGAATCGAACCGGGGGTTTGCGGGGGCGGTCAACGTGGGGCTCATGATGGCCAGGGGAAGGACCATCGTGGTGCTCAACAATGACACCATCGTCACGGAAAACTGGCTTTCCAACATGTTGGCCTGCCTGAACAGCGATCCCCGCATCGGGATGGTCGGGCCGGTGACGAACATCATCAGCAACGAACAGCAGCGGGTTCCCGTGTCCTATCGGAACGCCCGGGAACTGGCGGCTTTCGCCGCCCGGAACAACCGGCCGGATCCTTCCCGCTGGGCGCCGGCCGACCGGCTGATGGGGTTTTGCCTGCTGTTCCGGCGCGAGACGCTGGAGCAAATCGGATATTTTGACGAGGGATACAAAGTCGGCAACTTCGAGGACGTCGACTACAACGTCCGGGTGCAGCTTTTGGGCAAGCGGCTCATGATCGCCCGGGACGCCTACATCCACCATTTCGGCAGCGTCAGCATCCGGGCCCTGGGCGGGCGGGCCGCGCATATCACCAGGATCAACGAGGCGTATTTCCGGGAAAAATGGAAGGACCCCGGAGAGCTGGTCCGCGCGGTGCACCGGCATGAGCTGTTCGCCCGCCACGGCAACCAGCTTCCGGACATGCGCCTGTTGTATCCGGAACGGGTGGCCGTCCGGGGCATCAGCCCGACCGTGTACTGGATCGAAGACGGGGTTCGCCGTCCCGTCACCGGGGCCATCACGTTTCCGCCGGTCAAGGTGTCGCAGCTGGATTTGCGCCGCTGGCCTCTGGCGGAACCGATCGACGCGAGCGAGGTGGAAGTGCGCTGGAGGGGGCTCACCGACGAGGCCGGCGTCGGCGTGGCCCGTTTGCCAGACGGAACTTTCTGCCACCTGGAAGGCGGGAGCTTTCGCCGGATTGTCGGGCCCCACGCGCTGCAGGCCTGGAATCTGCATCTGAAGCCGTCGTCCGAAATGACACCGGAGCAATTGGCGCGGCGTATGGAAGGGCTGCCGATCATCGCGCCGGCCCAGTGCCATGTCCAGCTCTGAACGGCCCGGGCCTGAAGGGGTATCCTCGAAAAAATATGCACATGCTCCGGACGGCATGGCAGCGGCTCCCCGGGTTACCGTGGCAAGCGGCGGACAGCGGCATATGCTGTATAGAACAAGGCGGAACGGAATCGCACCGGAATCGGCCGCGGGATGACGAGGTGAGTCGGTCGGCATGCGGGAGCTTTTGACCGAAATTCTTGTTCATTTGGCGCACTCCCATCGGCAGATGGCCCGAATCCTGGACGCCGAGCGGCATGTCATCGTGCGCATGGCGCAGTTGACCCACGCCATCCCGGACACGCACCCCGATTTGGGCGGTCTGACCGGCTTGATCGGCGTTTCGTCACGGGTCACGCGAAACGTCATCGCTTATCTGGGCAGCGTGGCCGATCTTGAAGAAGCGGTCGCGGACAGCCTGGAACAGGTGGTCAAGGTGGCGGGGGAGACGGACGAGGAATAGGGCTTTCCCCGGACTTCGCGCAGCGGAAGGAGGAACCAGGCATGACCCGGGAAGAGGCGGGTCGCATCGCGCTCGACGCGCTGGCGAAAATCCAGTGGAACGTGGCCATGATCCTGGAAGCGAAAGCGGTGGAAGCCGAAAAAGTGCGGAATTGGCTGATCAACCATTTGACATACGACACGTTCGTGTCACACCAAGACCAGCTGAACGCCTCCCTGCAGTTCGGCAGCCTGAACGTCCAGGTCATCGACGGTCTGGCCAAGGTGTGCAACGGTCTGACGCGCAACCTGAAAGCCGCTTTGCAGACGGGTGCCGACGGCGACGACATCATTTTTGCTTCGGACGAAAATGCGGAAGGCGATGCGACGTGAGCCTGCTGCAAAAGGAGTGGGAGGCGAAATTGGAACTGATCGCTTCCATTGCCCGCAGCCAGGCGGCGCTTGCCCGCATTTTGGGGAGCGTGGCGGACGTGTCGGCGCATGTCGGCGTCTCGCCGGAAACGCTCCAGGACCACGTCCGGGCACTTACCTCGATGCAAAGGGCGATACTGAAGGCGGTGACCGGTGTTTCCTGGCGCCCCCCCGTCAAAGGAAAACCGGCTTCGCCCTGGCTGGTTGAAACGGTGAAAGTGAACCGGATGAACGCGGAGGTGACGCATCGGTGAAAAAACGCAGAACCTCCCGCGGGAAGGGCGCCGTACGCCGCGGGGCAAGATCCGGGAGGACCGGCAGACGGCTGCGGAAAGCCGGAAGATCGGCCGGCCGCTTGGGTCGCCGGCGCCTTGGCGCGAGGAAACGGCGTGCCGCCGGCTTGTTGCGGCGGGGAGCCCGCCGGAGACGGCGCGGGCCCGCAAGGAGCGCCTACCAGATGGGCTTCCAGGAAGCCTACAACAAAGGGTTCAACGAAGGATTCGCCAAGGGCTTCGAGGACGGACATCAGCTGGCCTATGAACAGCAGGCGTAAAAGTTCGTCCATCTTTTGCATGAAATCGGTGAAAATTTTGCCGAGGACAGTTGACGAATGTTGGAAATATAGTATAATAGAATCAAAAATATGCTAAGAAGAGGAAGCACCTCCAAAGTTCGACATTTGACGACGGGTGCTTCTTTTTTTATCCGCCTCGAAGGTGGACATCTTCCAAAACTTTTTTAGGAAAGGTTGAGGATGATGAGGAAAAAAACGCAAGACACGAATGAAAGGAAAATGAAGATGCTCAAGGCGCCCGACCGCAGAGGTTTCAGGACCGGCCAAGTGCGGCGCGAATCCTTTGGAAACTCCGTGCGGAACGGCGTCCGCGCACCTTTGCGGGGGCGAAACCATAGCGGTCCCGGCAGGCCGGAATCCCGATGGATCATTGGCGAACTTGGCCACGCCAGCGGCATGACGGAAAAGGGAGGATTTCCCGGGAACTTCAGAAAAAGCTCCAAATCCTCTGCCGGCAGGAGAAAAAACGGATGGAACGGAAAAGCCGGGCTTGTCTTCATTCCCGGAATGATGTTCGATGCCCCGATCCGCCCCAAGCGCAAACCCAAGCCGAGTCAGGCCGATATTGAAGCGGAATACCGTCTGGAACGGGTGTATCACCAGTTTTTCCGGCGTCCCGTCAAACCCAAATGACGTAGTGGCGGCGGTTCGCTTCAGGCTTTGGGCAGGGAGGGAATGGGCTTTGAGAAAGGCAATTGTTCTTTTCCTTTTGATCATCATTCTTCTTCCGGGATGGCTGGCCGTTCACGCTTACAGCGAACCTTCTCCCGCAACACTGAACGGCTTTTTCGACACGGATACATAACCGCAGGAGAAACTTGGTTGCCATAAGTCATAATCCAGAACACAAGGGAGTGTGATAGTGGAGGGATTGAAGGGTTCTCACCCTTCGCTAATTCCGGCGGAAGTGGGTGACACGGGATGCTTTGGATGTACCTGCTCTTGGCCGGGCTGGCGGTTCTCGGTTTTGCGCTCAGGCTTGTGGCCGCAAAAGTAAAAGGGACGCCCGGCCCCGCAAAGGTGGTCGTCCCCAGCCTCGCGATAATCGGCGCGGCAACGCCGTTTCATCCCTTCATCGCCTCCATTATACACTCCTGATTCCAACCATTCATTGGAAAAATCCTGATTGCACGTTTTACTTCTCATTTGGAATAAATGGGGAGGTTGCCATGCTGAAACGTAACTACGTGGTGTACGTGATGTTCATCGTGATGGCGGGTTTCCTTTTTCCTGTGCCCGCGGCAAGCGGCCAGTCGACTGACCAGCACGCCAACACCGGATTCCCCGACGTTCCGTCCACCCACTGGGCCTACGAGGCGATCCAGACCGGTGTGGAGCGCGGGTATATCAAAGGGTTTCCCGACGGCACTTTTCGCCCCAACGACCCCGTGACCGCGGCGCAGTTCATCAAGATGGCATTCATGTCGCTCACCGATGACTCCAGGGGATTTGTTTTTTGGAGCGAGAAGTATCTGAATATGGTGCCCGATTGGCGCCGGGCGCGTCTGGTTCAGGACACCGCCAATTTTGAGGATGGAACGCCTTGGTACAAAAACTACATTGAGACGGCCAAGAACAACGCCTTCATCCATGACGAATTCGACGGCCGTTTCGACGAGCCCATTACCCGCGAACAGGCGGCAAAATTCATTTCCAAACTCGATACCATCTTCCGCGGCCATCATGTCCGGGAGTACTCCATGCTGGCGGGTGCGCAGCTGTTCAAGGATTTTGACCAGGTGGACTTCTATCTGCAGGAATATGTGGGAGACGTCGCCCTTCGCGGGATCATGATCGGCAACAACGGGTATTTCAACCCGAAGGGTAAAATTACCCGGGCGGAGGCAGCTAAGATCTGCGTGCTTCTCTTTGACGATGTGAAGCGTACCGAGGTGAATGTCAAGCTTGATGGGGTGCCTTATTCCATAGTTAACAGCCCCGGTTATGGTTCGATGGTCTTCATTTTTTCGAACGAAGAAATGAAGAGCGTTCACGACGAAATGCGAAGCCGACAAAAGGATTACCCAGGGACGACAGATGCTGAAACTGGTTCACTTTATTATTACGAAAACGAAACTCTAAAAGAGGAAGACTTTAGATCATTTTATTTTATGGATATTGAAAACTGGAAGGTAAGAGTCGATTTTAGTTTAGGTTTTTCCGGAAATGTCTATGGCATGGGCGTAGCAACGGCGGAAGGTCGGATGGAGAGGGCCAGCAAGGAAATTCGACATTTTCTGTCGCTCATTTTCGAGAATGAAGCCGATTCCGTCTACCGGCTCATTGAGTCCGTTGTTCTTAAGGCCCGCCAAGGCGTAAACGAGACCGTGGAAAAAACGGTGGAAGGTAGGCAGATCTTGATCGTCTCGCATGGAGATGCGCTCAACATCAGCATTTCAGCATACCGGGACAAATAGGAAGGGAAGGGTGAGAAATAAGTGCGCGGGAAAAAAGCGAAAAAGGCCGTTTCGCTCCTTGTGCTTCTGGCGCTTGCGGCGGGCCTTTTTCCGGCGTTTCCGCCCGAGTCCGAAGCCTCCGACCTTTCTTCCCTTGCCGCGTGCGAAGCGGCCTACGATGCCAAATTTCCAGGTAAGAACCCACCCAACGGCATCAAGTGCGTAAAGCGGGCGGGAAGTAATGTCTACCTCTTTTTCAACTACAAACTGTATGAAGATACACTGGCGGCAGGGGAGCCGGTTCTGGCTTACGGCACACCGGAGGCGGCCAACGGACCATCGGATTTCCGGACCTATTGGAAGGACAGCAACGGAAACATGCGCACGGACCGCCAAGGCATTCATCCTTATTTCAACAAGGGGGGACAAGCTGGCGAGTACCGTTATTACGGGTGGGATGTCAACGGCAATTTGTACACGAACCCATACTTTCCAGACGACAAAAACAGCGGTATCGACCCGAGCTTAAAAAAATACATATACCGGCCTTGGTCCAGTCCGCTTCTCAACGGAAACCGGAACAAACCGAGTGATTTCGGTCCATTCTGGAATGGAACAAAACGGATTAATAGTATAGACGAAATTTACAGCAAAAGACTCGTAGACGAAGCCAACAGAATCATCAAAAGCAGCCAAGTGACCGTCAAGTACCAGGCCAAGGACGTGGTGACGGACACCAACAACCCCAAGAACCTGTTCGACTACATGTACGTGCAGCAGGCGCCGACGAGCCAGCTGCCGGGGTCGGGGCGGCTGTTTCACCAGAGCGATAACGGGACTATCTGGTACCAGACATATATGATCGACCCCCTTATCGACAAGATCAAGCCCGGCGTGACGGCGGAGATCAAGCCGAAGACGGAGATCAAAACGGACCTTGGAAAGCTCAGCCCCTCGTTCACCTGGTCCTGGGAGCTTTCCGGCAAGGTCAACGATGACGATTACATAGATGACTCTTTCGAGAGGGCTTTGTATTATACCCGTTACGACGTTGAGAAATGGGAACTTGAGGTCACCTATTCCTGGCCCGGGGGATCAAAAAGCGAAAAACTTTCATCCACAAAGAACGGCGATCTGGTTTTGCAAAACGAAAAACAAAGAGCCGTCCGATCTCCCGATCTTTCCATCACATTTGACAAGTCGGTTCTGAAGCAAAACGATGAGCTCATCATTACCCTGACGGCCAAGGCGTACTATTACAAAAATTCTTCGCCGGATGTGGGTACGGCCACCTGGCGGGTGCGCTTTGACGGCACGCCGCCAACGGAACCGGTGGAGGTGACTCCGCCGCCTCCGCCGGAGGAAGGGCCGGAACCTCTGGTCTGCAAGCCGAACATCCCGGGGGACGCCTTTGACATCGTGCCGTTCCCGGCTTCCGACGACACCGATCTCTCCCGGATTGCCTCGCGCAGCGTCTGGGTCGACGGGAAACCGGTGGATGCGGACCTGTTCTTCAGCGGCGGGTACGTTTTTGGCGACGACAAAGACGGGCTGGTAACCGTCTCGATGAAGTGGACGCCGCTTCCGGGCGAAGACGAAAACGGCGCGACCATGTGCGACACCTACCGCATCGTCAACGTCCACGATACCAAGCCGCGCGCCCAGTTCAAATTGTACGGCGGAAGCTTCAAGGAAAACCGCAAAATGGCGGTGGAGAACACCTCCGATGACCCGAACGCCAACGATCCCTATGTGCTCGCGCATTACCCGCTGGTGGATGCGCAGTGGACGTGGCGGGCCATCGAAGGGTCCGATGCGGACCGGCGCATGCGGGTGGACGGCAAGGATTACAAGGAGTTTTTGTACAAAAAATCCGGCGAATATGAACTGACCCTTACAGTCACCAATGCGCTTGGCCGCGCATCCGACCCGTATGTGCTCAGGTTCACGGTCATTCCCGACCACGCGCCGGCGATCATCCTGCATCCGTATTCCAGCCAGATTTCGCGGACGGAAACGCTTCGGCTTTTCTACGACGCGGTCAGCACGGACGGGGACATCATCCGGAACCAGAAGGTCGAAGTCTTTTACGATGTGCAAGGGAACGAGACCTATACGCAGAAAATCGCCGAATTTTCCGGACCGCTGGGAGAGGAATACTCACCGCCGGGAGGAAGACTCGGCAAATATCGGATCCGCGTAACGGTGGATGAAGACTTTGGCCAGGAGACGTTCCCGGAATTCATCACCGAAGCGGACCGGCGGATAAGCACCGCGGAGATGGAATTTGAAGTCGACAACTACATCCCGTACTCGGACATTTACACGGATATACCTTCGGTCCGGCAGCAGGTGGACGTGGCGCTTCTTCTGGACAAAAATCTGGCTCAGAACAAAATCGACGAAGTGAAAAGCGCCGGAGTGGAACTGAACAACCGGCTGCGCTACCACGGGATGGACCCGAACCTCCATATCTGGGACATGCACACTTACACCTATTCCCAGGCGGCTTCCAAAGTGGTCCATTCGGGCAGCAGCTATCCTCCCGCCACCTATTACCATTGTGAGGGCGGCTATTGCGGAACGCTGAACCGCGTTTCGGCAACGGACAACGGCTATTATTACGATTACGGCCATTGGGAGACGGTTGTGGATGTTCCCGGGCACTGGGAGACGGTCGTCGATGTGCCCGGACACTGGGAAACCCGGTATCGCGAGGAGTGGTGGTGCCAGGGTTACGGCGAAAACGGGGTTTGGTATGACCATCCAGGGGCGTGTACTCACTCCACTTCCACGCCCTATATTCGCTATATCCCGTATCAGGTTTGGGTGCCGACCACTTACAAGGAAGTGTGGGTACCGCCCACTTACAAGCAGGTTTGGATACCCGACGTCCGCTGGGTCAGCAACTGGTACGGCACCTATTCGGGCACGATTTACAAGGATGTCCGCCAGCCCTATCAGAATCCGTATGTGCGCGCCGTCGCGGACAAATATCTCATATATGTCTCCGACGGAACCATCAGCGAGCTCGCCGATTTCAACAAGGTAAAGGGGCTTTCCGACGGAAAAATCATCCTGATCGGCGCGCCCGGCATCCGGAACCAGACCGAACATGACCATTTCATCCGTAACCAGGGCGAGGACATCCGGACGCTCATCGATCAGGCCATTGCGTGGATCGCAGGACAAAGCCCGCCTTCGGCCTCGCAGACGGTTCTCGTAGGGGAAACGTTCCAGCTGCTTACGGACGAAACGGACCCGGAAAACGACCCGATCGTGCAGCGGCAGACGATGTATGTCCATCATGAGAACTTTTACGACAACTCCATGGGACGGGCTCCCTTTGCCCTGGCCGACTACGATCCCGCCGGGTGGTCCAGCCAGGCGCTGCACAACAAGTTCGATTTGCCAGGGGAATACATCGTTTACCGCAGAGTGAAGGACCAGCCGTCCACGGACCCGGCCCTTCAGCAATACGGGTATTGGTCCAACGAATCGTTCACCGTCATCCGGGCGCACCGCAAGCCGATTGCGCTGGCCGAGCTCGACTGGACTTACAACACCTCATGCAACTGCTACGATACGACCTGGGTGGACAAGTCCTACGACCTGGACCACAACGTCAGCGACCCGGTCAACAAGGGCATCGCGGAGCGCAAAATCCGCTACTACCGGTCGGAAGACGGGGAGTGGTACTACAAGATTCCGGACCGGCTGTTGCCGGGCACGTACCAGCTGGAATACCTGGTCAAAGACGTGGAAGGCGCATGGTCGGACCCGTTCGTGATGGACTTCACGCTGCAGTCCGTCCCGCCGCCGCAGCTGCGGGCGGAGCTCAGAGCCGTGGACAACGCCTTTACGATTGCGGGCGGCGTGCCGGCCGGCGAAAAAATTCAAGCCTACGACCTGTGGACGAGATTCCCTTACAGCGTGGACCTGCAGTTCCTGATGAATCCGACGGGCAACATCATCAACCGCACGGTGCCCTACCATACGGGCACGAAGACAGGCAGCGACATCTATTGGGCGAACGAGACGTTTACCATTCCGCAGACGACGGCGGACGGCAATTACACGTTCCGGGTAAGGGCCATAGGGGCCAACGGGACGAGCGTCCACAAGGATTTCGGCGTCCGCGTGCTGACGCCGATCCACCTGCAGCCCGGCGTGGAGAAAAACGGTTCTCCGGTCGACACGCTGACGGTGGGAGATCCGGTGACCCTGACGGCGCGCACCACCGAGTATCCGAACCAGGTGACGGTCACGGCGTTCAAGGGAACGTCCCATCAAAAGACGGTGACGCTTTCCGGGGTGACCGAAACGACCGCGGGCACGGGCGCCAAACGCTGGAGCGCGGCCTTTACGCCGCAGGCGCCGATCCCCGACGGGACGTACACCTTTGAATGGACCGCCCGCACGCCGAACGGAAACACCGAGACGAAGACGTTGCAACTCGCGGTGATCAACAATACGCCGCCTGATGGAAATCTGAAGGTGTACACGTACGATGCGGCTGATGAAGCCATGCCCATCTATGAAGGGGATACGGTGCGGATTCGCGCCGTACAGCTGACCGACCGGGAACGGGACCACCTGAGCGTCCGGTTTGAGCTGTTCGATGCGAAAGGCGCGAAGGTGCTGGACCAGACCTTTGCCGCGGCATATCCCTACGGTGAACCGGGGCCGGACTACCGGCTGCCGGCGGACGGTTCCGCGGCGGGAACCTGGACCGTGCGGCTGACCGTCAGCGACGGGAAGGCGCCGGCGGTGGTGAAGACCAGGACGTTCCTGGTCCGGGCTTTGGGGGTCCAGGGCTATGTGCTGCACACGGAAGCCTGGGAGGAAAACCGGCTAAGATACAACGAAAAATATCCGGATCGTCCGCGTCCGCCGGATTGGTTCTGGGCGGGGGAGGCGTTCGTGCTGGAGGCGGACGTGACCGACACGCAGCATTCCGGCACCAGGGCGGTGTCGGTCACGGCGGAGGCGGAGCGGGGGCTCCGGCATTCGCTTTCACCGGCCGCCGGGTCGGCGGTGCGCTGGGAAGGTTTGCTTCGTTCCACGGAAGACGTCAAATTGAACGAGCTGCCGGAAGGCACGTACACCTTCGTGTTTACGGCAACCTACAGTAACGGTGCGGTGAAAACATCCTCCGTCACCGTCCGGCTTCAGGATACGGTGGACGATTTCTGGAGCGTGCACCGGGTCCGGTAGCCTGGGGTAAAAATAGAGGAGTCCGGGAAAGATCCCGGACTCTTTTTGTGTTTTCTGGCGGCGTTAAACCGGCGGTTGCGGACGGTCAGGTGTCCAAGTCCCTCCTGTCCGGGGTGCATATATTGAATCCGGGTGATGGCCTGTGCGAAGCGCAAAGCGGCAAGCCGCAAGACGGCGGACCGCCCGGATCGCCCGGGTCCGGCGACGGCGGTTCGAAGCCTATCGAATGGGACTGCTCGACGGCTGGCGCGTTGGCGCCTGCCGGGGAATTGCCGCCCTGATGCCGGTTCAGCCGCCGGTCAGGCGGAATTTGCGGTTGATGTATGTGCCGCAGGGCTTTGAAGCAATTGACGCGGGGACGACGGCCGCCCTTCAGGAGAGCGTCGCGGAATTCCATGTGGCGGAAGCGGCGCGGATGAGCGAGGCGGCCGCCGCGCTGAGGCCGGATGCGGTGGTGGTCCTGAACGGGATGCATGTGTTTCCGGCCAACCATTTGCAACAGGTGGCGGCCATCCGCTCCCTCGGCATTCCGACGGCGATCTGGTTTGTCGACGACCCGTACTTTACGGACGAAACGGTCAACATCGCACCGCATTACGACATCGTGTTCACGGCGGAAAGAACCTGCGTGTCCCTGTACCAATCCATCGGCTGTCCGCATGTGTACCATCTTCCGGTGGCCGTGCATCCGCTGCTCTACCAGCCCATGCCGGTGCCGGAAAAGTACCGGACGGACGTGTGTTTCATCGGCAATGCCTTCCTGAACCGGGTGCAGATTTTCGACGCCATCGCTCCGGTGCTTAAAGGAAAGAAAGTCTACATCGGCGGTCTCAGCTGGCGCCGGCTGGCCCGCCTCGAGATGCTCAGGCCGTTCATCCACGAGGGTTGGACCGAAGTGCCGGAAACGGTCAAGTACTACAACGGCGCCAAAATCGTCATCAACCTGCATCGCACGCCGGAAGCCTTCCAGGACAACCGGAACAGCCGGAACTGGCCGGCGGAATCCGTCAATCCCCGCACGTTTGAGATGGCAGCATGCGGCGCGTTCCAGCTGTCGGACCGGCGTGCCGAACTGCCCCTGCATTTCCGCGTCGACGATCCGGGCGAAGCCAACCCGGAAATCGCCACTTTCCAGACCCCGGAAGAGCTGGCATACAAGATCGAGTACTACCTTCGCCACGACGAGGAACGGAACCGGATCGCCGTCCGCGGATTCCGGCGGACGCTGCGGGATCACACCTTTGCCCGCCGCGTCGGCGGGATGCTGGACGTGTTGGAAGCATATCTCGCAAGTCGCAACGGATAGGAGCTGACAACATGGCGCGTACCCGATCGCGCCGCGGCGCAGCGATGCGCCGCGGCAGACGGTTTATGGCAGGGTGGAGGAACGGGTATCCGCTGGGCTGGCAGCACGGCCACTGGTACGGACGCTGCGAAGCCGTCGTGCAGGCTTCCCTGCCGCCCGTCGTTCGCAGACCGATTCGCGTGCTCTACGTCGCAACAGGAAAAGGCTACCCCTATACCGCCATCGACGAGGGCATGGTCCAGACGCTGCAGGGGATGGTGGAACGGCTGATTGTGGCCAATCCCGTGCATCAGGACATAAAGACGATTGCGCTGAAAACCCGCCCCCACCTGATGATCGTCCTGGACGGCATGAACATGCCGCCGGAACAGGTGCTCAAGATCCGCGACGCGGGGATCCGCGCGGCCATCTGGTTTACGGACGATCCGTATTACACCGACCTGACGGCCCAGCTTGCCCCCTACTACGATTTCGTTTTCACCCTGGAACGGAACTGCGTGCCTTTATACGCCCAGCTGGGCTGCAAGGCTTTCCACCTGCCGCTCGGGGTGTTCCCCCAGGCGTTTCGGCCGCGCAACCCGCCGCTGGAGCTGAGGGGGGATTTTTGTTTTGTCGGCACGGCGTACTGGAACCGGGTCGGCCTGTTCCACGCCCTGCTTCCGATGGTGGCGCACCGCAAGTTCCGCCTGTCGGGCATGTGGTGGGAACGGCTCCCGGATTACCGGCGGTGGAGGGACCGGATCGGCCCCGGCTCGTGGATGCCTCCGGCGCAAACCGCCGCTTTCTACAACGCCCACAAAGTGGTCATCAACGTGCACCGCGCCCATGACGATCCGACCTTCAACCGGAATGCGACGGGCATCCGTGCGATTTCGCCCAACCCCCGCACCTTCGAAATCGCCGCCTGCGGCACGCTGCAGCTGACCGACTGGCGGGACGACCTGGCGCTCTATTACGTGCCCGGCGTAGAAATCGCGACGTACACGTCCCCTGAAGATCTCGCCATGAAGATCGAATATTACCTGGAACACGAAGAGGAACGGCAGCGCATGGCGCTGCTCGCCCTCAAGCGGACCATGCGCGATCACACGTACATTTCCCGTCTTTCCGTGCTGCTCGACATCGCGATGCCCGGCTGAAAGCCAAAACCTTGTGCCGTTGTTCCGGGTTCAGATGCCGCGCCGGGTGTATGGCCTGGCCCGTATGATGTACTACCCGTCAAAGGAGGCGGTCGCGCATGCGCGTCGTGAGGATCCGGAGATGACGCCCGCTCTCCCGGAAATGATGATTTTCTCGCATCTGTGCAATCCGCAGGTGGTCACCGGAGCCGAGAAGGCGCTGCTCCGTCTGGCGCTTGAGCTGCGGCGGTTTTTCCGCTGTACCCTCGTGGTGCCGCAGGACGGCGTTATCGCCGCCCAGGCGCGGGCGGCGGGCATGGAAACCGTCGTGTTGAACATACCCCTTTCCGTCGGCATGTATCTTTCATCCCCCAGGGTGCGCGAGGAAATCGGCCATCTCCAGCGCAGGCCGGAATGGCGCCATCTGCTGGGGTTGTTGCGGCGGAGGCGACCCGCCTGGGTACTGGCCAACACCTGCGTGCATCCCCTGCCGGCGCTGGCGGCCAAACGGCTCGGCATCCCGGTCATCTGGTGTCTGAACGAAACGATGGCGGAAACGCCGCACCGGCATCTGGCGACGGGGATCATCGCGGCGCATGCCGACCGGATCGTCGCCCTGTCGCCGTCCACGCTGGCGGCGTTTACCCCCGAGGCGCTGGTCGGCCGGGCGGCCGTCCTTCCGCCGTGCATCGACCGCAGCGAGCTGAACCCCGCCATGTGGCCGGCCGCACGCGCCGAGCTTCGCTCCCGCCTCGGCTGGGACGAAGGCGTCAGGGCCGTCGGGTACCTGGCGGCGACCATTTACGGAAACAAAGGGCTGCGGGAGCTCGTGCAGGCGTTTCTGTTCGTCGCCGCCCGCAACCCGGCGGCGCGCCTCCTGGTGGCGGGGAGCCCCGCGGACCCCGTCTATTACGAGGCCTGCCGCAAAATGGCGACGAACGCGGGAATCGGGGACCGCATCGCCTGGCTGCCGTACTCGGAGCGGATCGACCTGATCGTTCCGGCCGTGGACGTGGTGGCGGTGCCGAGCCTTATCCCGGAAGGGTTTGGCATGACGGCCCTGGAGGGGCTTTGCTTTGAAAAACCGGTGGTGGCGTTTGCCTCCGGCGGCCTGATGGACATTTTGACCGCGACGGGCAACGCCGAATTTCTCGTGCCCGTCGGCGATGCGGCGACGCTGGCGGTCAAGCTGGAAGCATTGCTCGCCGACGACGCCCGCCGCATCGAGATCGGCCGGCAGGGGGCGGCCATGGCGGAGGCGGTGTTCGGACCGGCGGCATACCGTGCCCGGCTGGAGGCGTTCGTCGCCGGCTTGCCGGCGGTCCCGCCGGCAAGCCCGGAAACGGCGGCCACCGCCGGCCGGACCAGAAGGCGCCGCCGGATCCGGAAGCGTCGCGGCCGGATGCGGTCCCGCGGAAACCGGAAATGGCGCGGCGGGCCGCGCGGGCGCAGAGGCGCCCGCCGGCGCGCAGCGGGGCGCAGGTCCGGCCGCCGGGGCGGGAAGCGGTCCGCCTCACGGGGCCGGCGCCGCGGACGCCCGATCAGAAGCGGCGTCCGCAGAGCCCCGGGTCGCCGTGGGCGAACCCGCAAGGACCGCGCCCGCCGCTGACGACTCTCTCGGCGGGTTCCGGGCAATTGACGGAGGAGGTGTCCCCTTGCGCATCGTGACGATTCTGGGAACGAGACCGGAGATCATCCGCCTCAGCCGGCTGACCCCGCTGCTGGACGAACTGGCGGAACGGCACGTGATCGTGCACACCGGGCAAAATTTTGTTCCCGAATTGAATGACATCTTTTACAGCCAGCTGGGGCTTCGCCAGCCGGACGTCCGCATCCCCGCGGGCAAAACAGGGATCGGCAGCCAGCTGTCCGCCATGTTCGCCGCGGTGGAGGACGTGCTGGAGCGGGAGCGTCCCGACCGGGTGCTCGTCCTGGGCGACACGAACAGCGCGCTGTGCGCCATCGTGGCCGAGCGGCTGGGCATCCCGGTGGCGCACATGGAAGCCGGCAACCGCTGCTTCGACCCGGAAGTGCCGGAAGAGAAAAACCGGCGGGTGATCGACGCCGTCAGCTCGTTCAACCTGCCGTACACCGAAAACAGCAAGCAAAACCTGCTGCGGGAAGGGTTCCATCCCCGGCAGATTTTCAAATGCGGCAATCCGATCTACGAAGTCATGCTCCATTACCGCCAGCAGATCGAAAACAGCCCCGCACTCGAACGGCTGGGCCTCCGGCCCGGCGAATATCTTTTGGCCACCATCCACCGGGCGGAAAACGTGGACCGTCCCGACCGGCTCCGCGAGATCATGCGCGCGTTGGCGCTGGTGGCCCAGGAGCAGGGGCTGCGGCTGATCTGCAGCGTGCATCCGCGGACCCGTTCCCGGCTCCGCGAGATGCCGGACATCAAGCTGCATCCGCTTGTGGAGTTTCACGAACCGTTCGGCTTTTTCGATTTTGTCCAGCTCGAGCGCCACGCGCGCTGCGTCCTGACCGACAGCGGCACGGTGCAGGAGGAATGCTGCATCCTCGGGGTGCCCGCGGTGACCGTCCGCCGCACGACGGAGCGTCCGGAAACGGTGGATTGCGGCAGCAACATCGTGACCGGCCTCAAGGCGGAGCGGGTGGCGGGCGCCGTGCGGGTCATGGTCTCGGGCCGGGCCGGATGGAAATGCCCGGACGGCTATCTGGACGAAGACGTGTCAAGGAAAGTGGCCAATTTTTTGCTTGGAGGGTCCATGGATGTTTGAAGGAAAGCGAATTTTGGTCACCGGGGGCACCGGCTCCTGGGGGCATGAGCTGATCCGGCAACTGCTGCCGCAGCGGCCGGCGGAAATCGTCGTTTTTTCCCGCAACGAATCGAGTCAGGTGGCCATGAGCTGGGTGTTCGACGATCCGCGGCTTCGCTTTCGCATCGGCGACATCCGGGACCGGGAAGCGCTGACCGCCGCGTGTCAGGGCGTCGACATCGTGTTTCATCTGGCGGCCCTGAAACATGTGCCGGTGTGCGAGGACCAGCCCTACGAAGCGCTCAAGACCAACGTGATCGGCACGCAGAACGTCATCGAGGCCGCCATCGAAAACCGCGTGGAGCGCGTCGTGTACATTTCCACGGACAAGGCGGCCAATCCGGCCAATTTTTACGGCATGACCAAGGCCATCGGCGAAAAGCTCATCGTGTTCGCCAACCTGCTCGGCGGCCCGACGAAATTCGTCTGCGTGCGGGGCGGGAACGTGATCGGCACGAGCGGCAGCGTCGTCCATCTGTTCATGAACCGGATTCGCGCCGGCGAAGAAGTCCATGTGACGGATCTCAAGATGACCCGGTTTTTCATGACGCTGCAGGAGGCGATCCGGCTTTTGTTCCATGCGTCCGCCGTCAGCGTCGGCGGGGAGATTTTCGTCATGATGATGCCGTCGTGCCGCATTACGGATTTGGCCGAAGTGCTGATGGAGTCGCTGGGCCGGAAGGTCGACATGGTGGAAACCGGGGTGCGTCCGGGCGAAAAAATCCACGAGATTCTGCTCACCGAATACGAAAGCCAAAACACCGTCGTGTACGACGACCATTACCTGGTCATCCTGCCCACGGTGGACATTCCCGGTCTCAGGCAGCGTTACGCAGGGTATCCGCGGGTCGCCTTCGACAGCTTCAGCTCGAAGGACGCCCTGATGTCCAAGGAAGAAATCAGGGAGATGCTGAAACGCGGGGGATTTTTGCCATGAAAATTCTGGTGCTTGGCGGACGCGGCATGGCGGGACACATGGCGGTATCGTATTTTCGGCGGACGACCCGGCACGAGGTGGTGGCCACCGTGCGGTGCGCCCCGTCCTCCGGACGGGAAGCCCTGTCCGCGGCGGCCGGCGTGCGGGAAATTCCGCTGGACGTGCGCCGGCCGGAGAGTGTCGCGCGGGTTCTCCTCGAGGAGCGGCCCGATGTGGTGGTCAACGCGGTGGGCGTGCTGAACCGGGAAGCGGAGGACCATCCCCTGGACGCCTATCTGGTCAACGGCATGCTGCCCCACTGGCTCGCGCACCTGTGCGACCGCTTTGGCGCCCGGTTGATCCATATCAGTTCGGACTGCGTGTTTTCCGGGGCGAGGGGAGGCTACAGGGAAGACGATCCGCCCGACGGAAGCACGGTGTACGCCCGCAGCAAGGCGATGGGGGAACTGAAGCACCATCCGCGGCACCTGACGATCCGCACGTCCATCATCGGGCCGGAAATCCGGCCGGACGGCATCGGGCTCATGCGCTGGTTCCTGACGAGCTTCGGTACGGTCACCGGCTACGTCCGCGTGCCGTGGAACGGAGTGACGACGCTGGAGCTTGCCAAGGCCATCGACTGGGCGATCCGGCACCCCGAAGTGGCGGGGCTGGTGCACCTGACCGCGCCGGAGCCGATCACGAAACACGATCTCTTGCTGCTCATGCGGGACGTGTTCGACAAGCGGGACGTGACGGTCACGCCCGTGGACGAACCCGCCATCGACCGCACCCTGGCCGTGACGCGGGACGATTTCGCCTACCGCCCGCCGGGCTATCCCGTCATGCTCCGGGAGCTCAGGGAGTGGATGGGCAAATGGGCGGCGGCGGAAGGATTCTGATCACGGGAGCGGCGGGATTTACGGGCCGGCACGCCTGCCGGCATTTTGCCGCCGCGGGCTGGGAAGTGGCGGCCTTCGTTTCGCCCCGCGCCGGGGTCAGCCGGATTCCGGGCGCCGCGCTGACCCTTCGCGGCGACCTGGCGGACCCGCACGAGACGCTCAGGATTTGCGAGGAGGTGCGGCCGGACGCCGTTTTGCACCTGGCCGGGCAGAACGACGTCCGCGCTTCCTTTCTCGCTCCCGATGTCACCCTGCTAACCAACGTGATGGCGACCGTTTACCTGCTGGAAGGCGTCCGCCGGACCACCGGCTGCCGGGTCCTGGCCGCCGGATCGATGCTGCGCGTCCCGCCGGAACGGCTCGCCCGGGCCACCCACCCGTACGGGTTCAGCAAAACGGTTCAGGTGCTGGCCGCCCGCGCCTGGCACCACTGGTACGGGCTTCCCGTCATCGTGGCGGAGCCGTCCAATCTGATCGGGCCGGGCGCCAGCAATGGCCTGTGCGGCAAGATCGCCCGCTGGGCGGCGAAGGCGGAGCGCGAGGCGGAACGCGGCGCGGACGCGGCCGACCGCACGGAACCCTTCGTCCTGTCTTCCCTGACGGAGACGCGGGATTTTCTCGACGTCCGCGACGCGGTGGCGGCTTACGAACTGCTGCTGCTCAGGGCCCGTCCCGGCGAGGTGTACGAGGTCGGTTCCGGCAGGGCCCGTCCGCTGTCCGACGTGAAACGCGTCTTTGACCGGCTGGCGCGCGTGCCGCTCCGATGGCGGATCGGCCGGTCGGAGGCTCCGTCCCCGCCGCCGGCCGATCCGTCCGGACTGCTTGCCCTCGGCTGGAGACCGCGCTTTTCCTTCGTCCGTTCGCTGGCCGACGCGCTGGAAGAAGCGCGAAGGGACGCCTCCGCGGTGGCGGCGGGCGCCGGCGAATGACGCATACTTGTTCTCCTTTGCGGTCACCTTAAACAAGGCGGAATTCGCCGGAAATACGCGCAAAGGAGGACATGCGGATGCAACGCATTCGACGCGCGCAGGCCCTGATTCTGTCCCTTGCGGCCGTCGTGCTGGCGGTGGCGGGCTGTGCGGATGTCAGCCGGATGGGCGACCTGGGGCACAAAAACATCCGCCCGAACCGGTTCGCCGATGACCGCGCCCAGGAAATGAACCGAAGCTTCGGACGGCAGATGAACAACAATAACCTCGTACCCGATCTGCACGGCAACACGAGGCTGGAGCTCAGCCAGTTCGTGGCGGAAAAGATCGCCAGCATGCCGGAGATCAACACCGCCTACGTGATGCTGACCGACAACAACGCCTATGTGGCCGTGACGGAATCGGCCAAATCCGCCCGCCAGGCGGCCAGATCCGGCAATGTGAACGACGACCTCGCCGTCGAACTGAAGGAGAAGGTGGCCGATCGCGTCCGCTCCCTCGTTCCCGGGGTGAAGAACGTGTTCGTGAGCGCGAACCCGGACTTTTACGGGCGGATGCGGGAAATCGCGGACGAAGTCGGCCGGGGTCGCCCCATTCAGGGGTTCCTGGAAGAATTCAACACCATGGTGGCGCGCATTTTCCCGACCCCGGACAACACCCGCTGATCCGGTCGCGCCGGCGCAGGGCACTCCGCCGCAAAGGCCGCCGCATTCGACCCCTCCGGTGCGGATGCGGGCACAGATACCCCGCGCTGTATGCGCGCCGGTCCCGGCACGCGGAACGGACGGCTGAAGCCGCCCGTTTTTCTTTTTTCCGCCCCCGAACCGTCCCGCCGCCGGACTGCCTATTTTCCTGCTTTCTCGCACCACCGCCGTAAGCTTTTCATATCATGAAGTTGACTGAATCCCTTCACCTCGTTTCCATTCATCTTGGGCAAGGAGGGGTGACGGAAGTTGCGAAACAGCGATCACAAAAACAAATTCCTGCTAACGAATCGGGAACGCGAAGTATTTGAACTTCTCGTACAGGACAAGACAACCCGGGAAATCGCCCAGCAGCTGTTCATCAGTGAAAAGACAGTGCGCAATCACATCTCGAATGTGATGCAAAAACTGAACGTCAAAGGGCGTTCGCAGGCGGTTGTCGAGCTGATCAAGCTCGGGGAGTTGAAAATCTGACCATACCGGTTGGCCGGAGAGCGTGAAAACCTTCTTTTTCGCCGGGATCATCCAAGGCGGAGAGAGGGTTTTTTGGTATTTTGGTATTATTAAATACAAATGCAATGCTGCCAGTACAATGACACCTTAAACGGAGGGAACATTCGTTGACCGATCAGTCGCGTTCGGGCGGTTCCAAACACGAGAGGCTGCTGCGCCACATTCGCTCGCTCCCGGTGGGCACCGCCGTGTCCGTGCGGCGGATGGCCCGGGAACTGGGCGTGTCGGAAGGGACCGCCTACCGCGCCCTGAAGGAAGCCGAGGCGCTCGGCTACGTCGCCGCCAGGGAGCGGATCGGCACGGTCCGGATCGAACGCCGCCGTTCCCGTTCGGACATGCTGACTTTCGCGGAAGTGCTCGACATCGTGCAGGGCCGGCTGCTCGGCGGCCGCAGCGGACTGGACAAGACGCTGCACAAGTTCGTCATCGGCGCCATGGAACTGGACGCCATGATGCGCTATATCGACGCGGGAAGCCTGCTTATCGTGGGCAACCGGGAGAAAGCCCACCGCCTGGCGCTGGAAAACGGCGCGGGAGTGCTGGTGACCGGGGGATTCGGCACGGCCGACGACGTGACGGCGCTGGCGGACAAGCTGGGGCTGCCCATCATGAGCTGCCGGCACGACACGTTCACGGTGGCATCGATGATCAACCGGGTGATGTACGAGCGGCAGATCCGGCAGAAAATCATGTCGGTGGCCGACCTGCTGGACCCCGTGGCGGAAGTGCACTCCCTGAAGCAAACCGCCACGGCGGCGGATGTCTTGAGGCTCAGCGGGGAGAGCGGGATGACCCGTTTTCCCGTCACGGACGAATGGAACCGCGTGATCGGAATCGTCTCGGCAAGGGACATGGAAGACGCGGAGCCGGATCAGACGCTGGACAAGCTGATGACGCGCCGGCCGCCCACGGTGACGCCGAATACCCCGATTGCTTCGGCAGCCCATCTTGTCGTGGCCGAAGGCGTCGAGCTGCTGCCGGTGGTGGACTCCAAACGCAGGCTGATCGGCGTCCTGGATCGGGCGGAAATCCTGCGCGCCCTGCAATACGCGGCACGGCAGCCCGCTGGGGAGACGATTGACGCGCTGGTCTGGAGCGGATTTGCCGTAGAAAGAGACGAAGAAGGGCGCGTTTGTTTCACGGGACTTCCCAACGCGCGGATGGCGGGGGCGTTCGGGACGGTGTCCGAGGGCGTGCTCGCGGCGCTCATGACGCAGGCCGCGGCCCGGACCGCCGCCGAATGGGGCCGGAAGGAAGCCATGCTGGAAAACATGACGACCTATTTTTTGCGGGCGGTTTCCCTTGACCATCCGGTGGTCATCCGGACGGACGTGTTCGAAGCCGGCCGGCGGCATCTGAAAATGGAGGTCCGGGTGACGCAGAACGGCGAAACGGCGGCCCGGGCCCTGCTCACCGCGCACGCGGTGGATCTGTCCTGCATGTAGCGCGATGTCATGCGGACCGCCGGCGGGACGGCCGTCTTCGGACAAGGCGGCCGTCCCGCGTCCGTCTCCCGCGTCAACCTTCCTTGCGGGAATAGACGGCGTGGTTGCGCAGACCGGCAAAGATATTGAACAGCCCGAGCAGAATCAGCACCGCCCCGACGATCACCTTCAGTGTCGATCCGCTGAACAGGAGCATGTACAGGCACGCGATGGCGATGACCATGGCGCCCATGCTGATGTTCATGCGGGCGGCGTTCAGGGCGCGCAGACGCGGATCGACGGCGCGGCGGGCCCGGAAGCTGTAACGGACGGTGACGGCGGACAGCACGGCGACCAGCGCCAGCAGCGTCCATTGCAAGACGGGAATCACGAGAGACACTCCTTTTTTGCATACGGCTGCCCCCATTTTACCACAGTGACAGCATCGTTTTCCTATCCGTCGTTGCCCTTCCGCATGAAGGGCTTGTCCGGCTGTTTCCCACGCTGGTCCTTCTCGCAAGGCTCCGAGGTTCGGTCAGCCGGGCAGCACCGGTCTCGCCTCGATCCAGACGTGCAGCACCCGATCGGCCACCAGCATCGTCGTCAGGTCGATCCGGTAGTCTTTGTCGCCGATCCCTTCGTAGATTTTCCCCTCCAGCAGATTGCGCGCCAGCTGTGCTTCGGCGCCGATGTTGTAGATGTTTCTCCCCAGGAAAATGGATAGATCCCGGGTGACCCGTTCTTTCAGTTCCTTTTCCGAGGAAGCATCCATGGGAGCGCGTCCCTGCGGTTCCTCCACATAGACGACCACGCTGCTGATGACCGATGACCGGCTCTTGAACTGGTTCAGGCGTTCGATGTCCTTTTCGTATTGTTCCGCCTTCGCGGCCAGCTCGATATTCTGCCGCACGATGCGGTCGTACTGGTCGTGGGCGAGCCCGTTGTACAACGCGGCTCCGACGACGCAGCCGCACGCGAAAAAAGCGGCGCCGCGCATCCAGCTCCGGTACCGGTAGAACGGCGGCACGCGCATCCCGGTTCACTCTCCCTGCCGGCACATCCACTGCACCAGTTCCGCCGCCGTGTGCGCCCCGAGGAAAGCGCACAGGATGTAGGCCACCTGCCGCACCGCGGGCGACAGATGCCCCTCCAGGACGTTGGTTTCGATTACCCGCATCGGATCGATGGTACCGCCCACGGCGACCACGATCGCCCAAATTTTGATACGGCTGGCGATGTTCAACATTTCGTCGCTCGGCACTTTCCACAGGAACACCGCAGCCATGCCGGCAAGCAGCGATCCGCCGAGCACGACCCCGAACGCGATGCAGAAGTCCATGATGGCCTGGGCGTAAAACCGGCTCATCGGCTTCCCCTCCTTGCGGGAACTTCCGGATGACTTCCAAAGCTCTTGCGGGGAGAAACTTTCCCATTCCATGTGTATGGGGCATGTCCTCTCTTTAAAACCCGCGGGAAGAGGAAAAAGCGGCGTGTGCCGTTTCTTCCAAAGGCGAACATTTGTTGCTATAATCGGCTTACGGAGGTCCTTGCCCATGCGCGATTTTGTCCATCTTCACGTACACAGCGAATACAGCCTGCTGGACGGCGCGTCCCGCATCCGCGACCTGGCCGCGCAGGCGGCGGCGCACGGCATGAAGGCGCTGGCGCTGACCGACCACGGGGTGATGTACGGCGCCGTCGCGTTTTACAAGGCGTGCCGCGAGCACGGCGTGAAACCGATCATCGGCATGGAAGCGTACATGGCCGACGGTTCGCGCCTGGACAAATCGGCGGGGCAAAGCCGGCCCATTTACCACCTTACGCTTCTGGCGAAAAACGAAACGGGTTACCGCAACCTGATGAAGCTTTGCACCATCGGCCATCTGGAAGGGTACTACTACCGGCCGAGGATCGACTTCGAGGCGCTGTCCCGCCACGCCGAGGGGCTGATCTGCCTGAGCGGGTGCCTCAAGGGCGAGCTGTCCCAGCTGCTCCTCCGGGACCGGTACGACGACGCGAAGGCGGCGGCCCTGCGCTATCGCGAGCTGTTCGGCGACGACTATTTCCTCGAGCTGCAGGACCACGGCATGCCCGAACAGCGGAAGGTGGCGGCCGGATTGCTGCGCCTCGCGGAGGAAACCGGCATTCCCCTCGTCGTCACCAACGACGCCCATTACGTGCGGCAGGAAGACCACACGCTGCAGGACATCCTGCTTTGCATCGGAACGGGGAAAACGCTGGACGATCCGGACCGGATGAAAATCGATTCAACGCAGCTGTACCTGAAAAGCGGCAGCGAGATGGCGGCCCTGTTCCGCCATGTGCCGCAGGCGCTGGAGAACACCGCCCTCATCGCCGACCGCTGCAGCCTGGATATTCCGATCGGGCAGCAGCATATCCTGCCCCGGTTTCATCCGCTTCCGGAAGGGGAGACGGCGTCTTCCTATCTGGCGCGGCTGTGCCGGGAAGGACTGGAGGCGCGTTATGAAGGGGCGCCGGAATGGCGGGACCCTTCGTTCCGCGAGACGGCCTTGAACCGTCTGAATTACGAACTGGATGTCATCCGCCGGATGGGGTACGACGACTATTTTCTGATCGTCTGGGATTTCGTCCGGTTCGCCAGGGAAAGGGGCATCGCCACGGGGCCGGGGCGGGGGTCCGCCGCCGGGAGCCTGGTATCGTACGCCCTCCGGATTACCGACGTGGACCCGCTCAAGCACAAGCTGCTGTTCGAGCGGTTTCTGAATCCGGAACGGGTCTCCATGCCCGACATCGACATCGACTTCAGCGACGAGCGGCGCGACGAGGTCATCCGCTATGTGACGGATAAATACGGCGCCGACCGCGTGGCGCAGATCATCACCTTTGGCACGATGGCGGCGCGCGCTTCCGTGCGGGACGTGGGGCGCGTGATGAACATGCCGTACGGCGAGGTGGACCGGGTGGCCAAGCTGATCCCGGCGGCGCCGGGCATGTCCATCGGGCGGGCGCTGGAGGAAAGCCCGGATTTCCGGGCCCTGGTCCAGCGGGACGAGCGGGCGGCGAAGCTCATCGACATGGCCGCACGGGTGGAGGGCATGCCGCGCCACGCTTCCACCCACGCCGCGGGCGTGGTCATTTCGCCGGAACCGCTGACCAACCATGTCCCCCTGCAGGAAGGCACGGGCGGCGTCCCCCTCACCCAGTACGCGATGGAGCATTTGGAAGCCATCGGGCTGCTGAAAATGGATTTTCTCGGCCTGCGCACCCTGACGATCATCGAGCGGACGCTGGACACCGTGCGGCAGACGACCGGGCGGGAAATCGACTGGAGCGCCGTGCCGCTGGACGATCCGGCCACCTACGATCTGCTCGGGCGCGGCGAAACGACGGGGATTTTCCAGCTGGAGTCGGCCGGCATGCGCCGGGTGCTCCGGGAAATGAAGCCCACCTGCTTCGAGGACATCGTCTCCGTGCTGGCCTTGTACCGGCCGGGTCCGATGGAATTCATTCCCCGTTTCATCGCCGCCAAGCACGGCAAAATCCCGGTGGAATATCCGCATCCGGATCTGGAGCCGATCCTGAAGGACACCTACGGCATCATCGTCTACCAGGAGCAGATCATGCAGATCGCCTCGGCGATGGCGGGGTTTTCCCTGGGCGAGGCGGATTTGCTCCGGCGGGCCGTCGGGAAAAAGAAACGCGAGGTGCTGGACGAGCAGCGGGCGCACTTTGTGCGGGGGAGCCTGGCGCAGGGGTACAGCGAGGAAGAAGCGAACCGCGTGTACGACATGATCGTACGCTTCGCGGACTACGGCTTCTGCCGCGCCCACGCCGCGGCGTACGCCGTGCTCGCGTTCCAGACCGCCTATCTCAAGGCGCACCACCCGGTGGCGTTCATGGCATCCATGCTGACGGCGGTGGTCGGCAACCAGCGCAAGACGGCGGAATACGTGGAAGACTGCCGCCGGATGGGCATCGCCGTGCTGCCGCCGGACGTGAACGAAAGCGGCGCGCTGTTCTCGCCGGTGACGCTCCGGGACGGGACGCCGGCCATCCGCTTCGGCCTGGCGGCGGTGAAGAACGTCGGCACCCAGGCCATTGAGCATCTGATCCGCGAGCGCAGCCAGCGGCCGTTCGAAAGCCTGGGCGATCTGTGCCGGCGGGTCGATCCCCGCGTCTGCAACAAGCGGGTCATCGAATCGCTGCTTCTGGCCGGAGCCCTCGATTCGCTGCCCGGCCATCGGGCGCAGCTCCTGGCCGCGCTGGACGACGCGATGGAAGCGGCGGCGGCCTGGCGCAAGGAACGCGAGGAGCTGCAGATCGAGCTGTTCGGCTTCGAGGAGACGCCCAACTGGGAAGTGGAACTGCCGGAGGTGGCGCCGTTCACGTCGGCGCAGACCCTGGAACTGGAGCGGGATCTGATGGGTCTGTACCTGTCGGGACACCCCCTTGACGAATACGGGGCGCTGCTGGACCGGCTCGGCACGGACCGGCTCGCGGATCTGCCGGAAATGCCGGACGGATCGCCGGTGGTGACGGCGGGGATGGTCCTTTCGGTGAAGCCGATCGTCACCAGGAACGGCCAGGCGATGGCGTTTCTCGAGCTGGAGGACAAGGTGACGGGGTGCGAGCTCGTCGTCTTCCCCGGGGTATGGGAAAAGGCGTCTTCCTTCGCCGGGAAAGGCGCGCTCGTGCTGGTGAAGGCGAAGCTGCAGCACGGGGACGAGGATGTGAAGCTCCTGGCGGACGACATCATTCCGCTCGGGTCTCCGGACGCGGAAGCGCGGGTCAGGCAGTGGCGGCGCATCGCGGGGCGGATCGCGGGCGGCGGCCCCGGCCGGATGGCGGGCGGACCGGTATCGCGGCCGCACGGCTTCGGGGCGTCGAACGGCGCGGCCGCAGGGAGCAGTGCGGTCCCGCCGGAAGGTGCGGCTCCTGGAACCGGCACGGCTCCAGGGACCAGTGCGGCACCGGGAACCGTCCCTGCATCAGGGAGCAGCCCCGCACTGAATCATGGCTCTGCATCGGGGCACGGCCCTGCCCGGGGCGCGGAACGGCGGCCCGCCGGCAGGCCCGGCGCCGTTTCGCCGGCACCGGCCGTGTCCGTGCGGCAGCGGGTGTACATCCGCATCGACGAAACGCACGAGCGGCCGGCCGCGCTGAACCGGCTGAAGAAGCTGCTCCTGGACCACCCCGGCCTGGTGCCGGTGGTGCTCCATTACGAGCGGCAGCGCCGCACGGTGGCCTTGAGCGACGACCACCGGGTGCGGCCGTCGCCGGAACTGTTCCGCCAGATCGAGCGGCTGCTCGGGGAAGGGGCCGTCCGGGTCAAATAGGCAGTCTTCACTGAAAGCCCTCTTCCTCCAGCCGCTTGATGAATTCCTCCGCGGCGCTGTAGCCGAGCTGGCGCAAATACCAGTTGTTCGCGGCCGCCTCCACGAGCCCGGCCACGTCTCGGCCCGGCTGGAGCTGGATTTCCATGTACGGGATCTTGACCCCCAGGTATTCCGTATATTTCGGTTCCAGCTCCAGCTCGTTGTTCAGGGCGTTTTCGCGCCACGGGGTCAGCTCGATGTCCAGCGCGATCCTCGTTTCGTCCTGGAACGCCCTTCTGCCGTACAGCCGGACGACGTTGATCAGGCCGACGTTGCGCAGGGCGAGAAATTCCCGGGTGTTCCCGTTGTGGGTGCCGATGAGCGTCTGGGGCCCCAGCTTTTTCAGCACCACGATGTCGTCGGCCACCAGCCGGTGTCCGCGCCGGATCAGCGTATGCGCCGTTTCGCTTTTGCCGATCCCGGATTTGCCGCGCAGAAGCACCCCGATGCCCGACACGTTGACGCACACGCCATGGATGGACATTTCGGGCGCCAGTTCCTTGATCAGGAACGCGTCCAGCCGTCCGATGAACTCCGTCGTCGTCTCCTGGGTCCTGAGCAAAGGGATCTTTTCCTGCCGGCAATGCTTCATCAGATAATCGAGGCCGCCCAGCCCGCTGGTGACGATGAAGCAGGGCGGGTGGTATTTGACGATGTTGCCGATGTGCAGGTCGCGGTCGGCTTCGCTTTGCCGGTGAAGATAGGTGATTTCCTTCTTGCCGAGCACCTGCACGCGCTCCATGGGAAAGAAATCGAAAAAGCCGACAAATTCCAGTCCGGGCCGGTGCGCGCGCGATTTGGTGACGGGCCTGTCCAGATAATCCCCGCTTGCCAGCACTTCCAGCTGGAAACGGTCTACGATCGCTTTTACCGGTATCGATTTCATAACGTACTTCCAGCCCCTCTCCGTCTTGTCCGAAACTACCGCCCTTCTCCATTATACCTTGAAAAAGACCCGTCTCACATGGCATGCCGGAGATTTCGCTTGGTTGCTAGTCCGCCGCCGGTTGTGCTATGATTTTGTTCAGCCCGGCATGATTCTGCCTTTTTTGTGGGGGGAGCCGTTTCATGTGGACGGTGATCTACATTGCACCAACCGCAAAAATCGCGGAACGAATCCAGAAGGGTCTGACGGATGAGGGCTTCCTGGTGCAAGTGCGTCCCATACAACTTTCCAAACCCCAGTACGAGATTTTGGTACCCTCCGGTGAAGTGCAGGAAGTGCAGGAAGTGCTGAACAGTCTGTTGCACACCTGAAAACCCGGCCGCGCCGGACCCCGAGTGTCCAACCCGCACGAGACGAACCAACGCCGCGGACCTGCGCCCGTTTCCGATTCTCCGGCCGGACGGCCGGGGAGGGGTGAATGTCCGCCATTTTTTCGCCCAGTGAGGTGTCGTCGTGTTCAAGGACCTCTTTCAGAAGCGCAAGTACGCGACCATTCCACCGGAGCGTCTCCGGGCGGAACGGCCGAAGCGGGAAATTCCGGAAGGGCTGATGATCCGCTGCCCGAAATGCGGCAACATCCATCTTAGCAAGGAACTGGAGAAAAACCTGAAGGTTTGCCCCTCCTGCGACCATCATTTCCGGCTGAACGTCTGGGAACGCGTCGCCATCACGCTGGATGACGGAAAGCTGCAGGAGCTGGACGCCCACCTGGAATCGGTGGACCCCATCGAATTTCCGGGCTACCCGGAAAAGCTGGAGCAGCAGAAACGCAAAACCGGCCTCAGGGAAGCCGTCGTGACCGGCGAGGGCACGATCGGCGGGTACCCCGTCGTGGTCGGCGTGATGAGTTTTGATTTTTTCACCGGCAGCATGGGTTCCGTCGTGGGCGAAAAAGTGACCCGCGCCATCGAGCGGGCCATGGAGCGCCGGGTGCCGCTCATCCTGTTTTCCGCGTCCGGCGGGGCCCGCATGCAGGAAAGCATCTTCAGCCTGATGCAAATGGCCAAGACCAGCGCCGCCCTGGCGAAATTCCACGAGCGGCGGGGTCTCTTTATTTCCGTGCTCACCGACCCGTCCCTCGGGGGCGTTTCCGCGAGCTTTGCCAGCCTCGGCGACTACAATATCGCCGAACCCGGCGCCACGTTCGGCTTTGCCGGCCGCATCGTCATCGAGCAGACGATCCGCCAGAAGCTGCCGGACGAATTCCAGACGGCGGAATTCAACCTGCAGCACGGCCAGTTGGACAAAGTGGTGCACCGGAAAGAAATGAAGGCTTTTTTGACCAAGCTGCTGGAAATGCATGCCTCGCTGTACGAGGGGACGCTGTCCACGGAAGGGTCCGCCCCGCATGAAGGGGAAGACCGAAAGCCGGCCGTGGATGAAGCGCAAAACGCTGCGGAGGCGGTTGCGGAAGGGGTGCCGGAAGGAGATGGAAAGGCCCGTGCCGGAGCGGCGGACGATTCGGTTCCGGCGGCGGTGGCGTCCGGCGCGGACGCGATGAAGGGAGTGCCCTCCGATGACCGCTGAACTTCCCTTTGAGCGGCCCCTCGCCGAAATGCGCAAGAAAATCGAAGAGCTGAAAAAATTCGGCGAGGAAAAACAGATCGATTTCACCGAGGAGATCGCGCGGCTGGAAGAACGGTACCGGCAGATGGAAGACGAGCTGTACGAGAACCTGGGCGCCGCGCAAATCCTGCAGCTGGCCCGCCATCACCAGCGGCCCACGACGCTGGATTACATAGAGCGCATCTTTACCGATTTCATCGAACTGCACGGCGACCGCCTGTTCGCCGACGATCTGGCCATCGTCGGGGGAATCGCCAAGCTCAACGGCATGCCGGTAACGGTCGTCGGCCACCAGCGGGGCAAGGATACCAAGGACAACATCCGGCGGTATTTCGGCAGCCCCCATCCCGAGGGATTCCGCAAGGCGCTGCGCCTCATGCGCCAGGCGGACAAGTTCCGACGCCCGATCATCACCTTCATCGACACGAAAGGCGCCTACCCGGGTGACACCGCCGAAGCGCGCGGCCAGTCCGAGGCGATCGCCCGCAACCTGATGGAGATGTCCGCGTTCGGGGTGCCCATTGTCTGCGTCGTCATCGGCGAGGGGGGCAGCGGCGGCGCGCTCGCGCTGGGGGTGGGCAACCGTGTGCTCATGCTGGAAAACGCCATTTATTCTGTCATTTCCCCGAACGGAGCGGCCTCGATCCTGTGGAAGGATGCGTCCAAAGCCGATCAGGCCGCGGAATATATGAAAATCACGGCGGCCGACCTGAAGGCGTTCGGCATCGTGGACGAAGTGGTGCCGGAGCCGAAGGGCGGCGCCCACCGGAATCCGGCCGAACAGGCGGCGGCGGTCAAGGACGCGGTGTGGCGGCATCTGAACGAGCTTTTGGGCATGTCGCCGGAAGAGCTGATCGAAGACCGCTACCGCAAGTTCCGCGCCATCGGCCGGTTCGCCGAAGGCGCGCCGGCGCCCGCCGCCGAACCGTGAACCCAACCGATTAGCGATACCGCCGTAACCAGGCTAGACGGAGGAACCCATATGCGCAAGACGAAAATCGTCTGCACCATCGGCCCCGCCAGCGATTCGCCGGAAATGGCCAAAAAGCTGATCGAAGCCGGCATGAACGTGGCCCGCCTCAATTTTTCCCACGGGGATTTCGAAAGCCACGGCAACAGCATCCGCAACATCCGGCAGGCGGCCGCCGAGCTCGGCAAAACGGTGGCCATTCTGCTGGACACGAAAGGCCCCGAGATCCGGCTGGGCAAACTGGCCACGGAACCGGTGGAGCTGGAGCGCGGGCAGACGGTCATTCTGACCACCGAAGACGTTCTGGGCACGAGGGAGCGCATCCCGGTTTCGCACAAGGGACTGCCGCAAGATGTGAACGTCGGCTCGACGATTCTCATCGACGACGGCCTGATCGCGCTCACCGTGCTCGACATCCGGGGGACGGAGATCCACTGCCGGGTGGAAAACAGCGGCCCCATCAAGAGCAACAAGGGCGTCAACGTGCCCGGAGTGGCCGTGTCGCTGCCCGGCATCACGGAGAAAGACGCGGCGGACATCGTGTTCGGCATCCGGCAGGGCGTTGATTTCATCGCCGCTTCTTTTGTGCGGCGGGCCAGCGACGTGCTGGAGATCCGCGAGCTCCTGGAACGCCACGGCGCGAGCCACATCCAGATCATCGCCAAGATCGAGAACCAGCAGGGCCTGGAAAACCTGGACGAGATCCTGGAAGTGTCGGACGGCCTCATGGTGGCCCGCGGCGACCTGGGCGTGGAAATTCCGGTGGAAGAAGTGCCGCTGGTGCAGAAACGGATCATTGAAAAATGCAACCAGGCCGGCAAGCCGGTGATCACCGCCACGCAGATGCTGGATTCGATGCAACGCAACCCTCGGCCGACCCGCGCCGAGGCGTCGGACGTGGCCAATGCCATCTTCGACGGCACCGACGCGATCATGCTGTCGGGCGAAACGGCGGCGGGCAAGTATCCGGTGGAATCGGTCCTCATGATGTCGCGGATCGCGGAACGGGCGGAAGCGGCCCTCCGGTACCGGGAAATTTTCCTGAAGCAGGCCGGCGCCCAGCAGGTGTCCGTGACCGAGGCGATCAGCCAGGCGGTGGCCAACTCCGCCCTGGACCTCGACGTGAAGGCGATCGTCACCGCCACCGAGAGCGGCTATACGGCGCGCATGGTGTCCAAGTACCGCCCGAAGGCGCCGATCATCGCGGTGACCCCCTTCGAGGAAGTGCAGCGCCGCCTGCAGCTGGTGTGGGGCGTCATTCCGGTGGGCTGCAAAGCCGCCACAACGACCGACGAAATGTTTGAAATCGCGGTCAAGGGTGCGTTGGAGTCCGGTTTGGTCAAACTGGGCGATACGGTGATCATCACCGCCGGGGTGCCGGTGGGCCGTTCGGGCACGACCAACCTGATCAAAATCCACAACATCGGCGAGCTGATCGCCAAAGGCCAGGGCATCGGCACGCCGTCCGCCACCGGCAAGGTGGTGGTGGCCCGCACCGCCGACGAGGCGAACCGGAAGATGACGGAAGGCGCGATCCTCGTGGCTCCGGCGACGGACAAGGAATACATGCCGGCCATCGAGAAAGCGGCCGGTCTCATCACCGAATCGGGCGGCATCACCTGCCACGCGGCGGTGGTCGGCCTCAACCTGGGCGTCCCGGTGATCGTCGGCGTGGAAGACGCGCTCTCGAAGCTGAAAGACGGCATGGAGATCACCATGTACGCGGCGACCGGCGTCATCTATTCCGGCCAGGCGAAGGTGCTGTAGGATGCGCGTCTGGCAGCTCCATCCGCTGCGCGTCCGGTATGGGGAAACGGACCGGATGGGCGTGGTGTACCATGCGAACTACGCCACCTGGTTCGAAATCGGCCGGACGGAGTGGGTGCGCCGGTCGGGCGTGGAATACCGCGACATGGAAGAGCGCGGCTTTGTGCTTCCCCTGGTGGAGCTCAACATCCGGTTTCTCAAGCCGGCCCGCTACGATGACTGGGTGACCGTCTGGACCGCGGCGGGTGAATGGACGCCGCTGAAGGTGCGGTTTTTGTCGGCCGTCACGCTGGGTGATCAAACGGAGCAATACGGAATCGCATATCGCGGCGAGGAACCTCCCGGAGACCTGCTGGCGCGGGGCTGGACCCGGCACGTCTGGGTGAACCGGGACTGGAAGCCGGTGAGGCTGGACCGGGAAGCGCCCGATCTGTATGCCAGGCTGGCCGCCTGGGCGAACGGGTGAACCCGGGAAAATCCCCGTCGGAAGCGGCTTCGAAAGGCATAACTAAATTTTATATAGGTTATAAAACTTTTTGATCGAAGCTCGATTCCATTCCCTTCTGAAATCGTTTATCATGATTGAAGGTGAATTGCGGAAATCCTTTGTCACATTTGCTGATAAACAAAGACGGGTAAGCGATTGTTGATCGCTTTTGCCCGTTTTTCCATGCGGCGGATGTGACGCCCTAGCTCCTGATGAAGCCCAGAAGCACCAAAAGACAAACACAAGACCAAAAAGGAGAGAGAGCGATGACGGCAACAAAAGGTCTGGAAGGCGTCGTGGCGGCGACATCGGCGATCAGCTCGATCATCGAGAGCACGCTCGCCTACCGAGGCATCGACATCGACGAACTGGCCGAGCACGCCACCTATGAAGAAGTCGTCTACCTTCTTTGGCATAACCGTCTGCCGAACCGGGCCGAGCTGGACGATTTGATTCGCCGGCTGGGGGATGAGGCGGAAGTTCCGGAACCGGTGATCCAAAGCATGCGCCTCTATCCGAAAAATGTCCATCCCATGGCCGCCCTGCGCACCGCGGTGTCCGCTCTGGCCCTGTACGATCCGGACGCGGATGACATGAGCTCCGAAGCCAACCTGCGCAAGGCCATCCGTCTGCAGGCGAAGATCCCCACGCTGATCGCGGCGTTTGCGCGCCTCCGGGAAGGGAAGGAGCCGGTCAAACCGAAAAAGGGCGTCAGCGTCGCGCATAACTTCCTTTACATGCTGTTTGGCACGGAACCGGAAGAAACGGCGGTCCGCACCCTGGACAAGGCGCTCATTCTGCACGCGGACCATGAGCTGAACGCGTCCACCTTTGCCGCCCGGGTCACGGTGGCCACGCTTTCCGACATCTATTCCGGCATCGTGTCCGCCATCGGCGCGCTGAAGGGACCGCTGCACGGCGGCGCCAACGAAGCGGTGATGGCGATGCTGGACGAAATCGGCACCATCGAAAACGTGGAACCTTACATCCGCCGCAAGTTGGAAAACAAGGAGAAAATCATGGGCTTCGGGCATCGCGTGTACAAAAAGGGCGATCCCCGGGCCAAGCACCTGCAGCGCATGTCCCGCGAACTCGGGCAACTCAAGGGCGATATGCGGCTGTACGAAATGTCCGTGAAGATCGAACAGCTGGTCGTCTCCGAAAAAGGGCTTCCGCCCAACGTCGACTTTTACTCCGCTTCCTGCTACACGATGCTGGGTATTCCCCGGGATCTGTTTACCCCGATTTTTGCCATGGCCCGCGTCTCCGGATGGACGGCGCATATCATCGAACAATATTCCGACAACCGGCTGATTCGTCCCCGGGCCGAATACGTCGGTCCCGTGGGCCGGCATTACGTCCCGATTTCCGAACGTTCCTGATCCCTTGCGGCTCCTTCGGGAGCCGCGGGTTTTGCTTAAGGAAGCGCAAAGGCAAGGAGGTTCATCATGCTGCAACTGGAAAAATTCGCCCCTCCGACCGAGGGTCAGCCGATCCGCATGGGCTCGGACGGCAAACTGATCGTTCCGGACAATCCGATCATCCCGTTCATCGAGGGGGACGGAACCGGCCGCGACATCTGGCGCGCCTCCAAACGGGTGCTGGACGCGGCCGTCGAGAAGGCGTACAAGGGTACCCGCAAGATCGCCTGGTATGAGGTCTTCGCCGGCGAGAAAGCCTTCAACATTTATGGCGAATGGCTGCCGAAGGACACCCTGACGGCGATCCGCGAGCTGATCATCGCCATCAAGGGCCCGCTGACGACGCCCGTGGGCGGCGGCATCCGCTCCCTCAACGTGGCGCTCCGCCAGGAGCTTGACCTGTACGTCTGCCTGCGGCCGGTCCGCTATTTCGAGGGCGTCCCGTCTCCGGTCAAGCGGCCCGACCTGGTCAACATGGTCATTTTCCGGGAAAACACGGAGGATATCTACGCGGGCATCGAATGGCCGTCCGGTTCGCCGGAAGTCCGCAAGGTCATCGAGTTCCTGCAAAAGGAAATGGGCGTCCACAAGATCCGCTTCCCGGAAACGTCCGGCATCGGCATCAAGCCGGTTTCGGAAGAGGGCTCCAAGCGGCTCATCCGGGCGGCCATCGAGTACGCCATCCGGCACAAGCGCAAATCGGTGACGCTGGTGCACAAGGGCAACATCATGAAATTCACCGAGGGCGCGTTCAAAAACTGGGGTTACGAGCTCGCCGAGCAGGAATACGGCGACGTCACCTTCACCTGGGCCCAGTATGATCGCATCAAGGAAGAAAAAGGCGAAGAGGCGGCCAACGCGGCGCAGAAGGAAGCCGTGGCGGCGGGCAAGATCATCGTCAAGGACACCATTGCCGATATCATGCTGCAACAGGTGCTCACCCGTCCGGCGGAGTTCGACGTCATCGCCACCCTGAACCTCAACGGCGACTACCTGTCCGACGCCCTTGCGGCGCAAGTCGGCGGCATCGGCATCGCCCCCGGGGCGAACATCAACTACAAAACCGGACATGCCGTGTTTGAAGCGACCCACGGCACGGCGCCAAAATACGCCGACAAGGACGTCGTCAACCCGGGTTCGGTCATCCTGTCCGGCGTCATGATGTTCGAGCATCTGGGCTGGCTGGAAGCGGCCGAACTGGTCTACAAGGGCATGGAAACGGCGATCCGCAACAAGACGGTGACCTACGACTTCGCGCGCCTGATGGAAGGCGCCACCGAAGTGAAGTGCTCGCAGTTCGCCGACGAAATCATCAAGCACATGTGACGGGAGGCGCTCATCCGATGGGCATCAAACGGCCGAAAATCACGGTCGTCGGCGCCGGCTTCACCGGCGCCACGACGGCCTTCATCCTGGCGCAAAAGGAACTGGGCGACGTCGTCCTGGTCGACATTCCGCAGCTGGAAAACCCGACCAAGGGCAAGGCGCTGGACATGCTGGAGTCGACCCCGGTGGAAGGGGTGGACGTCAACGTCATCGGCACCTCGTCCTACGAGGACACGCGCGATTCCGACGTCGTCATCATCACGGCGGGCGTGGCCCGCAAGCCGGGCATGAGCCGCGATGACCTGGTGCACACCAACGCCGGCATCGTCAAATCGGTGTGCGAGAACATCCGGCAGACCAGCCCGGAAGCGTTCGTCATCGTGCTGTCCAATCCCGTGGACGCCATGACCTATGTGGCCTACCAGACCCTCGGTTTCCCGAAAAACCGCGTGATCGGCCAGTCCGGCGTGCTGGACACCGCCCGGTACAACACGTTCCTTGCCCAGGAACTGGGCGTGTCCGTGGAAGACGTGCGCGGGGTGGTCCTCGGCGGGCACGGCGACGACATGGTGCCCCTCGTCCGCTATACGACGGTGGGCGGCATTCCGGTGGAAAAGCTCCTGCCGAAGGAACGGATTGACGCCATCGTGCAGCGGACGCGGTACGGCGGCGGCGAAATCGTGAACCTCCTCGGCACCGGCAGCGCCTATTACGCGCCGGCCGCTTCGCTGGTGCAGATGACCGAGGCGATCCTGAAGGACAAAAAGCGCATCCTGCCGGTGATCGCCTATCTGCAGGGAGAATACGGATACGAGAACCTGTTCATGGGCGTGCTGGTGGTGCTCGGCGGAGGCGGCATCGAAAAGGTGCTGGAAATCGACCTGACCCCCGAGGAAAAAGCGGCTCTTGACAAGTCCGCGGAATCGGTGCGCAACGTCATCCGGATCGTGGAAAAAGCCTGAGACGGCGCGCCGGCATCCGGCAAACGGAACCCGGCCATAAGGAAAGCACGGGCAATGCGGGAGGGGAGTAGACGTGACGGCGCTCATGGTATTCTTGCATATCCTGGGCACGGCCTGCGCGGGATTTTATGTGGTATTGCCGTTCCTGGCGGCACGGCTTCGCCATCTGTCGACGCCGGCGCAGGAAGGGCTGGCGGACGGCATGGTCGTGGCGGGGCGCTACGCGCAATACGCGTTGATCCTGCTCCTTCTTTCGGGCGGGTATCGGTTGACCCTGGGGGAATACGCACTGGGCTGGAAAATCACCGTGATCGTCCTGCTTGTGCTCATCGGCGCGGCATCGGGCATGATCCAAAAGCCTTTGAAACAGATCGCGGAAGCGGCGCGCAAGCAGGAAAACGCTTCGGACTCCATCGCCCGCGTGCAAAGGCTCGGCTACGCCGCGCTCGTGCTTTTCGCGGCGATGCTGTGGATCATGGCGTCCCCGTGGTAATCGGCGAACGGGTCCGGGCAACAACCGAATATGGAAGTTTGAGGACGCCGGTTCTTGCGGAACCGGCGTCAAATTTTATGCAAACTTTAACATTTCTTTATGTTCATTTAATTTAGGCGTTCTACAATAAAAGCATAAGTCTGGAAAAACATCCAAAACGGAGGGATGGACATGACCGGGAACGGGAAATCTTTCGACGCTTCCAAATCCGAAGCGCGTCAAACCCAAGCGAATCGGCTGAACGACAGAGCACTGGAAGATGTTGCGGGCGGAGCTGCGTATATTGTGATGTACTGCGAGAATTGCAATGTAATGGTTCATGAAGGCAACGAAGATGATCATTATAACCACAAAATAGTATGGAAAAAAATGTTCTGAACAACAAGTATTACTTTTCGTTTTTTCCCCGACAACTCGTCAATGGTCTTGGCACGGGAAAGCGTGCGATGCCCGAGGAACCGGTCGGCCACGGGCATGCAGACTTTTTTCTCCCTCAGGGCATGGGCGTTGTGGCGGTTGCCGGCGGAAATACAAACCAAAACGGAGGAATGGACATGGCCGGGGATGCAAAATCCAAGAACACTTCCAAATCCGAATCTCGTGAACCCGAAGCGAACCGGCTGAACGACAAAGCACTGGAAAAGGTTGCGGGCGGAGCGGGCCCGGGTGCCGAAGTTCCTTACTGCTATACTTGCAATATATTTTGTCTTTTGGATTCTGTTGCACAAAGGCATAGAAATGATGGACACCATGTGGGAATCAAACAAGTTAAAAATATTTCTTCTGAAATATTACGCTGATCGTCCTGGCTGCGCAAGCCGCGGGATGCCCGGGGAACCGGTCGGTCACGGGCATCCCGAGGGCCCGCAGCCTTTCTTCTTTTGATGCGGAGGGACGGACATGTCCGAGGACGCAAAATCCTTTGCCGCATCCGAAACGGAAGAACGCACGCCCGAAGCGGACCGGCTGAACGACGAAGAATTGGACCAGGTGTCAGGAGGGGACTTGACGGCAGCTTTTTTCTGCAATGCCTGCGGCGTACGGCTTTATACTACGGACGAATTGTTCTTCGCACACAAGCCGCATGGCATAGTAGCCAGGCTCATCGATCAACAGCCGCAGGGCATTTTAAAAAAGCTGATCAAAATATGACAATGTTTCAACCTGCCGGGTTGCCGATCGGCCCGGCTTCCGGCAGGATCCGGAAGCATTTTCTAACCTTCCGACATTTCGTCGATGGTCTTGGCCAGGGAAGGCGCGAGATGCTCGAGGAACCAGTCGACCTCGGGCATGCCGAGGGCCCGCAGCTTTTCTTCATTTTCCCGGAGGGCGATGGCGAATTCGCGGTTGCCGGCGGACAGCTCGCTGACGCATTTGAGGTAGGCGTCCAAAAGGTCGGCGGCCTTGACGTAGCGGTACAATTCGGGCTCGTCGGGCGCGCGCTTGAGCAGCGGTTCGTAGGTCGCCTTCAGCTCGTCCGGAACCGTCGCCAGCAGCCGATCCGCCGCAATGGCTTCGATTTCCCGGAAATTGGCCAGGATGCGGGGATTGTGGTGCTTCACGGGCGTCGGGATGTCGCCGATGAACACTTCCGACGCGTCGTGGAACAGCGCGCAGGCCGCCGCCCGGGCCGGGTCGACGCCGCGGCCGAAAATTTCTTTGGCGATGCTGCACAAAAGATGCGTCAGCACGGCCACCTGATACGAATGTTCCGCCACGTTTTCCGGCGTCGTGCTGCGCATCAGCGTCCATCTTTTAATGTATTTCAGACGGTACAAGTAAGCCAGAAAATGATGGCCCATGGTTCGCTCCTTTTTTCGGATCCGGTTTTGGCCCGTTCCGTGTCCTCTATGCTATTATAAAGACAACAGCGCATCCAGACCAGAGAGGGGAGTCTTCGCAACATGTCCGCTTTTGGTGAAAGCATTTATCGGTTGATCGTGGAAACCTCGACGAACCTGCCGGCCGACGTGCGCCGCGCCCTGAAGGAAGCACAGGAGGCGGAGGACCGCGCCACGCGGGCGGGGCTGTCGCTGTCCACGATCGCCTGCAATATCGACATGGCGGAAGAGAAGGAATCGCCGATCTGCCAGGACACGGGGATGCCGACCTTTTTCCTGCACGTGCCGGTGGGCGCCAACCAGATCGTCATGAAAAAGGAAATCCGCGAAGCCGTCGCCCGCGCCACCCGCGAGGGCAAGCTGCGGACGAACTCCGTCGATTCGCTGACGGGGCAGAACAGCGGCGACAACCTGGGTCCCGGCACGCCCGTCATCCACTTCGAGCAATGGGAACGTGACGACATTGAAGTGCGCCTGATCCTCAAGGGGGGCGGCTGCGAAAACAAAAACATCCAGTACAGCCTGCCCTGCGAGCTGGAAGGCCTCGGCAAGGCCGGCCGCGATCTGGACGGCATCCGCAAGTGCATCCTGCACGCCGTCTACCAGGCGCAGGGGCACGGGTGCAGCGCCGGCTTCATCGGCGTCGGCATCGGCGGCGACCGGACGACCGGTTACGAACTGGCGAAAATGCAGCTGCTTCGCCCGGTGGACGACGTCAACCCGGATCCCCGCCTGCGCGAATTGGAAGAATACATCATGAAGGCCGCCAACCAGCTCGGCATCGGCACGATGGGCTTCGGCGGCAACGTGACGCTGCTCGGCTGCAAGGTGGGCGCCTACAACCGGCTGCCGGCCAGCTTCTTCGTCTCCGTGGCTTACAACTGCTGGGCGTTCCGCCGGCAGGGCGTGCTCCTGGACGGCAAAACCCACGAAATCAAGGAATGGCTGTACGAAAGAGGTTCTTCGGTAAAGATGGAGGAACCGGAAGCGCCGGCCGCGGCGGCGGGCGCCGCCGCTTCCGCCGGGCAGCGGGAGTTCCATCTGAAAGCGCCGCTCACCGAAGAGGACATCCGGCAGCTTCGCGTGGGCGACGTGGTCATCCTGAGCGGCGTCATCCACACCGGACGGGACGCGCTGCACAAGTACCTGATGGACCATGACGCGCCGGTGGACCTGCGCGGCGGCGTGATCTACCACTGCGGCCCGGTGGTGCTGAAGGACGGAGACGGCTGGCGCATCACGGCGGCCGGCCCGACGACCAGCATCCGCGAGGAGCCTTACCAAGCCGACATCATCCGCAAGTTCGGCGTGCGCGCCGTCATCGGCAAGGGCGGCATGGGCGCCAGGACGCTGGCCGCGCTGAAGGAGCACGGCGCGGTCTATCTCAACGCCGTCGGCGGCGCCGCGCAATATTACGCGCGGTGCATCAAGAAGGTGCTCGGCGTCGATCTCCTCGAATTCGGCATTCCGGAAGCGATGTGGCACCTCGAGGTGGAAGGCTTTGCCGCCATCGTGACGATGGACGCCCACGGCAACAGCCTGCACGCCGACGTGGAGCGCGATTCGCTGGAGAAACTCGCGCTCTTCAAGGATCCGGTGTTCGTGTGAGACGCGGCGTCCCGGCGTCCGGCGCGGCACGGAAGACGCGGTGGATGGGATGAACCGGTTCCGTTTCAAGCTGACCGCGCTGTTTGTGCTGCTCATCGGGCTCACCGTGGCGGCGGCGGGGCTCTGGATGCAGTGGTCGTACTGGAATTCGCATCTGGACACGCTGCGCGACCGCATGGCCCGTGAGCTGCTTTTGTTGCAGGAAGCGGTGCCCTGGCCGGAAGAGGACGACCCCGCACGCCAGCGCGAACGGCTGCAGGAACAGGCGGTCCGGTTCAAGACGATGGCGCAGATGCGCGTCACGTATATCCGCCCCGACGGCGTCGTCGTGGGCGATTCGGACCGCGATCCGGCGGCGATGGACAACCATTTGGACCGCGAGGAAGTGCGGCAGGCCCTGGCGGAAGGCATCGGCTACAGCCTGCGGCGCAGCGACAGCCTCGACGAACGGATGATGTACGCGGCGGCGGCGGTCCGGGACGGCGGCGGCCGGACGGTGGGCGTGATCCGGCTGGCCATGAGCCTCCGGGATATCGAGCGCGGCATGGCGCGCACGTGGCTGGGCCTCGGCGTCGGACTGGCCCTGCTCGTCGCCCTGGCCGCCGCCGTCAGCTACCGCGTGGCGCTCGGCGTGACGCGGCCCCTCGAGCGGATGACCGCCGCCGCGGGGCGCATGGCCGCCATGGACTACGGCGTCCGCGTCCCCGCCGGCGCGCGGGACGAGGTGGGCGAGCTGGGCCGCGCCCTGAACGCGATGGCGGACAGCCTCCGGCAGAAGGTGAACGAGATCCGGACGAGCGAGGCGCGGCTCAGGACGGTGCTGGACAACATGCCGAGCGGCGTGCTCATGATCGCCGGCGACGGCACCGTCACCGTGTTCAACCGGCAGGCGGAGCGGCTGCTCGGCGAAAACGCCGACGATCATGTCGGGAGAAGCTACGCGGGGATGAAGCGGCATTTCGAGCTGACCCGGCTCATTTCCCGCGGCCGCGAAAGCCGCGAGCCGCTGCACGGGGAACTGGCCTTCCATTTCCCGGAAGAGCGCCGGGTGGAAGTGCAGCTTGTGCCGCTGGACGGCGATGAGGCCGATTCCGGCGTGCTGGTGGTGCTGCAGGACGTGACGGCGATCCGGCGCCTGGAGCAAATGCGCCGCGATTTCGTCGCCAACGCGTCCCACGAACTCAAAACCCCGGCTGCCGCCGTCAAGGGCTTCGCCGAAACCCTCCTTTCCGGCGGGGTGAAGGACGAGGAAACGGTCCGTTCCTTTCTCACCATCATCCACGACGAGAGCGTGCGCCTGAACCGGCTGGTGGATGACCTGCTCGACCTTTCCCGGATCGAATCGCGGCAGGTGCCGCTCAGGTTTTCCCCGGTGGAACTGAAGCCTTTTCTGGCGAGGCAGCTGGACGTCATTTCGGCGGAAGCCGTGCGGAAAAACATCCGGCTGGAACTGGAAGCCGAGGACGGGCTGTTCATCGAAGCCGACGAGGACCGCCTCGGCCAGATCGTTCTCAACCTGCTGCAAAACGGCGTGAATTATACCCCGGAGGGCGGACGGGTGCGGGTCAGCGCTTTCGGCATCCCTCCGGAAGAGGAAGGCGGGGAGGAGCGCGTCCGCATCGTCGTGTCCGACACCGGGATCGGCATTCCCAAGCAGGACCTGCCCCGCATTTTCGAACGCTTTTACCGGGTGGACAAGGCGCGCTCCCGCAGCTCCGGCGGCACGGGATTGGGCCTGTCCATCGTGAAGCACCTGGTGGAGCTGCACCGCGGTTCCATCGGGGTGGAAAGCGAAGTCGGTGCAGGCAGCCGGTTTATCGTCGAACTCCCCGTACTGCAGCCGTGATGGGCTGCTTTTTTGTTTTTACATTTTACACTGCGTTAACATAACCGGATTTGAAGTGTGGTAAGATGGGACGGGGATTGTCCAATCGGAAGCGGCCTTCGCCGGAATGGGAAATTCGCACGACTTGGGGAGCGGAATGCGCAAAATGGCGGACAAGGTGCTCATCATCGAGGATGAACCGACCATCGCCCGGCTCGTGTCCTACAACCTGGCCCAGGAAGGCTACGAGACGGAAGTGGCCGAGAACGGCGCGGAAGGCCTGCACCGGGCCATGCGGGGCGACTATGCCGTCATTTTTCTCGATCTGATGCTGCCCGGCATGGGCGGTTTCGAGGTGTTGCGGAAACTGCGGGAAAACGGGGTGCGCACACCGGTCATCATCCTGACGGCGCGGGGCGCCGAGGAAGAAGTGGTGCAGGGCCTCAGGCTCGGCGCCGACGATTACGTCACCAAACCGTTCGGGGTGGCGGAGCTTCTGGCGCGTACAGCCGCCGTACTGCGCAGGGCCCGCGGCGAAAGCCCCCGTGAAGCGCCGGCCGGGGAGGACACCCGGGTGATCGAACTGGGCGATTTGAAAATCTATCCGGACAAGTACGAAGTGCAGCTGGACGGCGAATGGATTTCCCTGCGGCCCAAGGAATTCGAGGTGCTGCTGTATCTGGCCGAGCGGCCCGGCGTCGTGGCGACCCGCGACGACCTGATGGACGCCGTCTGGGGCTTCGAATACTCGGGCGGCCAGCGCACCGTGGACGTGCACGTCAGCTCGCTTCGCAAAAAGCTGGAGCTGGGTCGGCATTCCGTGCGGATCGAGTCCATCCGCGGCATCGGATACAAGCTGACGGTGGACCGCAAACCGGCCGGCTCTGTCAGGTGACGCGGCGTTGTTGGCCGTCGGGTACAACCCTGTTCTTTTTTTCGCCGGATCTTCTCCTCGCCCCTAACGCCCAAGCCCCAGCATCTTGCGCTGGAACTCCTTGGGGGAGCAGTTGTTGAACCGCCGGAACATTTTGTAGAAATGCGCCATGTTCGGCATGCCGATCCGCTCGCCCACTTCGACCACGCTCATGTCCCGCGTCAGCAGCAGCTGTTCCGCGCGGCGGATTCTCCGGTAGTTGACGTATTCGGTAAAGGACATGCCCATGACCCGCCGGAAAAATTTCACAAAATAATAATAGCTCATGTTGGCCATGCGGCATGCTTCCTCCACGCTGATGCGGCCTTCGATGCCGAGGTCGATGTAATCCAGCACCGGCTTGAGGCGGAGCCGCTCGACCCGGTACTGGTCCGCCAGCAGCCTGCGGCTGTCGCTTCGCAGAAGAAGCAGCAGGAACCGCTGGATGTGCAGGTTGACGGCCATTTCGTAACCCGTTTCCTTCCGCTGCATTTCCCCGTAAATTTCCCGCACGCACGTTGCCGCTTCTTCCCTGACGGGCGCGTTTTCCCGGAAAATGTAATTCAGCGCGCTGAGCGGCGTTTTGGTCTCGTTGAAAAACTGCAGAAACTGGATGGTGTTCTGATCGAAGAACGATTGCAGGTTGAACTGCAGCACGAGATACCGGACCGGCGTCTCATGCGCACGGTCGCGATGCAGCTGCGCGCTGCCCATCAGCAGCAGGTCTCCCGGACGGAGCACGTGCGTCTCCCCGCCCGCTTCCACCTGAAGGGAGCCCGACTCGATCAGCAGAATTTCGCATTCGGGATGGTAGTGCCAGGCGATCCAGCCGGGACGGGTTCGGGTCTGCTGCCAGATTTTGAGGGAAAGCAAAGGATTTTCGTACTCGATCCGTTCCTCGAAATAGTTCATGCTCACGGGTTCCTCCGGCGCCAATGCCAAGATCGCATAAGAAATCGTCTCCAGCGCGTCTACCTTTTTTCCGCGGTATTGATATAGTTGATTGTAAGTCAACCTGGCGCCCGACATCAAGCAGGGCCAAATACGAGAAAAGCGATGACGCCGGCGGAAATTCGCTCGACTTCGACAAACTCCCAAAGTTATAATTTATTGGAAACTGTGAAAACACTTACATATTCCTGAAAGGGTGAAATCGTTTGAAGCTGGGGATTTTTCTGGTGCTGTTCGGCGAGCGGTCTTTGGAGGAAGCGCTGGACTTTGTCAAATCGGCGGGCGTGCAGGCGGTGGAGATCGGAACGGGCGGATATCCCGGAACCCGCCACGTCAACGCCAGGGAAGTCGTGGACGACGCCGCGGCCATCGCGCGCATCCGCGACGCCGTGGAGTCCCGCGGGCTGACGATCAGCGCGCTGAGCTGCCACGGCAACCCCCTGCATCCGGACAAGGCCACGGCGCAAAGCTACCATGAGGATTTCGTGGCCACCGTAAAACTGGCGCAAAAGCTGGGCGTGGACACGGTGATCACCTTTTCCGGCTGTCCGGGCGAATCGCCGAATTCCCGCCATCCGTCCTGGGTGACGTGCGCATGGCCGCCGGATTACCTGGAAGTCCTGGAATGGCAGTGGAACGAGGTGGCCATCCCGTACTGGAAGGAGCAATCCGCGTTCTGCCGCGAGCACGGGGTGAAGGTGGCCATCGAATCGCATCCGGGCTTCCTGGTGTACAACACGGAAACGGCCTTGCGCCTGCGCCGCGAAGCGGGCGACAACATCGGCGTCAACTTCGACCCGTCCCACCTGTTCTGGCAGGGGATGGACCCGATCGAATGCATCAAGGCGCTCGGGCCGGCCATTTACCACGTGCACGCGAAGGACACGAAAATGGACCGCCGCAACGTCGCGCTGAACGGCGTGCTTGACGCGAAGCACTACAGCGACGAGCTGAACCGCTCCTGGATTTTCCGCACCGTCGGCTACGGGCACGACGAGGAGTTCTGGAAGGATTTCGTCAGCACGCTGCGCATGATCGGCTATGACGGTGCGATCAGCATCGAGCACGAGGACAGTCTCATGTCCGTGAACGAAGGCTTCCGCAAGGCGGTGGAGTTCCTGAACGGCCTCATTCTGCGCGAGAAAGCGGGGGAAATGTGGTGGGCGTGAACGGTCGGAGAACCATCCGGGTCGGCATGGTCGGCTACAAATTCATGGGCAAGGTGCACAGCCACGCCTACCGGGATGTCGGCATGTTTTTCGATATGGATGCCGGTTATGAAATGAAAGCCATCTGCGGACGCGACGAGCAGGGCGTGCGGGACGCCGCCTCCCGGTTCGGCTGGGAGAGCTGGGAAACGGACTGGCGCCGTCTGGTGGCCCGCGACGACATCGACATGGTGGACATCAACACGCCCAACGACTCGCACAAGGAGATCGCGCTGGCGGCGATCGCCAACGGCAAGCATGTGCTGTGCGAGAAGCCGCTGGCCCTGAACCTGGCGGATGCCCGCGAGATGCTGGAGGCGGCGGAGAAGGCGGGTGTAAAGCACGGCGTGTTCTTCAACTACCGCTTCCTGCCCGCCGTGCAGCTGGCCAAGAAAATCATCGACGAAGGCCGGATCGGCGAGATTCACCATTACCGGGCGGCGTACCTGCAGGATTGGCTGATCGATCCGAACGCGCCGATGGCGTGGCGGCTGCGCAAGGAAACCTCCGGCTCCGGCGCGCACGGGGACATTAACGCCCACTGCATCGACCTGGCCCGTTTCCTCATCGGCGAGTTCGACCGTGTCGTCGGCCATAGCCGCACCTTCGTGAAGGAGCGTCCGTGGCCGGACGGCTCGGGGAAGGGCGAAGTCACGGTGGACGACGCGACGGGGTTCCTGGCCGACTTCAAAAACGGCGCCATGGGCGTGTTCATCGGCACCCGTTTCGCCGCCGGACGCAAGAACGCCAACACCTTCGAAATCCACGGCAGCCGCGGTTCCATCCGCTGGGACCTGGAGCGGCTCAACGAGCTGGAGGTGTACTTCCGCGACGACGAGCCCGAGCTGGCCGGCTATCGCCAGATCCTCGCCACGGAGCCCGTGCACAAATACGCGGGCAACTGGTGGCCGCCGGGCCATATCATCGGCTACGAGCACGGTTTCGTCCACATCGTGTACGAGTTTGCGCAGCACATCGCGACGGACGCGCCCTTTGCGCCGACGTTCTACGACGGGATGAAATGCCAGCAGGTGCTGGAGGCGGTGGATCTGTCCATCGAACGCGGCGCCTGGGTGCGCGTCGACGAACTGTGAGCCGGACGGTGATGAATTGAACAGGCAACCGTCTGAAATTAACCGCCTGAAGGCAACCGCCCGAAACCGCCGTTGCAAGCGGATCCCCGCCGAAAACGGCGGTTTCGTTGTTTTTCAGCCCCTTTTTTCACCCGCCTTGGAAAAGGTTCAACCCGGCAGTCTCTCCTTCGGAATGGGATACCCGGTTCCCGGCGCCCGGCCGATATGAGCGGTTTTTCAACCATATTGCCGCGGTTTTTCTGCCCGACTGACTGATATGTGCGGTTTTTCGTACAAAATGCCGCGGTTTCCCTTTTCGACCGGCCAATATGTGCGGGTTTTCGTACATATTGACGCAGTTTCCCTTTCCGCTGAGCCGATATGTGTGATTTTTCATACACATTGACGCGGTTCCCCGTTCCGTCTGACCGATATATGCGGTTTTTCAACCATATTGCCGCGGTTTTCCTTCCCGACTGGCCAATATGTGCAGTTTTTCGTACATATTGCCGATGTTTCCAATTCCGATGGGGCGATATGTGCGGTTTTTCATACACATTGTCACGATTTCCCTCATCTGCGATATATGTGATTTTCTGCACATACAGCCCCTTTCCACGCCCGACCGGCGCCGCGTGAAAATTTTACATCCGTTTTACAAATGTTGCGAAATCGTTTTACACAAGGGCGCTACGATGTAGGCGAAAGTCTACTAAAAAATTCAGGAGGGTCTCGGAGTGGAGAAACGGGTTGTTCGGTTTGCACGCGGAGGATTTGCGGCGCTGTTCGTGCTGCTGCTGGCGTTTGCGTCGGCCTGCGGAAACAGCGGAAACAGTGGCGGAAGCGGCGGCGAGGGAGGCGGCGCGGCCCCAGCGAGCCCGTCGCCGTCGCAAAGCGAATCCGCGGCGGTTTCCGAACCGCCGGCGAGCACAACCGCGTTGTCCGGCAACATCGAAATCGACGGTTCTTCCACCGTCTATCCGATCACGGAGGCAGTGGCGGAAGAGTACGGGAAGGAGCAGCCCAACGTCAGGGTGACCGTTGGCGTCTCCGGCACCGGCGGCGGGTTCAAGCGCTTCTGCAACGGCGAGACGGACATTTCGGACGCCTCCCGACCCATCAAGGACGAAGAGAAAGCCGCCTGCGAGGAGAAAGGGATCGAATTTTTCGATCTGAAAATCGCCTTTGACGGCCTGTCCGTGGTGGTCAACAAGGACAACACCTTCGTCGACCATCTGACGGTCGAAGAGCTGGCCCGCATCTTCAACGCGGAAAACCCGGCAAAGACCTGGAACGAGGTGCGCCACTCGTTCCCGGCCGAACCGATCAAGGTGTATTCGCCCGGCGCGGATTCCGGCACGTTCGACTACTTCAACGAAGAAATTCTCGACAAAAAAGGCGTGCGCCAGGACGCCACGTTCAGCGAAGACGACAACACGCTGGTGACGGGTGTCGCGGGCGACAGAAACGCGATCGGTTTTTTCGGATACGCGTACTACGAGGAAAACAAGGATCGGCTGAAGGTGGTGCCCATCGACAACGGCGCGGGGCCGATCACCCCCTCCTTCGACACGATCAAAGACGGCCAGTATTCGCCCCTGTCCCGGCCGATCTTCATCTACGTGAGCAAGGCCGCCTACGAGCGTCCGGAAGTGAAGGATTTCGTGCGGTTCTACATGGACAACGTCAAGGATCTGTCCGCGGAGGTCGGATATATTCCGCTGCCGGACGAGGAGTATGCCGCGGAACAGGGCAAACTGTGACCCATCCGCGGATACCGCAAGCCCATCCCTGTCAGCCCCCGGTGCAAGGTCCGGCCAGCCGGACGGCCTGCGCCGGGGCTTTGGGCCTTTGCAATTCGTTTGGATCGAAATGCCGGGGAAGGAGCGACCGCCATTGCCATCGATCAGTTTCCGCAACGAACGCCGCCATCGGGCCGACCGGATCGTTCCCGCGATCCTTTGGGCCTGCGCGGGCGTTTCCGTTTTGACGACGCTGGGGATCGTATTCATTCTCGTCACGGAAACCGCGAATTTTTTCCGGATGGTTCCGCTGGGCGAGTTTTTCGCGTCCACCCGGTGGACCCCCCTGTTTGAGCCCCGCAGCTTCGGCATTTGGCCGCTCTTGTCCGGAACCCTCCTGATCACGGTGATCGCCTGCCTGGTGGCCATTCCCGTGGGGCTCGGGGCGGCCATCTACCTCAGTGAATACGCCCCGCGCCGCCTGCGGGCCGTGCTGAAACCGGTGCTGGAAGTGCTGTCCGGGGTTCCCACCATCGTGTACGGATATTTTGCCCTGACTTTCGTTACGCCCCTCATCCGTGCCGTTTTTCCCGAAACGGGCATCTTTAACGCGCTCAGCGCGGGCATCGTCGTCGGCGTCATGATCATCCCCATGGTCTGTTCGCTGAGCGAGGACGCCATGGCGGCGGTGCCGCGGTCCCTGCGTGACGGCGCCTATGCGCTCGGCGCGACGCGGTTCGAGGCGGCGCTCGGGATCGTGGTGCCCGCGGCGCTGTCCGGCATCGTCGCTTCGTTTGTGCTCGCCTTTTCCCGGGCCATCGGCGAAACGATGATCGTCACCATCGCCGCCGGAGCCACCCCGAAGCTGACGGCCAACCCCCTGGAAAGCGTCCAGACGATGACCGCCTACATCGTGCAGGTCAGCCTGGGCGATACGCCGCACGGTTCCGTTGAATACGGCTCCATTTTCGCCGTGGGGACGGCGCTGTTTGCCATCACCTTTCTCATGAACATTCTGGCGCAATATCTGGCGAAACGGTTCCGGGAGGAGTATTGAGATGGATCAAAGGTACGGGGGAACCACGGCGCCGGCGGTGTACGAAAATGGTTCCGGCTTGGCCGGCACCGGCGGTGTGCCGGACGCGCTCCGGGACGAGGAACACCGGCGGGTGGTGCGGCGCAGGCGGATCGACTGGGCGCTGCATCTGGTGTTCCTGGCTTCGACCATGATCGGCGTGCTGGTGCTTGCGGCGCTCATCGTCGACATCGTCATGGACGGCTGGGTCCGGTTCAACCCGGAGCTTGTCACGAACAATCCGTCGCGCCGGGCGTCCCAGGCGGGCATGCGGTCCGCCGTCGTCGGAACGATCTGCATGATGCTGCTCGTGGCGCCGCTCGCCTTCGTCCTCGGGGTGGGCGCCGCCGTGTACCTGGAGGAGTACGCGGGACGCGGCCGCCTCGCGCGCCTCATTCAGCTCAATATCCGCACCCTGGCGGGCGTGCCGTCCATCGTTTACGGCATCCTCGGGCTGGCGGTGTTTGTCCGGTGGTTTGCGCTGGGCCGGAGTCTCATCGCCGGCGCGCTGACGATGACGCTGCTGGTGCTGCCGGTCATCATCGTGGCGGCGCAGGAAGCGATCCGCGCCGTGCCCCGGTCCCGGCGGGACGCGTCCTACGCGCTGGGAGCCACCAAGTGGCAGACGGTGTCGAGGGCGGTGCTGCCTTCGGCTTTTCCCGGCATCTTGACCGGCGTCATCCTGGCCATGTCCCGCGCCGTCGGGGAGACCGCGCCGCTCATCATGATCGGGGCGCTGACCTACGTGACGTTCCTGCCCGGAAAACTGACGGACCCGTTCACGGTCATGCCGATCCAGATCTACAACTGGATCGCCCGGGCCCAGCCGGAGTTCCACGAGCTCGCCGCGGCGGGCATCATGGCACTGCTCATTCTGCTTCTGCTCATGAATTTCGCGGCGGTGGCGCTGCGGGGCAAGTTCCGTCATCGGATTTGAAGGGAGAAAGGCCATGACAGGCGGAGACACCATTATCGAGATCCGCAACCTGAACGTGTTTTACGGCGATTTTCCCGCGCTGCGGGGAATCACCCTGGATATTCCGGAAAAGGCGGTGACGGCGTTCATCGGACCGTCGGGGTGCGGGAAATCGACGCTGCTTCGCACCCTCAACCGGATGAACGACCTGATTCCGGGCTTCCACGCCGAGGGAACGATAAGGATCGCCGGCACCGACATCCATTCCCGCGAGGTCGATGTGGAAACGCTGCGCAAACGGGTGGGCATGGTCTTCCAGCAGCCGAACCCGTTCCCGAAGTCGGTATACGACAATGTGGCCTACGGCCCGCGGCTGCACGGCGTGCGCGACCGCCGCAGGCTGGACGAGATCGTCGAGCGGAGCCTGCGGGCGGCGGCGCTTTGGGATGAGGTAAAGGATCACCTGAAACGGTCGGCGCTCAGCCTGTCCGGAGGCCAGCAGCAGCGGCTCTGCATCGCCCGGGCGCTGGCGGTGGAGCCGGACATCCTCCTCATGGACGAAGCGACGTCCGCACTGGACCCGATTTCCACCCTGAAGATCGAGGAACTCGTCCAGGAGCTGAAAAGCCGGTACACCATCGTGATGGTGACGCACAACATGCACCAGGCCGCGCGGGTGTCGACGCGCACCGCGTTTTTCCTCGGCGGCGAGCTCATCGAATGCGCGGAAACGACGCGGCTTTTTTCCAATCCCCGGGATCCGCGCACGGAAGATTACATCAGCGGGCGATTCGGCTGACCGCCGGGCGCCGGAAAGGAAGGGGAAAATGGCAAGACGCAGGGAGCTGGACGAAGGGCTGGAGACGCTCACCGGCCTGCTGATGGCGATGGGCGAACACGTCGATCACGCGCTCAGCGGCGCGATGGAGGCGTTGGAAAAACTGGACGGGGACGCCGCTCGGCTCATCATTGATGCGGATCCCCTGCTGAACCGGATGGAGGAGAAGATCGCGGACACCGGTGCCCGCCTTATCGTGACGCAGCAGCCGGTGGCCAAGGATTTGCGCCGCATTCTCGTCGCGTTCCGGATGGCTTCCGACCTGGAACGGATGGGCGACCTGTCCGTGGACATCGCCAAAACCGTCCTCCGCCTGCAGGGGCAGACGCTGATGAAGCCGCTGGTCGACCTGCCGGAGATGGCCCGCATCGTCCGCGGGATGGTGCTGGAATCGATCCGGGCGTACGCGGAGGAAAACGTGGATCTGGCGCACAAGATGGCCCGGGACGACGATCGGGTCGACGCGCTGTACGCGCAAATCCTGCAGGAACTGTTCGCGCTCATGGCCACCGATCCGGGGCGAACGGGCCAGGCGATGCTGCTCGCCTTCGTGGGGCGCTACATCGAGCGCATCGCCGACCATGCCACCAACATCGGCGAAAGCGTCGTGTACCTGGTGGCGGGCATCCGTTCCGAGCTCAACCCGTAACCGGCGCTCATCCGTCCGCTTTTGTCCGATTTGCCCCGCGAGCCGGTCCGCTTTTGTGGTATGATGAAATCATGCAACGACCGCGGGGAGGTTCGGGGTTTGAGCGAAAGCGGGAACCGGGAAAAAATCATGCTCATCGACGGCAACAGCATCGTCAATCGGGCGTTTTACGCCATGCCGCCTTTGACGAACAGTGCGGGGCAGCATACCAACGCGGTGTACGGATTCATGACCATGCTGCTTCGCGTGCTGGACGAGGAAAAGCCGACGCATATCATGGTCGCCTTCGATGCGGGCAAGGACACGTTCCGGCACGAATCCTTCGCCGAATACAAGGGCGGGCGCGAGAAAACGCCGGCGGAGCTCTCGGAACAGTTCCCCCTGCTGAAGGAGCTTTTGCAGGCTTTCGGCGTCGCGCAGTTCGAGCTGGAAGGCTACGAAGCGGATGACATCATCGGCACCGTGTCGCGGATGGCCGAAAGCGAGGGCAAGGAAGCCGTGGTGGTGTCCGGCGACAAGGACCTTTTGCAGCTGGCTTCGGACCGGGTGACGGTGCTGCTCACCCGCAAGGGGGTCAGCGAGGTGGAACGGTTCACGCCCGACGCGGTGAAGGAAAAATACGGCCTGACGCCGGGACAGATCATCGACCTGAAGGGGCTCATGGGAGACGCCAGCGACAACATCCCGGGCGTGCCCGGCGTCGGCGAAAAGACGGCGCTGAAACTGTTGGCGGAATACGGCACGGTCGAGAATCTTCTGGAGCGTTCCGCCGAGCTCAAAGGGAAACTCCGGGAAAACATCGAGGCCAACCGGGACAAGGCCTTGCTCAGCAAGCAACTGGCGACGATTTGCCGCGAAGTGCCGCTTCCGCACGCGTGGAACGACTTCCGCTGGAACGGATACGAACCGGACACGCTGGCTCCCGTATTGCGGAAACTGGGCTTCCGGTCGCTGATGGAACGCCTCCTGCCGGAAGGGCGGGACGGCGCCGCGGCGCCGGCGTCCGGAGCGACGGAAAAAGCCTTCGACGAAATCGTCACGGTGCGCGGCGCATCGGAATGGGCGGAACTCGAGGCCGCCCTGCCCGGCGCCGAGTCGCTGATCGTGGAGTCCCACGGCGACAATCCGCACCAGGCGGAAGGGATGGGCATCGCCGTCGCCGCCGGGAAGCGGTGTTTCTTCATTCCTTACGAGCGCCTGCAGGACCCGGAAGGCGAGGGCTTCCGGAAGTGGCTGGCCGATCCCGGCGTGCCGAAGGTCGGCTTCGATCTTCACCGCGCCGACCTCGTGCTGACCCGCTCCGGTCTCGGGCTGTCCGGCCACGCCTTCGACGTGCAGCTGGCGGCTTACCTGCTGGACGCCTCGGAAGCCGATCCGCCGCTGGCCGGCCTGCTGGCGCGTCACGGTCTGCCCGCGGTGGCGGAGGATGAAACGGTGTACGGCAAGGGCGCCAAATTCCGCGTGCCGCCGGAGGACACGCTGGCCGGCCATCTGGCCGCCAAGGCGGACGCCGTCCGGCGCATCACGCCGGTGCTCAAGACCAAACTGGAAGAGGCGGGCATGCATCGCCTCTACTACGAGCTGGAGCAGCCGCTGTCGGTCATCCTGGCGGGCATGGAAAAACAGGGCGTCAAAGTCGACGCCGAGGCGCTGGAGCAGCTCGGCCGCGAATTCCAGCGCGGCATCGAGGACACGATGGCGGCGATCTACCGCCTGGCGGGCTATGAATTCAACATCGGTTCGCCGAAGCAGCTCGGGGAAGTGTTGTTCGACAAGCTCGGGCTGCCCGTCATCAAGAAGACGAAGACCGGCTACTCCACGGATGCCGACGTGCTGGAGAAGCTGGAGCCGTACCACGAGATCGTGCGGCTCATCCTGCACTACCGCCAGCTGACCAAGCTCCAGTCCACCTATATCGAGGGTCTGCTCAAGGAAATCCGCCCCGACACGGGTAAGGTGCACACCTATTTCCGCCAGACGGTGGCGGCCACGGGACGCCTGAGCAGCCAGTATCCGAACCTGCAAAACATCCCGATCCGCCTCGAGGAAGGCCGGCAGATCCGCAAGGCGTTCGTGCCGTCCGAACCGGGCTGGTACATGTTGTCCGCCGACTATTCGCAGATCGAGCTGCGGGTGCTGGCCCACATCTCCGGCGATGAGCGGCTCAAAGAAGCGTTTCGCAACGACATGGACATTCACACGAAAACAGCCATGGACGTGTTCGGCGTAGGGCCGGACCAGGTGGACGCGAACATGCGCCGGCAGGCCAAGGCGGTCAATTTCGGCATCATCTACGGCATCAGCGACTTCGGCCTGGCGCAAAACCTGAACATCCCCCGCAAGGAAGCCGCGGACTTCATCGCGCGCTACTTCAGCGTGTTTTCGGGGGTGCGCCGGTACATGGACGCCATCGTGGAGCAGGCGCGGCGTGACGGCTACGTGACGACGCTCCTGGAGCGACGGCGCTATTTGCCGGACATCCGGTCGTCCAATTACAACCTGCGCTCGTTCGCCGAACGCACCGCGATGAACACGCCGATCCAGGGGACTGCCGCGGACATCATCAAGCTGGCCATGGTGCGCATGGACGAAGCCCTCCGCCGCGAAGGCCTGCGCAGCCGGATGCTGCTGCAGGTGCACGACGAGCTGGTGTTCGAGGTGCCGGAAGACGAAGCGGAGACGATGAAGAAGCTGGTGCCGGAAATCATGGAGACGGCCCTGCCGCTGGACGTGCCGCTGAAGGTGGACGTCAGCATGGGACACAACTGGTATGAGGCGAAGTAGGGAAAACATCGGGGGGTTGGAACCATGCCGGAACTGCCGGAAGTGGAAACGGTCAGGCGGACCCTCGCCCGGCTGCTTCCGGGCAAAACCATCGCACGGGTGACCGTGCGGCTGCCGCGGCTGATCCAGCGGCCCGCCGATCCGGAGGCGTTCGCGACGGCGCTGGCCGGCCGGACCTTCCGGGGCGCGGAGCGGCGCGGCAAGTTTTT